>ERZ857775.2-NODE-2-length-377291-cov-20.174366_pt1 | contig 377291 bp, 365 predicted proteins | sample MGYA00519698_ERZ857775 | MGnify/ENA primary metagenome ERZ857775 (study PRJEB31778, sample SAMEA3449363) | human gut metagenome | biome: human gut; feature: human-associated habitat; material: faeces | place: United Kingdom | collected 2010/2012 ...
CCATAGGCTGAAAAAAGCTTCTTGCCTGATGAGCTGGGCGCTGGAGGTGACGACACGAGGTTAGGAGGGGAAGCGCCCAGGCGTAAGGTATCCCCAAACCAGCAACGAATCATCGTACGAATCGTCATGCCTCCATTGCATCCTTAAAATGAGAAATTAAGCAATGGGGGCACGCTGGGGTGGAGAATCGGAGCGATTTTTGCTCCGAGTAAAAACAGTGCGCCCTTTACATTTTCCCCTCCCCGTGCTACAATGACTAAAAATGAATATAGGCCTTTTAATCTAGTCCTGTGAGACTAAGAAAGGGACTTTTGCTACAGAAGAAATGAGCTGCAGTGGGCGGCGTACTTTAGGGTGCGTGCCTTTAAAGAGAAGCCTTCTTGTCTTATGGGGACAAGGGGGCTTATTTTTGTTGCAATGAATTGTTTCCCAGATTGACCATGACAAGTAAGGAGGCTATCACATGGCAAAGGCAGCGGTCAGCCTGTCCGGAAGGGATATCTTGGATCTGTCATCCCTTTCGGTCGAGGAATACGACCTCATCATGAAGACAGCAGCAGAAATGAAGAAAATCCTGAAACGGGATATCAAGAAGGTGCCTTCCCTCAGGGGAAAATCCATTGTTAACCTGTTTTATGAAAACAGCACGCGCACGCGTTCTTCGTTTGAACTTGCCGGTAAATATTTGGGGGCCGATGTCATCAATATCAGTACGGGCACTTCGAGCGTCAAGAAAGGGGAGTGCCTCAAGGATACGGTGCTCACCATGCAGTCCATGGCCTGCGATGCCATTGTTATGCGGCACCCCATCGAAGGTGCGGCCAAGTACATTGCCGATATCGTAAAACCGGTTGTCATCAATGCCGGAGATGGCTGTCATGCCCACCCCACCCAGGGTCTCCTGGATATGTTCACAATCCTTGAAAAGAAGAAATCCTTCAAGGGCCTCAAGATGGCCATCATCGGAGATATCCTCTACAGCCGTGTGGCACGCAGCAATATTGCTGCTTGGACGAAGCTTGGTGCCGATGTCCATGTGGCGGGGCCGGTCACGCTCATGCCTTACGAAATGGAAAAACTGGGCGTCACGGTCCATAAACGAGTGGAAGAGGCCATTGAAGGCGCGGATGTTGTCGACATCCTCCGTATCCAGCTTGAACGGCAGCAGAGCGGTCTTTTCCCGACACCTCGCGAATATGCCCGTATCTTTGGGGTCAACGAGGAACGCATGAAACTGGCCAAACCGGATGTGATGATCATGCATCCCGGTCCCATGAACCGCGGTCTTGAAATTTCCTATGAAGTGGGCTACAGCGACCAGGCTGTGATCCGTGAACAGGTTACCAATGGGGTGGCGGTTCGGATGGCGCTCTTATTCTTGACACTGACAGGGGGGAAACAAGTTGAAAACGCTGATTAAAAAGGGACACCTTGTCGATCCCAGCCAGCATCTGGATGCTGTGAAGGATATCCTCGTGGAGGACGGGATCATTAAACGTGTGGCTGATTCCATCGAAGAAGCCGCTGACGAAACGTATGATGCTTCAGGAAAGGTGGTTGCTCCGGGCTTCATCGACCTGCATACCCATCTTCGCGAACCGGGACTTGAAGCAAAGGAAGATATCGTTTCCGGGACGATGGCAGCGGCTCACGGTGGCATTACGCGCATCGCCTGCATGCCGAACACGAATCCTGTCATCGATACCTCGATTGTCGTGAGCGGAATCAAAAAGAGAGCGGCAGAAGAAGGTTATGTCCATGTGGAAGTCATTGGGGCTATTACGAAGGGCGAAAAGGGCAAGGAACTTTCTGAAATGGGAGATATGGCCATGCGGGGCGCAATGGCGTTTTCCGATGATGGGCACTTTGTAGAGGATCCCCTGATGATGCTCAAGGCGGCCCGTTATGTGAATTCCTTTGATAAGGCGCTCATTGTCCATGCCATTGAGGAACACATGAATCATTCGGGCTATATGCACGAAGGCGCCGTATCGGCAAGGCTGGGTGTGCCGGGCATTCCTTCCATTGCAGAAGATATGGCAGTTGCCCGCGATGCCATCATTGCCGAGTATACAGGAACCCATGTCCACATCGCTCATATTGCAAGTAAAGGGGCGGTGGATATCGTTCGCCAAGCAAAGAAAAGAGGTGTGCCCATTACGTGCGAAGTGACGGTTCATCATTTGACGCTCACTGATGAAGCCTGTGCTTCCTTTAGTACGGCAACCCGCGTTTCGCCGCCCCTTCGCAGCCGGGACCATGTGGAAGCCCTGCGGGACGCCCTCAAGGATGGGACCATTGATGCCATCGTAACGGATCACGCACCGCATGCACCGGAAGAAAAGGATGTGGAATTCCGCAATGCCCTGAACGGATTCTGCGGTCTTGAAACGAGTGTCGGGGTCATTCTGACGGAACTCTATCATACGGGTCTATTTACCATTAATGAGATTGTCGATAAAATGAGCTGCCGACCGGCTGAACTTTTCCACCTTGACGGGGGCACCCTCCGCGAAGGCAGTTCCGCCAATATCACCATCCTGGATCTTGATAAGGATTGGGTCGTCGACAGCAGCAAGTTCTATACCCGCGGCAAGGTCACGCCTTTTAATGGAAAACACTGCAAAGGGCAGGCTGCCGCCACCATGGTCGATGGTGTATTTGTGATGAAAGACGGTGTCGTATGCAAAAAGTAAAAGGTAAGTTGGTACTAAAAGATGGTGGTGTCTATGAAGGAACCCTTTATGGGGACCATCCGGCTGTTGGTGAAGTCGTCTTCACAACAGGCATGAGCGGCTATCAGGAAACCCTGACGGACCCTTCTTTCTGCGGACAGATTGTAGTCTTTACCTATCCGCTCATCGGCAACTATGGCTGCAATCCCATTTTTGATCAGGGGGATGGCTGCTGCTATGAAGGGCTTATCGTTGATGAACTCTGCGATGAACCGAGTTCTTGGCGCGACGAAGGAACGGTCCTTTCCTTCCTTGAAAAGAACCATATTCCGGTCCTTGCTGATGTGGACACGCGGGCCATTACGCGCCGCATCCGGGCTTACGGTACGCTTCAAGGCGTCATCGTTCCTTATGATATGCCTGATGAAGACGTCCAAAAGCTCCTTGCCACGCCGGAACGGCATGATCAGGTGGCTCAGGTGACGACAAAGAAAGTCTACCACATGGGGGACAAGGAAAAGAGCAAATTCAGCGTTGCTGTCATGGACTATGGTATTAAGCGCAATATCCTCAAGAGCCTTGTGGAAAAGGGCTGCTATCTGACGGTCTTCCCGGCGGAAACACCGGCTGAAGAAGTCCTTGCCATCGATCCTGATGGGATCTTCCTTTCAAATGGCCCCGGCGACCCGGCGGACCTTACGGTTGAAATCGACAACATCAAGAAGATGATTGGCAAGAAACCTATCTTTGGAATTTGCATGGGGCATCAGGTCATGGCCCTTGCGTGCGGGGCCAAGACAAAGAAAATGCTCTTTGGCCACCGCGGCATCAACCAGCCGGTGCGGGACTATGTGGATAACTGCATCATGATTACGTCCCAGAACCACGGCTTTATGGTTGACGAAGATTCCCTGAAGGGGCTTCATGTGAAGGTCATCAACCGTTCCCTCAACGATGGCACCATTGAAGGAATCCAGTATCTTGATCATCCGACCTTTACGGTCCAGTTCCATCCGGAAGCTTCCCCGGGACCGAGCGGAAACGGATATCTCTTTGACCGCTTTATTACCATGATGGGGGGACACTGATTATGCCAAAAAGAAACGATGTCAATAAAGTCATGGTCATTGGCTCCGGTCCAATCATCATTGGTCAGGCTGCCGAATTTGACTATGCAGGAACCCAGGCCTGCCGGGCCCTTAAAGAAGAAGGACTGGAAGTTGTCCTTGTAAACTCCAACCCGGCGACCATCATGACCGATGTGCATATTGCTGACCGCGTCTATGTCGAACCGCTCAATGTGGAATTTCTTGAAAGCGTCATCCAAAAGGAACGGCCGGATTCCTTGCTTGCTACCTTAGGCGGCCAGATTGGCCTTAACCTTGCCATCGAACTTGATAAGACGGGCATCCTCAAAAAATACAATGTGAAGCTCATTGGGACCCAGATCCCGAGCATCATGAAGGCTGAGGACCGCGAACTCTTCAAAGAAACGATGGAAAAACTCCATCAGCCCATTCCTCAGAGCACGATTGTGGAAAGCGTTGCCGCGGCAAAGGAATTTGCCGACCGCATCGGCTATCCGCTCATTGTGCGTCCGGCCTATACATTGGGCGGTACGGGCGGCGGCATTGCCCACAACGATGCTGAACTCGACGATATCTGCACGAAGGGGCTCCAGTACAGCCTCATTGGTCAGGTCCTCATTGAACGCTCCGTTGCCGGCTGGAAGGAAATTGAATTTGAAGTCATCCGCGACCATGCCGACAACTGCATTACGGTCTGCAATATGGAAAACCTTGATCCTGTGGGCGTCCATACGGGCGACTCCATCGTCGTGGCGCCGTGCCAGACCCTGACGGACCGTGAAGTCCAGATGCTGCGTACGGCCGCTATTGATATTGTCCGCGAACTCGGCGTTGAAGGCGGCTGCAACGTGCAGTATGCCCTGAACCCTGACAGCGAGGAATATATCGTCATTGAAGTCAATCCCCGCGTCAGCCGTTCGTCCGCTCTTGCTTCCAAAGCAACGGGATATCCCATTGCCAAGGTGGCATCAAAGATTGCTGCCGGCTATACCCTTGATGAAATCGAAAATGCCGTTACGAAAAAGACCACGGCTTGCTTTGAACCGACCTTGGACTACTGCGTACTGAAGATTCCTCGCTGGCCTTTTGACAAATTTGTCAAGGCAGACCACACCCTGGGCACGCAGATGAAGGCAACGGGCGAAGTCATGGCCATTGAACGCAACATCGAAGCAGGGCTCCTCAAAGCCATTCGCTCCCTTGAAATCGGCCTGATTCACCTCGATATGCCGGAATTCCATGCCCTCAGTGACGAAGAAGTTTTTGCCAAGGTTCATCTTGTCAATGATGAACGCTTCTTTGCCATCGCTGAAGCCTTCCGCCGTGGCATGACCGTCGACGAGGCTCACGAAATTACTAAGATTGATGAATTCTTCCTGCGGAAGATCCGTCATATCGTAGAAATCGAAAAGGCCATCAAGGAAGGTCCGCTTACGAAAGAGCTCATGAAGGAAGCCAAGAAACGCGGTTTCTGCGATGAGGAAATTGGCCTTCTTACAGGCAAGTCGGCTCTTGAAATCCGCGCCCTGCGCAAGGAAATGGGAATTGTACCGGTCTACAAGATGGTGGATACATGCGCAGCCGAATTTGACGCGGAAACGCCGTACTACTATTCGACCTACGGTGTCGAAGACGAAGTGCGGCCCAGCAATAAGAAGAAAGTTGTCGTTCTCGGGTCCGGTCCAATCCGCATCGGTCAGGGCGTTGAATTCGACTACTGCTCGGTACACTCTGTCTGGGCCCTCAAAGAAGAAGGATACGAAACAATCATCATCAACAACAACCCGGAAACGGTTTCCACGGACTTTGATACGGCAGACCGTCTGTATTTTGAACCGCTGACCTTGGAAGACGTGCTGAACGTCATCGACCGGGAACAGCCTGAAGGCGTCATTGTCCAGTTTGGCGGCCAGACGGCCATCAACCTTGCCGGGCCCCTTCATAGCTGCGGCGTGAAGATCCTTGGTACGAGCGTCGATGATATTGACCGCGCTGAAGACCGTGAACGCTTTGATGAAGTCCTGACGGAAGTAGGCATTCCCCGTCCGAAAGGACACACCGTCTTTGATGTGGAAGGCGCTGTGAAAGCCGCCCACGATGACGGCTATCCTGTCATGGTCCGTCCGAGCTACGTTCTTGGCGGCCGTGCGATGGAAATCGTCTATAACGATGATCAGCTGCGCTACTATATGGCAAATGCCGTCAAGGCCTCGAAGGAACATCCTGTCCTTGTTGACCATTACCTCATGGGGACGGAAGTCGAAGTCGATGCCATCAGTGACGGCGTCGATGTCGTCATCCCGGGCATCATGGAACACATTGAACGGGCTGGTGTACACTCCGGTGACTCCATCGCCGTTTACCCGCCGCGCACGCTGAGCGAACACATCATCGAAGCAATCATTGAATACACCAATAAGCTGGCCCTGACGCTCCACGTCAAAGGTCTGCTCAATATCCAGTACATCGTCCGCGATGAAAAGCTCTATATCATCGAAGTGAACCCGCGCTCCAGCCGGACCGTCCCGTTCCTGTCGAAGGTCACGGGGATTTCCATGGTGGATGTTGCTACCAAGTGTGCGGTAGGTAAGAGCCTCAAGGAACAGGGCTTTGAATCGGGCCTGAAACTCTTCCCGGATTATTACGCTGTCAAGGCACCGGTCTTTTCCTTCAACAAGATGACCGATGTGGATATCACCTTGGGACCGGAAATGAAGTCCACGGGCGAAGTCATGTGCATTGATAACCAGTTCCCACGCGCCCTTTATAAGGCCTGCGTTGCTGCTGGGACCAATGTGCCGGATAAGGGAACTATCCTCATTACGGTCGCTGATAAGGATAAAGACGAAGTGACGGAAATTGCCGAAGGCTTTGAAGATTTGGGCTATACGATTGCGGCAACGGAAGGCACGGCAAACTTCCTCCGCAGCAAGGGCATGACCGTGGAAACGGCAGCCAAGATTGGCGAGGACAGTCCGAACCTCCTGGATGATATCAAGGAAGGCAAGATCTGCATGGTCATCAATACCATGAACCATGGGGAAAGCACGCGCAGTGACGGGTTCCGGATCCGCCGCAGTACGGTGGAACACGCCATTCCTTGCCTGACGAGCCTTGATACGGCCCGCGCCCTCCAGCATGCCCTGGGGGCTATGCGCCGCCGCCGCATTGTCAGTGTCGTTGCCCTGCAGGACCTTAAAACGGAGTAAGCCATGACGAAATTCTTGGAAGATGGAAGAGTGGTGGGGCAGCGCAGCCTGTCCCACGACATCCGAATCATGGAAATTTGGTCACCGCAGGTAGCGGCCTCGGCTGAACCCGGTCAGTTTGTGACTGTAAAGAGCAACGATTTGAGTGTGCCTCTTTTGCGCCGTCCTTTTGGGGTATCCGGCGTCAATCGTGACAAAGGTACCTTCCTTCTCATCTACCGGATTGTGGGGGAGGCGACGCAGCTGCTTGACCAGCTGAGAAAAGGGGATTCTATCAGTGTCATGGGTCCTTTGGGACGCGGTTTTGACCGGAGCCACCATAAGGTTCTTCTTGTTGGCGGCGGTGTTGGTCTTGCGCCCCTTCGTTTCCTTGCGGAAGACTATCCCCAAGCGGACGTGGATGTCCTCATTGGCGCCCGCACGGCAGAGGAGCTTTTTTGGACGGACCTGTTTCGGGATAAGACGGTTCACCAATTTGAGACCACGGAAGATGGTTCTCGGGGGACGAAGGGCCTTATCACGGCGCCCTTGGGGCAGCTTCTTGATGAGGGCGGATATGACTGTGTCTATGTCTGCGGACCTTCGCCGATGATGCGGGCTGTGACGAAAGTCGTGGAACCGCGGGGCATTCCCTGTCAGATTTCCCTTGAAAAGTACATGGGCTGCGGCCTTGGCGCGTGCCTTTCCTGCACATGCAGCGGTATCGGCAAACGGGTCAAGGTCTGTAAAGATGGCCCTGTCTTTTGGTCACGGGAGGTGTCGGAATGGTAAACAATAGGACCCTTCTTGAAACTGAGCTTTGTGACCTTCATCTTAAGACCCCTATCACCACAGCGTCGGGGACCTTTGGGTTTGGCCTTGAATTTACGGATTTTCTTGACCTAAATAATGTGGGCGCCATTACGGTAAAGGGCACGTCCCTTCATCCCCGGGCCGGCAACAAGGGACAGCGCATTGTTGAGACCCCTTCGGGTATCCTTAACTGTGTAGGTCTTGAAAACCCCGGTGTGGACGTTTTCCTAAAAGAGACCCTGCCTCAGCTGAAGGCATATGACACAAAGGTCATCGTGAACATTGATGGGGACAGCGCTGCCGAATATGGCGAACTTGCTGCCATGCTTGACGTGGATGGCGTTGATGCGCTGGAACTCAATATTTCCTGCCCCAATGTTGCCCAAGGGGGCCTTGCTTTTGGCACGAGCTGCAGTGCTGCCGCGCAAGTCGTGGAAGCAGCCAAGAAGCGAACCCATAAGCCCATCATTACAAAACTTTCACCGAATGTGACGGATATCACGGAAATTGCCAGAGCCGTGGAAGCGGCAGGGACCGATATGATTTCCTTGATCAATACGCTGGTGGGTATGAAGATTGATATCCAGACCCAAAAGCCGGTCCTGGGCAATATCATGGGCGGCCTTTCCGGTCCAGCGGTCCGTCCGGTTGCTGTGCGCATGGTCTATCAAGTTGCTCAGGCTGTTAAGGTGCCCCTCATTGGGATGGGCGGGATTACCTGTGCCGCTGATGCCATTGAATTTTTCCTTGCCGGAGCGTCTGCCATTGCCGTAGGGACTGCTAATTTTGACAATCCACGGCTTGCAGAAACCATTTCGCAGGGGATCGCGGCCTATCTTATCGACCATAACCTCAAAAATATTCGGGACCTTGTTGGCAAGGCCCTGCCCAATCAGTAAGGAGAAGAAGGAAATGACGAAGGTACAAGACCGTCTGATTGTGGCCCTTGATTTTCCTACGGGACAAGAGGCGAGGGCCCTTGTTGAGGAACTGGGTGATGCGGTTACATTTTATAAAGTAGGGATGGAGCTTTTTTACAGTGAAGGCCCGGCCATTGTTTCCTATCTGAAGGAACAGGGCAAGAAGGTCTTCCTTGACCTCAAGCTCCAGGATATTCCCAATACAGTGGCGCACAGTCTTGCTGTGTTGACGCGTCTTGGGGTGGATATCATGAATGTCCACGCCGTTGGTGGACCCAAAATGATGGCAGAAGGCATGAACGCCATCCGGGAAGCAGCGGAAAAACTCTGCGTCGCGGCACCAAAACTCATTGCTGTGACAATCCTTACGAGTATGGATGAAGCGCAGTGGGCGCCTCTTGGTTATGCAAAGCCCATTGGCGAGGAAGTCCTTGCCCTGGCGGCGCTTGCTAAGGAAAGCGGCCTTAGTGGGGTCGTTGCTTCCCCGCGGGAAGCTGAAGCCATCCGCAAGGCCTGTGGCAGCGATTTTCTCATCGTGACGCCCGGTATCCGTCCGACTTGGGCGGCAGCCAATGACCAGAGCCGCATTGCGACGCCAAGTATGGCCATGAAAAATGGGTCAACCCATCTTGTAGTCGGTCGGCCCATTACGAAAGCGGAAAACAAGATTGACGCGGTCAATCGGATCTTGAAAGAAATGGAAGGTGCCCTTCATGAATAACAAAAGTGTCCTGAGTATGCTCGAAGAAACCAATGCTGTCATGCATGGCCATTTTCTCCTCACGAGCGGACTTCATAGTCCCATCTATGTGGAAAAATTCAATGTCCTGCAGCGCCCGGAATATACGGAACAGCTCTGCAAGGAAATTGCCAGCCGGTTCATCAACGACAATGTGGAACTTGTTGTCGGTCCGATGACGGGCGGCATTCTCCTGGCCTATGAAGTGGCAAAGAACCTTGGAACGAGATTCTTCTTTACGGAACGAGTCAATGGCAAGATGACCTTCAAGCGGGGCTTTGCCATCAAACCGGGAACCCGTGTCCTTGTGGTGGAAGATATTGTAACGACGGGCGGCAGTGTCCGGGAAGTGCTCGATGTCGTCAAGGGCGAAGGCGGCGTTCCCGTTGGTGTCGGCCTCCTCGTAGACCGCAGCGGCGGCAAAGTGGACTTTGGTGTCCGCACGGAACCGCTCCTGCGTCTTGATGTAGAAACCTATAAACCGGAAGAGTGTCCCATGTGCAAAGAAGGTACACCCCTGACTCAGCGCGGCCGGACGGGGAAGTAAGAAGATAAGGAAAACTGCGGTGCCAAAGGCGCCGCAGTTTTTTGTTTGGGAAAGATGCTGTGGTGCTGTGATATTGTGATGCTAAAAGACCGCACGGCACGGCGCCAAACCGTCTCCCTATCGGTCGTGGGCGCCGAATTGATTTTTTGGTCACACGGTCCGTGAACCGAATTGCGTTGGCAGCGTCTTGTGATTAGCGGTTTTGGCCCATCGAAAGCGGAATGGCATTCGCCGTCTCCAAGGCAAAAGACCGTAACGTGAGCCCTGAACCGAACGTAGACACGAATTCGGTTCAGGGCTTTTTGAGCGTGGGAGGTATTGTATGCTCTTGGTAAATGAGCTGTTGTTTGCGTATTTCTCAATCGGGCCTAGCTCAAAATTCAATCTGTGGGATTATTGCTATGATGATATTCAGCAGCGCATTCCTTATTCTCACCACTGCCCGTCTTGGTATTTTGCCTCTAAACTCGATTTCTCTGAAATCGATCCGCCCCACCAGGGCGGGGGACCGAAAGCCGCATGTTGCCTCATTGAAATGAGGCAAGCGTGCCCTTTCGGTGGTGGATGAGGAGCGCGGCGACGTCTCCATACGAGCGGTAGCGAGGTAGATTCGCCCGGAGTTTCGAAGGACGATTTTGAAGCGGAGCGAAAGTCCGAGAAACATGTCCCTGGGCGAATCAAGTTCGGACCCGTTCCCCCGCAGGGGGCGGTTTGGGTCCGGCGTTACAGTTGCCTTCCACTTTTTTAGCCAGCTGCCACCGGTAGCCTTAGCCAAGGAAAGCCCCGTCACATATGCCTTCCGCCTTAGCCTACCTTTATGCCTCCCATCATGTTCCTTTTCCCCCATAATTATGATAAAATTAAGTGTTATGCAAGGAGGAATCCCTATGCTCACAAAACCACTCCTCGAGGCTATGAAGGCTTATCGGGAAGATCATGTATACCCCCTTCATACACCGGGCCATAAGGGCGGACGCGGTGCTGATGAGGATCTCAAGGACCTATTGGGTGAAAATGCCCTTTTATCTGACGTATCACTTATGGAGGAACTGGACGATATCCACCATCCTGAAGGAGCCATCAAGGACGCTGAAACGCTGGCAGCGACGCTTTATGGGGCAGACCGCTGCTTTTTTGGTGTCAATGGCACGACGGGCGTCATCCATGGCATGCTCCTTGGCGCGCTGCGTCCTGGGGACAAGATCCTGGTTCCCAGAAACAGCCATAAGTCTGTTTTGGGCGGTCTCATTCTTGGCGGCTTAGAACCGATTTCCCTGGCTCCTTGTTATGATGAGTCGTGGCGCATGACGCTTCAGATTACACCGGAGCAGGTGGATGCGGCTCTTAACAAGAAGCCTGATATCAAGGCCGTCTTTCTTACGACCCCAAATTATTTTGGCCTTGCTGCCGATACGGAAAAAATTGCCAGGATCTGTCATGAAAAAGGGGTACTGCTCCTTGTTGATGAAGCCCACGGTCCCCATCTTGGATTTTCGTCCCTGCTTCCCAAAAGCGCCATGCAGTGCGGCGCTGATGCAGCAGCGCAAAGTACCCATAAGATTGTGGGTGCCATGACGCAGTGCTCACTTCTTCAGGTTTCCTATGACCGCATCGATAAGGACGCTATGGAACGGGCCATGAGCCTTGTGACGACAACAAGCCCGAACTATCTTCTTATGGGATCCCTTGATGCGGCGCGTTTTCAGCTTGCCCAAAAAGGCACAGCCATGGCGAAAGCCTCCCTTCGCGCGGCTGCGCTTCTCCACGAAGAACTTAAAAAGATTGACGGTCTTCCGGTCCTTACAGATGAACTGATCGGAAAGGGCGGCGTTGCGGCCATGGATCCGGGGAAGGTCACGATTATGACCAGCGCCCTGGGGCTTACGGGACCGGAAGCGGCGGAAATTCTGCGCCGCGAAAAAATTGCCGTTGAGCTTGTCGATGAAGATCACGTGCTCTTTCTTGTTACCTATGCTGATGACCATGCAGAATTTGCCCAAAAGGCCGTTCTTATCCGGGAAACGCTGGAAAAAAGCCGGAAACCGGTACGGAACGTAGCGCCAGCGGCTGTTCTCTCAAAGATTCCGGAACGGCGACTCCTGCCGCGGGACGCGTTTTTTGCGCCCCATGAGAGGGTGCCTTTTGACGAATCTGCAGGCCGTGTGACCACTGAATCCATCAGCTTTTATCCCCCTGGGATCCCTCTCATCATGCCGGGAGAAGTCATTACGGAAGAGCTTATTGCCTACGCCCGTCTTATGCAGGAAAAGAAGCTTCTTGTCAGCGGGCCCCAGGATCCCTCCCTTAGAGAAATCGAGGTCATAAAATGAAAAAAGGACTCTTTATTACGTTGGAAGGCCCTGACGGCAGCGGTAAGACGACGCAGGCAAAACGCCTTAAGGCATATCTTGAAACGAAGGGACGGGAGGTTGTCCTCACCCGGGAACCGGGCGGGACGGGCCTTGCGGAAACGCTGCGCAGCCTTGCCCTTTCCCCAGAGATCACCATGAGTAAACGGGTGGAAAGCCTCCTTCATGTGGCAGCCCGGGCCGACCATGTGGATAAGGTCATTCGGCCCGCTCTTGAAGCAGGAAAAGTGGTCATCTGCGACCGTTTCAGTGATTCCACCCTCATTTACCAAGGCATCTTGGGCGGTATGGACCTTGATGAACTGGAAAGACTGTCCCTTTTCGGGTCTAAAGGGCTCAGCCCTGATGTGACCTTTCTTATTGACGGCAATCCCCGCGTCCTCCTTTCCCGGCGGGAAGCCCGGGGCGTTACGGATAAGTTTGAGGCCCAAGGCCTTCTTTTCCAGGAAAAGATCCGTCAGGGGTATTTGACCCTTCTTGACCGCTATCCAGAGCGCATGATCCTCATCGATGGGGAAGGAACTCCAGACAGTGTGACGGATGCCCTCATAAAAAAAGTGGAAAAATTTCTCTAAATGGGGTATAGTCTACTTGTTGTGTAATACAATGGAAGGAACATCATCATGTGGGATACCATTTTGGGTCATGAAGCCAATAAAATATTTTTGGGAAACATGCTCCAAGGAGAGCGTAAAACACCGGCCCTCCTTTTTTATGGGCCTGATGGCATTGGTAAGAAGAAACTTGCCTATGAATTTGCCCGGAGTTTTCTTTGCCTTGATGATCCCACCCATGATGACTGCAAGTGCCGCAGCTGCCGCGCCTTTTGCGGGGAAAGTCACCCCGACTTTATCTATGTAGAAGGGCAGGGCGCCCGGCATGATATCCTAATTGAACAAATCAAGGAAGTAGAAAAAAAGGCAGTCTTTTCCCCCGTCCTTTCCCCTTATAAGGTCTGTCTCATTGATGGTGCGGACCGCATGCGGGAAGAAGCGTCCAATTCCTTGTTGAAGCTCCTTGAAGAGCCGCCGACGTACTGGCTCTTTATCCTCGTTGCATCCGAAATTTCGCGCATCCTGCCGACCATCCGCAGCCGTCTCATGGCCATCCGCTTTGAGCCCCTTCACAGGGAGAAAGCGGTACGTGTCATGGAGGAGCTTTCTGTTCCGCAAGGCGAAACCTTGGCGCGTCTATCTGATGGCTCGCCGGGAAAAGCCCTCCATCTTGCCGAGGCAGAAGCGCTGATGTGGCGGGAGCGGGCCTTATTCATTATGGAAGGCATAGAAGATCCTTATCTCATGGCAAGCCTTGCCCGTCTTGAATGGCTGGGCGATATGGATGTGGACCAGACACAGACCTTTTTGGAAATGCTGCTCCTCATCTTGCGCGATGCTATGATGATCCAAGAAGGCAGCGGCCTTCTTCTTTATAATGAAGATGAACGCGAGCGAATCGCTTCGATTTTTGCTTCATTTACTTTATCTGCTCTCAAGAAATCCCTCCTTGAAACGGAGCGTTTTTACCTTGGGCTCAATAAGGGCGTCAATACACGGATGATCCTTGAGGCCCTCTTTCTTGAGATCCATACTTTTCTAAAGGAGTAACGACCGTGGTTACGATTGTTGGAATCCGGTTCAAAAGAGCCGGGAAAATCTATTATTTTGCTCCAGGCAGCTTTGATCTGCAAAAAGGCGACCATGCCATTGTAGAGACGGCCCGGGGTGTTGAATATGGGGAAGTGGTCATGGGGCCCCAGGAAGTCGATGAAAAGAGCATCGTATCTCCCTTAAAGAGCGTGATCCGCAAGGCGGATGAGCGGGATGCCCGCAAGGTGGAGGAAAACCATCGTAAGGAAAAGGAAGCGTTCACCATCTGTGAAAAGAAGATTGCTGCCCGCAAACTGGAAATGCGTCTTGTCAATGTAGAGTATACCTTTGACGGCGGGCGGATCATCTTCTACTTTACAGCCGATGGGCGCATTGATTTCCGCAATCTTGTCAAGGATTTGGCCGCTGTTTTCCGGACGCGCATCGAGCTGCGCCAAATTGGTGTGCGCGATGAAGCAAAGATGCTAGGCGGCATTGGATGCTGCGGACGGCCCTTGTGCTGTGCAACTTTTTTGGGAGACTTTGAACCTGTCTCCATCAAGATGGCAAAGGAGCAGAACCTGTCCCTTAATCCGACGAAGATTTCAGGAATTTGCGGACGGCTCTTGTGCTGCCTTAAGTACGAAAGTGAAATGTACTGCGGCCGCTGCTGCAAGAACAAGGGGAAAAAGAAGGAAGCAAGTCACCTTATTCCTAAACCGGGCATGAAGGTTGTCACGCCTACTGGGGAGGGCATGGTCATGCATGTTTCCCGCCGCGATCAGACGGTTGTGGTTGAACTGTCCCCAGGCAACCGGATTACGGCAAGCTGGGACGAAATCGTCGAAGCCGCCAAAAGTGATGAATGAAACGGAACGCCTTGACAGCCTGCCCAGTGGAAATCTCCGGATTTGGCAGGATGAAAAAGAATTTTCCTTTACAACGGACGCGGTCTTTTTGGCCGCGTTTCCCCATATGGTGAAAAAAGCCTGCGTCCTTGAGCTTGGCTGTGGAACCGGCGCTATTTCCCTTCTGGCTGCAAACAGGGGAGCCCAGTCCGTTCTTGCCGTGGATAAAAATCCCCATGTCATTGAGCTCCTGAAGCGCAGCGTAAGGGAAAACGGCCTTGAGCAGCAGGTTATGCCGTTTGTGGGGGATATCCTGGCTTATCGTGAGTATCTTAAGCCGGACACAATGGATCTTGTCTATATGAATCCCCCTTACCGCATTGGCGGAAGGCGGCGTCAGCTCATGACCGAGGCCTGCCATGAAGTGGGCGTTACGTTAGAAGATTTCATCAAAGCCGCTGCTTTTGCGTTAAAGACACGGGGGCGCCTTGCCATGGTCCAGCTTCCTGACCGGTTTACCGATGCCCTACGCCTAGCTGATCGCTATCATCTAGAAATCAAGCGGCTACAGTGGGTCCATTCGTATATTGATCGGGGGGCGTGGATTTTTTTGGCGGAGTTTCAAAAAGGGGGCCGGGGAGGGCTTACGGTCCTGCCGCCCCTTATCATGTACCGGCATGACGGCAGCCTGAGTGAGGATGCCCTTGCTTATTATGAAGGAAAGGAGTGGGTCCATGGCTGAATCGGTTGGAACCTTATATCTATGCGCAACACCCATTGGGAATTTGGAAGATATGACGCCCCGTGCCCTGCGGATGCTGCGGGAAGCCAATCTTATCGCCGCGGAAGATACACGTCATACGCGGCAGCTTTTGAATCATTTTGATATCCATGGGACGCTTCTGAGCTATCATGAGCATAACAAAGAAAAAATGGGGCCTGTTCTTCTGGAGCATCTAAAAGAAGGCAAAAACATCGCCCTTGTTTCCGATGCCGGCTTCCCTGGTATTTCCGATCCGGGTGAACACATTGCCCAGACGTGTATTGCAGAAGGCATTCCTGTTGTGCCTGTTCCGGGAGCCAATGCGGCACTGACAGCCCTTGTAGCTTCAGGTCTATCGAGCACGCCTTTCTTTTTTGGCGGGTTTCTTCCTAAAAGTCGGAAAAACCGGCGGGAGAAGCTAGCAGAATGGAAAGACATTCCAGCAACTATCATCCTGTATGAGGCACCGCACCGAATCATAGAGGTGCTTTCTGATATTGAAGACGCATGGGGAGACCGGACCATGACCATGGCGAGGGAACTGACAAAGCTTCATGAAGAGTTTTTTCGCGGCACGGTTTCCACGTGCCGGGCGCACCTTTTGGAACAGGCGCCACGCGGTGAGTTTGTCCTCGTGATTGCTGGCGGAACCAAGGTGGAAGAAGCCCCAACAGGGGATCCCCTTGATGCCGTGCGTCGCCTGATGGCTGACGGCGTGGGAAAAAAAGAAGCGCTCCAGCAAATTGCCAAAGTTTATAAGCTGCCTAAACGGGAGCTTTATAATAGACTAGTCAAAGAAGGGGTAGAAGATGAGTAAACCAGCTTTTTTCATTACGACACCGATTTACTATCCGAGTGCCAATCTGCATATTGGTCATGCGTACTGCTCGACCATTGCTGATACGATTGCTCGGTATAAAAGGGCCAATGGGTTTGATGTCCGATTCGTGACGGGCAGTGATGAACATGGCCTCAAGATCCAGCGCAAAGCGGAAGAAAATGGGATGACGCCGCTCCAGTACGTAGATGGCATTGTGGCAAACTTCAAGAAACTTTGGGAAATGCTGGGTATCAGCTACACGGATTTTGTACGCTCTTCCAGTGCGGAACACGAACGGGTCGTTCAGGAAATCCTGCAGCGCGTCTATGATAAGGGCGATATCTATAAAAAGAAATATGTCGGGAAATACTGCGTTCCTTGCGAATCCTTCTGGACGGACCGTCAGATTGAGGAAGCAGGCGGCGTTTGCCCGGACTGTGGCCGTCCTGTGGAAACGATGGAAGAAGAGGACTATTTCTTCCGTATGTCCAAATATGCTGACCAAATTCTCAAACATATTGAAAATCATCCTGATTTCATCCAGCCCGTTTCCCGCCGCAACGAAATGATCGCTTTTCTTAAACAAGGGTTGGAGGATCTGTGTATTTCCCGTTCCACGTTCGACTGGGGCATTCCGGTTCCTTTTGATAAGAAACAGATTACTTATGTCTGGTTCGATGCCCTTTTGTGCTATTTCACGGGGATTGGGTTCCTGCGCAATGAAGAGGAATTTAACCGTTTCTGGCCGGTTGACCTGCACCTTGTAGGAAAGGAAATCGTCCGTTTCCATACGATCATTTGGCCGGCTATGCTCCTTTCCATGGGGTATGAACTGCCGAAGAAGGTTTATGGTCACGGCTGGCTTGTCGTTAATGGTGACAAGATGAGTAAATCCAAGGGCAATGTCGTCGATCCTGTGGAACCAATCAAGGAATTTGGTCCTGATGCCGTCCGTTACTTCCTCCTCAGCGAAATTGCCTTGGGCAACGATGGGAATTATTCCCGCGAAGGCCTCATCCGCCGTTGGAATACGGACCTTGCCAACGACTTGGGCAACCTCCAGTATCGTACGGTTTCCATGATTGAAAAATATCATCAAGGTATTGTTCATAAGACGGCATCAGATCATGCCGATGACAAGGCTTTTGCGGCCCTTGCCGAGGAAACGCTTGGCAGTTACCGTAAAGCTATGGATGAATACCAGATCAATGACGCGCTGAAGGCTGTCTGGTCCTATATTGGCGCTGCCAATAAATACATTGATGTAACGACGCCGTGGATCCTTGCTAAGGATCCTGCGCAGAAGGATCGCCTTGAAGCCGTGATGTACAACCTTGCTGATGCTGTTCGCAATATTGCCATCCTGATTTCACCTATGATGCCTTTTACGGCACCGAAGATTTTCGAACAGCTCGGTCTTGCCGTGCCGGAAAACTTCGATCTTAATGAAGTGAAGTATGGCGGTTTCTCTGATGGCACGAAAGTCATGAAGGGGCAGCCCATTTTCCCGCGCATTGAAGTGGAGTCGGAAAAGACACCTCCGAAGGAAGCCCCGAAAGCAAAAAAAGCGGAAAAGAAGAACGTCGGTGTGGTTACGCCCGAAGAAATCGCCATCGATGATTTCCAGAAGGTTGACCTCCGTGTTGCTGTAATCAAAACGGCCGAACGGGTCCCCAACACAGATAAGCTCATGAAGATTACCGTTGATATGGCAGGCCGTGAACGGATCATTGTCTCCGGGATTGCCCAGTACTATGAAGCCAAGGAGCTTATTGGCAAGAATGTCATCGTTGTGGCTAATCTCAAACCAGCCAAGCTCAAAGGCATCGAATCTCGCGGCATGCTCCTTGCTGCAAGTGACGGCAAGGGAAACCTCGTCCTTGCCGAAGTGCCGGGAATTGCGTCGGGCAGCAAGGTCAAATAATGGAACGACTTCCTTATTTTGATACGCATGCCCACCTTGACACGGAGGACTTTGACGCGGACCGAGAAGCGCTGCTCCAGGAGATTGGATCGCACATGTTGGGATTCATCAATCCCGGTTGTGACGTGAGAAGCTCGAAGGCATCGCTTGCTATGGCCCACCGCTATGATTATGTGTATGCCGCCGTCGGACTTCATCCAGAAGATTTGGGCCATGTGAGCGAAGGGGACCTTGAGGAAATTTACCAGCTTGCCCAAGATGACAAGGTGGTCGCCATTGGTGAGATCGGTCTTGACTATTATAACGATGAAGATTCACCCCATGAGCGGCAGCAGACTTTCCTTATCCGCCAACTTGCCATGGCCCGTGAACTTAAGCTGCCCGTCATCATCCATGACCGGGAGGCCCATGAGGATATGACAAGGCTCCTTCTGACGGAAGGGCAGGGCGTGCGAGGGGTTCTTCATTGTTTCAGCGGAGACTGGGCCATGGCTGAAACCTTTATTAAGGCCGGCTGGTACTTTGGCTTTGGCGGGACAAGTACCTTTAAGAATGATCATGGGGTCAGGGAAATCCTTCGCAAGATGCCTCTTGACCGCATTGTTTTTGAAACAGATTCGCCTTATATGGCCCCTGTTCCTTACCGCGGGAAACGCAATAACCCGCTTTATGTGAAGCTTGTTGCTGAAATGGCAGCGGAGGTCAAAGGAATTCCAGTCCTTTCGATGATGGAAATTGCCACAAAAAATTCGCAAAATCTCTTCCCAAAATTAAAAAGTTACTAAAAATCGCGATGACTTTGCTGTAAATTTTTCAAAACCGTCACAAAATCAAGCTATGAAAATGTTCATTTTTAGGAGCTGGTCCTAATTTTGTTTTGACAGGTTTTTCGTCTCCATGGTAGAATACAAAAGCTTTAAGGAGGCGAGAATTTGCGAATAACAAATACTTGGAAGCGTCCTGAAAAGTGGGTTGTTGTCATGCTCATGCTTGTCTTCAGCTTGAATTTTCTCGGCTTTGCTGCCGCTCCAAAACAGGTGAAGATTCAAGTTGACGGGCAGACGATTGCCCTTTCAACCAGAGCCCTTACGGTTAAAGGTGCTTTGGAAGAAGCCGGTGTTGTTCTTCAAAAAGCCGACGGTTATGATGTAGTTGGTCATGGAAACTTTGAAGATGGATCGACGATCGAAGTCATCCGTGCCATTCCAATCAAGGTGTGGCATAATGGAAGAACGACCGAGTATACCATCGGACGCAAAACGGTAAAAGAAGTGCTGGATGCTGTGGGTGTGGACTACAAAGGATATAAGGTGTATCCGTCCTTGGAGTCCCCGGCAAAAAAAGACATGACCATCCATGTCGTTTCCCCCACAACTGAGGTGAAGACGGCCAAAGAAAGCATTCCTTTTGAAGTGGAATTCCGCAACAATGACAACCTGCCCCGCGGCAGACAGTCTGTTGTATCGGAAGGCCGCAATGGGGAAGCTGTGGTCACCTACCGCACGGTGAAGATTGGAAATCAAGAAGTAAGACGTGAACTGGCGCGTGATGTTGTTTCCCAACCTGTTCCGCAAGTCGTAGAAGTAGGCACAGGCAAAAATCTGATGGTGGAAACAAGCCGTGGCTTTGTTCGGTACCGCAGCGCGAGAACCTTTGAGGCTTCCGCGTATACCCTTGCCGAGGGCAGTGGAACCGGTCTGACTTCGACAGGCGTTGTGCCTTATCATGGAATCGTAGCTGTGGATCCTGATGTGATTCCATATGGAACGCGGATGTATATCCCTGGTTATGGTTTTGCCGTGGCAGGTGATTGCGGCGGTGCTATCAATGGCAGCCGGATTGACCTGTACATGGAAAACTACTCTGACGCAATCAGTTGGGGCAGGCGCGACGTAACCGTGTATTTCCTTGAGTAGAAAAGGGGCTGTTGCCAATTGGCAATGGCCTCTTTCCTTATTTGTGGGGAGAACTTTCTTTTGACATTCTTCCTGCAATCTGTTAGAGTAAAAATCCGGAACGAGAGGTCCAAGAATAGGGAGCGTGACAAGATTGCTTAAGGAAGTCCTTGTCGTAGAAGGAAAAATGGATACAGTGGCGATCAAGAAGGCCCTTGATGCCGATACAATCGAAACAGGCGGCTTTACCTTGTCGCCGTATACCCTTAAAAAGATTGAAGCAGCCTATAAGAAGCGGGGCATCATCATCCTCACCGACCCTGATGGGGCAGGGGAGCGAATCCGCCGTTATTTGACGGAGCGCTTTCCTGAGGCGGGACAGGCCTTTGTGCCAAAGTGTGAAGCTCTGGCCCACCATGATGTGGGCATTGAGCAGGCTCAGCCGGAGGCAATCCTCAAGGCACTTTCCAAGGTGCGTCACACCACGATGACGCCGCAGGAAGAATTTACGGCCATGGACCTTTACCATAACGGTATGAGCGGATCCCAGTCTGCGGCGGAAAAACGGGATGCCCTTGGAGCCGAACTGGGTATTGGCTACGGCAATGTGAAGAAAATGGTGGAGCGTCTCAATCATTATGGCGTGACCCGCGACGAATTCAATAAAGCACTTCAGATCATCGAAACACGTCATGCGTGAGAAAGGACTTCAGTATGCTTCATCCTGTGATTGCAAGCCGTGAAGTAACGCGGTATATTCTTGATACCTTTGGCCTTCATACAAAAAAACGCTTTGGACAGAACTTCCTCATCAATGAGTCTGTTGTAAGGGGCATTGCAGAAAAAGCAAAGATTGGTCCTGGGGACCTGGTCCTTGAAGTCGGGCCTGGAATCGGCACATTGACCCAGGCCCTTGCGGAAACCGGAGCCAATGTCAAGAGTGTTGAAATCGATGAGTCTCTTCTTCCAATCCTTCGCAAGACGCTTGAAGGGTATGACAATGTAGAAATCATCCATGGGGATATCCTTAAGGTTGACCTCAAAGACATTACGGGGGGAAAGCCTTTTACAGTGGCGGCGAACCTGCCTTATTACATTACGACGCCCATCATCTTTTCCCTGCTTGAAGCAAACCTTCCCTTAAAGCGTATTGTCGTTATGGTGCAAAAAGAAGTGGCTGAGCGGATGGCTGCTCGTCCTGGAACAAAGGCTTATGGGCCCCTTTCCTTGGCGCTGCAGTATTATTCGGAGCCCCAGCTGGCAATTCCCGTTCCGGCTCACGATTTCATGCCGGCCCCAAAGGTTGATTCCATGGTCGTCGTATGTGAAAAAAGGGAGAGTCCCATTGTCAATGTGGATGCGTCTTTATATGTTAAGGTCGTGCGGGCGGCTTTTTCCCAGCGCCGGAAGATGCTCCGCACTTGTCTAAAGTCAATGGTGCGTCCTGGTGATACAGCGGAGGCCTGGATGGCCCGTGCTGGGATTGAGCCGACGCGCAGAGGGGAGTCCCTTACCATAGAAGAGTTTGGCAAACTGGCGGAAAGCTGGGAAGAAAAATGACGAATCACTATAAGTACTTTTCCCATAAGGAATGTGAGTTCTTCCCCTGTCATAAGGAAAGTGACGGGAAGGACTTTAACTGTCTCTTTTGTTTCTGTCCTTTGTATCTAGTTAAGGCCTGCGGCGGAGCCTATACTTATACGGAGACAGGCACCAAGGACTGCTCTCATTGCCTTTTTCCCCATAAAAAGGAAAACTATGGCAGAATCATGGCTCGGCTCAAAGAAGAAATGGAAAAGAAATGAGGAAAGAAAAGCCAGAGTGCATGGATGAATCCATGCACTCTGGCTTTTGCTGTGATGCTGCAGCGCTATGATGCTGCTGCCAAAGGCGGCAGGTAGATAAACCAGCTATAAAAGTGTTGCTATGATGATACCCGACAACGGTTACTTTATATTCGGTACGACCTGCTATCGTGTTACGCGTTAGAACTTGATTTCTCCGAAATCAATCCGCCTTTGCCAAGGGGGGACAAAAGCCGCATGTTGCCACATTAAAAAGAGGAAACATGGTCTTTCGGTGGTGGATGAAGACGCGAAGCAGACGTTTCCTTACGAGCCGCTTATAGGTTGTACCTTAAGATCCGTGATATGAGATAGTGGGGCTCTCGGCGAACCCATTAGCCTGTTGGTAACCAATCCACGTATAACAGAAAAGGCAAAAGCCGGAGACTGTGAAACCCTAGCTCTTGCCATATGCTGCCAGGTATTACCTTTGGGTCAAGTATGAGGGAAAAGATTTTTGGAAACCGTCTTGAAAAAGGTCAGTTCATAACAGCGGCTTGCGAGGCGGATTTGCCCGGGTTCTGAGGCTGCTATGGAACGGAGCGAAAAGCAGAAGAACATGTTTGAGGGCGAATGTAATTTGGCGCCCACGACCGACAGGGAGACGATTAGGCGCCGCTCGTTATCATCTTTCCCTTCAACGCACTATAAGCATCAAAGCATCAAAGCATCAAAGCTCCATAGCATTCCTATATGTCTTTCCAACCTAAAAGACAAAAAGTTTGACTTTTTTAGTAAAACCCCTTGCATTTTTTTTGAAAGATGCTATTATTATAGCTGTGGTTAGCACTCCAATGTAATGAGTGCTAATAAATCAAAAAGTTAAAATTTATCCATAGTGAAAGGGGATTACAAACATGTTAAGACCTTTGGAAGATCATGTCGTCGTAGAACCGGTTGTGCAGGAAGAAAAAACGGAAAGCGGGATTTATCTGCCCGATACGGCTCATAAGGACAAACCCCAGACCGGTAAAGTCGTAGCTGTAGGTACGGGCCGTCTCCTTGATAATGGCACCCGCATTGCTTCTGAAGTCAAGGTTGGCGAAACTGTTGTCTTTGCTAAATACTCCGGCAGCGAAGTCGAACTGGACGGCAAGGATTATATCATCCTCCGTGACAGTGATATCTTGGCCGTCGTTGAGGATAAGTGAATCGCTCCCTTTTTTGTGGAGAACCAATCACCTTATATCATTTGGAACTAAGGAGTAGATAAAAATGGCTAAACTCATTCAATTTGATGAAGAAGCACGTCGTGGTCTGGAACGCGGCGTCAATAAACTGGCTGATGCTGTAAAAGTTACCTTGGGGCCCAAGGGCCGCAACGTTGTCCTTGAAAAGAAATTCGGTTCCCCGACCATCACCAATGATGGTGTAACCATTGCTAAGGACATTGAACTGGAAGATCCGTTTGAAAACATGGGGGCTGCTCTTGTTCGTGAAGTGGCAACCAAGACCAACGATATTGCTGGTGACGGGACCACGACGGCTACCCTTCTTGCTCAGTCCATCGTTCATGAAGGCATGAAGAACGTGGTTGCCGGTGCTAACCCCATGGTCCTCAAGAGAGGCATCAAGAAAGCAACGGACTGCCTCGTCAAGAAGCTCCAGGAAAATGCCAAGACGGTCAGCACCAAGGAAGAAAAAGCACAGGTTGCTTCCATTTCTGCTGGTGACACGGAAATCGGTGGCCTGATTGCTGATGCTATGGAAAAAGTCGGCAACGATGGCGTCATCACCGTTGAAGAATCCAAGACCATGGAAACCTCCCTTGAAACCGTTGAAGGGATGCAGTTCGACCGCGGCTATATTTCCCCGTATATGGTTACGGATCCGGACAAGATGGAAGCCGTTCTTTCCAATCCGTACGTCTTCATTACGGACCGTAAAATCACTATGATCCAAGACATCATGCCTGTTCTTGAAAAAGTGGTACAACAGGGCCGTGAACTCTTGATCATTGCTGAAGATATCGAAGGTGAAGCCCTGGCTACACTCGTTGTGAACAGACTCCGTGGCACCTTTAAGGCTGTTGCCGTCAAGGCTCCTGGCTTTGGTGATCGTCGCAAGGCTATGCTTCAGGATATTGCAACCCTGACGGGTGCGACGGTTATCAGTGAAGAAGTTGGCCGTAAGCTCGACAGCGCTACAGTTGCTGATCTTGGTTCCTGCAGCCAGGTCCGTGTAACCAAGGACCTTACTACCATCGTTGATGGTGCTGGTGACAAACAGGCCATTGCTGACCGTGTTGCTTCCATCCGTGCCCAGATTCCTGAAACGACTTCCCAGTTCGACAAGGAAAAACTTCAGGAACGTTTGGCTAAACTCTCTGGCGGTGTTGCCGTTATCAAAGTTGGTGCCGCTACGGAAACGGAACTGAAAGATAAGAAACTCCGTATCGAAGACGCTCTGAACGCTACTCGCGCTGCTGTGGCCGAAGGAATCGTTGCCGGTGGCGGTACGGCTCTTCTGCAAGTACAGCCGGCCCTCGATGAACTGGAAAAGGAAACCGAAGGGGATGAGAAGACAGGTATTGATATCGTTAGACGCGCTATCGAAGCTCCTGTCCGTCAAATCGCCAACAACGCCGGTCTTGAAGGTGCCGTTATCGTTGAAGCTGTCAAGAAGGCTAAGAAGGGAATTGGCTTCAATGCCCAGACGGAAGAATATGTTGATATGATCAAGAGCGGTATTGTAGATCCTTGCAAGGTTACACGCAGTGCCCTGCAGAATGCAGCTTCCATTGCTGCCATGATTCTTACCACGGAAGCCGTTGTTGCGGATAAACCGGCTGAAAATCCGGCTCCGGCGGCTCCTGCCATGGGTGGCATGCCTGGCATGATGTAAGGGATATTCCTAAGACCCGCATAAATACATAGTTCTAGCGTTCATAATGGCTTAAAAAATCGCAAATAGAGAACAAAACGAGAACAAAAAATCCCCTTGTGAAATTCACAAGGGGATTTTACTATTTAGAGTTTAAAAGTTTGTCGAAACGTTCGGCGGTTTCAGTTGCCGCCGTTTTGGTGACGTGCAGATATATCTGACGAGTTATTGAGTCGTCGGCATGCCCAAGTCTTTTCATGATTTGAACAAGGTCCACGCCAGCTTCCGCAAGCAGGCTTGCATGGGTATGGCGAAAAATGTGGGGATGGATTCGGAATGGGATCTTGCCAAGCATAAGCCGCTGGAGCCTATCAATGCGGATTTGAACGAGCCGTTGCGTCAAAGGGAATCCAGGATGTGTCGGAGCCGTGAAAATAAATCCCAGTTGGCTACGCTCAGGGATATGCCACTCAGAGCCATATTCAAGGCGAAGACTTGAGGTTTCAAGTTTGTGACGTGCAAGCAAAGATCTTAACGATGTCGGCAAGGAGATGATCCGCACCGATGTTTCCGTTTTCGGCGGGAGAAGTGAATAGCTTTCAGCACGATTCGTTGGGTTGTACAGTGTCTTCGACACCTTCAAGATATTTTTCTTAAAATCCACGTCTTCCCACGTCAGGGCCAGCGCTTCACCGATTCGGAGACCTGTATAAGATAAAAGCGAAAAAAGTTCGTAGTCTGGTGGATAGCCATTCTTTTCGGCGACAGAGAGAAAGGCGAGCAATTGATCTTTCTCAAGATAGGGAGGGACCGTGGAATCTGGATCCACGATTTTTCTTTTCGGTCGGGGGACCGTGGCGTATTCGGTTGGATCTGTAAGGATAAGATCATATTCTTTCGCCCGCCGAAAGATCATTCTAGCAGTGGCATGGATTCCCGAAATCGTGTTCGGAGAAAAATCTTTTGAGAGCGCCAGCAAAGCGTCCTGATATTGTTTTTTCCCGATTTGTTGGAGCGGTATTTTGTCGAAAAAACGTTTAAGATTCAACAATTGATGCTCTCTAATTCGTACAGTGGAGATCTTCACAAGCGTTTTGTAGGCTTCGAGCCATTCTGCGGCGAAATCACCAAAAGTAATCGACTCAGGGCGGGAAAAAACCTTTGAGCGAAGTTGTTGGAGCATTTTTTCGCCCGCAATTTTGGCGTCTTTCGCACGAGCAAAACCGCCTTTTTCCTTTTGTTGTCGTTTCCCTGTCAGTGGATTCTTCCCAATGTCGATTTTATACGCCCATTTTCCAGATGGCTTTTTATAGACGTGCATTTTCTTCTCCTAGTAAAAACCCCTCGAAGCCGAGGGGAGAAAATCAATCGTGCCATTCATGGCCGCATTTTAGGCATTTGTATCGGAGCCGATTAGAATGGTGCTTTCCAGCTAGCAGACCGAGCGGACCTAGTACGAGCGTACCAACAACGCCCTTTGTGAGGGAATACCCTTTTTTATCGATGTGAATTGCTGTCGAATGGCATTTAGGACAATAAAGGCTGTCGCCGAGGGCTTCTTTTTCGGCCTGAAATGCAGCTTGATCTTTTGCGTCTTTGTCGGCAAAGTAGGCGATTAAATCTTCACGGTCGATGATGGAATCAATGAATGATTTTGCGGTTGTAAGGTCCACGCCAGCCCGTTCCTTCACGTCCTTAATTGCGTTGATTTTAAAAGAGCGTGGCGTAAATAAACCGTGCTTGTCGTGCAAAGCGACTAAATCAATATCATGGCCGTTTAATGTCATAACTAATTCAGGGCCTGTTGGGGCTGGCGTCGCTGGTGTGGCAGTACCTACTGGAGTTCCACAGTTGGAACAGAATTTCGCACCTTCTTGAAGTTGTTGACCGCAATTTGTACAAAACATGATGATCCCTCCATTACCAAGATCTACGGTTTTCAATGACCCGCCCGACAATACGGACTGGGAGTGTTTCAATGTCGTTATTGCTATAAAAATGCGGCTCGTAGACCGCTTGATTGAAAGCGTAAAGGAAAAGGCCGTTTGGGTCCTTCTTCACCTTCTTGAGCGTTGCTTCATCACCATTGATGAGGACCACCGCAATATCGCCAGATTCAATATCAGGCTGTTCCCGTACTATCACGATGTCGCCTTCCTTAAATTCTGGTTCCATTGATGAGCCCTTTACCTTCAGGGCAAAAAGTTTCCCTTGCATAGACATTTTGTCGGTTACTTCTTCCCATCCCACGATGTTTTCAGCAGCGTAGGCTGGTTGTCCTGCTACGACGGTTCCTAAAATCGGGATTCGGTTCCCTGGCCTTGGTGTATTGACGCCTAAAAGCGTGTCGGTAGAAATGCCAAAAATCTGGGCGACCTTGGATATTTCTTCTTCTTTAATGGACCGTTTCCCATTTTCAATCTTGTTCAATGCGGCGGGGTTTAAGTCCATCTTTTGCGCCAATTCGTACTGCTTCCAGCCGTATTCTTCTCTCAAGTTCGCAATCCGTTTTCCGATGCTCATCCCTTCACCTCCAAAACATCTAAATTAGAAATTTTTACTTAATTATAACATTCTAAAATAGAAAAATAAAATAAAATTCGAAAATAGAAATTTCAATATTGACTTTCCAAAATAGAAATATTATAATGGGTGAAGAAAGGAGGTAGAGGAATGAAAAAAGGAAAGAAATTCGACGGAGAAAAACTCCGAAAAAGGCGCATCAAATTAGGACTTACGCAACTTGAAATGGCCGAAAAACTAGGCTACAAAACGGCGGCTCCATACAGTAAAATTGAATCTGGAAGACAGCTTCCAAAAGCCGATTCAATGGCGGTTATGGCCAGCGTCTTAAAATGTTCTATCGAAGATTTTTATTGTTAATTTTTTTATCTTAAAAATTACTAAAATAGAAATCTAAAATAGAAAAAGGAGGCGCCATGTTAGAAGACTTTAATCGGGATTACGAAGAGCTGAAAAGGCGTGTTTCGGCCCTTGAGTCTAGGCCGCTGGAGCTAGACATATACAAGGACCTTCCGCCTGTCCTAACGGCTGATGATTTGATTGATTTTCTGCATATCGGCACAACGAAAGCGTATGAAATCCTTGATTTAATAGGATTCAAGGTCGTGCGGTCGAAGAGATGCACGAAAACGAAGTTAATCGAATGGATTGAAGGAGGAGGAACGCCATGACGCTGAAAAACAAAGCCACCTTGCTTGCTGCGCTGATTGGTGCTGGGCTGATTGTCCTAGGCACGGCGTGGAAGGAACGGACTAAACCCGAACCGACGGACTACCTGACATTTGAACACGTCGTTTACAGCGGCGACAGCTTGTGGAGTCTGTGCGAGCGATACAGCGGATACGAGGACATCCAAGACATTATCCAGCGGGTCCGCGAGGACAACGGCATCAAAAATCCAGGGGCACTGCAGCCAGGACAGAAAATCAAGGTCAGAGTCAGAAAGGGGAATCGGTGATGATTGATAAAAAACAGGCAATCAGCATTGCTGATAAATTGGCAGATTTTTGCCTCCATATGAATTGCGCGGAATGTCCTTTTGGTATCCCATATCCGGGCTTTAGCCCAGAGTGTGTGCTGAAAGATTACCCGCTAGGATGGGATGTTGACCAAGCGAGGGAAAATCTACAGAAGGGTTGACTTGTCAAAATAGGCACTTTTTGACAAGAAATTAGTGAAATATCTTTAGAAATTTTGCTAAAAATTTCACAGAAATGAGGTGATTTTAATGAAAATCTCGAATAGTGAGGCATTGGCAGCGGCTGAAAACCTGATTAACTACTGCCTCAATACAAGATGCCCAGATTGCCCTTTTTCTAACGGCGACATTTGTGAGATTGGCGTGCCTGCAGAAGAATGGTACGCGGACGAGGAGGAATGAAAATTGAATCTTGAAAAAGGCCAAAAATAAAGCCCGCCAGCACGGCAATGCTGACGGGGCGCAAGGTGAATCTTGGACGGATTTACCTCTAGTATAACATGGAGGGCGAAAAATGGAAGAGAAAAAGAACGTCGTAGAACTGGATTCCAGAGATTACGCAAACGAAGAAGCCAGAACAGTGACAATCACGTTAATTGAATATCGGGAATTAATCGAAATCAAAATGACTCATTCCCATTGCTGGCATGAAGCATACGAAAAAGACCATAAAATTTTAAAACTTGAAGAACAAAATCAAAAGCTGGAAAACGACCTGAAAAAACTACGTGAGAAAATCAGCAATTTCGTGGAGGGAGCGGAATGACAACGTTAAAAGAAGAAATGGATCTTGTGCTTTATGAAGTCGACGAAAACCGCATGGAAAATCCAAATGCCAGAATTAATACGGAAGACGAAGCGGGATGGACCTTGGCAAGGCTGGCAGCGCTGAACGCAGATATTGAAGAAATCAAAAAAGACTTTGAAGAAAGAATTGCGAAATTCAAAAAATGGTTCGAAGGAAAAAAAGCGGCAAGGGAATTGGAGATGGAAAGCCGTAGGGCCCAATTGATGATTTTCGCCGAAACGCAGTTGGCGTTAAGCAAAAAGAAGTCTGTCGACTTGCCCGATGGGCGATACGGATTTAGGAATCTTCCACCGAGAATTGAGCGGGACGAAAAAACGCTGCTTGAATACGTCAAGAAGGAAGATCCGAAGAATATCAGGGTCCAAGAATCAATTGACTGGGCCGCACTCAAAAAGAAATGGAAGGTTGACGGGAACAATATGATCAATCCAGACACGGGGGAAGTTATTCCAGGCGTGACTGTTTACAAACAAGACAAAAGATTTTTCGTCGAGGTGAAATAAATGGCACAGGAGAAGAAAGAACGTCAAATTAGCGAAATGAGCATTCACGAGCGACTGGCAAGAATGCAAGACGAGATGAAGGCACCAAAGAGTCAATACAATAAATTCGGCGATTTTCATTATCGATCGGCTGAGGATATTTTGGCTGCAGCGAAACCGCTGTGCGTCAAATATCAATTCGCATTAACCCTTCATGCCCTTCCAGTCGTCATTGATGGCTGGCGTTATATGAGGACTACGGCCACTTTGACCGATTGGCATAGTCCGTTTGCGATTGAAACGGAAGGATTCGCAAGGGAGCCAGAACACCGCTCCAAAATGGATGATGCCCAAGTCACTGGATCAACGAGATCGTATGCGGCCAAATATGCGTTAGGGGACCTTTTCCTTCTTGATGATACTAAGGACCCAGACGCATTCGCAAATGAGCAGAGAGAGCAAAAGAAGGTGGCTGAGCGGGTGCAAAAAACGATTAGCAAGGAAAAACAGACAAAACTATTAAATGCCATCGAAGCCACGCAAGAAGGTTGGGAAATCCCCGCCACCGAGCGCCTGAAAAATATGCTTCATGCCGTCAAAGCTGAAAGTCTTGAAGCCATGACGGAAGAGCAATGGCAGTTCTGCATGGATCGGATTCGGAAGCCGATAAATCATGCATAAGTCAATACTGGTGGACTGCCTAGACTGGTGCTATGTTTGCGGACGGCCTAGGCAAGCCATCCACCATGTATTTTACGGAACCGCAAACCGCAAAATCAGTGACAAAGAAGGGTTCATCGTCCCGCTGTGCAATGATTGCCACACAGGGCCGCACGGTGTTCATTTTAACCGTGAATTGGACTTGGAATTAAATCGTCTGTGCGAAAAGAAATATCTTGAGAATCACAGACTAGCGGAGTTCATGGACTTAATCGGGAGGAATTACTTGTGAAAATCTTAAAGATGGAACCGCCCTCCGTGAGTCCTTTTTCGTCCGCTGTCAAGCTGGAAATCACCGTACAGGCGCAAGACAAGCAGGCTGTTGTTGATTTGATGAAAAAGATTCAAAGCGGGAAAAAGCCGTATGACCTGGTGATTAACCCCATCCGTGACAAACGAAGCCTGTCGGCCAATGCGTATGCGTGGGTGCTGATGGACAAAATCGCCAAAGTGGTAAGGACGACGAAGGAAGCCGTTTACCGTGAGATCATCCGCAAGGTGGGGAGTTTCAACGTCGTGAAAGTCAAGAGTTTTGCGGCGGACAGATTCATTGAGCGCTGGGAACTGAACGGCATTGGTTGGGTTGCCGAGAAAATGGGCCGAGAAGAAGGAATGACGGATGTTGTCGCATATTACGGAAGTTCGACGTACGACACCGACGAAATGGCTCGGCTCATTGACGAAATCGTGAATGAAGCAAAGGAATTGGGGATTGAAACCATGCCTCCAGAGGAATTGGACTGTTTGATTAAATCGTGGAGGAGGTGATGGGAAGTGGACGAGCGGTACAATTTTTTCGATGCATTCAATGGGTTCGGGGCTTGGCTGCGGAATCACAAAATCCCGTCATCGGCCATCCTTCTTTATTACGCACTGCTCCAAATATCCAATTCGGCTGGGCGTAAAAATCCTCTTAACGTCCCAATTAAATTGCTGATGGAGCAAACAGGGTTAACTGCTCCGACGATACGAGCGGCACGGATGCAATTAAAAGAAAAAGGGCTTATTGATGTCGTCAAAACATCGGATGGGAAAGCCCCGAACTACACAATTTTTTCAGTCCCAGACCCAGAAAATAGCTTTCGGGGTTCGACCCCAGACCCAGAAAATAGCTTTCGGGGTTCGACCCCAGACCCAGAAAATAGTTTTCCTATACTCAGAGTAAATAATAACAGAGTAAATAATAACAGAGAAAAAGAAAGAAAAGATTCTTTTAATGATTCTCAAATAGAAGCCGTTACCATTTTTGAAAATCAGATACATCCCATATCCAGTATCAGTGAAAAAGAAAATGTTATTAGTCTTATTGAAGAATATGGGGCAGAAGATTTTATTTCGGCCACAAAGGAAGCCGTTAAAAGAAATGCACGGACGATCCATTACATCAGTGCTATCTTGCGGAACTGGAAGGAGGAAGGGAAGAATGGGAATCAGCGAGCAAACGTTGGCGTTCCTAAAATCAAGCTGTCCGATGATATATCGGAAGCTGTCGAGCGCAAGCGTCAAAGAATCTTGCGAGAAATCTTGCCCCAGTATGCAAGAGGAGATAGCGGCAAAGCAAGCGACATGCCGTGATTGTGATGGAATCCATTGCGGACAGCCCACACGGGGATTCTATCCGAGATACGTCAAGGATGCGTGCGGGGAAAGAGCCGTCATGACTATGTGCAAGATTGAGCGAGCCAGGCGCAAACAAGAAAAAATTGACCGCTTAATGAAAGGGGCTGGCTTACCCCCTTACCTTGACGGCCTTACTTGGACCGACTACAAAGAGCGCACGGCGGGCCTTGCGGAAGCAAAGGCCATTGCCCAAACCGTCGGAGGAGGATGGCGGGGCGGGGTTTACTTCTACGGTCCTAAAGGGACAGGGAAAACCATGCTAGCCTATCTGATTGCAAAGGAGCGGTTAAAGAGCGGCACCCCTACGATGTTCGTGTTTGTCCCTGAACTGCTCGGAAAGTATCGGGCTGCATACCACGACGAAAGCATGGAAGACCCGTCAAAGGTGGCAAAGGAAGCTGACCTATTGATATTGGACGATATAGGAGCAGAGAGGGCAACATCTTGGGTTGCGGAGCAATTAATGGAGCTGATCAATTTCCGCTATTCCAATAGGCTTCAAACAGTGTTCACGAGTAACTACTCACTGCAGGAGCTGGCCGAGCACCTAGCGAAGAACGGGGACACGGTGACGGGCGAAAGAATAGCGTCCAGAATCATGGGAATGGCGATGGCGGTCCCTGTGATGGGAGCAGACTGGAGGGCGAACGAATGAACAGAAGGATTGGGAACGAATGCTACAAGGTCCGCCCCGTGTCGGTGCTGCTGATTTACCCAGACGACGGGGAAGAGCTGTTCATTGCTGTCGATGATGTCACCGAGGTTCAGACCCCTCTTACTAGCTGGGAAAGGGGTTGGATAGGGTTAAAGGGCCGTCTTCGTGGTGATGCCTTCGACGGACCTAAAATAGTCGCCTTGGTCGCTTGTGACGGCTTTCAGGCGGTGAGGAATGATTTTTACAGCCAGATTTTTTCAGGCCAGAAAAAAATAAAAATACGTTGCAAGAAGGACGATATTAAGCTACGGGAGGTGGGTTAATGACAATCCATGACGCTATCATGATGGCCACAAGGTCAGAAATCGTGAGAGTATTGACAATGGCGTGGAAAATGAAGCACGAATTTACGTCCGAGGAGCGGGAAAGAATCAAAAAAGTGATGAAGCAACCGAGGACGGTGACAGGGTTATACGACGAATGCCTCTAGGACTTCCAAATTTGAGCTGTGAGAAGAGAAAGGACGAAATAGGTAAAAAGTATAAGGCTCAATCAATTAAGCCAAAATAATGCGAGTAGGAGCGAAAAAAATGAATAAGATCATTCTATTGGGAAGGCTGACAAAAGACCCCGAAATCAGAAAGACCCCGACGGATAAGAGCGTGTGTACTTTTACGCTGGCGGTTGACCGTCCTTTCAGCGGACGGGATGGGAAGAGAGAAGCGGACTTTATCAGTATCGTAACTTGGAATCGAACGGCTGATTTAGCCTTTGAATATCTTACGAAAGGGAAACGGGCATTGGTTGAAGGGCGGTTGCAAATTCGGAGCTACGAAGCAGGTGGCCAAAAACGTTGGATTACTGAAGTTATTGCGGACCGTGTGGAATTTGTTGAGGCAAGAGAAAAAACCTCTCAGAACGCAAATGCGGAAGCGAGAGGACCAATGGAGAGCATGGGAGATGCTGCCTATGAAGACATCCCGTTTTAAGGGGGCGTGAAGATGAACAGCAACATGAAGGGAAAGAAAGGGGAATTGGAAGTCGTGCGTCTATGCTGCGCCGAAGGCTATGAAACTCGGCGGTCGGCGCAATACTGTGGGAATAGTCCAGAAGGAACTGCCGACGTGGTGGGACTTCCAGGCGTCCATATCGAGGTGAAAAGGGTTGAACATCTTAATATTGACGATGCGCTGGCACAGGCGGTTAGGGACTCGGGAAAGACTACGGGAAACATTCCTGTAGTCTTCCATCGAAAAAACAACACGAAATGGAAAGTGACGATGGACGCACACGAGTGGTTTAGGCTGTACAGGGAATGGGAAGCTGGGAGGAACGAGAAATGAAGGACATTGCGAGGATTGAATGTGCGTTGATTGATATTAAGTACGAATGTGGAGATCGAGAGTGCAAGTACTGCCCGATGCGCACACGCTATGGGGAATGCGTGATTGAGGTGCTAGACGACGGAGGCCCGTTCGCTGACCAAGCGTATTCTGAATGTGTGGGCAAAACGGGGAAACGGTTGCTAGATAATGTCGACAAGGGAAACGCAGATGGGAAATATACGAAAAAGATTTTGGCATTTATGAGAACTGCGGCGTTTCCGAGTATGTGGAATATGAACCAGTGGAGGGCAATGTTCAATGAGGAAGACAAGGGGCAAAACAAGGACCAAAACGAGAAAGAAAAGCCTCAAACGGTTCCCGACATGATTCACCTCCCTGACCGCTACACTTGGCGTGACTGCGGGGAAACGCTTGAATTGATTGAAAAGTTCGTAAAGAATCAAACGGACTCTTATTTAGCGTTTTGCGAAGGGAATGTTATCAAGTATCTCGTAAGGTATCCAAAGAAAAACGGTGTTGAGGACCTCAAAAAGGCCCGTGAATACCTTGCCCGCATGATCGATTATTTGGAGGGCAAGGAATGAGCGCCCTGACAGCTGTATATTTTATTCCGATGATCAAAAAAAAAGATGCTGCTTATCATGCAAGGACCTTCCATGTGACTGGGAACTGCCAAAACGTCATGAAGAAAAATTCCATTAAGGACGAAGAAGCGGTGATGTTTGTTACCGTCGAGAACGAATGAAGGAGGCAGAAACATGAAAAGCAAGGTTTTGTATTTCCCCCGGGGCGTGGAAGTAAGGATTACGCCCAATTCTGTAGTAACCGATGAATTTCGGCAGCAGATCCGTGACTCATTCCGAGACTACACATGGGGGACCCACGAAGATTACCGTTACCAAGACAAGCTGTCATACATCAATTTAATCCGAGAGAAGAATTTCAAAGTTGATGGAGGGCATCTTATACATGAGTACATCAATAGCCAAATATGGAATCAAGGCGAATTTAGCCTGGACGATTTCAAAGACTTTGAAACCCTTGAATGGCTCATCAATGAAGGCGTCGGCAGGAGCCTGAAAGACTGGCACCATTGGTCCGGTGACCATCATCTTGATGAACCAGCTTGCAAATTTGTGCAGGCGGCCATTGAGGAAGTCATGAACTATCCGGAGACTGACGAACCAAAGAAAATCAAAGAAGGGGGCAAAGACCATGACTAACACTAAAAAACGTCGGAAACTGCTGTGGGGCATGCAGATGATGATGAGAGACATCAAGCTGTTCCACGGGTGGCATGAGCCGCTGCGCAGCTACATGAGGCTGTATCAGCCAAACGGTGGAGAGGGCATCTATCGGATCCACATCAGACGGATCATCAGGGAGGTGGATGCAGAATGACGACAATCCTTTTTAACCTGGTACTTCTGGCGCTGGCCCTGGATCTTATCATCTGGGGCATTGACCAGGGATGGTGCCTGATCAACCGATATAAGACAGGCAAAAAGCTTAAGCATGAGCTCCTGACCAAGTGGTGGCTTGATCTGTGTCAGGAAAAGAAGACCGAGGACGAAGCCCAAACGCAGCGTGCAGATGAAATCCAGAAATGGGGGCAGAAAAAGCCCAAGGTCAACGTGGTCCCACTTTGGCAACATAAACACGAAGGAGGCGACAGCGATGGTCATGCATGAGGGCATCAAGGACTTTTACCACCGGCAGCGAGTCTGTTGCCGGTGTGGCAAGATATTCCGGATTCCACCGATTGGACAGTATCCGTACAGAATCAAGCAGCATGGGCACAGCATGTATTTCTGCTCCGAGAGCTGCAAGCGCAAATATCTAGAGGAGGCGGGGAAAATGAAAGGATGGAGAAGGGGAACGTATTTCAGAAATGCCAGGCCATGCACAGGTGGCACGCTAAATGAGCTTCGGGAAATCCGGCAAGACTTCAAGCGGTTCAAAAAGCTGTTATCTGGTGCAAGGGGCTGGAATTTAAGATGGATCGGAAAGAAATACCGGTTTGTTATGAGGAAGAAAGCATGGACCATGTGCGTGGAAGGAAAGGAGAAAACCTCATGAGTAAAAAGAAATGGCCGTGGATTGCTGTGGATGTGAGCGATGTTTTATGCGAAGAAAATCTTTATCTCCTGTTGAGACAGTGCGAGAACGGTGTCCCCGAAATCGAATTTTTGTATGATAATGAGTTCGACGCACAAGCAGAGGCGGCTAAAAGGAACGCAGAGGAGGAACAAGGAGAGAAAGGGAAAATGGATAAAAACGAAGCGTTGAAAATCATGGAGGGGCTGAAAACAATCCAGAAGCATTGCGCAAAATTCAAACATTGTGGTGAATGCGAATTTAACGATGACACTGGGTGCATCCTTGGGCAGTTAGGGAAGACGCCGGATCGCTATTGGAATCTTGATGAAGTGGAAGACAAACTTATGAAGTCAATCGAGGCCGTGGGTACGCCAGACAGCCTGTGGGAAGGAGAATGAAGAATGAATAGAATCATCTGGAGGGGAAAAAATGATGAAAAAAAAGAAGTAATTGAAGCGCTCACTGCGATTAAAGGATATTGCGACGAGCATTACTGTGGTGATTGCTGCATCAGATACATTTGTGACAACAATTTTTCTGGATTCCCCGACGATTGGGAAATTCCAGGCGTAGAGGATACCCTTCCCGTCGTCTACATTAAGCCCGTGAACGGCGGCAAGGTCCCCGAAAAGAAGACGGAAGGGGCGGCGGCCTGGGACTGCTACGCAAGGGAAGGCGTGGACGTGTATAACGGGGAAACGTACAAAGTGCCGTTAGGGTTCGCCCTTGCCATGCCGGAAGGTGTTTTCGCAACGCTTATCCCTCGAAGCATCCTGGGCCTGAAAACGGACCTTATCATGGCGAACAGTCAAGGCTTGATTGATAGCGATTATCGGGGCGAAATTTACGCTATTTACCGCGCAATTAGCCTTGAGAGGGACTTCCGTTCGTATCTTCCTGACAGTGACATCCACATAGGCGATAGAATCGCACAGATTTATTTCAATGAACCCGTTAATCTGGTCGTAGTCTACGACGAATTCCCCGACGAAGTTAGGGACACTGAGCGGGGCGAAAGCGGGTTCGGGAGTACAGGGAAATAGTCCGAGGAGGCATAATGAAGATTGAGCAAACGTTTGCATGTTACCGAGTTGTAGGAACGGATTACATGATATACAGAGACGTACAAAACGGAAAATGGGGCGTAGCCGAAGAAAAAGACTCAGTTTACAGACCGAAAGAAATCACAAAATGGCATGATACATTGATTAGAGCAGAATTGGAAATTGAAAGGAAGATGCGGAAATGTTCGTAAGACCAGACCCACCAGAAGAATTGGAATCACAGCAGGCGCATATTGTAGCGCTGCAGAGTGATTTGAGCAAACAATTTTTAATTGCTGAGCAGCAGATAAAAGAAATCGACGGCTTGAAAGGAGAGCTTTCAAGGGCGAAAAGATACAGCGCAGCCCTTGCACAGAGAGTCAAGGAGTTAAAGGAGTACAATGGCAAGCTGAGGAAGGCAAATCGAGAAATGAGCGACATCATCAGTTGGCTGGACAATCAATGTGAGGACGCACGGCAAAGAGTTAAGGCGTTAGAAGGTAGGAACGATGGAGACGAGAAAGACGAATCCACTTGCACGGCAAGAAGTTAAGGAGCTTCAAAAGATGCCAGTGCCAAAGTTCAGGGCCTGGATGTATGAATATTCTAAACAAGTGTTCGACCTTGGAATTGCGGAATGCAAGGAAATATTGCGTTCGAAGTTTGGATTTGGTGAAAAGAGATTGAAGCGGTTTGACGATGCAATGATGGACTTACAGCGAGAAATAGCAGGAATGGGGGAAGACGGTTAATGTGGAATGATGCATATTTTACAATAGTGGACGATTACTTAAAACGGTACAATGCCTTGACGGTCCGAAAGAATAACCTTGAGTCTGAAATGGCCGAAATCGAAGAGGTGTTGAATCAACTACCAGTGGCAAAAACGACCAAATACGGGTGGAGCGGGGGGCGCGATGGGACGTGGGAAAAACCCAGCCCGCAAGAAGCGTATTGCGACGAGAAAGAACGGGAAGAAAAGCGGTTGGCGAACAAGCGCATTGAATATGCTCATGTTTGCAGTCTTTTAGAGAGAATTGACAGGTCCGTCGAAGCACTGCCGAAGTGGCAACAAGAGATAGTAAAGAGCCGTGGCATGGAGCGGTTATCATGGCAGTCCGTGGCCTTAAAAATGGGGGACGGAGGAAACGTTGGGCGGGTGCGGTCCGAATACCGGAAAGCAATGATCAATCTTGCGGACATGATTCTTCCTGGATAAAAATATGTTTGTGTTTTATGAGCTCCAATTTCACACATAGTTCACAACTTTCTTGAGCATGAACTGAGGGAAAAACATGGTACAATAATAGCGTGGACGAAAGGGTAGATGTGTCCAAACCTCCCTCCTGGAAATTCATGCGAAGGAAGAACCCCCCGAGAAATCGGGGGCTTTTTCTTGCCCAAAAATGGATGGAGGATGGATAGGAAGGAGAGGGAAATGGATATTGTGAATTTAAAGCTATCCGAGATTAAGCCATACGAGAACAACCCTAGGTACAACGACGATGCCGTGGACAAAGTGGCAAAATCTATACAGGAGTTTGGGTTTAAAGTCCCGATTGTAGTCGACAAGAACGGCGTGATCATTGCAGGCCATACGAGATTGAAGGCAGCCAAAAAGTTGGGCATGAAAGAAGCTCCGTGTATCGTAGCGAAGGACCTGACGGAAGAGCAGGCAAGGGCCTTTAGGCTTGCTGATAATAAGACAAGCGAGTTCGCTTCGTGGGATGACGAGTTATTGCGGGAAGAATTGGAAGCGATAACTGGAATCAACATGGGTGAGTTTGGATTCGACTTGGATGAATGTCCATCGGGGGGGGACGAACCATACACAACGAAGGTAAACGTTCCACAATACGAGGTGACAGGGGCCAGTCCAATGCTTAGTGACTTGGTTGATACGACGAAAACGAATGAGCTTCTAGAAGAAATTGACAATGCTGAAGGGATAACCGAAGAAGAACGGCAGTTTTTGCGAAAAGCGGCAATGCGGCACCTAAAGTTCAATTATCGGCACGTAGCTGAGTACTATGCAGGAGCAACACAGGCCATGCAGGATTTAATGGAACGGTCGGCGTTGGTCATTATTGATTATGAAGATGCAATTGCAAACGGATATGCGAAGCTCAAAGAAGCGTTGGAGATTGATCTAAATGAAGGGGAATAGAAGATTTGTCGTGTTTATCCTTAGCCACGGGAGGCCAGACAGCGTACACACGCTGAAAACGCTGAAATCACTTGGCTATAGCGGAGACTGGTTAATTGTAATTGACAATGAGGACGAAACGGCGGAGCGTTATTACCAAAATTTTGGACGGGAAAAAGTCGTGATGTTCGATAAGCTGGCTATCTCGAAGACGTTTGACACAGCTGACACGTTCGAGGATAGGCGGACAATTGTATATGCAAGAAATGCGTGCTGGGACATTGCGAAAGAACGTGGATACCGCTATTTTCTGGAACTCGACGATGATTACACATCTTTTTCGCACAGATACATGGAGGACGGGCGACTGGTCAGTAAAAGCCCGAGGAACATCAATTCCATATTCACGGCGATGCTTGATTTTCTAGACGATTCTGGAGCGTTGACGGTGGCGTTCGCACAAGGTGGCGATTACATAGGCGGAAAAGACGGTGGGAACGTAAAAAAACGGCTATTAAGGAAAGCCATGAATTCTTTTTTCTGCGATAGCGAGAAGCGCTTTGATTTTGTCGGGAGAGTTAATGAAGATGTCAATACATATACGCTTCTTGGGCAGCAGGGAAAGTTAATACTAACGCCTATGGACTTCATGCTTAATCAGTTACAAACGCAATCAAATAAAGGCGGAATGACTGGGACGTATCTAGACAATGGGACGTACGTCAAATCGTTTTACTCCGTCATATTTTCACCGTCGTGCGTAAAGCTGTTCATGATGGGCGATAAGCATTACAGAATCCATCACAAAGTGGAGTGGGGAAATTGCACACCAAAGATATTAAGTGCGAAGTGGAAGAAAGGTGAGGGGGATGGCGGAAAAGAAGAAAATGGGAAGACCTGAAAAGACCATCAGTCAAGCACAGTTCGAGGCGATGTGCAGCATACAGGCAACGGAAGAAGAGATCTGTTTGGTGTTGGACGTCCAACCGCACACACTCAATAAATGGTGCAGAAGGATTTACGGCAAAACTTTCTGCAAAGTTTTCAGGGAAAAAAGAGCGTTGGGGCATGTTTCGCTACGGAGAAAGCAATTCCATCTTGCGGACAAGAGTCCTGCCATGGCCATTTTCCTCGGGAAGAACTACCTCGGCCAGAGCGACAATCCAACCGCCACCGTAGAGATTTCTGATGTTCCCGTGTTCGTCGGGGAAAGCGAGATTGAAGAATGAAGACGGGGAAACAGATATTTATGCCAGACATTGTAGGAAAGCATTATGGAGCGTTCTGGCGATTCAAGGGGCGGTATCGAGTCGTGAAAGGGAGCCGAGCGAGCAAGAAGAGTAAGACGGCGGCCTTGTGGTTCATTTTTAATTTGATGAAGTATCCAGACGCCAATTTACTGGTGGTGCGGAAAGTCTATAGAACACTTCAAAACAGCTGTTTTTCCGACCTATGTTGGGCAATTCGTCGTCTAGGGGTAGAGCGATATTGGAAAGTCACGAAAAGTCCTCTAGAGCTTATCTACACTCCGACAGGACAGAGGATTTTATTCGTCGGGCTGGATGATCCGCTGAAAATCACGTCAATCAGTGTACCGAAAGGGGTCCTCTGCTGGATGTGGCTTGAAGAAGCGTACGAAGTCACTGACGAGGAAGCTTTCGACCGACTAGATGAGTCAATTCGTGGGCAATTGCCTGAGGGCCTGTTTACCCAGATTACAATCACGTTCAACCCGTGGAGCGAGCGGCATTGGCTAAAGAAACGTTTTTTTGATGCTGAGCCGAACCCAAATTTATTCACGGCGACAACGAACTACATGATGAATGAATTCTTGTCTGATTCGGACTTAGCGTTGTTCGAAGCCATGAAGAAGAATCCAAGGCGGTACAGAGTGGCAGGGCTTGGAGATTGGGGCCTGACTGAGGGCCTCGTATACGACAACTGGGAAGAGAAGCTATTTAACATCGACGAAGTGAGAAGAAGGCGGGGCGTTCGGTCGGCGTTCGGACTTGACTTTGGTTACACGAATGACCCGACGGCCCTATTTTGCGGGCTGATAGACGTAGGCTCAAAAGCCATTTTCGTTTTTGACGAGTTGTACGAGCGAGGACTCACGAACCACCAAATCGCAGATGAGGTTAAAAGTCGGGGATATGCGAAGGAAAGAATCGTTGCGGATAGTGCCGAGCCTAAATCCATCGCTGAGCTGCGAGGAGATGGGATTAGGAGAGTAACGCCGAGCCGAAAGGGCAAGGATTCAGTTAATCACGGTATCCAGCTGATTCAAGACTTTCATATATACGTCCACCCACGATGTGCGTCATTCCTTACGGAAATCAGCACGTATTGTTGGGACAAGGACAAGAAGACGGGAGAGTCAATCAACCGCCCAGAGGACTTCAACAACCATCTCATGGATGCTATGCGGTACGCTGTTATGGATGCCGTGCGTGAAGATGGATATTCATTCAAGTGAGGGCCGACATGTTTATTAAAAATGCACTTAACGCCGTCTTTGACGCTATCGTACGCAATGGAGCGGCAAGCGGCATGAACGAACTGGAATTTCTGGAAGAAGAATTAAAGAGATGGATGGGAAGCAAGGAACGCCTTGACATGAAGACAGGGCTTGCGTACTACTCGGACCATCAGGACATTGAGCGGAAGAACCGAAGGGCCATTGGGCCTAACGGGAACCCTGTCGATGTCCACAACCTTCCGAATTTTAAAATCATGGATAATCAATACGGGATTTTGGTGGACCAGAAGAACAACTATCTTTTAGGCAGACCCGTCGAAGTGAAGACTGAAGGCAAGGAAGATGCCTACACAAAGGCGCTTGATAAGATCTTCACAGATGAGTATTGGGAAACAATGCAAGCAACAGGGGAAAATGCCATTAATTGCGGTGTTGCTTGGCAATTCGTATATGTCGGGAATGATGGGGAATTAAAAGTAAAAATGCTGCGTGGCGACAGGGTGTTACCGTTTTGGGCCGACGAGGAGCACAAGGTCCTGGATGCGGCCCTATATATTTTCCCGATAACAGTATACCGAGGGCGAACCCCTGAAACCGTGATTAAGGCTGAGTATTATACGCACGATGGGATTAGATATTTTGTTTTTGACGGCGACAGGTTAATCCCTGACAGTGAGAAGGAAGATTCGGCATATTTGACGGTGGACGGGAAGCCGATGAACTGGGCGGACATCCCGTTGGTCCCGTTCAAGCGAAACCGCCACGAGCAGCCGTTAATCTGCAAGGTGAAGTGTTTGCAGGACGCATTGAACCAGCTAACGAGTTGGTTTGCGGACACCACGAGCGAGGACATCAGGAATACGATTTTGGTCCTGTACAATTACGACGGCGAAAACCTTGGCGAGTTCAGGCGGAACCTGATGACCTACGGGGCCGTGAAGATCCGACGGGACGACGGGCAAAATGGTGGCGTTGAAGCCTTGCACGTCGAAGTAAATCCTGAGAACTTCCAACTCATTCAGAACCTTTTGAAGAGGGCAATCATTGAGAACGGGCGGGGATTTGATGCGAAGGATGAGCGATTCACGAGCGGGAATGCGAACCAGATGAACATCCAGGCGGCCTATTCCGATATTGATTTGGACGCAAATCAGATGGAGATCCAATTCAAGGCGTCGTTGAGGAAACTCATGGGCTTTGTGGATGCCTATTTGTCGGCGAAGGGAATCACACCGACAAGCAAAGTTGAATTCGTCTTTAATCGTGATATGCTGACCAATGAAGGCGAAACTATTGCCAACTGCAGGAACTCTGTCGGGATTTTGAGCGATGAAACAATTGTCGCAAACCACCCGTGGACCACTGACACCGCAAAGGAACTTGAGCGGCTCAAAAAGGAGCGTAGCGAAGCCTTGGAGGGCATGGACCAATTCCCGAAGGGTGAATGACCATGGACAAGTATTGGGCCGAGCGGTTTGAGCGGTTGAAGACGCTAGAAATGCGAAAGGCTGATGACTGCTCTGCATTGCTGAAAGACGTTTATGAACAGGCACTTAGACAGTGCCAGAAGGAAGTCGCTGACTGGTACGCACGATATGCGAGCGTGAATGGGATTAGCCTTGCGGATGCACGAAAAATCCTTGATGCCAAAGAGTTGAAAGCCTTCAAGATGGACCTTGACGAGTTCAAGGAAATGGCATTGCGTGATGATCTAGACCCAGAAACTCTGAAAATGCTTGAAAATGCTTCCATCCGTCAAAGACTGACGAGGGCACAGGAATTATGGATCCGAACTGGAATATACGTCGAAAAAGTGGGCAAGCAGTTCGCCGTGAAGACTGACGAGATGCTGAAAGAAGCGTATGAAGACAGTCACTACAGAGCCGCATATCTGACGTACAAGGCGCAAGGCCAGTTTGAGCCGTTTGCAAGGCTACCCACCGACAAGGTAGAACAGGCAGTAAAAGAGCGTTGGGCCGCTGACGGACGGGACTTTTCAGAAAGAATCTGGCAGAACCGCAAGGAGCTAGCAGGGACCATTAAAAGAGAACTGACCCAGTCCATGATGCTGCAGGAAGGCGTTGACGGAATGAGTGAGCGCCTTGCGAAACGGTTTAACGTCGCTTGCAGCAATGCTAGAAGGCTAGTGGAAACGGAAACGGCCCACGTCACGGAGAAGGCTATTCTAGAGTCCTATCAAAGAACTGGCGTCGATGAATACGAGATACTGGCCACGCTGGACAATCGAACCAGTGAGATATGCAGGGAGCTAGATGGCAAGCGTTACAACGTCAAGGACGCAGTTCCAGGCGTGACCATGCCACCTTTTCACCCGTGGTGCAGGTCCACGACGGTTCCGTATATCCCCGAGGTGACGGAAGTCGCTGACGAAGGGGGGACAAGGGCTGCAAGGAGCGACCGCAAAACCGAGTTCGTCGAAAGCAAACTGACGTACGACCAGTGGGCCGAGAAATATCTTGGAAAGCCTCCGAAAAAGAAGAAGCCGAAGGAGGAACCGCCCTTACCGAAGGACCCCAAAGAGAGAATCAAGGCTATTGCTATTTCAATCGGATTCAAGGGCGTAACTGATGAAGTGCTAAACAAGCTGACGCACGACATTGTGGAGCCATGCTTGGGACAGCTTAAATGGCTTGATGAAAGGTTTGGAGCCATCAAGGCGGCAACCGTTGAGATTGATACGGATAGAAAAAGCCATGTTATTGCTTCTGTCTGGGGCTATACAACCAATCCGATTGAAGAGATTTTGAATCTGAATCGAGGCTTTTACGACAAAACCAAAGAATGGTTCCTTGAAAGCAGTAAAAAGGCTGTGGAATCCTTCTGGAGTATGCCGTGCTCCGCTGACAACGCCCTATTCTACAACGTTACTCACGAGTACGGGCACCTCCTAGAAAATATGATTATAGCTGAGGAAATGAAGGCGCAGGGATGGACAACGGAAGCTCCGACGGCTTTCCTTGACATGAAAAAGAAGACGGCAAAAGCAAGGTTTAGATGGTACGACAACATTAGCAAATGGACAAAAAAGAAAATCGTTGATGAAATCGTAGCCATAGCCAAAAAGAACAGTGAGGAATTTGAGTTGCTGAAAAACCTATCCCGCTATGGAAGGACGAACGACGCAGAGTTTTTTGCTGAGGTTTTCGCCAACAGTCAACTCGGAGAGCCGAACGAGCTAGGGAAGGCCATGAACGAATGGCTGAAGCAGAAAGGACTGATTAAGGATGGAAATCAATGATATTCCGCATTTCATGGACAAGGACGAATGGTATTTTTATGATGAGAAAGAACATCGCTATAAGCTCACTGAAAGGGCGCCAGAGACGGCCCGCAAGAGCTATGAAGAATTTTATAGAATTATTGAAACAGATGAAAATGACGATTAAAGGGCAGTCCGCAAGGACTGCTTTTTTATATGCCTTTTCGGCACTGCAGGCGAAAAAGAACAGGACTGCGGCGACGGGTGTAGCCGTCGAAAAACAAGCGAAGCGAGAGGAGAATGGACAATGACGAAAGACGAATTGAAGGCTCTTGGGCTGACTGATGAGCAAGCCGAAAAAATCGTGGGTGATCTTGGCAAGAACTTTGTGGCGAAGTCCCAATTTAACGCCAAACTGGAAGAACTCAAGGCCGCAAAGGCCGAGAAGGAAGCCATGGGCGGGGAACTTGACAAGCTGCGCAAGGCAAACAAGGACAATGAAGCCTTGGCGGCGCAATTGGACGAAATCAAGAAAGCCGCAAAGGAAAGGGAAGCCCAGTACAAGGCCGACCTTGACAAGTTGAAGCTGGATACCGCCGTTGATATGGCGCTGACAACAGCAAAGGCGAAGAACCCCAAAGCGGTTCGGGCGTTGCTTGACGGAACTGGGCTGAAACTCAATGAGGACGGGACCGTTGCAGGCTTGGAGGAACAGCTCAAGGGACTGAAAGAGTCTGATGCGTATTTGTTCGACACGGCGAAGATTGACGGACTAAAGCCTGGAGATCCAGGCGGAAAAGAACCCGAGGGCAATGATATGGCCAAAGCCATTGGCGATGCCTTGGGGCTGTGAAGAAAGGAAGATGAAGAATGAGCATTAACACGCTTGAAACGGCAAAGATTTTCCAGAGCAAATTAGACGAGCAAGTCGCAATTGGTGCGACATCTGGATGGATGGAGGGCAACGCACAAAACGTTAAATATAACGGCGGCGACACCGTTAGAATGCCTGAAATCAGCACGACTGGCCTTGCTAAATATGACCGTGACAAAGGTTTTAATCAGGGTTCCGTCACGCTGAAATATCGTGACTATACGATGACGCAGGACCGTGGCAGAACGTTCCAGCTTGATTCCATGGACATTAACGAATCCAACTTTATTGCGAACGCTGGCAACGTCATGGGGACGTTCCAGAAAGAATGGGTTATTCCTGAGATTGATTCCTATCGTTATTCCCGTATTGCGGCACTGGCGAAAGCTGACGGGAGAGTGCTGGAGGGTTACACCCTTGATTCCGATACCATCCTTGAGAAGCTGGATGAAGAAATCACCAACATTCAGGACGTGGCAGGAGAAAACGCTCCGCTGGTAATCATCATGTCCACGAAGTCCCGTCGAATCCTAAACAACGCCAAAGGCATTGACCGCTATATCAGAGCCGACGAGTTTGATACTGGCAAGCTGAAAACCAAGGTTAGCACTATCAACGATGTGCCTATTCTTGGCGTTCCGTCCGCACGAATGAAGACGGCTTACATCTTCAACGATGGCGTTACTAGTGGACAGGAAAAGGGCGGGTTCAAGGCTGATACTGCGGCGAAGGATATTAACTGGATCATTATCCCCCGAAACGTACCTATTGCAGTATCCAAGACCGACAAGATTAGGATTTTTGACCCCAACGTTAACCAAAATGCCGACGCATGGAAGATCGACTATCGCAAATTCCATGACCTGTGGATCCCTCACAACCAGATGAGCAGAGTGTTTGTCAACATCGGAGGTTAAGCATGGAACGGGTGAAACTTGTTAGATTAAACGAAGTGCAGTTCGCCGACACGGCCGAAAGAATGGCCGATTTGGTGTTTGCGGGGTTTGAACCCGTGAATGAGAAGAAGGCGGAAGAACCGAAAGCGGTTGAAGAACCTAGAGCAGAACCGAACGAACAAGAACCCGCCGAGGAAAAGCCGAAGAAGCGGGGCAAGAAGGAATAGGAGAAAGGCCATGGACATTGCAGGAGAAGCCGCAAGACTGGTGACGGCCTTAACGGGCGTAGAAGTTGACGAAAAACTGGAAATTCTTCAAATCATGGCGGATGTTGAGGTTGAACACGTCAAGAATTTTTGTAACGTTACGGACGTTCCTAGCGGGCTGTATGAGTGGATTATTATGGCGGTTGCTGGGAAATATATTCGTATCGCCAAAAAAACGCTCCTAGGTGATTCTGCGCTGTCTGTGGCCAAATCGGTGCAAGAGGGCGACACCAGAGTGGAACTAATTGGAAAAACGCCTGAGGAGCTGTTGGACGAAATGGCCGATGTCATGACAAAGGAGCGTGATTTAGTATGCTATCGCAAAATCAGATGGTGAGGGCGTCCCTAGAAGCGCTGTACCGTGACATGGCTGTCTTTTTCGTCGAATCCGTGATGGAAGATGAGAATGGCGTTTTGAAGTCCGTGGAAGAGCAGTCGGAACCTTTCCCGTGCCGCCTGTCGTATGAAAGTAGACAGGTCGTTGCGGTGGACGGTGTCCCAGAAATGGTTGAAGACGTTCGCCTATTTTTCGCCCCAGAGATTGAGATTCCAGCGGGGGCGAAGGTGGACGTATCCCATTTTGGAAGGGCCCTTAGATTCAAGTCAGCTAGCCGAACGGCTTCATACGGAACCCATGCGGAAATAGCCTTAGCTGAGCGCAACCGATATGGAGATGGCGAAAATGGCTGACGTGAGGTTGACCACAAGCGGATTTTTGAAGCTGGCGAAAAATGCAACGTCGATGCGGGAGAAAAAGGCCCGTGAAGCGATGGCCCAAGCCGTCGATAATATGGCCAATGTCTATTTGCGTACGGCGAAAAAGAACACGCCTGTGGGGCAAAGGTTAAAGCGCAAGGACCCGAAAACGGGGATCATCTATCGGAGCGATACTGAGCATATGAGGCGGTCGTGGCAAGTATTGGACCGTCAGAAAAAGCCTAGAAGCTGGTCCGTAACCGTGGGAAACACGGCCTCTTATGCTTCTTATGTGAACGACGGCCACAGGCAACAGCGTGGCCGTTACGTTCCGTTGCTTGGAAAGTCGCTCAGTAAAACGTGGGTGGACGGCCTGAATATGCGTGAAAAGGCGATTAAAGCCACGAAGAAAGCCAGCAATGCGGCGATTAGAAAAGCCTTGAGGGAAATAGCGGAGGGAGTGACGAAGTAATGGGGATGATGGCTAGTATTTTAGACGGGGTGGCAGAAGCCCTTAGAACCGTCAAAAAATGCCCTGTATTGATTAACGACGTCGGCCCGATGCTTAAATATCCGCTATGGCGCATTAAAATCTTGGATGATGTGGAGATTGAGCGGCTTGTGCAAGAGCGGTTCCAGTATTCCATGGACTTAGATTTGTGGTATCTGCTAAACGAGCGGGGAGAGATCCACGACGTGCAAGCTGAGATCATTGACCTGACGGACAGGCTTTTTTTCGCACTTGAGTTTATCGAAGCAAACGGAACCAAAGTCATGGGAAGCGAAATGCACTATCGCATCACTGACGGGGTGTTGCACTTTTTCTTGACGTATACATGGCAGACAGTGCGGACGGCTGAGGAAACCAAGATGGAAAGACTGAGCGTCAAGCCTAAAAAGGAGTGAGAGCATGACGAAGAAGACTGATGCAAAGAAGATGGATGCAAAGAAGATGGATGCCCGAACGATTATTGCGGCGGCGAAATGGGATCCGTACAAAAATATCCTTTGGGCCGTCCTTGAAGACGGGAAGTTATACAGTGAAAGAGAAGTTGAAGCATTGATTAAGGCTGAGCTTGGACACAAAGTGGTTCGGGCCGTGAATAAATAAGGAGGTGCAATATGGCGTTAGGTGGTGGCACTTGGCTTTTCCAAAATAAGGAATTGCCAGGCACATATATTAATTTCGTGTCCAAGGTCCGTGCGGAAGCGTCCATTGCAGACCGTGGATACGGTACGATGGCGCTGGAGCTTGATTGGGGTCCTAGTGGCGAAATCTTTAGGGTGGACGCCAGCGAGTTCCAGAAGAACAGCCAGGCTATTTTCGGATACGATTTTGGGAACGACAAAATGGCGGGGATGCGTGACCTCTTTATTAACCTCAAGACGGGGTATTTTTATCGTTTGAATAGTAATGGGACCAAAGCGACTTGCGACCTCGGAGATGCAAAATATGCAGGCGTACGGGGAAATGATTTGAGCATTGGCGTGATGGATGATCCTGACGTGGACGGAAATAAAATCGTTTACACCTATTTAACCACGGACGGCGTATTAAAGACTGTCGACAAGCAGAGCGTAGCAAAGGCCGAAGATCTTGAGGACAACGATTATATTGTCTTCAAAAAATCTGGCGAGTTGGAGAGTGCTGCAGCCGTGAAACTCACGGGCGGAACCAATGGCGATTCCGTGACCGTTGCGGACTACCAAGAATACTTAGCGCTCATTGAACCGTACTACTTCAATACGCTCGGATATGTCGGCAGTGATACCAAGGTTCAATCCCTTATGCTGGCGTTCGCAAAGCGGATGCGGGATGACGAGGGCGTGAAGTTCCAGGTCGTCTTGTATGCAGCGGAAAAGCCCGACTTTGAAGGCGTTATCAACGTCAATAAGGCGAACAAAGTCACGGACAGCGGAGCAGAACTTGGAAGTGTCGTGTATTGGCTGACGGGGGCCGAAGCGTCTTGCCCTATTAATCAAGATTTGACAAACGCCCGATACAACGGCGAGTTCCACCTTGCGTGCAAGTTGAAGCAATACGAACTGATTCAGGGCAAGCGGGATGGCCTTTTAACGTTCCATGTCGTGACTGATCCAGTCGGTGGGAACGTGAACGGGGACGTCTGCATTCTGGAGGATATCAATTCCTTCACAACCTTCTTAAAGACGAAAAACAAAGACTTTTCTCTGAACCAAAATATCCGAATTTTGGACAACCTGGCCATTGATTTTGCCAGACTCTTTAACAAAACGTATCTCGGAAAAGTCGGCAACAGCGATGACGGGCGGGATATGCTTTGGGCCGATGGTTGCAAGGTTATGGAGCAGTATCAAAAAGTCGGTGCTATCCAGAATTACAAGGATGAAGACCTTGCAAAACCCGTGCAGGGTGACGAGAAGAGCGCCGTTCTTTGGGAATTCGGAGTTGATACGGTCGTCAGCATGAAGCGGCTGTATCAGACGGTCGTTGTGGCGTAAGGAGGTGACAGACAATGGCAACTGATGCATTAAAGACCATGCGGGCAGGAGACGTTATCAGCGCAAAACTGGCAAACGCATATATCACGGTGGACGGAAATCGTTACCTTCTTTTTCAAGCAAAAAAGCTGGAAGCAAAGGTAGAAAAAGAAAAGAAAGAAGTATCCATCCTTGGCCGCACGATGAAGGGCAACAAGGGCTATTCCGCAAAGGGTAGCGGGACGCTTGAAATCTATAAAAATACTAGCCTTTTCGATGATATGATCCTGAAATTTCTAAATGAAGGCATTGATACCTACTTTGATTTGCAGGTCGTGACGGAAGACCCAACTTCCAATGCGGGGAGGTCTTCCATGGTGCTGGAAAACTGCAACATCGACGAGGCCACTATTACGGCTTTCGATGTTGACGGCGACTGGCTGAGCGATAGTATCAAATTCACGTTCGAAAACGTGAGACAGCCAGAGAAGTTCAAGATTTTGGACGGAATGCAGGCTTGATGTACAGAGCCGTGAGAAATCACGGCTCATTTTTTGTATAGGAGAAGAAAATGGAAGAAATTAAAAACATGAGGGCGTTTTACCGGGATGCGGTGGAAGTCAATAAGACGGTATTTTATCAGGCGTCCAAGCGGATTAAAGACGAAAACGGCGAACCCGTTTTTTGGGAGCTTAAAGTCCTGAGCTACGATGACATCAAGGCCACCATTGAAAAACAGACCCGTACGGTGCCTAACAAGCTGACTGGCAAGGGCGAAAAAGAAACGAACATGAATCAGGCCATGATTGATATGGTACTGCAGGCCGTCGTTTTCCCGAACCTCAATGACGCCGAACTGCAAGACAGTTGGGGCGTGGTAGGAGCCGAGGCACTGCTCAAGGAATTACTTACTGCTGGGGAAATCGCTGACCTTATCGAGGCGGTGAATGCGGCCGCAGGCTATAAGTCCGAGCTTGCGGACAAGATTAAAACGGTAAAAAACTGATCAAGGATAACGACCCAGACACGAACATTCTTTATCTTCTGTTCGTGAAATTTCACATCTTACCACACGAATTTTTCGCCATGGAGAGATGGGAACAGGCCGTTATCTACGCTTTTTGCGACGAGTACACAAAACAAAAGAAGAAAGAAAAAGCCGAGATGGACAAGGCGGCGAAAAGGCGGTGAGAAAATGGCAAAAATAACTGACACGATAGAATTGGTTGATGGTGTCTCCGATGTCTTGCGTAGGATTGGCGATAGGGCAGAGGATACGGCGAATCGGATGTTAGGCACGGCAGGAGCCACAAGAGCAGCCGCAAACAGCATGGAAACGTTGGGAAGCCGCATAAGCGGGGTAAAGAGCTTTATTTTGGGGAATGTATTGGCCAACGCCGCTACAAACGTCGCTAGCATGGTTAGCAGTGGCATGTCTGGCATTGTGAGCATGGCCGACGAAATTGCGGGGACAAACGCCCGTCTAAAGCTGATTGCGGGAAGTCAAGAAAACGTTGTTTACCTTAACGGAGCTATTATGGATTCCGCAAATCGGGCAAGAGGGGCGTACATGGACATGGCGCAGACCGTGGCTGGCCTGTCTGTCAATGCTAGGGATGCGTTCCCCGACCCACGGGAAACGGTGGGATTTGTCGAGGGCTTGCAAAAACTCTTTGTCATTGGCGGTGCAAGCGCGGAGAATCAAAAGTTTGCGCTGTTGCAACTGCAACAGGCATTAGCATCTGGGCGACTGCAGGGGGACGAATTTAGAAGCATTACGGAAAATGCCCCTATCCTACAAGATATGATAGCTAGGACCATGGGCGTAAGCCGTGGAGAGCTCAAACAATTGGCGGCAGAGGGGGCAATTACGGCGGACATCATTAAAAACGCTGTCATGGGCAACGCCGAGGAAATCGAAGAAAGGTTCGCCCAAATGCCGAGAAAATGGAGCGACCATCTTACGAACATGAAAAACGCCGCTACGGCCGCTTTTATGCCCATCATGGCTGAAATATCTTCCATGGCGAACGCTCAAACCGTGAAAGATGCCGTAGCGGGCATGGGAAACGCCTTTAGGCAGGTTGCCCCGATTGCTTTGGCGGCGGCTAGGACGGTGATGGGAGCTATGACCGCTATCGCAGGGGGAATCAATAGGGCCTATAGCTTCGTATCACGCCATATGACGGCTTTTAGAACGGTGGCCATATTAGCAGGCGTAGCCCTTGGGATTATGGCTTCTAAAGCGATTTTCAGCGCTGGCACGATGGCCGTTGCGGCAGGGGCAACGATTGCCCATGCGGTGGCCAGTGCCATGGACACGGCGGCGTTACTTGCGATGGAATATGCGACGGGTGGCTTGACTGGTGCCATGATGGCCTTGAACGCTACCTTGTATGCGTCCCCGCTGTTCTGGATTCCCGCAGTTATCGTGCTGATTGTCGGGGCGTTGTATTTAGGTGTAACCGCTTTCAACCATTTTGCGGGCGCTAGCGTTTCTGCAACGGGTGTCGTGGTGGCTGTCTTTTACGGTGCGTTCGCGTTTATCCGTAATCTGTTCGTTTATTTTGCGAACATGGCCATTGCGGTGGCGAACTTTTTTGGAAGCGTCTGGAATAACCCGCTAGCCGCCATTCAAAACCTTTTCGCCGAGATCTGGAATGGGATTGTCGGACTTGTCGAAAGCGCCGTGAATGGAATCATTGATTTAGTCAATAAGATCCCCGGCATGGACAAAGTCAGGAAATGGGATCATGTCCAATGGGGCGGCCTTGAAGTCCAAGAGATTGGCGGCCGCTTCATGAATCAAATCGACTATACCGACATTGGGGCGGCGGCAGGTCAAGGCTATCAAGTGGGGGCGAACCTCTTTAATTTTGAGATTCCCGACCTTGGGGGCGGACAATACAAGCCAAACGGAGCTATTGCGGATGCTTTGGACGAAATCGGTACCAACACGGGCAACGGTGCAGCCGAAGGAAAACGGGCCGCCGATGCTTTGGACACGTCCGAAGATGACTTGCGCTATTTAAGGGAGATCGCAGAGCGGGAAGCGATTAACCGCTACACTACGGCAAGCGTCACCATTGAGATGGGCGGCGTGACTAATAAGGTGGAAAACGGAATGGATCTTGATGGCGTAGTCGACCGATTGACTGAAGGCCTATACGACGGCATGAGCATGGCCGCAAGGGAGGTGCATGTATAATGTATTATTTTTTCCTTGGGATGATGCAGCTACCAGTGCCGCCCGCCAAAATGACGGTGAAGATCAAGGGGAAGAATAAAACCGTGGATCTAATCAATGAGGGCGAAGCGAATTTGATTAAGGATGCTGGATTGACCGAAATTAGCTTTGATGCGAGGTTTCCAAACGCCCGCTATCCGTGGGCTGATTATGATTCCAGCCTTATCGGGGGCCTTGGCCAGAGCGTCGGCAATTCCTTTCTAAAGATGGCTGGAAACCGCATTGTACAAAGCATTTTAGGGGCTGAAGATGCTTTCACGTTCCAAGGTTCTTCCTTCTACACGGACATTTTAGAAGGCATGAAGACAAGCCGACAGCCGTTTAGGTTCATCGTTTCACGGATGAGCGGTTACAACCTTCTTTTTTCGACTAATATGTTAGTCACCTTGGAGGACTATTCAATCGTTGAGGATGCCGAAAGGGACGGAATGGATGTTACTTGTCCTCTTAAATTAAAGCAATACCGCCCGTTCGGGACCAAGACGGCCCGCATGGAGACGGACGAAAACGGCAATAAACGCTTGATTGTCGATGATTCCCGCCCTTCCTACGGCGTTGAACAGCCCAATATAGCGGACGTGACGAGGAACGCCACCGTCTGGGAGGTTTGCCGCTTAGCGAGCGGTGGAAAGCTCAATTTTCGGGATGTAATGAAGAGCAACGGAATTACTAACCCACTTGCGAACATGGCAGGAAAGAAGCTGAGATTATGAGCGATTTAATCCAACTCACGGGCGGCGACAGGCTGACCGTCGTAATTACTCACAAGCGAACGGGGGAATATTTCATTCCCTCGGTCCTTGATGGGCTTGAATGGGAGATCCACCGCAAGGGAGCGGCGGGGAAAATTGATTTTAAAGTTGTTATTGATGATGCGTTGAAAATGGATCATGGCGACGTTGTGGACGTGCTTTGGGACGGCGTTCAATTTTTCCATGGCTACGTTTTTAAAAAGTCCCGAAATAGGGAAAGAATTTGGACCGTTCTGGCCTATGACCAAATGCGCTACTTGCTTAACAAAGATTCCTTTTCCTACGAAAACAAGACGGCGGCCGAGGTCATTAAGGAATTGGCCGAGGACTTCGAAGTCAAATGCGGGGAGATGGCCGACACGGCTTACAAGATTCCCAAACGGCGGGAAGATGGATCCACCATATTGGACATGGCACAAAATGCGCTGGATCTTACCATGATTCACACAAAAAAGATGTTTGTCCTTTACGATGATTGCGGCGAGCTCAAATTAACAGACGTGGAAGCGTTGCAAACTGATTTGTACATTGATGCCGAAACGGCCCAAAACCTTGAATATACAAGCACTGTGGACAAAGATGTGTATAACCTTATTAAGCTGTCAGTAGATGACGGTAGCGGCGGCCACAGGCTTGTGTATGCGCCAGCTAAAAATCAGGACTACGAAAAATCCGAGACCCGCAAGCAATGGGGCGTTTTACAGTATTTTGAAAGCGTCAACCCGAAGAACGGGCAGGACCCGCAACAAATGGCGGAAAAGCTGTTGGAGCATTACAATCACATTCGCCGAACGCTGAAAGTGAGAAAGCAGGCGGGTGACTTGAGAATTAGGGGCGGTTCGATGCTGTACGTTAATATTCCCACTAGCGACAGCGATTTAAAGGAAGAAACGGGGAAAGCCCATCTTGCAATAGTCGAAAGCGTGACTCACAGATTCGAGAATCAGTCCCATACAATGGATTTGGACATAAAGGGGGATTGGCTGAATGAGTGATACAAGCTTATATCAAGCCTTGCAGGCCGTCATGGCGCAGAATGTCACCGACATGAAACTTTCGGACTGTATTCTGGGAACCGTCGAGAGTGCCAGCCCTTTGGCCATACGGATAGACCCTAGAACGATTGTGAAGGCGGAATACTTAATCCTTACGGACCTTGTTCGTGATTTTTCCGTGGATATTACTGTATCCCACACGACGGAAAACAGGGCGGGCGGGAGCGGCGACCCCGCTTTTGAAAGTCATAACCACGACTACACGGGGCGGAAAAAGATTATTGTCCACAACGGTTTGGCCGTCGGTGAAATGGTCGTGATGATTCGGCAGGCAGGCGGGCAACAGTATGTAGTGTTGTCCCGTATTAAGGACCACACAAATATTAGCGGGCAATGGAGGTGATTAGATGGCGTTAGTACCTGATGCAAGTCTTAATGTTGGTGGGGCCGTTGTAGAGGTCCAGACGGCTGAAAAATGGCCGTCAAAAACCTACGTCATGAACATTGACGGCGAAAGAATCACGGGGACCATGACGGATGATATTGAAGCCGTTAAACAGGCCATTTATAAAATCCTTAATACGGAGCGTTATCAATATCCGATTTATTCGTGGAATTATGGCGTTGAGCTGGCTGACCTTTTCGGAAAGCCTATTGCGTACGTGTTGCCAGAGATTCCGAGACGGATTAAAGAAGCCCTTGTTGCGGATGATCGTATCATTGACGCTACGGCCTTTGAATTGTCCCACGATAAGCGGGGCAATGTTTTGGCCAAATTCAAGGTTATTACGATTTTCGGCAATTTCGACGCAGGGAAGGAAGTGAGAATCTAAATGTGGGAACGAGAAACAGAAGACGTTATTGAACGGCGGATGCTGCAAAGGATGCCGAACGACATTGACAAGCGGGAAGGCTCAATCGCATTTGACTCTACCAAACCCGCCGCCGTGGAATTGATGCTTATGTATGCCGCCCTTGATTTTTTCCTAAAAAACACGTTCGGCGACACGGCAGAGCGTGAATATCTAATCGAGAGGGCGAAGGACAGAGGATTAAAGCCGTACGAAGCCACTTTTGCAAGCGTGACGATTGAGACAAGGCCGACGGACATTAGGATTCCGACAGGAACAAGATTTTCCGTCGATGATCTTAATTACTACGTAACAAAACGCCTTGAAGATGGCCGCTATCTTGCACAATGTGAGACGGCGGGAAGCGGCGGGAACAAGGAAACGGGCCGTTGTATTCCGATTGACTACGTTCGAGGGTTGGAGACGGCAAACGTCGTATCTTTGACCGTTCCAGGCGAAGACGAAGAAGAAACGGAAGCATTTAGGGAACGGTATCTTAAATCATTCGAAACGCAGGCGTACGGCGGGAATATTACCGATTATCAGGAAAAAGTCGGGAAATTGCAAGGCGTCGGCGGCGTGAAGGTTTACCCCGTCTGGAAAGGAGGCGGCACGGTCCGTATTGTCTTCACGACGAGCGAGAACAAAGTTCCAAACGGCGAACTGGTCAAGTCGGTGCAGGAAGCAATAGACCCCGTGACGTATCAGCAATTAGGCGTAGGCATTGCCCCTATTGGCCACCGTGTGACCGTCGAGGGGGCGAAAGAGTCGGCCATAGCTATTGGCCTTAACATCAAGTTTGCAGGCACGGATTCGTTTTCCACGGCCCTTTCAGACATTAAAGCCACGATTCAGGCGTATTTTTCAGAGCTTAACGAGGGTTGGCAAAAAACCGAAGTTGTTTCCACAAGCCGTTACGAAAATCGGGGAATCGTTGTTAGAATCTCACAAATTGAGTCCCGTTTATTGTCCCGCCCATACGTTTCTGATATTAGCCATACGACTTTAAACGGAGCAGAGGAAAACGTCGAGTTGCCAGACGATGCACTGGGCACCATTGGCGATGTGACGGACATTAGTGGGGGTTGACCATGGAAAAAATATCAAGAGCCGTGCGGATTGAGAGCTATTTTCCGTGGGTGTTGCAAAACGCACGGGAAATGCAGGCCATAGCGGCGGCAGAAAATCCAGAATTTAATGCGCTTTATGAAAAGGTGTGGGCGTGGTTTGCCAACACCTTTATTTTTTCGACCGACCTTCAAGGGGTGGAGCGGTGGGAGCGGATGCTGGGACTTTTTCCGGCAGAAGATGCCACCTTGTACGACCGCCGAGCCGCTATCTTTATGGCGGTAAACGGCACCACACCATACACGGAAAAATCCTTTGAACGGCTGACTGATGGAATGTATCACAAGGGGGCCGTACGAATCAGGGTTTTCCCAAATTCCTACGCCGCTATCCTTGATCTAGCTGATGACATGACCGAGCGGGCAAACGACGTTTTTCGCTATGCAAGATTAATCATCCCCGCAAACATCACCTTGCAATTGTCCCATACTGTTCCTATTGCAATGTCCCACCATATCGGGGCCGTTGTTCGTCGCCGTTGCAAGGGCGAAATAGGCAGGCTGCGGGGCGATGTGGTGAGTCACTACGCTGTTACGTATACGGTAGGCCGTGAGATTTTCGAGCCTTACAAGTCCGAAAATTTGCGCATTACTTTTAACGGCATCAAGCCAACGCCCGTGATGGTGCGGGGCGGGAACCTTGTTAAACAGAATCCCACGGCACAAATCGGGGATGAGGACGAGTTTTTTATCGTTGCGGAAGACGGCATGATTAGATTGAAATGAGGTGAACCATGAGCGAGTTTTCGAATGTTTTTACTGGCACTGACGGATTTCGGCTGATTGAACTGTCAACCGTCATGGGCAAGCCATTAATCTTCACAAAGATTGAAATCGGGAAGGGCATTAATACGGACGGTGGCGGCAGAACGTCGCTGATTGAAAAAACAATGGAGTGCGATATTACCCGAGTCGCCGAAGTCGAAAACGCTGACGTAGACGAAGCCAGAACAGCCCTCTATTTTGCCTATTCCAATGAAGAAGTAGAAGAAGGCTATTCCATGACCGAAGTAGGCGTTTGGGCAAGGGTCGTTAGTGAGAGCTTCACGGATAGCGGTTGGGGCGGCTATCAGGGCGAAGAACTGTTTTTTGGCTATGCCTACGCCGAGGACGCTGAAAAAGGTTCGTGGATTCCTGACAAATCCCACAAAATGGACGTTCAGGAGTACGTTATTTATGCGTCGGTCGGAAACGCTACGTCGGTAGGTGTCGAGATTGCGTCGAGCCAGTACGCCCGACTAGAAGATTTTACTTTCCACGTCAATGACGCTAACGCCCATTCCAATTTCAAGGGCTGTACGGAAACAGCTAACGGCGTTCGGGGCTTTGTCCCACAGCCGCAAGCAGGGGACGGAGAGAAGTTTTTATCGGCAAAAGGCGGGTGGGAAAAGGCCAAAATGACCACGCTTGAACTGGTAAATATTTTGTACCCTAAAGGCATTATCCTTCCTTTCGCCGACGGGACCGACCCCAACGAGATTTGGCAGGGGACGACGTGGAAAAGGACGTTGCAGGGCCGTGTAGCTATCGGCGCAGGCGACTACTGGGAAAATGGGAAAAAATTCACCTACGAAGTCGGGGACACGGGCGGCGAAGCGGAACACCAACTCACTGAGAGGGAACTGGCGAAAATCACGCCTCGGATTGCGTCCGCTACGCTGTCTGTATCTAGGGTTGCACAGATTCACGGCGTCGTCACAAACTATTCATCCACCAACCAATATAAGGACGTGCCACGGGACGGGTGGTCTGGAACCGTTATCAGCGGTGAAGAAACGGGAGGTGGCACCAAGGACCACGGAATGGAGGTTCGAAACGTCCTTGAAACCCTATCCCCGTCTATCTCTGTTGCCCCTATTGGTGGGAACGAAAAACACGAAAACAGGCCGCCGTTCCAAGGCGTATGTTATTGGGTCCGCACCCAATAGCAAACACCTTGATATGGCATCCTATTCTCGTGCCTTACCCCCCTCCCGAAGCTGGAAACTGTTACAGAAGGGGACAGCGATATATTCTCAGTGCGGACTTTCAACAGCTGATCCGTTCCACCCCCGGATTCTTCGCCGCTGATAACCCAATCCGACCACCCTGAATAAGGAACGTTAACTGTTGAATTATAACGACTTTTGCTGTTACCATCTCCCCTGAACGCATTAAGTTCTGCTAGTCGAGAATAAGTAACGTTACTAGTCACTGCCTTTAAGGATACAGGCGCTAACTCACTCTCAGCCCGTTAAGCCGTTCTTTCCCAATATGCCACGCCCTGATACGGTTGGCGGTTTTCATGTCCTTCACCAGTCCCAGACGTGCCCAAAGAAACGGTGACAGCGTGGGAATGTGCGCCGTCAGTCGTGGTTTTTCCGAGGTAGTTATCGTGATCTGTTCCGGATGCCCCAGCATACCCACCTTGTGACGAATATTCGCCCAATGGATTGTTTTGTTTTACGTCACCTCTCCCACCGTGGTAATGAGCGCCGTTAGTACTGCAAGCCGCAGAAGCTCTGTGGGTGTGAGGTGCTAGTTCCCTCTCAGTGAAAGGAGATAAGAATGCGCGTTTTTCAGATTTGGAACAATGAAGTCACCGTTATTGACGGTGACAAAACCTATATTGATTCTTTTGACCATTTTGTAGACGATGGGGGCCGTCACGACCTCCCGAAAAAAGTCATTTACGACGAGAATCAAAAATGTTGCGTTGTGGATGACAGATTTTTGCCTTATCCCAATCAAGATTTTGAATCCATCATCGCAAGTATTGATTCCCTGCAGGCCGCCAGGGACAAGCGGGAGCCAGAATTAGAACCTAGCCCAATTGACCCCAGAATGGCCCTTACAGCGGACTACACCGCAAGCGCAAGGGATTTGTCCAACGCCTTCACTATTGCGTGCCTGAGGGGAGATGTGAAGGCACAGGAGAGCATTAAGAGCGACTTTATCGAGCTGCAGGAAGCCTACAAGGAGGAAATGGAGGAATTGAAAGATGAAATTTAAACTCCCGAAAAGATGTCCGTATTGCGCACACAAGGTGAACGAAGAAGGAAAATGCGTGAATCCTGAATGCATTGCTTATGATAGCGAAGAAGAGAAGAAGGAGCGTGACGAAGAATGACCACTAGAGCATTAGTTCCAAACGCCGACGGTGAAGGGTCCCTCGGGGTTGAAAACCTGAAATGGGGTGCCGTCTATGTTTCGTCCCCCGACAAGGAGGACAATTCCCAGAAGGTCCCCTCGACCGCATGGGTTCAGTCCATCATGGCAGAAGCTCGGCAGTCCATCATGGCAGAAGTGTATGGTGGCCTTTCTGGCACCGTCCTCCCCACAACCGCCCACGTCGGCCAGTCCTTTACCCTTGACCGTGGAGATGTGTCGGACGGATACGAGAGGTTCGTTAAATACGTCTGCACGGCCGTTAACGGCGGCGTCCCGACTTGGACCACGGAGTTTTTATTAGACCCCGCCCACGCTGTCAGCACGGTCCTGTGGACTGGGACCATTGCGATCAACCCCGGCACCGTCTACGGAGGCAAGTGGGAGCCCATGCCCGCAGGATACACTTTAATCTCTCAAGGCAAAGGGAGCGACCAGTTTGGCAGTTTTGAGTACGTAGCTGGCCAGAAATACGGTGAACGGAAACATCAGCTCACCACCGATGAGTTACCCCATATCCACGGAGATGTCCTCGATTTTGCTAGACAAAATCCAGAGCAAAAGTTGACCACCCACGGCGTATTTTCGGCTCCTGCATCCATTGAAAATGTCACCTTCGGATCAAATCCACAACGCGAGCAAGGTGACGGGTTTGTCATGGATTTCGGTAAAGATGTCCCTCACAACAACCTGTCTCCCTGCGTGGCGGCCTATGGGTGGAGGCGTACCGCATAGCCACCGATGAGTTAGCTAAAATCCGAGGGTATATTGCGAACATTGCAAGGCAAGACTTATCTCAACCGATTAGCGTTGGTGGTGTTTTTTCCTTTGATATGCACAGCAACGAGTGGCAAGGTTATGCCGTGAATAGCACGCCCAACCAATCCGATATCATTAGATTTGCTGCGGGTGAGGACCGCCCTCATAACAACTTACAGCCTTCATTAGCTACTTACTGTTGGCGGCGCCAAGCATAACAGGCCATGGACGGGGCTAGGGTGTTATGAGGCTTGTCGTTACCGAAGGCTATTCTATAGCCATAGATGATACTATCGTCGAAGGCTTTGCCTATCTTTCCTTGTTGTGCCACAGTTGTTCCACTAAAAATCCCCGAACAAAAATGGGCGTGGTTGCTGGGAACATCGCACCCAAAGTATCCCTCACAGTGTGGCAGTTCATCGGTGGTCAGGCTGTCCTACGCCATCCGTATGCACCCACAGAAGGTTGCAGATTGTTATGAGCTACATCTCCACCAACCGGATTGGAGACAAGGTCCATGTCGATTGTCTGGTTAAACGAAGTAGCGGATGAAGAGCCAACTTGAATATTGAACCGGCTTACCCAGGAATTGCTTGCTCCGTTGCCATTCCAAGGGGTATTGATGCAGAAAGCGTTGAATCCCGTATGAAAATGACTTGTGGTAGTATGTCTAGGCAACTCATCGGTGGGCAAAATAGAGCACATTCTCGATGTAAGACGGCTCCATTTTATGCCATTTCATCCCACTTTATCCCCTTGACACGAGCCACTTAAAACCGTATTAAGCACACAGCTATAGCTACTCCCAAAGCGGTTTCCTACCTATATTACTAGCCCGGGTTACACACGCATTAAACACGGTCTATAGCCTTCCGCAGGTCAGCCAGAGCCTTATGTGTGTAGACTCCTTTGGTGATGCCCGGCCTGGCGTGCCCCAGAATCATCCGGCACGCCGTATCACTGGCGCCCGTGGAATCAAGCATGGATGCGCAGGTATGACGGCATTCGTGCGGGGTGTGGTGCATTTTTAAAGTCTTCATGACCTTATCAAACCGTCGGTGAAACTGCTCGTAGTCCATGCCGATGCCACCACGGGCCTTTAAAGACTCGACGAACGGAAGGACCTTTCTTGCAACGGGGACCTTGCGCACGCCCGCCACTGTCTTGCTGTGCTTGATGTCTAGGTATCGCTCCCGAATCTTGATGCTGGCAGGGCGAAGGGCAAGGAATTCACCGACTCGTAGGCCCGTATAAATGAGGATTAACACGGCCTGAACGTCGGGATCATCAGCCGCCTTCCATAGCCTATTGATTTCTCGGACCGTGAAAGGACGCTTGACGTGGACGGGGACGTGGGGCTTGATTTCGACGAACCTAGAATAGTCGACGGCCACAAGGTCCCGTTTCATGGCCCACTTATACAGCTGACTGAGTAAAACACGGGCCTTCTTCTGAGTGGCGTAGCCCGCTTCAATGCCGTCCATAGCGGCCTGTAAATCCTCGTATCTCAGTGATTCCATGGGCCTATCATGGAGCGGGGAAAGATGCCTATAACTGCTTATATAGGCGGAAACGCTTGAACGTGACAGTCCTTCAAAGTGGCGTTTTGACCACTTTTCGTAGCACTGGGAGAATGTTTCGGATTGACCACCATTCAACTTCAAAAGAAAGGAGAGTGCTTCAACATGGGAAGAAAAATACCCTACTGCTTTTTGTTTTCCGTCAACTGTCTTCTTAACCACGAAGGGCCGCCGCCTGTTCCCACTTAGTCGGTAGACTGTCCCAAAACCGTTAGGTAGCTTCATATTTATCACCTCGAAGGAGAACGTATCATGAATCTGACATTAAGTGAAGCCATTGCCCTCCTGACCTTCACGGGCGGGATTCTACTGTGGGTCATTCACAGTATGATTGAGCCGTTGAAAGTACTGCTTGATCGTACTGTGCAAGCCCTTACCAAGCTGGAAGCGACAATCAAAGAAGAAAGGGAACGACGAGAGGCTATTGGGCTGAGGCTGGAAGCGGTCGATTCCCGCAGTAAGTCCAATAGCCATAGAATCGAGGTCTTAGAGGAGCAACAACGAAAATGTTTGAACGGTTGAAAAAAACGGCCGCCAGATTAAAGGTGACTGTCAGAAGCAAGACCTATATTGTGATTGTGGCAGGGCTTTCGGCCTTGCCCATCACCTTGGTACTGTACGCATGGCTGTATACATGGATTACAGGAAGCCGTGACCCATGGTTGATTGCGATGCAGGACCAGTTACTAAAAATTATTGACCACATCATGACCCCCGCCGTCGTGGCAGGTGTCGTTGCCTACGGTGCAAAGCTCGTTGACAAGGACGGCGACGGCGTGCCAGATGACTATGAAAGGAAGGATGAATGAATGCTCAAACCCACATTCATTGACTATGGATTATGGTTTCGACCGTTGCAGGAACGGAGCGCTACGGATTTGCTCGTCATCCATCACACGGGAAATCCTACCGATGATGATTTAAGCGCCGAGGAAATCCATGAATCCCATCTTGCGCAGGGATGGGCAGGAATCGGCTATCACTTTGTCATCCGCAAGGATGGGACTGTCGAAATGGGGCGCCCAGTGGACACGGTAGGGGCGCACGCATACGGTTATAATAGCCGTTCCATCGGGATTCATGTTTGTGGTAACTTTGAAGTCGGAGAACCGACGCCCGAACAGATTGAATCCTGCTCCATCCTCGTTGGATGGCTCACGGAAAAATATGAACTTGAAGTGGATGAGAATCATGTTGTAGGTCATCGGGACTTGATGCCGACGGCTTGCCCGGGGGAAGCACTATATAATCAGTTAGATGTGATCCGTGGTAAGGCGATATGGTATCAACAGCACTACGACGAGGACGGGCAGTACCATGATTAGGCTTCAAACCCGCTTAAAATTGCGCTTTTTCGCCTACACCGCCGTATGCCTTCTAATCGGCTTTGTGGCGGGTTTTACCTTCCGTATGATAAATCATAAATGCCACGTTGTTAAACCAGCTCAAAACGAAGATTTGAATGCCAAAATTCATACGGAAACGAAAACCGTTGTTCGCTACGTCGAAAAGGAGTCCCCCAAAGACGCCGACGTTGATGTGACCATCCCCAAGCAGAGTTTGACGGTCAAAGTCAATGGGCACGAACAGACATTTAAAAAGTCAGACACGGAAAAATACGTTTTGGACAAAAACAAGATTACCCTGGACCAGCAGTCCAAGGCGAGCGTTGACATCAAGGTGCCTGTCGTCGATGAGACCCGCAAGTGGGAGCTGGGCGTCGGCGTGGACAAAAAAGGCCAGCCCGCTGGCATGGTCGGTTTCCCGATTAAGTCCAATGTCGGCGGGTGGATTGCAGGAAGCAAGTCCGCCGTAATGGGCGGAATCAAGGTCCACTTCTAAGTCCAGAGCATACAAATCCTCTGCCATTCGATTGAATGGTGGGGGATATTTTTTTTGTTTAAAAAAGCATTGAAAAGGTATTGACAAAAACGATAAAAAGATAGTACATCTTAAAGGAAAAATTGGACGTATTGTACCCAGCGGAAAGAATGGCGGTTGTTGAACTCGTTGAAAGAGCTTTCAAGGATTAGAGAACAAAACGAGAACGAAATAGTTTGGAATCTTTTGGTGGATTGTGGAACAAACGAAAGCAACGATTTTGAAAACGGCTTGAAATCAGGCATTGCGAAGTCGTTAAAAATAGTTGAAAATCAAGTAATTAATGCCTGGCATGATGTAAGATGAATCGGGAGTTGTGCCGCAGGTAGGCTCCTTTTATCCTTAAAAAATCGCATACGCACCGTGAGGTGCCTGAAACGTCCCTATGGAGTGTTCCATAGGGACGTTTTTCTTGCTGTAATTTTTCTGTAAATAGTTAAAATAACTATTTACTAATCATTATTAAAGTGCTATAGTATACGTGTCGTATGAATGAATCATATGGATCATCCATTTTGCTATGATATAGGAGGAATGAATTATGGAAAAACGTTCTGGTGCAGTTACTTTTGCTGGAGGCCCTGTAACCCTTGTTGGTCCCGAAGTGAAAGTGGGAGAAAAGGCGCCTGATTTCAAGTTGCTTGATAATAGCCTTGCTGAAAAGACCTTGAAGGACTATGAAGGCAAAATCAAGGTTATTTCTGTTGTACCGTCCCTTGATACGGGTGTCTGTGATGCCCAGACCCGTTGGTTCAATAAGGACGTAACTGGTCTTTCTTCCGATGTCGTGGTCCTCACGGTTTCCATGGATCTGCCCTTTGCTCAGGCTCGTTGGTGCGGGGCTGCTGGGGTCAAGAATGTAGTTACCCTTTCTGACCATCGTGATGCCTCCTTTGGGACGAACTATGGCTTCCTCATGGAAGGACTGCGTCTTGAAGCCCGTGGTGTTGTTGTCATTGATAAAAATGATAAGGTCACCTATGTGGAATACGTTCCAGAAGTCACCCATGCCATTAATTTTGATGGTGTCCTTGCTGCAGTAAAGGCTCTGATTTAATTGTAGGGCTTCCTGATCGACCTATTCACCTGCACCGGTGAGCGAGACTTTTTGATGACGTATCGAGACCAGGACTTTCAAAAAGAAAACATCATCTACCGGAATGTGGATTGATTTGCCCATTGGTTTGCCTCTGTCCTTAAGACGTTTGATGGATCAGCCCAATCTTTGACTGTTTACTTGGGGGACCTTACGGAAGCTTATGCTGTTTCCAATGAGGAATTTTTTGAGATCCGCGGATTTTATACAAAAAGCGGAAATTCTGAAGGCTATTCGTTCAAGGTCCAGTATCAGCAGGATGAGGACGGCGAAATCATTCAAAATATGATCTTATAACTAGATAAAAAGAAAAATTCCCGACTGGAAATGATACCAGTCGGGAATTTTTCATGCTTTTTTCTTTATCATGGAAGGCGGGACGGGAACGAGGAAGGCGAAGAAGCAGCCAATGGCGGCGACGATCCAGAGAATCTGCAGGCTAGGACCAACACCCCAACGGTCGGCAGCCCATCCGACCAGGGGAGAAATCAGGCCGCCTACACTGGCACTGAGACCCAAGGTCACGCCGGAAGCAAAACCAATGTTGCGGGCAAGGTAGGTCTGTCCCAAGATGACCATGGGACTGTAAGGCGCAAAAAGGGAAAGAGCCGTCGGCACCAAGAGCAGGGTTGCTGTCGTTTGGCTGGTACTGTTTGTGAGAAAGAAGAGGGCGGGGACCATGACGAGGAAGGATATCCGCATGACCTTGATGTGTCCCACTTTGTCTGCCAGGATACCGCCCAAAAAAGTCATGACAACCCCCATGGAAAAAAGCAGGGAAAGGGCAAGACTGCCGCTGCTTGCTGATGTGCCAAGAACGCTGATCCAGTAAATTGGGATAAAGGAGTTAAGGATGGTAAAGCCAATTGAGCGTGCAAAAATAACGAAACTAAGTTTCCCGAAGGCGTTCCAATCATTTTTCGGCTGAGGTTCGTTTGAATGGCATTCCCTTTTTTCTGTCCCTTTGAGTCTTTTTTTGATTGCAGGAAGTTTCTTCATCAGATAGAGAGCCGTAAGAAAATTGACTACGGCGTAAATGATGAGCCCCTTGATGCCAAACTGATAGGCGCTGAACCCTGCTGCCACGGGACCGACGGCAAAGCCTGCATTGCCCCCGACAGAAAAAATCCCCATCGCCTTGCCTTTTTGGGCGCCTGAAATGCCGTTTACAAGACGAGCTGCTTCGGGATGGAAAAGGCTGCTGCCCAATCCGCTCAGCATGGCTAAAAAGAGGATGAACCAATAATTCTGGGTAAAGGCCATGGCTGAAAGACTGAACCCACAGAGAAAGACACCAAGGGGGACCAAATAAGGAAGGGATGCACGGTCCGAATAGTAGCCGATGAGAGGCTGCGTTACAGAGGCGAGGACAATATTTGCAAAGATGATGCCCGCTGCTTCCTGATAGGAAAGATGGCAGGCCGCGATAAAATAGGGGAGAAGGGCTGGAATCCCGCCTTGGGCCCAGTCTGTACCAAAATGGCCCAAGGTAAAGTGCAGCACGTTATTCTGGGAATGTTCCATGGAAGCCTTCCTTTCTGCATGGGGAGAAACGTTTTTCTTTCATTGTATTCGACAGCGCTTCATCCTGCAAGGTAAAAGAGGAGAAACCTCGAATAAGACCTTTTGGTGTGGATAAGTTAACTGGCAGTTTGAATCAATGGGCCATTATACGCCAAATATCGAATCATATTGTTTAGAAATGTAATGAATCCATAAAGACAATATCGAATTTGACCACATCACATGGATGAATCGCCGTTATTTTTGCAAAATTTTATATTTTCAGAAAATAACTAGCATTCTATCCTGACTTTGGGTATAATAAAGATGCAATCATTTTTCTCAAAGCGCCGTTTTTTCTATCGAAGGGGACGCAACGGTCAAACCAGCCGCGGCTTGGATAGACGGCTTAAAAATCCGGCAGGCGCTTTTAGCAGGAACGGAACCCAATTAAACAAAAGGAGGCAACAAATCGCATGCAACCATCTGTAAGAAAGAAATCGTGGATGAATCGATTCATCGACACCATTGAGTATTGGGGAAATAAATTGCCCCATCCTTTTATCCTTTTTGGGATGCTCGTCGTCATTACCCTTATTGGGTCCTGGATCTTATCCCAGGCTGGCTGCAGCATAACCTATATGGCAGCTTCACGAACCCCAGGGGAACCGGAAAAGGAAGTGACCATTGCCGTTACCAATCTGCTATCCGGAGAAAACCTGCGTTACCTGATTACGAAGTATCCTGATATTTTTATTGGGTATCCACCTATGAAACTTGTTCTTGTGATGATGGCGGCAACGGCCTTTATCGAAAAGACCGGTTTCTTTGGGACTTTTATGAAAAAGTATCTGCTCCGCGCGCCTCGGGGCCTCGTGACTTTTGCTGTTGTCTTTGTCGGCGTCAACTCCAATTTGATGAGTGATGCCGGGACCCTTTTTGCCTTGACCATGGGTGGAATTATTTTTGCTGCTTTGGGCCGAAATCCCCTGATTGGTGTTATTCTTGGTTGGGCAAGTTCGAGCGGCGGCTTTACGGCAAATCTCTTCCTTGCTGGGACGGATGCTCTGCTTGCTGGCATAACGGAAGGTGTTGTCAAGGAGATGGGCGTTGCAGTCGATATCAATCCAGCCATGAACTACTTCTTTATGGCTTCAGCGACCTTCTTCCTTTCTGTGACGCTTACCCTTTTTACGGAAAAGGTTGTCTGCCGTATGGTCGGTGATGGGGATGGAAAGGTCAATATGGCTTTGCTTGAGGAGCATAAACTAACGGCGGATCAGGAAAAGGGACTGCGTTGGGCTTTTTATGGATTTCTCTTCTTCCTTGCCGTTATGGCAGCCCTTACCGTTCCTTCCTGGGCCATCCTGCGCAATGCGAAGGGTGGTTTCCTGCCGAAATCACCGTTCTTTGCTGGCATCATCACACTTATTGCTTTCTTCTTTGTTTCCACAGGCCTGCCTTATGGTGTGGCAACAGGGGAAATCAAGAAGTGGAAGGATATTCCCCGCCTTGTTTCCGCCGGTCTGCGGGAAGCGATTCCCCTTTTGACGACGACCATGATGGCAGCGGTCTTCATCGATATGATGAATAAATCCAATATCTTTAAAATGGTTGCTGTAGCTGGTGCAGAAGCTCTGCGTGGAGCCAATATCGGTCTTTTGCCGCTTTGTTTGATGATCATTGTCGTGACCACCATCATCAACCCGTTCATGACAAGCGGTTCCTCCAAGTGGCTCATCATCGCGCCCATGATTGTTCCTATGTTCACCATGCTGAATGTGCATCCTGCTTATGCCCAGCTTGCGTATCGCATTGGTGACTCGGCTACGAATATCTGTTCCCCTCTGCAGGAACTTCTGCCCGTAATCATTGGCATGCTGACACAATACCAGGAAGAAGGGAAAATCCCTCTGCGTCCAGGTGAAACGGAACATCGCAAGATTGGGATTGGTACGATTTTTTCCTTGACTATTCCCTATGCCATGGTTATTCTTCTGACCATGACGGCCATGCTCATTGTTTGGCTCACCTTTGGTCTTCCCATTGGACCGGGCATTCCTATGCATATTCAGTAACGTTCCGGCTTCCTTGATTTTGTCCCCCCTTAAGAAGGCATCAGACTAAGATGGAAAATCCCCTGGCAGCTAATCAGCTGCTGGGGGATTTGTAGAATCAGTAGAAATTCATCGCGATGAATATCCTTTTGGAGAGGCTTCTGGTTGAGGCTTCCTTTTTCTAAACGGAGAATAATCCTCATGAAAACAAAGAAAACCTTCCTCAATCGATTTATTGATACCATCGAGTATTGGGGCAACAAATTACCCCATCCTTTTATGCTCTTTGGCGGTATGCTCCTTGCTACTTTATTCATTTCCTGGCTTCTTGCCCGTATGGGTGTCAGTATCTCCTATATGAGTGCATCAAAGATTCCCGGTGAACCGGAAAAGCTTGTGACAGTTGCTGTTGTTAATCTTCTTTCTGGAGATAACCTGCGCTACATCATCATAAAATTCCCGGAAATCTTTGTTTCTTATCCACCGCTTAAATTGGTCCTTGTCATGATGGCTGCCAGTGCCTTCATTGAAAAAACGGGCTTTTTTGAGACCTTCATGAAAAAATATCTGCTCAAGGCACCACGCAGTCTCATTACTTTTGCTGTCGTCTTTGTGGGAATCAATGCCAATCTGATGAGTGACGCGGGGACGATTTTTTCCTTTACCATGGGCGGTGTCATCTTTGCCGCCTTGGGACGCAATCCTCTTATTGGGGTCATCCTTGGCTATGCGAGCGCCAGCGGCGGTTTTACAGCCAACCTCTTTCTTGCCGGGACGGATGCACTGCTCGCGGGGATAACAGAAAGCATTGTCAAGGAAATGGGACTTTCTGTACCCATTAATCCCGCGGTCAACTATTTTTTCATGGCGGCAGCCACTTTTGTTCTTTCCGTGACCATGACCATTTTTACCGAAAAAGTCGTTTGCCGTATGGTGGGCGATGGGGATGGGACCCTTGATGAGAGCCTCATCGCAAAACATCGCCTTACGGAAGATCAGGAAAAAGGACTGCGCTGGGCTTTTTATGGCTTCCTTTTCTTCCTTTTCATTATGGGACTTCTCACGATTCCAGAGGGAGCACTCCTGCGTAATGCCAAAGGGGGATTTCTTCCAAAATCCCCACTCTTTGAGGGCATCATCGTCATTATAGGCTTTGCTTTTGTGGCAACGGGAATTCCTTATGCGGCAGCAACAGGAACAATCAAGGAGATGCGAGATATTCCCCGTCTGGTATCAGCCGGGCTGCAGCAAGCCATTCCTCTTTTGACAACAACCTTGATTGCTTCCCTTTTTATCGATATGATGAATAAGTCCAATATATTCAAGGTTGTCGCCATTGTTGGAGCTGAAATCCTCAAAGGGGCCGATGTGGGGCTTATTCCTTTGTGCCTAATGATTGTTGTTGTGACAGCCATTATCAATCCTTTCATGACCAGTGGATCATCTAAATGGCTCCTTATTGCCCCCATGATTGTGCCCATGTTCACCCTCCTCAATGTCCATCCTGCCTATGCCCAGCTGGCCTTTCGCATTGGGGATTCGTGCACCAATATTTGTTCGCCCCTTCATTCCGCCCTGCCCATCATTATAGGACTCCTCACGGAATATCAAGCCGAAGGGAAGATTCCTTTGCGTCCCGGCGAGACGATGCAACGGGAACTGGGGATTGGAACCATTTTCTCTCTTACGATTCCATATTCCCTGGTTCTCCTATCAACCATGACGGTCATGCTGGTTCTTTGGCTGCTGCTTGATCTGCCTATCGGGCCAGGGGTTTCCATGTATCTGTGATTTTTGTGCTATACTGAAAGAAAACTCAATGAAGGAGGAACAGCAATGCTGATCAAAAATGCTCATGTACTCAGTCCCCATGTGACAGAGGGGTTCTATGATATTAGGGTCCTTGACGGAAAAATTGCCGAAGTGGGGGAGAGCCTTTCGGCAGAAGGTGAATCCGTTCGGGATGCTGGCGGGGCCTATGTGACGCCTGGATTCATTGATGCCCACACACATCTTGGACTCAAAGCAGATTCGCTGGGTGAATTTTACGCTGATCATAATGAGAAGAAGATGATTCTTTCACCAGAGATGCGTGCCATTGATGCCATCAATCCTCTTGACCGGACCTTTGAGGAGGCGCGAAATGCCGGGATTACGTGCTGCGCAAGCGGCCCTGGTTCGCTTAATGTGATCGGCGGTCAGTATGCTGCCATCAAGACGCGGGGCAAGATCATTGACGAGATGGTCCTTGATCCTTATTTTGCCATGAAATGCGCCCTGGGGGAAAATCCTAAAAAGGGATATGAAACAACTCGTATGGGGATTGCGGCAACACTTCGGGAATTTCTCCTTACTGCCAAAGTTTATGCGGAAACGCCTGTCCGTGATTATGACCGGAAACTGGAACCCATGGTGCCTGTCATGCGTGGCGAAAAACCGCTTAAGATTCATTGCCATGAGGCCCTTGATATTGTGACGGCTATCCGCATTTGTGATGAATTTCATTTACGGTTTACCTTGGACCATGTGACAAGCGGGACGGATATCTTGGAATTTTTGCGCAAACGTCCGGAGATCCCTCTTCTTGTAGGGCCCAGCCTGGGAAGCCGCGGCAAGGTGGAGCTTCACGGGAAGGGATTTGACAGTGTAGCGGCGTTAGCAGAAGGCCGTGATATCTGCATCATTACGGATGCTCCCGTGATTCCCCTGCAGTATTTGCCTGTTTGCGTTGGCCTTGCCATCAGCAAGGGCATGGCCTATGAAAAAGCTCTTGCAGCGGTCACCATCAATGCGGCCCGCGTCATGGGCGTTGATCAGCGGGTTGGGAGCCTAGAAAAAGGAAAGGATGCCGATTTGGTCCTTTTCAAGGATAAACCTTTTGTCACGATTCAAGATCCTTTGGCTGTCATGATGGACGGAATTTTTCTTGACGCCTCTAATTAAAAAGAAGCAATTTATGAACCTCTCCTATCAACTTTGATAGGAGAGGCTTTCTTTTTACTGAAAAGGATGATTTGTGTACAGATAATAATGATAATGGGAATAAAATCGGACGTGTTTGAACGGATATACAAGATAAATTATACTTACACAAATATGTATCATTTTATGAACAAATTGTAAAATATTTGACGGAGTATTTAGCAACATGTTAAATTAATATTATGAACAAATATTTTGAATAAATATACTGAAGAAAGGATGGTTTCATGAAAGCATTCAAGTTGATGATCCTTACTGCTTTTCTTGTTTTGCTGGGAATTCTATCAGGGTGTTCCCCTGACGAAAAGCGGCCTGTTGTCTTTGCAGATCCTGGATGGGATAGTGTCCGGTTCCATAACGCTGTGGCTCAGCTCGTTGCTGAAAAGGTCTATGGACTCAAGACGGAAATCCTTTATGGCTCCACGCCCATCACGCAGGCCGCCCTTGTACGCGGCGATGCAGATGTCAATATGGAGCTGTGGACGGATAACGTTCCCACTTATGAAGCTGATAAGGCCGCCGGCGGGATCGTGGATCTGGGCGTCAACTATGATGATAACCGCCAAGGGTTTTATGTCCCGCGCTACGTCATTGAAGGTGATGCCGAACGCGGTATTGCCCCTATGGCGCCGGACCTGAAATCCGTCAAGGATCTGAGCCGCTATGCGGCGCTCTTTAAGGATGAGGAAGATCTCGCGAAAGGACGCTTATATGGTGCCATCCCAGGATGGAATATCGATGCCATCCTCTATAAGAAGTATGAAGTCTATGGGCTTAATCAGAACTATATCTATTTTCGGCCTGGCAGCGAAGCTACGCTTTCTACGGCTTTTTTGACTGCCTACGAGAAAGGGCTTCCTGTTGTTGGGTATCAATGGGAACCTACTTGGCTTTCCGGTAAACTTGACCTTGTATTGCTGGAAGACGCCCCTTATGAGAAGGCCGCCTTTGAAGAGGGCCTTACGGAAGCCCCTGCCGTGAAGGTTGTGATTGCGGCCAATTCTCGTTTCCCCAAACGGGAGCCGGAGTTTTCAAAGTTCCTTAGCCGCTACCATACGTCAAGTACCCTTACGGCAGAAGCCTTGGCTCATATGGCGGATACAAAGGCTTCCTATGAGGAAACGGCCCGCTGGTTCCTCAAAAAACATGGGGAACTTGTTGATGCTTGGCTGACGCCAGAAGACGCAGCCAAACTGAGGGAAGCACTTTAACTGGGAAAGGAGCCCTTATGATCAATTATCTCACAACGTTTCCGAACCTTCGCATCAATGTGGCTGAGCCCGTCGATGCTTTTGTCCGTTATATCAACATTCATTATGGAGAATTCTTCGTCTCCTTCAAGCGTCTCATTGGTATCTTTGTTGGGGCCCTTAACAGCGGACTTGACGCAATTCCTTGGTGGATCTTGATTCTTGCCGTGGCCTATGGCGGCGGCAGATTGATGAATAGTTACCGCAAAGGCGCTTTTTTTGGCGGGCTGCTCTTTTTTATCGGTCTTTTGGGTTACTGGCAGATGATGTGTGAAACCCTTTCCATTGTCCTTGCGGCTGTGTTCTTTTCCCTTTTGATTGGTCTTCCCATTGGCGTCCTCCTTGCCTCCATCAAACGGGCCGATCCTTTGATTCGGCCTTTTCTTGATGCCATGCAGACCATGCCGACCTTTGTTTATATGATTCCCGCAGTCATGCTCCTGGGGCCAGGAAAGGTGCCTGCCGTCCTTGCAACCGTTGTATATGCAGTTGTTCCTGTCATTCGGCTGACCAGTCATGGAATCAAGCAAGTCGATCCAGAAGTAGTCGAAGCGTCTCGTTCATTTGGGGCCTCACGCTTCCAGACCCTCGTCAAGGTGCAGATCCCTCAGGCCCTGCCTACGATCATGACGGGTATCAATCAGACCATGATGATGGCGGTTGCTATGGTCGTTACAAGTTCCATGATCGGTGCCAACGGCCTTGGTATGGAAGTCCTCATCGCCATCAACCGTATGGAATCAGGTCGTGGTCTGTCGGCGGGACTCAGTATTGTCATCATTGCGATCCTGCTTGACCGTCTGACCCAAAGCGTGATTCGGAAGGAGGAATCCCAATGACACAAACGCCCATTCTCGAGGTCCGGCACCTCTACAAAATCTTTGCCCCTCTGGATTTTCGCGGTGAAAAGAAAATGGCCTATAAGCTATTGGAACTTGGGGCTACAAGACAGGATGTCCTTGAAGCAACCGGGATGACGGCGGCTGTGACGGACGTGTCCTTTCGGGTGGGAAAAGGAGAAATCTTTGTACTTATAGGGCTGTCTGGCAGCGGCAAATCGACCCTTGTGCGCTGCCTCAATATGCTGCATCGGCCCAGCCGGGGAGAAGTCCTCATTGACGGAGAAGATATCACTGCGTACGATGAAGTAAAACTTCAGAAGCTGCGGCGGACAAAAATTTCCATGGTCTTCCAAAACGGCGGTCTTCTCGCTCATCGGGATGTCATGGGCAATGTGGGCTATGGTCTTGAAATCCGCGGCGTCAAGAAGGAGGAACGGGAGGCCAAGGCTCTTGAAATGATTCGCATGGTGGGTCTTGAAGGGCACGAACGGGAGAGTCTTGATAGTTTGTCCGGCGGGATGCGGCAGCGCGTTGGTATCGCCAGGGCCTTGGCAAGCGACCCGGATATCCTGCTCATGGATGAAGCCTTTTCCGCCCTTGATCCCCTTGTGAAAAATGATCTCCAGTTTGAGCTGCTGCGCATCCAGGAGCAGACGGGAAAGACCATCATCTTCATTACTCATGACATCAATGAAGCATTTAAGTTGGGAAGCCGCGTGGGCATTTTGCGGGACGGACGCATGATCCAGCTTGATACACCGGAAAAAATGCTGAGCGCACCGGCCAATGACTATGTCCGCCGCTTTATTGACAGTGTTGATACAACCAAGGTGCTCACGGTTAAGCACATCATGACCGTTCCCGGTTCGGTCATAAAAAAGACCGACGGCGCCAATGTGGCCCTAAACAGTATGCGTGCGAGCGGCGTTTCAAGTGCCTATGTGGTGAGTGATTATATGCACTTTGACGGAATCATCACCTTGGAAGGAGCCCTTTCCGTGCGGGATGGGAAGAAGACTTTTGAAGAAGCCATCATTCGGGAGGTTCCTTTTGTACGCAATCTTGATGCTCCAGTTTCTTCCATTGTCCCTCTGGCGGCAAAGACGCAGTATCCTCTTGCTGTAGTGGATGAGCATGATGTCTTCCGCGGCATTGTGACAAAGGCCTCCGTCCTGTCTTCCCTTTCCGTCTAAACAAAAACGGGTCTTCCCAAAGGAGGACCCGATTTTTTGTTTTTATTTTTGTTTTAGCCATTTAGTAAAGAGGGGATAGCGTTGGCCCATCTTTTTTGTCATGACAAGAGAGTACTCAATCTGGGCCGATTGGTCCACAATCGGGACAGCCGTCCGATTTTTGAGAGGTTCTTCACTAAGGACACGGTCCGTAATGAAGGAAGGCAGGGAGGAAGCTTTCTCCAGCTCGAAAAAGTCATCTCTCTGTTCTTTGGAGCAGGAAACGGGAATGGGGCATTGTTTCCTTGATGAGATCCTTCCAGAACCCGATGTGGGAATAAACAATCATGGCAGTCCCGTCCAAATCGGAAAAAGAAAGGGAGGAGCTTTTTTCCTGGGGATGCCCTTTGGGAAGGTTGAAGTACAGTGATTCCTTGCCGAAGGGGAGAGCGATGAGTGCGCTGTCAGTCGGCTTAAAAGGCAGGATAATGACATTGTATCGCCCATCCCGCAGCCCTTGAAGAAGGGGCTCGGTGCTGCGCAGTTCCGTTGTCAGTGACTGCGATGGATAGAGTTCCGTTGCTAGCCGTACAAAGTCCATGACAGGATAGGGGGCACAGCTTCCCAGTGACAAGGTATGCCTTGAGCGGTCGAGCTGACGGACTTTATCCGTCATGACTTCTATTTCGGAGAGAATCTTTCTTGCTTCCTTTATGGCAAGCAGCCCATTTTCATTGAGGGCAATGTGATTTTTTGACCGCGCAAATAGAATGACACCAAATTCCTTTTCCAAAAGTTTCATGTTCCTTGTCAGTGTCGGCTGTGAGACGTGCAGGATTTCTGCTGTTTTTGAAAGTGTACCGTACATTCCAAAGGCAACGAATTGGAAAAGATGCTCAAATTCAATCATACGCACCTCCACTATTTATTTTATAAATACTATTATACTATATTACTAATGTACAAGAAACGGATTTCTCGCTATAGTATAAGAAAGATTGGCATATTCAGCAATCAATTTGAAAAATTATATGATAGAAAATAAGAAAGGTGGAATCCTTATGCAGGAAGTGACCCTTAATCAGGGAATCAAGATGCCCCAACTGGGATTTGGTGTTTTTCAGGTTCCCGACGAAAAAATTTGCAGGGAAAGTGTCCTTATGGCCCTTGAAACTGGGTACCGGCTCATTGATACGGCTGCCGCGTATTTCAACGAAAAAGCTGTTGGAGAGGCAATCAAGGAAAGCGGGATTCCTCGGAATGAGCTCTTTATTACGACGAAACTATGGGTTCAAGATGCTTCTTATGAAAAGGCTAAGGAAGCCCTGAAGGTTTCCCTTGATAAGCTGAATCTTGATTATCTGGATCTTTACTTGATCCATCAGCCCATGGGGGACTATTATGGTGCCTATCGGGCCATGGAAGAGGCGCATGACAAGGGACTTGTTCGAGCTATTGGGGTCTGTAATTTCTATCCTCATATCCTTGCTGATTTTTGTGAGACTGTTCGCGTCATGCCAGCAGTTAACCAAGTCGAGCTGCATCCTTTCTTTCAGCAGGAAAATGCCTTGGCACTTATGAAACACTATGGCGTGAAACCGGAAGCTTGGGGGCCTTTTGCAGAAGGAAAACATGGTCTTTTCACCCATCCGGTCCTAACAGAAATCGGGAAAAAGTATGGCAAGTCCGCCGCCCAGGTGGCTTTGCGCTGGAATCTTGACCGTGGCGTCATCGTCATTCCAAAGTCGACCCATCTGGAACGGATGAAGCAAAATATAGATGTCTTTGATTTTACCCTTTCAGCAGAAGACCGTAGCGCCATTGCAGCCCTTGACCGGGGCCGCAGCGACATTGTGAATCACTTTGATCCCCAATTTGTCCAGGCCCTTCACCAACTGAAGATCCATGATTGAGTGCCTTACCCACCCTGCCAGATCGATCTTTTTATTTCAACCATTTCATTGCGCGTAAGAAAAGCTCCAGCCCTCTTTAAAGGAGGACTGGAGCTTTTGATGCATCTGAAAGGGGCGCCGTTGGCTTCAAAAATCAATATCCCTATCGTAGTAGCAGGCTTGGAGCAGCTTTTTCATCTCACTTTCCGTCGGTTTACGGGGATTGGACGAGGTGCAGGCATCTAAAAGGGCGTCTTTGGCAATTTGGGGCAGTCTTTCTTCAAAGACGGCTTCCGGAATGAACCCTTGCTCTGTCGGAAGGGCATCCTTTCCATAGAAACGGATGGCACGGGGAATCCTCAGCTCTTTCTGCGTATTACGAATCCAGTCAATGAGGAGATGGACTTTTTCCTCGTCTGTCGTTCCTCCCAGCTTCATGTAGTCGCAAATGATGGCGTAGCGTTTTTTGGTCGCTTCTTCTTTCGCGTTAAACTGGATAACCTTTGGCAGATACATCGCATTGGCTGCCCCATGGATTAGGTGGGCCCCATAATCAGCAAAGGCTGCTCCTGTTTTATGGGCCATGGAGTGGACAATCCCCAGGAGGGCATTGGAAAAGGCCATCCCAGCAAGGCACTGCGCATCATGCATCTTATCCCTTGCTTCCATGTTGCCTTGGTAAGAGGGAATCAGATATTTTTGAATCATTTCTATGGCATGGATGGCAAGGGCGTCCGTAAATTCACAATGAGCCGTTGACACATAGGCTTCCACGGCGTGAGTAAAGGCATCCATACCAGTATGTGCCACGAGTTTTGGGGGCATGCCATGGGTTAATTCAGGATCGATGATGGCCATGTCCGGTGTAATCTCAAAGTCTGCAATCGGGTACTTGATTCCGCTTTTATAATCGGTGATGATGGAAAAACTGGTCACTTCCGTGGCCGTGCCTGATGTGGACGAAATCGCGATAAAATGGGCTTTGCGCCTTAATTTGGGGAGTCCAAAGACCTTGCGCATTTCATCAAAGGTGATGGATGGGTACTCATATTTGATCCACATGGCTTTTGCGGCATCAATGGGGGAGCCGCCGCCAATGGCGATGATCCAATCAGGACCAAATTCCTGCATGACCTTGGCGCCTTTAAGAACAGTTTCTACTGAAGGATCGGATTCGATACCTTCGTAGATCTTTACTTCCATGCCTGCCTCTTTGAGGTAGGCCTCGGCTTTACCGAGAGAACCGTTCCGACGGCTGGAACCTCCGCCGGTGCAGATTATGGCACGTTTTCCTGTTAAATTTTTAAGGATTTCCATGGAGCCATAGCCATGATAGATATCTCTTGGAAGTGTAAATCGCTGCATAATATGACCTCCTTTTTAGGTTACGGGTTCATCATATCATGGTTCGGATGGATTTCAACTAGTGACACCAAGGGTTCATATTTATGGTGTGAATCTGTAACAAAGTTACCATAAGACCCGCAGTTTTGGCCATGTTCTCAAATCAATTGCCCTTTGCTAAATGGGGTAAGGCTGTCCCATGATGAGGACGTACTTTCGGGCGTGCTTGTTTTTACGAAATTTTTACAGGAAGAAAAGGTCAATCTTTACAGAGGTGGGGTAGGCTATTCATAAAGCAAAACCAATACAGCTCATAAAAAAGATTGGTGTAAGAAAGGATGGATCATTGATGAAAGTAAAAAGCGCGTTAAGAAAAGGATTGCTGATGAGTTTGACAGCTATGATGGTGGTTGGGCTCGCTGGCTGCGGAGGTAAGAAGGCAGCAACGACGGGTGGCGAAAAGGCTCTTTCCGGAAACATTACGGGTTCTGGTTCATCGGCTCTCCTGCCGCTTGTCAAGGATGCAGCAGAAGCCTTCAAGAAGAACCATAAAGATGTATCCATCAGTCTTAATGCTGGGGGAAGCGGCACCGGTCTCAAACAGGTCTCCGAAGGCTCTGTCGATATGGGAAACTCCGATGTTCCGGCTGCATCCAAACTGCCTAAGGATAAAGCAGAAAATCTCCTTGACCACAAGATCTGCGTTATGACCGTTGCGACCATTGTCAATAAGGATGTAGCTGCCACTGTAAAGAACCTGACCAGCCAGCAGCTAAAAGAGATCTTTACGACGAAAATCAAGAATTGGAAAGAAGTTGGCGGTCCGGACGAACCGATTGTCCTGATTACCCGTCCGAAGACTTCCGGTACGCGTGCCCTCTTTACGAAGTATGCATTGGGCGGAGTGGAAGAAGTTTCCAATAAGTCCCTTGAGACGGATAACTCCGGACTCCTGCTCCAGAGTGTTGCCCAGAATAAAGGTGCCATTGGATATGTGGCCCTGCCTTATCTTGTAAAGAATGATACGGTCGCCGCCATAGCTATTGACGGCGTTGCCCCGACCTTGGAAAACACCTACAGCGGTAAGTATAACGTCTTTGGGTTTGAACATATCTACACGGCAAAAGACCCGAAACCGGCGGTCAAAGCTTTCCTCGAATTCATTGGTTCTGCTGATTACGGCAAACGGATTGAAGAACTGGGTTACGGTGTCAGCAGCAAGATAGAGCTGAAGGATCCAGACCACGATTAAGTCCATCTTTCCAGCTTTGAGAAAGGAAGATTTTTCTATGAAGGAAAAAGCGATGCTGCAGCATGCAGCAGCCATCCATCACAGGGAACTCCTTGCAACGACGGGAGTAAAGCTATGCGGGTTTACAGCGGCTTTACTTCCGTTTTGTATAGGCCTGTTCCTTTTTATGCGCGGCAGTGAGACGTTTCTGGTCTTTGGACATTCGTTACAGGAATTTCTTTTCAGTGGGCAGTGGGCCCCTTCTGATACAGCGTCCGGCGGAGGGCAGGTGGGGGCTGCCATGTTTATCTCGGGCTCCCTTGTCATCTGCCTCCTGGCCCTTTTATTTGCCCTTCCAGTCAGTCTTGCGGCGGCCATTTATATGACGGAAATTGCATCCCCTTCGTCACGGCGCCATGTCCAACCTTTTATTGAACTTTTTACGGGGATTCCCTCTGTCATCTATGGCTGGATTGGTCTTACCGTGCTGATTCCTTTTTTACGGAAATTTTTCACGATGCCTTTTGGCTTTTCCGTCCTTTCTGCTTCTTTGGTGCTGGCAACTATGATTTTTCCCGTGATTACTATGATGGCCTCCGATGCCATGATGGCTGTCCCCAAGAGCCTGCGTGATGCAGCCTATGGCCTTGGTGCGACACGTTGGGAGACAATCCGTACCGTTGTTCTTCCTTCTGCCCGGACGGGAATCTTTACAGGGATTGTCCTAGGTCTTGCCCGTGCTTTGGGCGAAGCCCTTGCCGTGGCTATGGTTGTAGGTCAAATGAAGGTTTTCCCAACCTCCCTATTTCTGCCGGCAACGGCCATGACAACGGTCATTGCTTCTGATATGGGAAGTGCCATGGAAGGCGGCGAATATAATGCCGCACTTTGGACGCTGGCGTTGCTGCTCTTTGTCATCTCATTCATCCTGATCTTTATTATCCATCACGTGGGTAAAAAGCGCTTAAAGGGGGCTGACCAATGATTGAAGAAATTCTTTCGCTCCCCCGCCATGATGAGTCCTCTAAGGAAACGGGGCTGAACCGAATCAAGCGAAAAAGAATGATATCGTCCATCATGACCGGCTTTTTTTATGCGGGGGCTTTTGGCGCGGCCTTGCTGCTCACTATCTTTGTTGCTTTTGTTATCGGGCAGGGTTTCTTGTCGGTAAATCCAGATATTCTCGATTCCCTTTCCAGCATCTTTTTCAATACCCTCTATCTTGTGGTCCTGGCCCTGTTTTTCAGCGCCTTATGGGGGATTCCTGCAGGAATCTTTCTTGCAGAATTCGCCGGTCATGGTAAATTGACCAAATGGGTCCGGATGGCGATTGAAACCCTCGCGTCCCTTCCATCGATTGTTGTTGGCCTATTTGGTTATCTGGTCTTTATCGTCATGACCGGTTCCCAATGGAACCTGATGGCCGGGGCCCTGTCTGTTTCCATCATGACCTTGCCCATGCTTGCCTCAGTTACGGAGGACGCCCTTGAAGGACTGCCGCCGTTTTATAAATTGGGCAGCCTGGGCCTTGGAGCATCCCGGATGCAGACACTGATCCACGTCGAGCTGCCCGCATGTTTTCCGCGTATCATGACCGGTCTTATCCTCGCTGCTGGCCGTGGCTTTGGGGAAGCGGCCGCCCTGATGTTTACGGCGGGAATGAGCACGGACATCGACTGGTCAAACTGGGATATTTTAAGCCAATCCTGTCCGCTGAACCCGTTTAGGCCGGGTGAAACCTTGGCCCTTCATATTTGGGCACTACGGACGGAAGCGCTTGATCCCAATGCGGCGCAAATCGCAGGGGTCACGAGTGCCATCCTGATGTTGGTCGTTGTTATTTTCAATGCGCTGGCTCGCTATATCAGCTGGCGCATGGAAAAGAAAATGGGAGGAATTTGATCCATGGAAAAACTAGATGCAAGATCGGAGGACCTGACATTTGATATTCAGCACGTGAATCTTTTCTATGGAAAGAATCAAGCTTTGAAGGATATTTCCATGCAGGTCCGCAAAAATGAGATCACTGCTCTTATTGGACCGAGCGGATGCGGGAAATCCACGCTTCTTAAGACACTTAACCGCATGAATGATTTTGTTGAGGGCTGCCGCGTTGAAGGATCCATCAAGTTTGAAGGGCTTGATATCTTTACGGAAATCGATTCCTTGCTCCTGCGTTATCGGGTGGGGATGGTCTTTCAGCAGCCTTCGCCGTTTCCTAAGAGTATATATGATAATGTTGCTTATGGGCCGCGCGTCCAGGGCATTACGAGTCAGTCCGTCCTAGACGGCCTCGTGGAGACAAGTTTAAAGCAAGCTGCCATTTGGGATGAACTCAAGGATCGACTCAACACGAGTGCCTTGGGCCTTTCCGGCGGGCAGCAGCAGCGCCTGTGCATTGCAAGGACACTTGCCGCGCAGCCTTCCGTGATCCTTATGGATGAACCAACAAGTGCCCTAGATCCGATTTCTACCCAGAAAATCGAGGATCTTGCCTTGGAACTTAAGCGACAATATACGATTGTCATCGTGACCCATAATATGCAGCAGGCCAAACGGATTTCCGACCGAACAGCGTTCTTCTACTTGGGTGAATTGGTGGAAATGGACCGAACCGAAAAACTCTTTACCAATCCTGACGAACCTCGTACGGAATCTTACATTACGGGCCGGTTCGGTTGATGCCAAAAGGAGGAATAAACATGCGGGATGCCTATGTAGAGTCCCTTGAAGAAATGCACAAAGATGTGGAAAAGCTCATTTGCGCGCTCAAGGATACAGTCAAAAGGACGGGGCAAGCCATGCTCAGCATGGATGTCGATATGGCACGGGAAATCCGTGATGGTGATGAGGCCTTTGATAACATGATCCGTGATATCATGCACAAAGACCTCAATATCCAGGTCCTGCAGTCACCCGTTGCCGGTGATTGGCGGGGTCTTGTCGGAACCTTCAAGATCCTAGGGGATATGGAACGGATTGCAGATCATTGTTCCGATATCAGCAGCTATGTGCTGCGTATTGCGGGAATGAAAAATCCCCTTCCACTGCCGAAAGGGGTCGATCATCTCTATGAAGATATGGAGGGTCTTGTCACGACGGCCTTTGACTGTTACCTAAGTGGGGATTCCAAGACCGCGGAACTGATCAAGGATAAGGATGATGTTGTCGATGCCCACTTCAACCAATTGCTTTATGATCTTTCCAATAAAATCGAGAACCAGGAAGACCGGTTAAGTACGGGTGCCTATGTGGATTACGTGCTCATCATCAAATATATCGAGCGCATGGCGGACCATGGAACCAATATTGGTGAGTGGGTCGTCTATCAAAAAAATAATGAATTGCCTGGACGGCCGAATCTATAATTTGGATATCCGGATGTGGGGAAGAAAAGGGCTCGGGTGATGGAGCCCTTTTTTGCTGTCTCTAACAAGTAGGAAAACGTTCTTTGCCTTCGTTCATCCTTTCTAAATCGCGGGACTATTACGATTTCATTGATGTGAGCAAAATCCGTGCAGCGAGCAGATTGTCAGAGCCTAATCAGCACCATGTAACAAACCGTTCCAACGACCATGGAAAGCATCATGCTGCGCTTTTTGAGCTGCAGGAAAACGGTGACGGCTGACGCACATAATTCTGGCAGTCCGTAGGGCGAAACAAGAAAGGTGATATGGCGCAGGCAGTAGACGCAAAGCATGGCAAAAATGGCGGGTGGCAGGGCCTTTCCCAGATAAGTCATGAAAGGCGGTGTGGGGCGCCTAGATGAAAAGACAAAGAAAGGAAGAAAGCGGGTCAGGATGGTTGCCGCGGCACAGACGCCAATCGTAATGGCTTCTTCAAAAAAGGTCATGAAGGAAAGCCTCCTTTTTGGGTAATTCGTTTGCGCAGGCCCGTTACGAGAATGAGAATCACGATCATGGTGGGAATCAGGAAGTGGTCGGGACCAAATAGAAGCCTGCAGATTACGGCAGAGCAAAGTCCGATGGATGCGGTGAGCGGCGTTTTTTGCTGGCGAACCTGTTCAACAAAAATGACAATGAACATGCTTGTCATGACAAAGTCAATACCTTTTGTGTCAAAGGGAACGAGGGAACCAAAAATGCCGCCAAGGGCTGCGCTTGTAAACCAGTACGTGTAGTCAAGCAGCGTAACAAAAAGCATGAACCAGCCTGGGTCAACGTCGGGATGGGGCTTTTTGGCAAAGATCAGGGCGAAGGTTTCATCACACATGCCGTAGATCAGAAACGGTTTTTTCCAACCCATTCCTTTATAGCGGTCCAGCATGGCAATGCCATAAAAGAGGTGCCGCGCCTGGATCATGAGAGCCATGAGAAAAGCTTGGAGCGGGGCAAAGGGAGAAAGGAGCATGGTCACTGTAACAAACTCCAAGGAGCCGCCAAAGATGATCATGGCCATCAGCATGGGATACCAAAAGGAAAACCCCATACGCTGCATATAAAATCCATAGGCTGCTCCGATAAAAAGAAATCCGGCCGCAATGGGAAGTGTAGCTGTCAAGGCCTCCCTGAAAGCATTTAAGATGGGTGGACGGGCAGGGGACTTGGGCAGAACCAATGTAATCACTCCTTATTAAAAGGGACTGCCGCCGTTTTGGCGCAGTCCCATTCATGTGCTGTACAATCAATCTTTGCTGGGAACAAGGTCCCCGGCCTTTAATTCACCGCGCTTGGCCCGTTCCGCAAACTCAGCCGTTGCCGTAAATAGGACATCACTGCTGCTGTTAAGGGCTGTTTCACAAGCATCTTCCAAAACGGAGATGATGAATCCAACGCCAACAACCTGCATGGCAAGGTCGTTGGAGATGCCAAAGGAAGCACAGGCGACAGGAATCAGAAGCAGAGAACCGCCAGCTACACCGGAAGCCCCACAGGCACCGACGGTGGAAATGAGGCATAAGAGGAGGGCTGTCAAAAGATCGACTTGGATTCCTAAGGTGTTGGCCGCTGCCAAGGCAAGGACAGAAATTGTAATCGAAGCACCTGCCATATTGATTGTAGCGCCAAGCGGAATGGAAATGGTATAGGTATCCGGATTAAGTCCCAAGCGTTTGCAAAGGGACAGATTGACGGGGATATTCGCAGCTGAACTTCTGGTAAAGAAGGCATAGATGCCTGATTCACGAATCGTGGCAAAGACAAGGGGATAGGGATTGCGGTGGATTTTGGCAAAGACGATGATTGGGTTCATGACAAGGGCTACCAAGGCATACGAGGCAATGAGGACCCCGAGCAGCTTTAAATAAGAAAGAAGGGCGGAAAGTCCGCTTGCAGAAATGGACTGCGTCACAAGACCCATGATGCCGAGCGGGGCAAAACGGATGACCCAGCTGACGACAATGGTGATGCCCTTCGAGAGGTCATCAAAGACTTTTTTCGTTTCTTCTTTAGCGACGCTATGCATGGCAAGGCCAATGATGACGGCCCAGGCGAGGATCCCAATGTAGTTGGCCCGCAGGAGGGCGTTAACAGGGTTATCCACGACGTTCATGATCAGCGTATGAAGGACTTGGGCAATCCCGCTGGGCGGATTGATTTCACTGTTTCCAATCGATAGCTGTAGAGTGACAGGAAAGAGAAAGGACAGCGTTACGCCAACAAGAGAGGCAGCGAAAGTGCCTAGGACATAAAGTGTGACGATGGGTTTCATGTTGGTATCACCATCACTCTTGCGCTGCGTCATGGCGTTCATAACGAGAATAAAGACAAGGACTGGAGCCACGCCTTTAAGGGCACTGACAAATAAATCGCCGAAGATACTGACGAAGGGGACCGCAGAGGGTACAAAGACGGCGAGCATGATGCCAATGACGAGTCCAATGGCAATCTGTTCAATGAGGGGCACTTTCTTTACAAAGGTAACAAGCGGATTCATGTGCAAACTCCCTTTCTTTCATGACTGAAACAAATGAAAATAAGATTCTTCTAGTATACTCGTTTCATGTTGCAAGTACAATAGTTTTCAACAAAATCATAAAAAAGGATGCACATTACAAATGCTATCTAAACAAGATAATTAAAACAAACATTGTAATCTTTAATTCGCTAATTCTAACATAGTGAGTTTTCTATCTCCCGTGCTGAAAAGGGAGAGTTGATCAACTGGCCGTTGATGAGTAGCGCCTGAATGAATCTTCTATTTGAAAAGGCCTGCCACAAGCGTTGGAGTTCGGGCAGGCCTTTATTTGAAATCAGGAGGGCTGTTAGGAGAGAACGCCCGTTGCCTCTTCAATCCGTTCTTCAATTTCTAGGCAAACATCCTCAAAATGATGCATAATATCGTCTCTGGTCAGATGAAGGATCTCATAGCCATATCGCCAAAGCTTTTTCTTGCCTTCGGCTGTATCATCTATGGGGGTTGTCGGATTGTTGGGATTGCCGTCTATGACAATGAGCAGCTTTGCCTTGGCGCAGTAAAAGTCGGCAATGAAGCCAAAGATACATTTCTTGCGGCCGAACCGGAGAGGGTAGGGTCGCATGAAGTCAAACCAAAGATGACATTCGGCTTCATTCATGGACCGTCTCATGGTGGCAGCAAGGCCTCTGTTTTCCCAATCTTCGTGTTGTTGGTAATAGATCATGTGTCGTGTCTCCTTCGTTATGGATTGGCGTGTAATGGGTTCATGTCCTTTATTATGCCCTAAATAGAACGGATATAAAAGGGGGATTGGATAAAAGGGAAGTTTTGACGTTAAAAGGGATGATTTCGGGGACAAAATGATCCTTTTGGTCATTATCTCAAAAGATTTGCCAGCTATTTGAAAAATAAACAGAATCATAGTATAGTTATACAAAGAAAGAACCGTTCCGGTCTCCTTTTTTAGGGAATGACCGGTCAAAACGAAGGAATATCCTAAGAAGGAGCATCGGTTTATGAAAAAAATTATTTTAACAGGGGATCGTCCTACGGGTCATCTTCATGTCGGTCATTATGTTGGGTCCTTGCAAAATCGCGTAAGACTGCAGAATTCCGGTGATTTCGATGAAATCTATTTTATGATTGCCGATTCCCAGGCACTCACGGATAATGCAGAAAATCCCGAAAAAGTTCGTCAAAATGTACTGCAAGTTGCCCTCGATTATCTGGCTGTAGGGATTGACCCTGAAAAGGCCACCATTTTTATCCAGTCCATGGTCCCGGCCCTTTATGAATTGACTGCTTATTATATGGATCTTGTTACTGTTTCACGAGTACAGCGCAACCCGACCGTTAAAGCGGAAATTCAGCAGAAGAACTTTGAAAACAGCGTGCCCCTTGGCTTTTTCTGCTACCCTGTAAGCCAAGCTGCTGATATTACGGCTTTCCATGCCACCCATGTTCCCGTTGGGGAAGATCAGGAACCTATGCTCGAACAATGTCGGGAAATTGTGCGCAAGTTCAATTCCGTTTACGGGGAAACCTTGACGGAACCGGATATTTATCTGCCGCCTAATAAAGCTTGTTATCGGCTGCCAGGGATTGATGGCAAAGCCAAGATGAGCAAATCCTTGGGCAACTGTATCTATCTTTCCGACGATGCTGAAACCGTGAAAAAGAAAATCATGTCCATGTACACGGATCCCACTCACCTCCAGGTTTCCGATCCGGGGCACGTGGAAGGCAATACGGTCTTTACTTATCTTGACGCGTTTTCGAAACCAGAACATTTTGCGCAGTTCCTGCCGGAATATAATAACCTTGATGAACTGAAGGATCACTACCGCCAAGGCGGCTTAGGGGATGTGAAAATCAAGAAGTTCCTCAATAAGGTCATGGAGACCTTCCTTGAACCGATCCGTACCCGCCGCAGATCGTGGGAAGAACACCCGGACGACGTGTATGACATCCTTGAAGCAGGAAGCAAACAAGCTTCCCAAAAGGCTGGAGAGACCCTCGCTGAGGTTCGCCGGTCTATGCGGATCAATTATTTTGAGGACCGCAGTCTCCTGAAATAAGGAAGCGAAGACATTTTTTCTTGTCATTGAACTGAATCATCTGGAAAGGGAAGGACCCGTGGCGGCGCTTCCTTTTCTTCATGCAAAGGAGCTGAAGCTATGGCCCATTCCTCAACCACTATGGATATGACGAAGGGGAGTATCTGGAAAAGCCTTTTCCTTTTTTCACTGCCGCTTTTGCTGGGTAATCTTTTTCAGCAGCTGTACAGCACCGTTGATAGTCTTGTTGTGGGAAATTTTGTGGGAGCCGACGCCTTGGGCGCGGTTACCAGCATGATGCCTGCCGTCAATACGCTGATTGGCCTTTTTATGGGAATCAGTACGGGGGCCAGTGTCATCATTTCCCAATACTTTGGCGCCCATGACCCGGACATGCTAAAAAAAGCCATCCATACATCCTTGCTGGGGACCTTTATCCTTTCCCTTATTTTTGATGCAATTGGTTATGTGGGAGCTCCCTATATGGTTCGATTCATGCGGACGGCGCCCTCCATTACGCCTCTTGCGACGGTGTATCTCCGGATCCTTTTGACGGGATCCACAAGTACCATGCTTTATAACATGGGCTCTGCCGTCTTACGGGCCGTCGGGGATTCTAAAAGGCCGCTCTATTTCCTTATCTTTACGAGTCTACTTAATGTCGTACTGGATCTTTATTTTGTGGTTTCCCTCAAGATGAGTGTGGCCGGCGCAGCGCTTGCAACCGTCATGAGCCAATATGTTTCGGCATTCCTTATCCTATTTGTTCTCTATCGCTCCCATGATGTTTATCAGATCCGTTTCAGGAACATGAAGATCCACGCCTTTGTTTTTAAGCAGATCATCGATGTCGGTATGCCGGCAGGATTTCAACAGGCTCTCACCAGTTTTTCCAATGTTTTTGTCCAGGCCTATATCAATTTTTTTGGGGCGGCGAGCACCACGGGGTGGGGTGTCTATTTCCGAATTGATGCTTTTATCCTCATGCCTATGATGACCATTGCCTTAGCTGTTACGACCTTTACTGGTCAAAACGCCGGGGCCCGGAATCTTTCCCGCATCAAGGAGGGTCATAAGGTCGCCTTGAAAATGGCGGAAATCGGGACGCTGATCCTGGCTCTGCCGGCACTCTGCTTTGCCCCGGAGATCGTTCGGATTTTCAATACAGATCCAGACGTTGTTTATTATGGCACCCTTTTCATCCGAACGAACTGTTGGTTCGCTCTCTTTGCCTGCCTGAACCAGGTCTACGCTGGCGTTCTGCGGGGCATTGGCGATGCCCGGGCGCCAATGGTCATCATGCTCTTTTCCTTTGTCTTTTTTAGACAAATCTATCTTTTCATTGTCTCCCATATCCAAAATGAGCCGCATCTCATGGCTTTTGGCTACCCCTTGGGGTGGATGATGTGCAGTTTCCTGCTTTATCTCTATTACCAAAAATCAGGATGGGAAAAACGCTTTGCTTGACTCGTGTATGTATGAGCTGCCTGCGGGCAGCTCTTTTTCTATCTCTTGTGGCCTTATGGCAGAGCAGGAAGCACCCTTGTTAGGGACGAGGAAAGCCTCACTTATGCATGAACAATTTTGTAATATATGAAATAAAAGTTCGAATTAGAATTGACAGCAAGGCTGCAGATTGATAGAATGTAATCAGCATTTATGCATTTGTTCAACTGACCCTAGAGAAGTTTCATGGTAATCGATTCATGGTAGGCTCTGGGTCTTTTTTATTCGGAGGTGCTTAAGATGAAAGTTGCAATGATCATGGGAAGCAATTCTGATTGGCCTAAACTGGAGAGCGCTGAAAAAGTCTTTCAGGAATTTGGCATTGACCTTGAGGTCACGGTTGCTAGCGCCCATCGTACGCCGGAACTCGTCAAGGCCTTTGCCGAAGGGGCTCGGGACCGCGGTGTTGATGTCATTATCTCCGCTGCAGGAGCGGCGGCTCACTTGGGTGGTGTCGTAGCTGCGTATACTACGCTTCCGGTCATTGGGGTGCCAATTAATGCAACGGCTCTTAATGGAATGGATGCCCTTTTGAGTACGGTCCAGATGCCAAGCGGAATTCCTGTGGCAGCCATGGCTATCGACGGGGCCAAGAACGCGGCTATTTTTGCTGTAGAAATCCTTTCCCTTAAGTATCCGGAACTGGTTCGGAAGCTTGCCACTTATCGTGCCAAGATGAAAGAAGAAGTCAGAGCCAAAGGGGAGAAGCTGGCAGCTGCCCGTGCTTCTAACTAATTGATTGTCATTTAAGGAGGAACTATGCGGGACCTTTTCTACGAAGCGGATAAGCTGCATGAAGAATGCGGTGTATTCGGTATCTATTCCCACAAAGACGATGTAGCACTTAATACGTACTGGGGGCTTTTTGCACTGCAGCACCGCGGTCAGGAAAGTGCGGGAATTATTGTCAGCGACGGACAGAACGTCCATGTGAAAAAGAATATGGGCCTTGTTTCCGATGTGTTCAAATCAGGACTCGAGGGTCTTGACGGATATATTGGCATTGGTCATGTCCGTTATTCCACGACGGGCAGCAGTATGACTTACAATGTCCAGCCTTTGAAAGTGTTCTATGATGGGGGAAATCTCTGCCTGTCCCATAATGGTAACTTGACAAATGCAGCTAGCCTGCGGCAGGAGCTTGCCAAGGAAGGACACGTATTCCAGACTACGGTTGATAGCGAGGTCGTTCTGTCCCTGATTGCCCGTTCCCGCAAAAAGACCTTGGAAGAGCGCGTAGCGGAGGCTGCCAATGCAATCAAGGGTGCTTTTGCCATCCTCATCATGAGTAATGATAAACTGATTGCGTTCCGTGATCCTTATGGTTTTCGGCCTCTTTGTTTGGGACGTCTTGATCATGGCTGGGTTGTTGCCAGTGAAACCTGTGCCCTTGATTTGGTGGGTGCTCATTATGTCCGTGACATAAAACCAGGCGAGATGATTGTTATCGATGATGCTGATAAAGAGCCGACAAGCCTCATGTATGCCCAGCATCAACCAGAACACCGCGCCCATTGCATCTTTGAGTTTGTCTATTTTGCCCGTCCTGATTCCATCATGGATGGAGAAAGCATTTATTTGGCCCGTGTCAATATGGGACGTATCCTTGCCCGTGAAACTAAGGATATCAAGGCGGATATCGTTATTTCCGTTCCTGATTCAGGGACGCCGGCCGCCATTGGCTATGGCCTTGAAAAGGGAATACCTTTCCTCGAAGGATTGACAAAGAATAAATATATTGGAAGGACTTTTATCCAGCCGACGCAGAAACAGCGCCTCAACGCAGTTCGGCTGAAGCTCAATGCCAACCGCAGTTTGGTGGCGGGCAAGTCTGTCGTCATGGTTGATGATTCGATTGTCCGCGGGACGACAAGCGGCAAAATTGTCCAGCTCCTGCGTGATGCTGGGGCTAAGCAGGTCCATGTCTGTATCAGTTCTCCACCGGTCATGAATTCCTGCTATTATGGCATTGATACGTCAGAACGCAAGGAACTGATTGCTGCGACCAAGACGGAAAAAGAGATCTGTGAATACATTAAAGCTGATAGCCTGCATTATATTTCCATGGAAGGCTTACGGTCATCCTTGTCCGTCCTTGATCCGGATGATATGTGCTATGCCTGCTTCAATGCCAAGTATCCTGATGGGGCAGATGAAGAGATGAAACAAGGTTCCAAGTATCAATTTGAAATGGGCTGCTAAGGAGGTACCAATCGTGAGTGATGAGAAAAAGAGCATTACCTATGCTGATGCCGGGGTAAACATTGATGCCGGCAACAAAGCCGTTGAACTGATGAAAGATAGTGTCCGCGCGACCTATCGTCCGGAGGTCATTGGTGACCTAGGTGGTTTTGGAGGTCTTTTTGCCCTGGGTTCCTACAAGAATCCTGTTCTTGTATCCGGCACTGATGGCGTGGGTACCAAGCTCAAGATTGCCTTCCTCATGGACCGTCATGACACCATCGGCCAGGATGCAGTCGCCATGTGTGTCAATGATATCCTTGTCCAGGGAGCGGAACCGCTCTTTTTTCTCGATTACATTGCAACGGCTAAGGTGGATTCCCAAAAGATTGCTGACATCGTTCGCGGTGTGGCCGGCGCCTGCAAAGAATCGGGCTGTGCCCTTATTGGCGGTGAAACCGCTGAAATGGCCGGCTTTTATGCCAAAGATGAATATGACATTGCCGGTTTTTCCGTCGGTGTGGTCGAACGGGACAAGATGATTACTGGTGATAAGGTAAAGGCCGGTGATGTGCTCTTGGGCCTTCCTTCCACGGGCATCCATTCAAATGGTTATTCCCTTGTTCGTAAGCTTTGCTTTGACGTGATGGGCATGAAGGTTGATACGTATATCCCTGAATTTGGCAAGACTCTCGGTGAAGAACTTCTTACACCGACCCGTCTGTATCCCCGTACGTGCCTGCCGCTCATCAAGAAGTTCGATCTCCACGGCATGGTGCATATCACGGGCGGCGGATTCTATGAAAACATTCCTCGTATTCTTCCGGCTGACTGTGATGCCGAAGTTCATGCCGATGCGTGGGAAATGCCGGCGGTCTTCAAGAAACTCCAGGAATGGGGCAACGTGCCTTGGAAGGAAATGTACCGCACCTTTAATATGGGTGTCGGCATGGTCCTTGTTGTCGGGGCCGATGAAGCAGATGCCGTCCGTGCCCATTTGAAGGAAAATGGGGAAACCTTCTATGAACTTGGTCATGTTGTACCTGGAACAAAGAAGACGGTCATGAAAGGCGGCGTTTTTGGTGAATAAAAGAAAGATCGGTGTCCTTGTTAGCGGTCGAGGAAGCAACTTGCAGGCCATCATTGATAAGATTGCGGCAGAATCCCTTCCCATTGAGATTTGCCTTGTTATCAGCGACAGTCCGGAAGCCTTTGCCCTTGAACGGGCGGCCAAAGCGGGAATCACGGGAAAGACCATTCTCCGTCAGGAGTTTAAGGATAAGGCTTCCTATGAAGCGGCCCTTGATGCCGCCTTGCGGAATGCGGGGGTCGAGCTTGTTGTCCTTGCTGGGTTTATGCGCATCTTAAGCGGTGAATTTGTGACCAAGTGGCCTCACGCCATCATCAATATCCATCCGGCCCTCCTGCCGAGTTTCAAAGGTCTTGACGCACAGGGGCAGGCCCTCCAGTATGGAGTCAAGATTGCTGGCTGTACCGTTCATTTTGTCGATGCCGGCATGGATTCCGGTCCAATTATTCTCCAGAGGGCGGTTCCCGTCTACGATGAGGATACACACGATACCCTTGCCGCGAGGATCCTAGTAGAAGAACATACAATCCTTCCGGAAGCTGTGAAACTATGGTGTGAAGACCGCCTGAGCGTTAAAGGGCGGAGAGTCAAGATCAGAAAGGAATAAGGTGATCGCTATGGCAATCAAAAGAGCCCTCCTCAGTGTGTCTGATAAGCGTGGCATTGTAGAATTAGCCCGCTTCCTTCATGATAAAGGCATCGAAATCATTTCTACGGGCGGAACCATGAAAGCCATCGAGGATGCCGGTATTCCTGTGACCTATGTCAGTGATGTGACGGGCACGCCGGAGATGATGGACGGCCGCGTCAAGACGCTGAATCCAAAGATTCATGGCGGAATCCTTGCGGTGCGCAGCAATCCCAAACACATGGAAGATATGAAAAAGAACGGCATTAAACCGATTGATTTGGTGGTCTGCAACCTGTATCCTTTTGAAGCGACGATTGCTAAACCGAACGTGACAGAAGCGGAAGCCATCGAAAATATCGACATTGGCGGTCCCTGCATGGTTCGGGCTTCGGCAAAGAATTTCCACGATGTGGTGGTCATCACGAATCCGGATCGCTATGCCAGTCTCATGAAGATGCTTGACGAAAAAGGTGACGTGGACCTTAAGACGCGCCGGATGCTGGCCCATGAGGCTTTTGCCCATACGGCGCATTATGATACGGCCATCAGCGCCTATTTCGAGAAACTGCTGTCATAAAGGAGGCCTATTGGTATGAATGTACTCGTCATCGGCGGTGGCGGCCGCGAACATACAATTGTTTGGAAACTCGCCCAAAGTCCTAAGGTGAAGAAGCTCTATGCGATTCCTGGCGGTCCGGGGATGATGGGATTGGCAGAATGCGTTCCCATGGATGTGACCAATCTTGAAGGTCTGGCCCAGTGGGCCGAAACGCATGCCATCGACCTGACCGTAGTGGGGCCGGAAGCACCCCTTGTAGCGGGTCTCGTCGATGTCTTTGAAGCTCATGGGCTCAAGGCCTTTGGGCCTAAGGCCAAGGCGGCAGAGATTGAAGGATCCAAGATCTTTTCCAAGGAACTGATGGAAAAGTACCACGTGCCTACGGCATTTTTCAAGGTATGCGATTCCTTGGATGAAGCGAAGGCTTACGTTCGCGAAAAAGGGGCCCCGATTGTCATCAAGGCCGATGGACTTGCTGCCGGTAAAGGTGTCGTTGTCGCGATGACGGAAAAAGAAGCGCTGGAAGCGCTGGAAGAAATGATGGGGCAAGAGCATCGTTTTGGAAGTGCCGGGAGTCGCGTTGTCATCGAGGAATTTATGGAAGGGGAGGAATGTTCCCTTTTGTGCTTTACCGATGGCAAGACCATTGTTCCTATGATTCCAGCCCAAGACCATAAGAGGGTCTTTGATGGGGATAAGGGGCCCAATACGGGTGGCATGGGCGCTTATGCCCCAGCACCCGTGATGACAGAGGCCCTTAAGCAAAAGACTCTGGATACGATTATTCGTCCTGTCATTGATGCTTTGGAAAAGGAAGGACGGCCTTATTCTGGCTGTCTGTATGCAGGTCTCATGATCAGTGGGGATTCCATCAAGGTCGTTGAATTCAACTGCCGCTTTGGCGATCCGGAAACCCAGGCCGTCCTGCCTTTATTCGACGGGGACCTCGCAGAAGTGATGTATGCCTGCGCAACAGGAACCCTTCGTCCTGATATGGTGAAATGGAAATCTGGTGCTGCTGTCTGTGTTGTCATGGCAAGCGGCGGTTATCCTGGTTCCTATCCCAAGGGCATCGCCATTACGGGTCTTGAGGAAGCGTCCAAGCTCGAAGATGTCGTGGTCTTCCATGCAGGAACCAAGGAAGTGGACGGGCAGATTGTCACAAATGGCGGCCGGGTTCTCGGAGTGACGGCTGTCGATGAAACAATCGCAAAAGCAAAGGAACGCGCTTACGGTGCTGTAGAACGCATTCATTTCGAAGGGGCCCAATATCGTAAAGATATTGCCTGGAGAGCGCTGAACCGCTGATTGATCATAGGAACGGCCTTCGGGCCGTTCCTTCCCATATCTCGCCTTTTAAGACGGGAAACGGGGAATTTGTAAAATAACTGTTGCATTTGTGACAGTGTAGTGATAAAATAGGGAAAATATCTTCAAGGAGGAATGAGAATGGCATTCATTTATGATGAACCTGCGCATACTTTTAGTGAATATCTGTTGGTCCCTGGGTACTCTTCCAGCGAATGTATTCCTGCGAACGTAAGTCTCAAGACCCCTCTGGTAAAGTTTAAAAAGGGTGAAAAGCCGGCCCTTAGCCTGAACATTCCCCTTGTTTCTGCTATTATGCAGTCCGTATCCGATGATGGGATGGCGGTGGCCCTTTCCCGTGAAGGGGGCCTGTCCTTCATCTATGGATCTCAATCTGTGGAAAGCGAAGCCGCGATGGTTGCTCGCGTAAAAAGCTATAAAGCGGGATTTGTCGTAAGTGATTCCAATCTTCGCCCAGACAGCACCCTGGCCGATGTTCTTGCCTTAAAGGAAAAAACGGGACACTCTACCGTCGCAGTTACAAGCGATGGTTCCGGTCATGGTCACCTCGAAGGTATCGTAACAAGTCGTGACTATCGTGTCAGCCGCATGCATATGACGGATCTTGTCAAGGACTTTATGACGCCAGTTTCTGAAATGGTGGTTGGCGATGCGGACATAACGCTTAAAGAAGCCAATGATGTCATTTGGGATAACAAACTCAACACCCTTCCCATTATTGATAAAGACGGAAATCTGCTTTATATGGTCTTCCGGAAAGATTACCAGACCCACAAACAGTATCCGTTGGAGCTTCTTGATGGTCAGAAGCGCCATATGGTTGGTGCCGGGATCAACACCCGGGATTATGAACAGCGTGTTCCAGCCCTTGTCGAAGCTGGTGCTGATGTCCTTTGCATCGATTCTTCCGAAGGATTCAGTGAATGGCAGGCACGGACCCTCAAGTGGATCCGTGACAAGTATGGCGACAAGGTGAAGGTTGGTGCCGGCAACGTTGTTGATAAGGAAGGGTTCCGCTTCCTGGCTGAAGCGGGTGCCGATTTCATCAAGATTGGTATTGGCGGCGGCTCCATCTGCATTACCCGTGAACAAAAGGGGATTGGCCGCGGTCAGGCAACGGCTGTCATCGAAGTAGCCAAAGCCCGTGATGAATACTTTGAAGAAACAGGAATCTATGTGCCAATCTGCTCGGACGGCGGGATTGTCTATGACTATCACATGACCCTCGCCCTTGCCATGGGGGCTGATTTCATTATGCTGGGACGCTATTTTGCCCGCTTTGATGAATCCCCTACCAAGCGTGTCAATATCAACGGCACGTATATGAAGGAATATTGGGGTGAGGGTTCTGCCCGTGCCCGCAATTGGCAGCGGTATGACCTGGGCGGAGATAAGAAACTCTCCTTTGTTGAAGGCGTAGACTCTTATGTTCCTTATGCAGGGCCGCTAAAAGAAAACGTCGGTGTCACTCTTGCCAAGATTTCCTCTACCATGTGCAACTGTGGGGCGCTTACGATTCCTGAGCTGCAGAAAAAAGCAAAATTGACCCTTGTTTCTGCAACCAGCCTTGTCGAAGGTGGAGCCCATGACGTCGTTCTTAAGGACAGTACGTCCAATAATTATCCTAAATAAGTGTACAACTGGCTGTGAAGAATGCGTGTCGTCTTTCTTCACAGTTTTTTTTATGGGTAGAATAACTCTCCCTTATCCTCTTTTTTAGGGCATATTTCTGTTATAATAAGAGAAAGGAGGGAAGGCCGATGAAAAAACGCATACTGTCTGCTTTTTGCCTGTTACTGTTCGTCTTTGCCCTGCCGCTTACCGGATGGACTTCTGGTGTATCCAGGGATGGGTATTTTGGAAAGATTCGTCTCAGTGGGAAGGTACGCATTGTTGAATATAATGCCGATATCAAGGTCAAGGTCGTCAATGCTTTCCCTGACCTTAAAGTGAAAGTGGTTGACTATTTCCCGGATGAAATTGGAGAGTGGCAGTTTGTTGAATATGGTGAGGACTTTACGGTCCAATTCGTCAATAGTTTCCCTGATATTACCATTCAGTATGTATCTGCCTTTCCGGGCGTAAATTAAAAAGGGGGAGGGCGCATCCATGGGTCGATTGCTGATTACCATTGGCATCCTATTTGTCGTGATAGGTCTTTTTGTGGAGTTTGGCCCCCATTTCCTCCCATTGGGGCATTTGCCGGGGGACATTTCGATTACGGGAAAGCATGGCAGTTTCTATTTTCCTGTTGTCAGCTGTATTGTTGTTAGTATTGTGCTCAACGTGATCCTGTGTCTTTTTCATTGATAGGGGATCAATCGGGGGAAAGGGGGTAAGGGAACAGGTTTCCCTTATCCCTTTTCTTTACTGTGCTCATTTTGTTTCAGATTATTTCCTTTTTGGGACTACCTGCTATGATACAATAAAGAAAGAACCGTAAAAGGAGGTCCATGCCACTATGACACAACAAAATCCATCCTATGCCGATTGGCAGCCGACCCTGCAGCGCGTCATGACCTATCTTGTTGGAAAAATTGAAGACTATAGCCGTGTCTGCAAGGAAAGAACAGGGGAGCCAGCCTATGAGCATTTGATTTACCGTGTCAAAAGCATTGACAGCATGAACGAAAAGTGTGTGAGAAAGGGGCTTCCCGTATCGGCTCGCTCCGCTCTGCGGGAACTAAATGATGCCATTGGTATTCGGATTGTCTGTCGTTTTATCGATGATATCTATACCAACCTTGAGGCCATCCGCAGCTTTCCTTTCTGCCGGATCATCAAGGAAAAAGACTATATCAGTCACGTAAAACCGAATGGATACCGCAGTTACCACATCATTATTGAAGTGACGGCCCCTTTTGAAGACATCGATGGAAAGAATCCAGGCCGTTTTTTTGCGGAGCTGCAGCTGCGGACCATTGCCATGGATTCCTGGGCAAGTTTGGAACATGAAGTGAAATACAAACAGGATATTGAAGATCCTGCCCTTATCATCGAAGAATTGAAACGCTGTGCTGATGAGCTTGCGGCCTGTGATCTTTCCATGCAGACCATTTCCCACCTCATCCGCAAAAATCATAAAAAGGAGTCTTAAGGGATGAATATCTTGCTTGCTGAAGATGAAAAAGCCATGAGCATGGCCATTTCTGCTGTCCTTACCCATTCAGGCTATACGGTGGATACTGTGCAAAATGGGGCGGAAGCTGTCGAAGCGGCTGCGCAAAAGCCCTATGACTGTCTCATCTTTGATATTATGATGCCCATTAAAGATGGCGTAACGGCTCTTTCCGAAATCCGGCAAAGCGGCAATGAAACGCCGGCAATCTTTCTTACGGCAAAATCAGAAGTCGATGACCGTATCATGGGACTAGATGCTGGCGCTGATGATTACTTGACGAAACCCTTTGCCATGGGGGAACTGCTTGCCCGCATCCGTTCCATGACGCGGCGCCGTCAGAAGGACAGGGAAGATCTCACAACGGGTACGCTTACCCTTAAGGTCGGTGAAGGGGAACTTTCATGTACCAGCAGTGTTCGCTTATCGGCTAAGGAAACGGCCCTGATGAAACTACTCATGCTCAATGAAGGAAAAACTCTTTCAACGGAGCTGCTCCTTTCCCATGTCTGGCAGGATGAGGAAGAAAAAGGTCCTGGCGTGGTCTGGATATATATTTCTTATCTACGGGAGAAACTTCGGGCCATCGGCAGCCATTGCACCATAGAAGGTGAGGAAAATGGCAGTTTCCGCCTTGTTTCCCAGGAGGCCGCAAATGGCTGAAATCCAGCGTCTGCGGCGCAAATTCATTCTCGTAGGCACTCTTGCCGTTATCATCATTGTGGTTGGCGCGTTGGGGCTCATCAATACCATTTCCTATATGCGTATGCAGCACTCCGTTTTTTCGCTCCTCACAAGTATCTCCGAAAATGGAGGGCAGCTGCCGCGGCGGGAAGGAGAACGGCCCTCTTCCTGGATTGAGGATCCGGACTGGTACAATGATTCCCCGGAATCGATCTATCAGATCCGTTATTTTAGTATTGTTCTCGACCGCCTCGGCAATGTAGAAGATGTCAACCTTTCCCGCATTGCTTCCTTTAGTGAAAGTGAGGCGGTCCAAGTTGTCCGGAGCGTCATCGAATCACAGAGGGATCGGGGAATCTTTCGCAAGAACCGGGCAAGTTACAGCTATATGGTGACGCCCCTTGACAATCATCAATACCGTATTGTCATTATGGATTCTACAAAGGACGTGGCAGCTGTGGAAAGCTTTGTCCGGTATTCCCTGCGCTTTGGTATTGGCTGCATTCTGGTTTATGTCCTTGTCCTGACCGGGCTTTGCAACCTTATCATCCGGCCCTTCGTCGATAATATGGAAAACCAGAAGCGTTTCATTACCAATGCTGGCCATGAACTCAAGACCCCGATTGCCATCATTTCTGCCAATACGGAAGCCTTGGAACTCATTCAGGGAAAGAGTGAGTGGACGGCCAATATCCTGACGCAGGTCAAGCGCCTTTCCCGCCTCATCTCGAGCCTCATCACCCTTTCGAAGATGGGCGAAAAACGTAAGGAAGACCTGCAGAAAGAGGAGCTGGATTTGACGCCTCTTTTCAAGGATACGGTGGAGCAGTTCAGGCCTCTTGTCAAAGCGGATGATAAGACCCTATCCCTAACCGCACCGGATACCCTTCCTGTTATGACGGACCAGCGTTCCCTTGTGGAGCTGATCAATATCCTCATGGATAATGCGGTCAAATACTGTGACGCCAAAGGAACCATTGCAGCGTCGCTGACCCGAAGGGGCAAACAAGGTTTTGTCATTGCTATTTCCAATGCTTATGCCAAAGGGGAAGGAGAGGACTATTCTCATTATTTTGAGCGGTTTTATCGCGGTGACAGTTCCCATGACAGCACCATTCCTGGCTACGGGATTGGCTTATCCATGGCAAAGGAGATGGTCGCCCTCCTGGATGGACAGATCTCTGTATCCTATAAGGATCATATCATTACCTATGCGCTGACCTTCGAGCACTAAAAAAAGACCTGACAGGGCCACCTAGAAGCGGTTCTGCTGGGTCTTTTCTGCATCTATGGGAATAATTAATCCAGTATAGCCCTCATCCGCCGTATTGGAGAAATCTTGTTTTTGCAACCATTCCCGTTATTCTTCTGTTTCGAGAATATCAATTCGTTCAATAAAAAAAATGACGGGACGCGTTCCATAATTGCAGCAGGCAATCATCGTACGGTCATCACTTGTCCAGCCATGCATGATGGATCCGCACTGAAGGGGTGTATGGACATAGCGGCCGATGGTATCCCACGCTTCTCCGCAAAAGCGCCCATTCATAAGATGATGAAAAACATCCTGTGTCGTCGTTCGTTTCAAAAGAAACGGATCCCCCCTTTTTGAAATAGGGACAGGGATCGGAATTAGAATTTGCAAGATAGGCTTTTTGGGATTCGGGAAAGATCTTGGTCTCAAGGTCGGTAATTCGGCATTCGTGCTGCATAGGGGGCACCACCTTTCTGGATTTTTTACTATTATATAGGAAACGTTGGATGAACACCAATAAAAACGTGCTTTTCTGATGAAAGCAAAAAGACATGATGCGAAAGAGGGGGAGCATCATGTCTTTTTTGCTGATATAAAAAGGAGTGGGAATACATCAGTTTTCGTCAATGGGCTCGAACATATCCAGGGTTTCCAGGATGGGCAGGAGCTTTGTGACGCCGCAGGTAAAGAAGATAATGCGGATGACTTCAAAAATCTCATCCAAGGTGGCCCCATTTTCAAGGGCCAAGCGGGAATGAACCTTCATGGTTGTTTCCGTTCCCGTTGCCATTCCAATGGCCATAACGATGAGTTCGCGATATTTCCGCGGGATCTGAACATCTTTTTTGTTGCAGTTTACATACTGCTCGAGGAACATTTTTACAAGGGAGGGATCATTGCCCATGGTTCGATGGGAATCCATGATCTTGCCGCCGCGGGCTTCCTTCAGTTTCTGGAGAAAAGCACGGGATCGCTTCAGTTTTTCTTCATCCGTTTGTTTCACAGTAGGTCACCTTATCCTTTATATTTTTTTTTAAGAAAAGGCACGGCAATTTCGGGGAAGAGGGCATAGGTAAGCACATCTTCTCTTGTGCGTGCAAGCTCTCCTGCAGCCGTCCTTGCTTTTTCAAGGCCCGGTGCAATTCGGCTGCCCGGTCTAGAAAAGTCCGGTTCCTTTCCTTTTAGTGCTAATTTAGAAAGTTCCGCATCGATCTTTCCTGGCGGCATACCATATAGGCCGCGGCAGTAATTGGTCATTTCCTTGGAAATCATGCCGTAGCGCTTTCCTGTGAGAACGTTGACCGTTGCCTGGGCGCCGCAGATCTGACTCGACGGCGTTGCAAGGGGCGGATAGCCCATATCGGCCCGGACTTGGATCACTTCTTTGAGGACTTTGGGAAGCCTGTCGGACATATTCATCGTTTTGAGCTGACTTTCGAGGTTCGAAAGCATCCCGCCCGGAATCTGATGGTTCAGGCATCCTACGTCGACGCCAACGAGTTTCGTTGCCATGTCGGCATGGTTTTGTCTGACGGCAAGGAACTTCTTGTTGATGGCATCAAACTGTCCTAAACCAATCTTGGGGTCACGCGGCGTTCCCCGTAGGGCAGCAATATAGCTTTCAATGGGAGGATGAGCCGAGCTGAAGGCCATGGAAGAGACACATACATCAAGACCGTCCACGCCAGCTTGGATGGCTTCCCAGTAGGCCATATCCGCAAGACCGCCCACGCAGTGGGCATGGAGATGAATGGGCACGGTCAATTCTTTCTTAAGGGCTCGAATGAGGTCGTAAGCTGCCTTTGGCGTCATGAGCCCGGCCATATCTTCTACGTGAATGGCAGACGCACCCATGGAAACCTGGTCCTTGGCATTTTGGACATAGCTTTCAATCGTATTGAAAGGACTGATGTTGTACTGCAGGGACCCTTCAATGATCTTCCCGGCCTTTTTGATGGCATCAAAAGCCGTTTCACAGTTCCTGAGGTCGCCTAGGGCATCAAAGGTAAGGAAAATATCGATGCCGTTATCGGCGGCACGGGCCACAAATTCTTCGACAACATCATCGGGGTAGGCCTGGTAGCCTACAAGGTTTTGGGCACGGAGCACCATTTTGAGCGGCGTCTTCTTGACATGCTGCTTAAAGATGCGGAGTCGCTCCCAAGGATCTTCTTGAAGGTAACGGATACAGACGTCAAAGGTGGCGCCGCCCCACATTTCCATGGTCGCAAAGCCAACTTCGTCCATTTCCTCCAAGAGGGGAATCATTTCGTCTGTTGTCATACGGGTTGCAAATAAGGATTGCTGTCCATCCCTGAATTCGACGCTATTGAACTGCAAGGGATGAGGATTGCCTGCGTAGTAAGGCACTTCTTTATGTGAAAAGAACATAGGGAACACATCCTTTGATCAAATTCATCAGAAATTCGGATAGGCAGTCCGAAATCATCGATTTGTCGTTAGGTTTAACGTTATACTAGAGATAACTGAATCATAACCCACTTTGAATGGCTTGTCAAGAAATAATTTTCCGTATATTTAAAACTCCTGAAAACGCCGTCAACTTAATAGATAAAAAGAGTAGTGAAACTTGGGCTTCACTACTCTTTGCTGATTACAGGGAAAAACTTTCACGTAAGACGACTTTGGGCTGCAGGATCTTATGCAGGGGACCTGCTTCCTCGCCTGACAGAAGCTTCATGAGCATGGCTACGATTTCCCTACTCACTTCCTGCTGGGAAATCTCGATGACGCTGAGGGAGGGAATAGTGTAAAGGGTTGTTTCAGGACTCATAAGGGATGTTGTAAGGATTTCCGTATCCTCGGGAACAGCTACGCCGCTGCGATGGAGTTCATAAAGGGCGCCTCTAGCAAGTTCATCCGCTTCGGAGTAGATGACAGGAGGGCGCTTTCCAAGACGCAGGTATTTTGCTGCTCCTTTCACGCCGCCTTCAATGGAATTATCACAGTAGATGAGGGCTTCCGAGGCTATTTCGATGCCAAGTTCCTTGCAGGAAGTGAGGAAGGCTTTGGTACGGACTCCTGTTGCGACGTAAGGCGTTTTCCCCGCAAGAAGTGCGGCCTCTCTATAGCCTTTGTCATAAAGAAGACGGGCTGCCTCACGGCCGACGGCCTTGTCATCAACACTGATGGTGGAGTGCAGGGCGGACGTTCTGTTGATGAGAATGACCGGGGATTGGGAGGGGGTATTTTCAAGGAATTCCACATCATGGAGCGAGGACGCACCAATGATCATGGCATTGTAACTGTTCTTTGCAAAAATGGAGGCCTTTTCATCCAAGTGGTCATTTTGATAGGTCTGGATGACAAGCTCACAGTCATATTGATGAGCAATCAGCTCTTCCTGGATGTAGTTGATGAAAGTGGCCATAATGTTAGTTCTGTGGTCACTGGGCCAAAAAAAAGCAAGACTCGGCTTTTTTATTTCATTGGAGCGTAGCCGCCGAGCACTGAGGTTCGGCTGATAGTCAAGGTCCCTGACGGCATTCATAACTTTTTCAAGTGTCGCCTGGGAAATCTTCCGGTCTTCAGCTTTTCCGTTCAAAATAATGGATACCGTCGTCGGTGAGACGCCCGCTCTTTTTGCAACATCTTTGATGGTGGACACGAAAATCCCTGCTTTCAATAATCATCCTGCCTGGAGCTAGATGGAATCAGTTTAGTAAACAGCTGCTTTCAGCATACTGAAGGGATCTAAAAAAGTCAAGGTAATAAAAGGGCCTTCTTCTTGACTTTTTATGCCCCTCAACAAACGCTTGGAAAAGGATTTGTATACTGACCGTTCTGAAGGAACCTCAGATAGGACAAGATCAAGGCTTCCCCTTCCTCATGACCTTCCGTCCGTCTTGGCAGAAAACCATGGCGGGCACCCAAGATTGTTTTAGCCGTTACTGCGGTGCCTGCTTCTGCTAAATGACGGGCAAAGGTCAAGGCTTCATCACAAAGAATGTCATGTTCTGCCGTAATGATAAGCACAGGAGGAAAGCCTTTGAGCTGGTCTTTTGATGCAAAAAGAGGGGAGATCAAGGGATTTTCCGTGCCACCATGAGGGAGGTAACAAGCGATTCCAAAACTTGCCACTTCAATCATGCGGGGATCCTTGATCCCGCCTTTTTTATCAGCTAATTTACCGGTTAAGTCACAAGGAGGATAGCAGCAAATAAGTCCTGTAGGGAGCTTGCGACCTTCTTCAAGAAAGGTGAGCGTCATGCCCGTAATGAGATTTGCGCCAGCACTTTGGCCCATAAGCACGAGATTATCCTTGGAACCGCCAAGGTCTTCGGCGTGACTCTCTACATAGGATAAGAGATCAAGCCCTTCTTCAAACGTATAAGGGAAAGGGTGTTCCGGCGCGGTCTTATAGTCGACATCAAGATATAAAGAACCGCTCCGATAGGCCATCATGTGTGAAAACTCAATATCCTGTCCTCGATACCCTTTGATAAAGGCGCCTCCATGAAAATTCACAATAGTGGGTAGGAGATCCTTTTTCGTATGAGGACGATAAAGGTGAACCAAAAGGCTGCCGTAACGCGTGGGGACAAAGAGACTCTTTGTTTCTGCCAAGGGATAACGGCCAAGATAATCCTTATTGACAGAAAGGTTGGCACATTCAGAGCGAATTTGGGAAAGCAAATCCATAGGGAGACCTCCAATCTATATGCAAGCGTAGGTAAAACGTTAACCTTATTATTACATCGGAAGATAGAGAATGACAAGCTGATTTATTGAAATAATGGCACGGAAATCAAGATAGGCGCCCATCCAAAATTTTCAAAAGTCATTTTATTACATTATATGACCCTCATTTTCGGGGAATTTTCTGATTTTTGCATATTGACAAAGGCCTGTTCACTTTTTAAAATGAGTTCAAGTAAAACGATTTACTAATACGTTAAACTAGCGACAAATCAGAAAAGGCTCTTTTCGCCTTAGGCAAGCGGAAAGGCAATTAAGTCAAGAAGAGAGGGTTCTTATAATGATGAAAAAAACAATGGATGGTAACGAAGCTGCGGCTTATGCGTCCTACGCATTTACGGAAGTTGCCGCTATCTATCCGATTACGCCGTCTTCCCCGATGGCTGAACATGTCGACTCTTGGGCTGCCCATGGCAAGAAGAACATTTTCGGTCAGCCTGTCAAGCTTGTCGAGATGCAGTCTGAATGCGGCGCGATTTCCGTTGTAAATGGTGCAGTTAACGCCGGTGTCCTGTCGACAAGCTATACGGCTTCCCAGGGGCTTATGCTGATGATTCCGACCATGTTCCGTATTGCTGGCGAACTGCAGCCTGCCGTTGTCCATGTTGCCAGCCGTAATGTTGCGACCAATGTCATTTCTATCTTTGCCGAGCACTCCGATGTCATGGCCTGCCGTCAAACCGGTTTTGCCATGCTTGCTTCTTCCACGGTTCAGGAAGCTATGGATCTTGGGGCTACTGCTCACCTTGCTGCTATCAAGGGTCATATTCCTTTCCTTCATTTCTTTGATGGGTTCCGAACGTCTCATGAAATCCAGAAGGTTGACTGCCTCGATTATGATGAACTGAAGAAACTTGTTGATTACAATGAACTGGAAAAATTCCGCTCCGGGTCCCTCAATCCGGATCATCCGACCCTTATTACGACGGGTGAAAACGACGATACCTATTTCCAGCAGCGTGAATCGGTCAACCCTTATTATGAAGCTCTACCTGATATTGTTGAATCCTGCATGGCCCAGATCAATAAACTGACGGGCCGTGATTATCATCTCTTTAATTACTATGGCGATCCCGATGCGGAATATGTTATTGCCGGGATGGGCTCCATTGCCGGGACGGCTCAGGAAACGGTTGATTATCTCCGCAAACAGGGGAAGAAAGTAGGCTATTTGGAAGTTCACCTATTCCGTCCTTTCTCAGTAAAACATCTCATCAAGGCTCTTCCTAAAACGGTCAAGGTCCTCACGGTCCTCGACCGCGACAAGGAAGCCGGTGCTGTCGGTGAACCGCTTTACGAAGAATTCGTTACGGCCCTCAATGATACGGACCTCACATTCAAAGTTGTTGCCTGCCGCTTCGGTTTAGCCGGCAAGGATACGACGCCTACCATGGTGGCTGCCATGTATAGCAACATGGAAACGAAAGTTCCGAAGAACCATTACACCATCGGTATCGTTGATGATGTGACCCATCATTCTCTCCCTTATGGGGATGAAATCGATATTGTGCCTGAAGGAACGGTGAGCTGCAAGTTCTGGGGCATTGGCTCCGACGGAACGGTTGGCGCCAACAAGAATACAATTAAGATCATCGGTGACCACACGGACCTCAACGTCCAGGCTTATTTCGAATATGACGGGAAAAAATCCGGCGGCTTGACCCGGTCCCACCTGCGCTTTGGCAAAGCCCCGATCCGCAGCCAGTACTATGTCAAGAAAGCCGATTTTGTCGGTGTCCATAACCAAGCCTATGTCAACACTTTCGATGTGGTCAAGGACCTCAAGGATGGGGCCAGCCTGCTGCTGAACTGTGAATGGTCGTCCGAGGAAATTGCCGACCGTCTTCCCAACAAGATGAAGCATGATCTTGCTAAAAAGCATATCCACCTCTACACCATCAATGCTGTTGATATTGCCTTCCAGCTTGGTCTTGGATCGAGAACGAACACAGTTCTGCAGGCTGCCTTCTTTAAGATTACGGGTATCATCCCCATCGATGACGCTGTGAAGTACATGAAGGAAGCCATCTTCAAGTCCTATGGCAGAAAAGGCGAGAAGATTGTCAACATGAACAACGCCGCTGTTGATGCCGGTGTCAAGGAAGTCGTCGAAGTACCTGTGCCGGATGCTTGGCTTGCCCTTGATGCGACGGAAGCACCGAAAAAGATGAGTGGATCCCATTATGTCGACAAAATCCTCAAAAAGGTCAACTCCGCTTCCGGTGATGACATCCCTGTTTCCGATTTCGTGCCCTATTCCAACGGCATGTTCCCTCAGGGAACGAGCCGCCACGAAAAGCGAGGAACTTCGGTCCGTGTATCGAGCTGGAATCCGCAAAAATGCATCCAGTGCAATATGTGCTCCTATGTATGTCCGCATGCCATCCTGCGCCCCATGCTCCTTACGGAAGAGGAAGTCAAGGGCGCTCCAGAAGGGATGAAGGATATTCCGGCTAAGGGCAAAGATGTGGAACCCTATCGTTTCCATATTGCTGTATCGACCCTTGACTGCACGGGCTGCGGCAGCTGCGCCAATGTCTGCCCTGTAGGCGCTATGGAAATGTCCACCCTTGATAAGGAAGGAGCTCAGAAAGCGGTCTGGGATTATACGGCAGCTTTGCCGGAAGTAAGAAATCCTTTCGGTGTCACATCCGTCAAGAATTCCCAGTTCAACCAGCCCCTGCTTGAGTTCAACGGTGCCTGCCCGGGCTGCGGCGAAACGCCTTATGCCAAACTCGTGACCCAGCTCTTTGGTGACCGCATGTTCATTGCTACGGCAACGGGCTGTTCCCAGGTTTGGGCAACGTGCTTCCCAAGCATGCCTTATACGCCCAATAAGAAGGGTCATGGCCCGGCCGTAGGCGGTTCCCTTTTTGAAAACAATGCAGAATACGGCCTTGGTATCAAGCTTGCTGATGATGCACGCCGTAAGTATGTGGAAGAAGAAATCAAGGCCCTTGCGGAAACGGCCGATGATGAAGCCTTGAAGGAAGCCGCTAAGACCTGGCTCCAAAATAAGGACAATAAGGATAATGCCCGTGCTATGGGTGAAGCCATGGAGAAAGCTCTCACGGCCTACAAGGGCACGGCGGTTTCTGAAATCGTTGCGAGCGTCCTCAAAAACAAGGACCAGCTCACAAAGAAATCCGTCTGGATCTTTGGCGGCGACGGCTGGGCCTATGATATCGGCTACGGCGGACTGGATCATGTCATTGCTTCCGGTGCGGATGTCAACATCCTCGTCTTTGATACGGAAGTCTATTCCAACACGGGCGGCCAGGCTTCCAAAGCAACGCCGACCGGTGCAGTTGCGCAGTTTGCGGCTGCGGGCAAACCGACGAAGAAAAAAGACCTTGGCGCTATGGTCATGAGCTATGGCAATACTTATGTGGCCCAGGTTGCTATGGGTGCCAATATGCAGCAGACCCTCAATGCCATCCGTGAAGCTGAAGCCTTCAATGGTCCGAGTATTGTCATCTGCTACTCACCCTGCATTAACCACGGCCTGCGCTGCGGCATGAACAAGGTTCAGGATGAAATCAAGAAAGCCGTTGAAGTTGGCTACTGGCAGCTCTATCGCTACAATCCCGTTCTCAAAGAGGAAGGAAAGAATCCTTTCATCCTTGATTCCAAGGAACCGAAAGGTGATTTTGATGCCTTCCTGCAAGGGGAGACCCGTTATGCTTCCCTAAAGCGTTCCTTCCCCGAAGCGGCCGAAGCCCTTTATGAAAAGTGCCAGAAGGAAGCTATGGAACGCTACGCCTATTACAAGAAACTGGCTGAATAAACAACAAATCAAGTGCTCCTAGGGAAAGCGCAATCGTGCTTTCCCCGATGGGGCAAAGGAGACGATTTGATGAAGCGAATTGAAGAACTCTTAGGCGCCAAAACAGGTGAGGTCGTTTCCGTAGTACCTCGCTATGTCCTCATTACGAACGGTTTTGGTCATGAAATCACAGAACTTGCCTCCCATGTAAAGAATCCCGATAAGGCCTTGGTCGTCTACGACCATAACTTGCCGGCTGGCCTTCCGGAAGAATCCAAGATCTTCCAGGAAATCCTCCAGTATGCCCGGAAAGAGAAGATTCCCTTCTATCAAGCCAAAGGGATTGCCCAGAAGTGGATGCTCGAAGAAAACATGGTCGCGCCCACAGACATCATCATTACGGGTACGCGTCATAGTTCCATCTTTGGTTCCATTGGAGCCCTAGGGCTCGGTCTCAGCCATACGGAGATGGCCCGCGTCCTGGAAACAGGGGAGTACCAGACCGTCGTTCCGGAAACGGTTACTGTCCGCGTCATTGGGAAGCTGCGCCGCGGTGTCGGCATCATTGATGTAGCCCTCCATTTTCTTGATGCTGCAGGCGATATCAAAGGTAAAGCCGTTGAATTCATCTGTCCTGACCTTACGGCTTATGAACGGGAAGTTCTCTGTGAAATGGCAACAGATACGGGGGCGTTCACGGCCTTTGCGATAGAGGAAGGGGAGAGTGATATGACCCTTGATCTTTCTCAAGTAGGGCCCATGCTACGACTTCCCTGCGCCGATCTTTTGAGCCAGACGGCAGCTGGGGTTGATCGGGCGGATATCCTTTCCGGTCAAAAGATCCACGCCGTCCAGCTTGGCGGTATGAATGGCGGGACCTTAGAAGCCCTTCGCACGGCGACTGCCTTAATGGAAGGAAAAAACCTTCGCAAAGGGGTCCGTCTTTCCATCTGTCCCGTAACGGCAAGAACGTATCTTAAGGCCCTGGAGGAAGGACTCATTACAAAATTCATTGATTTTGGCGCACAGATCGAAGCAAGCAGTGACCGTGACATTGTCAGCCAAGGAGCAGGTGTGGTCGGCCATAAGGAAATCCTCCTCACGACAGGCCTCTATACTTTTGCCGGTGCCATGGGTTGTGATGATGCCTCCGTCTATACCGCCTCGGTAGAGACCATCATGGCAGCCGCCGCGGTCTAGGAAGGGGAGAAGCAGCATGGATACAAAATTTAACGGCAAGATTTGGACTTTTGGGGATGACATCGATACGGATACCATCATTCCTGGCAAGCGCGGTACGATTCCTACCATTGAAGAAATGAAACGCTATGCTTTTGAGCTCTTGAAGCCGGAATTCGGTACGGCCGTCAAACCGGGGGACATCCTCGTTGCGGGCAAGAACTTTGGCTGCGGATCTTCCCGGGAACAGGCTGCGACCGTTCTTTCTCACAATGGGGTGCGCTGCATCATCGCAAAGAGCTTTGCCCGTATCTTCTTCCGCAACGCCTTCAATAACGGCATCATTCTTCTGCAGTGCGACGGGATTCAAGAGGTTGTGAAAGGCGGTGACATTGTGACCGTCGATCTTGAAAACAAGACGGTTTCGGCAAATGGCAAATCCTTCCCTGTTGGCGCCATTCCTCAGAATCTTCTCGAAATCGTCGAACACGGCGGTCTCGTGGAAGATACGAAGGCAAAGATCAAAGCAGGCTACAAAGCGCCTGAACTTCCTGTCATGAGTGACGCTTCCCTGCGCCGCAAAGGCTTTACTTTGGCGGAAAAGATCCTCCGCAAAAATGCCGGTGTGGAAGAAGTCAAACCGGGCGATATTGTTGTGACCCATCCGGATTTTCTCATGATCCACGACATCTATACACCGTATCTCCTTGATACGCTCCATGAAATGGGCACGAAAGAAATTGATGACCCCGATAAGGTCTGCATTGTCTTTGACCATTGCATGCCTACGGCTGTCGCCAAAAATGACTCGGCTCATTACGATGCTGGTCTTAAGCTTGCCGAAGAATATGGCATCAAGAAACTCCACATTGGGGAAGGTATCTGCCACTCCCTGATGCACGAAAAATTCTACGCCAAACCTGGTGAAGTACAATCCGCAACGGATTCCCATACAACAACGTACGGGGGCGCCGGGTGCTTTTGCTCCGGCATCGGCACGGCGGAAATGGCTGCGGCCCTTACAACGGGTGAACTTTGGTTCAAGGTGCCCAGCGCCATCAAGGTTGTCCTCAACGGACACTTCCCTAAGGGGGTCTTTTCTAAAGATATCATCCTCCGCATCCTTGGGGATATTACGGCTTCCGGCGCGCAGTACAAATCCCTTGAATTTACGGGACCGGCAGCACGGGAAATGTCTCTTGACGCGCGCTTTACCGTTGCCAACATGGCCCTTGAAGCAGGCGCCAAATGCGGTCTTTTTGAAGCCGATGAAAAGACGGCCGCCTATTATGGCATTCCTCTTTCGGAGATTGACTGGATTCGCATCGATGACGAGGCCCAGTATGAAAAGGTCCTGACCTATGATGTTTCGACACTGGAACCACAGCTGAGCTGCCCTCAAGGCGTTGACAATGTGTATCCTATCTCTGAGGTCCTCGGCACGCCCATGGATGAGGTCTACATTGGTTCCTGCACCAATGGCAGTTTGGAAGATCTGAAGGCTGCTGCAGATATTCTGCGCGGCAAAAAAGTTGCCAACCATGTTCGTGTCATTGTCGTGCCGGCAACGAATACGGTCTTTAAAGAAGCCATTGAAAAAGGCTATATCAAGGACTTTATTGAAGCGGGCTGCGTCATTTCCCATCCCTGCTGCGGTCTTTGTTGCGGCATGCCCTATGGGCTCATGTATGACGATGAAAGGATCCTTTTGACGGCAAACAGGAACTTCATTGGCCGCCAGGGAACCAAGAAGACCTTGGGATATCTTTCCAGTCCGGCTGTTGCAGCGGCGACGGCGCTCACTGGTGTCGTTACGGATCCCAGAACCTTATAAGAAAGAAGACTGCTTATGATTAAGAATTTTGCTGAACTCATCGATCGTTTGCTTCAAGATCCCGTCAAGAAGAAAGTGGCTGTGGTCTGTGCCCAAGATGAGCACACCTTGGAAGCGGTAATCAAGGCGTATAAGGAAAAGCTCATCTCTCCCGTCCTCATCGGTGAAAAAGAGGGCATTGAAGCCATCTTGAAAAAAGAAGGGGCTGACCTTTCCGGGGCGGAAATCATCGACATAACGGATCCTTCCGAATGCGCGCGCAAAGCCTGCGCCCTTGCACGGGAAGGAAAAGTCGATGCCATCATGAAGGGGCACCTTGATACGAAGACCTTGATGAAGGTCCTGGTCAACAAAGAGGATGGGATTTCCATTTCAAAAGTCATGAATATCCTGGCTTTTATGGAAAGTCCTTACTATCACAAGCTCTTTACCTTGACCGACGTGGGGCTTTTGACCTATCCCACGAAGGAACAGAAGCAAATGGCCCTTGAAAACGCCGTTCGTGCCTATAAAGCACTAGGGGAAAAGAATCCCAAGATTGCTGTCCTTTCTGCTATGGAAGGCGTCAATTCAAAACTCGAACAGACCGTTGAAGCAGCGGAAATCAAGAAAGAAGGAATCAAGGGGGCTATTGTGGAAGGACCGATTTCCCTGGACCTTGCTATGGACAAGGAAGCCTGCGCCATCAAAGGGTATGAATCCCCTGTGGCAGGCGATGCCGATATCCTACTTGTCCCTGATATCGTAGCAGGAAACCTTGCGGCCAAGAGCATGACGGTTCTGGGGGGGTGTAAAACGGGCGGCGTCGTTGTAGGCGGGCTTGTACCGGTTATCCTCGTATCGCGGGCGGCCACGGTCACAGATAAATATTTGGCCATTGTTATGGCAGCTATGACTAGTAAAAAAAGATAAATCAAGATTCATCCATAACCAATCTTGTTTCAGATGAGGGGCACTTAGAAACGGGTTTTATTACAAGAAAGGCAAATTGAAAAGGGAGAATAATAATGGATGCTTCAAAATTGAAATTTAAAGTCTGTGGCATGGGGCCAAAACCGTTTTTCATCTTGTTTGCTGTGGTTCTCATCGCTGTCTATGGCAATTTCATGCCGCTTGCAAAGATCTATTCCAACGCGTCGGGAAATTTCGTTGTTTCCAGCTATGTGCTGACGGTGGCGTTCCTGATGGCCATGGGAGGACTTTTCTTCTGGCTTGGCAACACCATTCCTATCGTCAACAACTACTTAGGCGGGGCCTGCCTCCTGCCACTTATCGGTGCTTCTTGGCTGAACTATGTGGGCCTCATTCCGAAACCGCTTGAAAACGGCATTCGTACCGTCATGCGCGGCGGCTTCCAAGATATGTATATTGCCGCCCTCCTCATCGGGTCCGTCCTTGTCATGGATCGCAAGATCCTCTTAAAGGCAACGGCCCGTTATTTACCAGCCATCATTGGCAGCCAGGTCGTGGCTCTTGTTTCCTGCTACATTGGCGGAAAGCTGATTGGCTTTGGGGCCGCTGAAGGGCTCTTTTATATCGGTGCTCCCTGCATGTCCGGCGGCAGTGCCGGTGCCATGACGACCTTGCCCCTTCTTTATTCGGAACTGAGCGGCAAGGATATGACGAGCCTTGCTGGTCAATTCCTCTGTTACGCTTCTATTGCCAACGTCCTTGCTGTCGTCTTGGCAGCTCTGGGCGGCGGCATTACGTCCAAGATTTCTGGCCTCAATGGAAATGGCAACATCCTCATCGGTCAGGAACATATGATTACGGAAGGCGAAAAATGCCAGGCCACGACGCTTGATTATTCCCGTCTTGGCGGAGGTATCTTCATCTGTCTGGTGGTCTATCTCATGGGCTTTATCCTAGGGAAGCTGCCAGGGACGGGCATGATTGCGGGCCTTGCTTGGTCCATCATCATTGCCATTATTGTTAAGTGCACGGGCATTGTAGAAGATGAAATCATGGATGACGCTGTCTATGCCATGAACTTTGCCTTAAAGGCCTTGCTACCCATGCTCATTGCCGGTATCGGTGTGAACTCCCTTAAATTTACGGCCCTTACGGAATATTTTACCGTTCCGGTCTTTGCCGTCATCTTTATCGGTGTCATGGGGGCATTTGTAGGCGCTATGTTCTTTGGTCGCCTCACGGGTCTTTATCCTTATGAATGCGGAGTTACGGCCGGCCTTTGCTGCTGCAACATTGGCGGCAGCGGAGATATTGCCGTCCTTACGGCAGCAAACCGCATGAACCTCCTTGCCTTTGCATCCATTTCGACGCGTATTGGCGGTGCGCTCATGGTCATCTGGCTTGGCATCCTGTACCCGCTCCTTATGAAATAATCTCTGGAAAATGAGGAAATGCTATTGTGAAAGACTATAAAATCTTTGTCATCAATCCTGGTTCTACGTCTACAAAAGTGGCCATGTTCAAAGGAAAAGAGAAAATCTATTCTGAAAATATCCAGCATGATGTATCGGAACTCAAGGCCTTTAAAGAAGTGCGCGACCAACTGGATTACCGCCGGGATATGATTCTTGAAAGTGTGAAAAAAAGCGGGGAGACCCTGACCGATGTGGATGCTTTTTCCAGTCGGGGTGGGGGCTGCGGAACGACGGAAAGCGGCGTCTTTACCATCAATGAAACGCTCCTTGATTATGTAACGAATAGACCGTCCGTCGTCCATCCCGCCATTTTGGGTGCCCCGATTGCAAGTGCCCTTGCTGAAAAATATCATGCCAAGGCCTTTATCGTGAACCCTCCCGAAGTGGATGAATTCAAGGACCTTGCAAGGGTAACCGGCCTCAAGGGTGTTTACCGCAAGAGTGCTATCCATGCCTTGAACCAAAAGGAAATTGGCCTGCGTTATGCCCAAAAGGTCGGAAAAAACTATTCTGATCTAAATCTCATCATCTGCCATATTGGCGGCGGGATTTCCATTACGGCCCATGAAAAAGGAAGGATGGTCGATTCCAATGACATTGCCCGCGGAGACGGACCTATGGCACCGACTCGGTGCGGCTCCCTTCCTGTTCGGGATGTCGTTGAAATGTGTTATTCCGGCAAGTACAGTGAAAAAGAGATGCTGGAAAAAGTCACCAAAAACGGCGGCCTTGCCGATCACTTGGGCACAAGCGATGCCCGGGAAGTCAAAGAGCGGACCGATGCAGGAGATGCGTACGCAGCGCTGATTTATGACGCCATGATTTATCAGATTGGTAAGGAAGTGGGCGCCATGGCAGCCGTTCTTCACGGAAATGTTGACGGCATCATCCTTACAGGCGGCATTTCCTATGATACCTATGTTGTTCAGCGCCTAAAGGAAATGATTTCCTTTGTCGCTCCCGTTACGGTCATGGCCGGGGAATTTGAAATGGAAGCCCTTGCTTCCGGGGCCATCCGGGTCCTATCCGGAAAAGAAGAAGCCAAGACCTTTACGGGCATTCCTGTTTGGGATGGCTTTGACTGCCTACCCAGATAAATAAGATTCTCTTGTTTACCTCCTGAGTCTAAGGGCCTTCTTACGTGGCTCTTAGCAATTACCTTCCATACAATTTCATGCTAACGCAAATAACCGGTACTCCCATAGTGCCGGTTATTTGCGGGTCTATATTTGCTGCAGGAAAGGGGCGTATTTTCATGCAAACACGCAACAGGCAGTTTGTTTCGGTCCTCATTGGGGCCTTCATCTATGCGGTCAGCATGGTTTCCCTTGTAAAGCCCGTCCATATCGCACCGGGTGGCGCCACAGGTGTTGCGCTCATGCTGAACTATCTTTTTGGCCTTCCTGTGGGAGCCATGAGTTTTTTCGTCAATGTCCCTCTTCTTGCCGCGGCGTGGAAAACGCTGGGGCCCCGATTTGTCCTAAAGACAACGGCAACGGTCCTTCTTTGCTCTTTCTTCATGGACAAGGTTGCCGCTGTCTATTTTCCTGTCTATGCTGGACCGCGTTTTTTGGGGGCTCTTTTGGGCGGCGCCATTTCAGGCATTGGCATAACTTTTCTTTTTAAGGCAGAGTGCACGACGGGAGGGGCGGATATCCTTGCGTTTATCATTCATAAATACTTCCCGCAACTCAGCATGGGACGCATCTTTTTCTATCTAAATGCCCTCGTTCTCGTTTCATCCATTTTTGTGTTTCGCGAAATCTGGGCGGGATTCTATGGAGTTGTCTGCCTTACAGCAACTTCAAAAATTCTTGATTTCCTGTTGATCCGTTTGAATCAATCGAGGTAAGTTAAGATGAAGCTATTGTAAGGGATGCTTATTTGATTTAACGAAAAATGAGAAAGTTTCTTGAATTCTGAAAAATAGAGGACTACAATGGTTTTAGTAAAGCGTTTCTAGAAGATAGGAGGAGTGACTATGAAACGAAACTGGATGGCTTTTTGTCTCGCTGCAGCGCTCATGACGGCTGGTACGGTTTATGCAAAACCAGCACCGTCCCAGCTGGTACCGGAAAAACATGGCCAGTGCTATGTGGAAGACAACCTTTTTGTGAAGGACGTCAATGGAGCTGGCGGCGGACAAGGCGTGCTCCATGGTGATTTTGCTTTCCGCAGGGAACAGGCCCTGAAAACGGACGCCATCAAGGAAATCGGCTGGATGACGCTGAAACCTGGATCCTATATTGGCAGTCACACGCACAAGGATAATGAAGACGCATATCTCATCATTTCAGGCAAAGGCATTTTTACGGATGGCAATGGCCATGCCTGGGTGGTCGGTGCCGGCGATATGACCATTGCCCGTCCTGGTCAGACTCATGGGCTAGCCAACCTTGGCAAGGAGGATTTGGTTTTCCTTGATATCATTGCTAAAAATGACAGTGCCGATCTTTCTAAGATGGCTAAAGAGGGAACCACCCAATACTTCCCTGTTTCCGCACAGTTTGAGAAGAATGTAGAAAAAGCGGGCGCAGGTAAAGGAACGGGCATTTTGTTCGGTCGTTTTGCTTTCCGTCGGGAAGCTGCGACACAGGATCAGGCCATCAAGGAGATTGGCCGGATGACGCTGAAAAAGGGCGCTTCCATTGGCATGCACAAACATGTGGATAATGATGATACCTACATTATCCTATCTGGTGAAGGCGTATTCACGGATGGAGCGGGAAAGGAAACGGTTGTCGGTCCTCGTTCCGTCACAATTGCTGGTCCCGGTGAAAGCCACGCCCTCAGAAACGATAAAGATGAAGACCTCATTTTTATTGATCTCATTGCTAAGAATACGCCCGTTAAGGGACAGACGAAATAAGAAAGCTCAGATTACGTGTGAGGAAACGCCCATGGCAGCCATGGGCGTTTTTCTGATTTTTTTGGGGGGAAAAAGACAGTTTGCTGGTTCAAAGGTATTTACCGGCCTTCAATCATCCGTTGTGACAATATACCCCTTTTTCAAAAATTCCTAGTTGCCTATACAATGTAAATTATTTTCTTAATGATGAATTTAATAAATGTATGATTATCTGATTATATATAAAATACTCTGAATTTTGCTTGTACTCAAAAAGTCTAATTGTTATAATAGGTTCTGTAGGAAAGGAGATGGAATGCTGGAATCCGTTTCCACAATAATTTGAGGGGGTTTTATTCATGGGTGGTCTAGCAATTAAGCTTGACATGTTCCAATCGTTGGCCCTTGCCGTCATTGCCATTTGGCTCGGTAACTGGTGCCGTCAAAAATTTCCATTCTTAAGAAAGTACTGCCTGCCGGGTGCTGTCGTCGGCGGCACAATTATTTCCCTGATTTCCCTGGTGCTTTATGAAACCGGGGTGGCAGAGCTGAGTTTCGACTACAAAGTCGCAAACAGCCTCTTTTACTGTATTTTCTTTGCTGCAAGCGGCGCCGCAGCCAGTCTTTCCCTTTTGAAAAAGGGTGGGAAACTTGTCATCATCTTTACGATTTCTGCTGCCGTCCTTGCCATTTTGCAGAATGTCCTTTCCGTGGGGATTGGTGTCGCCATGGGTGTTGATCCCTTGATTGCCCTGATGACGGGTTCCACGCCGATGACGGGCGGTCATGGCAACGCAGCCGCATTTGCCCCTCTGGCCGTTGCTCAAGGTGCTTCTGCTGCAATGGAAGTTGCAATTGCTTCCGCAACTTTCGGTTTGATTGCAGGCTGCATGATTGGCGGTCCTTTTGGCCGTTGGATCATTAGACGTCATCATCTGGAAGATCCTGCTCTTGACGGACAGGCTGAAAAAGCACAGGAAACGGGGAAAGAAGTTGGGACCCCGATGTTCAAGGGTGATATCGTAAAAGCCATGTTCCTGATGTGTTTCTGCTTGGGCTTAGGCGCTGTCTTCATGGCAATCTTGAAATCCCTGAAGATCAGCTTCCCAATCCATGTCTGCACCATGCTGGCTGGTATCCTTGTTCGTCTGTATCTGGACAGCAAGAAAGATACACCGGAATCTTTGTATGAAGGCATCGATACGGTCGGTGAATTCTCCCTGGGACTATTCGTTTCCTTGTCCATCATCTCCATGAAGCTGTGGCAACTTGCTGGTCTTGCTGGCCCGATGGTTGTCATGCTCCTTGCCCAGGTGGTCATGATCCTTATCTACTGCTATGTTGTCGACTTCTATGCTTGCGGTAAGAACTACGATGCCGCCATCATCGCTGTTGGCCATACGGGATTTGGTACAGGGGCTGTGCCTGTATCCATGACGACCATGAAGACTGTCTGCGACAAGTACAGATATTCCAAACTGGCCTTCTTTGTTGTACCAGTTATTGGTGGGTTCCTTAGCAACATTACGAATGCCATCATCATTACCTGGTTCATCAACTTCTGTGCCGGGATTCGCTAAATTTAACATAAAAAGTACGGATCAGCTCCAGGTGGTCCGTGCTTTTTTTTTTATGGGCAAAAGGGCTGATTTCAGCTTGAAAGGAGAAAGCAGCGAACACCTTTTCATGGCGTAAAATCCCCCTCTAGGTCATTGGAAAGATAAGCCGCCTGTGTTATAATTATTTGGTACCAACATGGTTTCACGTATATTCTTTCATCTGAGGTGAAATTGATGAGCGATAACAAGGAACTTGAAATGCTGCAGGATGGAACAAAAGTTTCCCCTGAGACGGACGACATGGGTTCCATCCATGTCGATGATGAGGTCCTGTCCATTGTCGCAGGACTTGCGGCTTCCGAAGTACCCGGTGTGTACGGCATGAGTGGCGGGATCCGCGGCGGAATCAATGAAATGCTGGGAAAACAGAACTTTTCCAAAGGCATCAAGGTGTTTACAGAAGGCCGAACGGTCCGTGTTGAGGTCCATGTCATCATCACTTATGGTTATAATATTCCCGATGTGGCCATCAAACTTCAGGAAAAAGTCAAGGACGCAGTGGAAAATATGGCAGGCTATGAAGTGACGGCCGTGGATATCCATGTGGAAGGCGTCAGAAAGGACAAAATGGAAGGCCTCTCAGGAAAAGGTGATATAGATACCCTGGAAGAACGCTATAAGGAAGCAGCAAGGGAAGAAGCCTCCTTGAAGCAGGAAATGAAGGACCCTGAGGGTAAGGGTGCGGATTCCTCTGCCAAGGAACAAAATGAAGAAACAGTAAGCCAAGAGGCTTCGGGAGTAAACGCATGAGTATCATTGACCGCATCATTTTGACGCTTTATACCTGCAGCTTAGGCGTAGCCGCTGTCCTCATTATGATTGTCAGTTTGAATCTGGTGCCGCTTGATGAGTTTGTTGCCTTTGCCAGCCGGATTCCAGGCCGTTGGGAATACACGGTGGGCGGGGCTGTCCTCTTTATGATGAGCCTCCGTCTTCTTGTTGCGGGCTGGAGTCGTGGATCCAGCAGCAGTTTGACTATTGATACGGAGCACGAAGGCCAGATCCACGTGAGTCAGCGCGCCATGGAAGATTATATTGCCAGTTTCACAAATGACGTTTATGGTGTCCATGGTGCCAAGGCCAAGGTCAAGATGAATGGCCAGCAGATTGAAGTCCGCATCAACGCTTCCATTGAACCGGGCATCAATATTCCGGATACGACGGAAGAAGTTCGCCGCACGGTGAAGAAAAATATCTTGACCGTCATCGGTGTGGAAGTCAGCGATGTGGAACTTTATTTCAAACACATCAAGGCAAAAGAGTAGGGGGCCTGAACCATGTGGCAAGAAATCTTTAGAAATATCATGGAAACCAGCCGGTGGCGTGTCATTGGTGCTGGGGTAGGTCTATTTGTGGGAATCCTCTTCATTTTGCTAGGGTTCTTTAGGGCCGTATTCCTGTTGATCTGCATAGGTCTTGGCTTTTATATCGGCAACCGGATGGACGAAGGAGAGGACTTTGTCGATCTTCTTGATAATTTGCTGCCGCCTTACCGTAGATGATTGAATGGTACCGCGCCCTTTGACGCGGAAATCTAACTAGATGGAAATGAGGATATTATGAGTAGAAGAGAAGCACGTACACTTGCAATGAAGAGCTTGTTTTCCCTTGATTTCACGACGGATGTATCTCCCCTTGATACCGTGAAAGCCCTGCTTGAAGATGAGGATACGCCAGCACTTCCCAAAGATGATGAAAACTATGCGGCAGCCTTGGTTACGGGGACTCGCGAGCATCTTGAGGCCATTGACAGTGTCCTTGATACCCTTTCAGATGAATGGAAAGTCAAGCGCATGGCCGGAGTTGACCGAAATTTGCTCCGCATGGCTGCTTTTGAAATGTATTTCAGTCCTCAAAAGATTGCTCCTGCCATTGCCATCAGTGAGGCGGTGGAGATTGCCAAAATCTATGGCGGAGATGACTCTCCCCATTTCATCAATGGCCTCTTGGGGACACTAGTGAGAAATCATGGAAAAGACTGACCTTGTCCTTGGCATTGATACGAGCTGCTATACGACAAGTGCAGCCCTTATGGATGGAACGGGTGCGCTGCTTTTTGATGAGCGGCGCCTTCTTCGTGTAAAAGAGGGCCGCCGTGGGCTGTCCCAATCAGAAATGGTTTTTCAGCATATGCGGGCCCTGCCAGATCTTTTGGAACGCATCGATCTCACACAGGGACGGCTTTCTGCCATTGTCGCTTCCGAGCGGCCAAGACCACTCAAGGAATCCTATATGCCTGCCTTTTTGGTGGGCTGGGGCATGGCACGCAGTTTAAGTCACTTCATGGACGTGCCTCTTATTGCGGCTACTCATCAACATAACCATATGTTTGCTGGTCTCTGGGGACTTCGCCGCCGGCCGCCGGCGCGCTGTCTTTTGGTTCATGTTTCCGGAGGAACGACGGACCTTCTCCTTGCTGAAAGGAGCGCAAACGGTGAGATCATCCTTACGCCTTGCGGGACCAGCATCGATCTTCATGCCGGACAAATGATTGATCGCGTGGGAGTCGCTTTGGGCCTTCCTTTCCCATGTGGTCCCCAACTGGAAAAATTGGCACAGGAAGCAGTCCGTCCTTATCCTCTCAAAGTCTGGTTCGAAGAAGGATGCATGAGCCTTTCGGGTCCTGCCACAGCTGCCCTGCGAGCGATTGAAAAAGGGGAAAAGGGTAGCGAAATTGCCTTGGGTACGCTTCATGCCATTGCCAAAGGTCTTTATCATACAATCAGTCATCTTTGTGCAGTGCACAAACTTACGGAAGTGCTTTTTGTTGGCGGCGTCAGCGCCAATCTCTATATTCGAAAAGAACTGAGGACTCATCTGTCGGGAAAGGGCATTGCTCTTCTTACGGCTGACCCTATCTGCAGCACTGATGGTGCAATCGGCAATGCATGGCTTGGAGTCCTCAAGGAAAGAGGGAACGCCCATGATCTTCGGTAAGGTGTTTACTGTTTCTGAAGTTAATCTCTCCTTAAAGGAACTGATACATAAGGATCCTACCTTCGCCAATCTCCAGATCCAAGGCGAAGTTTCCAATTTCAGGCGGTATGCGTCGGGTCACTGCTATTTTAATCTCAAGGATAGTAAAGGGCTCATCAAGTGCGTTATGTTCAAAGGGGCCGCTCAACGCCTTAAGAAGCTTCCCCGCGATGGGGACCAGGTTGTGGGTATCGGCCGTATTGATGTCTATGAGCGGGATGGGGTCTATCAATTTTATGTTGATATGCTTATGCCTGTAGGGACAGGAGACCTTATGGCGGCTTATGAAGCCCTGAAGCAGAAGCTGTCTGCAGAAGGCCTTTTCGACGAAACCAGGAAGCAACCCATCCCGGTTTCACCACGCATCGTCGGCGTTGTGACAAGTGCCGATGGTGCGGCCATCCGCGATATCATCAAAGTTGCCGGTCGGCGTGATTCTTCGGTTAAGATCCGACTCTATCCTGTCAAGGTCCAGGGCAAGGAAGCACCGCCCGAAATTGCAGCAGGCATCCATTTCATGAATCGGCACAATCTTTGTGACGTCCTGATTGTCGGCCGCGGCGGTGGGTCCATGGAAGACCTCTGGGCCTTTAATGATGAAAAGGTGGTCCGGGCCATTGCGGCTTCAAGGATTCCCATCATTTCTGCCGTTGGTCATGAAATCGATTTTACTCTCTCTGATTTTGCGGCCGATAAAAGGGCTGCAACGCCGTCCCAGGCGGCTGAATTTGCCGTGCCTGACCGCAGTAAGGACATTGCGTCCTACGAAAAATTGAACCTGCGTCTCAAAAAGGCAGTTGCGGACCGCTTGGCGATGGAACGCCAGTGCCTTGACGGCGTTTTGCAGCGACCAGTCTTTCGCTATCCCGAGCGGCTTACAGAAGGACAGTCCCAGCGGCTTGATCAGTTGGGGCAGTCCCTTTCCACAAGTTTCAGCCGCCGCTTGGAACGGGAGACCATGCGCCTTATGAAACTGCGGGACCATTGGTTCTTCCGCCATCCCGAGGTTTTTGTTGCAAGGCATCAAGACCATTTGACCCGTCTTACGAAGGATCTTGACCTTCACTTCCGTTATACCCTGTCTGAAACGCAGCAGCGCCTCAAGGAAGTGAGCGTTAAGTTCCAGCTCCTTGATCCACAAAAAGTTTTAGAACGAGGCTATACTATGACGGAAGGGCCAGGGGGCAAGATCCTGTCCTCTATGGGAACCCTTAAGGAAGGGGACACCATTAAGACCTATTTCAAGGATGGGGTCCTGAGGAGTATTGTGAGTAAAAAGGAGGAATCCTGATATGGCTGCCAAAAAGGCAACGTTTGAAGACAATATGAAACGGCTGGAGGAGATTGTAGAAGCGCTTGAAAGCGGCAATCTTCCCCTTGAAGATACGGTGAAGCTCTACAAGGAAGGCATGACCCTTTCTGCTCAATGCGGGGCAGCACTCAAGAAAGTCGAACAGGAAGTGCAGAAAGTGACAGAAACGACTTCAGGAGACGTAAAACTGGAACTCTTCCCAGAGGAGGATGCATGATGGATCTTTCAACCTATCTAAAGGAACGGTCCGAACTTGTTGATGGGTTCCTTAAAATCCGGATTGGCGTGGGCGCCATCAGCCGCGTCGATGAAGCCATGGCTTACAGTGCTCTTGCCGGCGGAAAGCGGCTCCGTCCGATTCTTCTCATGGCGGCTGCCGATGCTGTCGGTGGAAAAGGCACTGATTTTCTGCCCCTTGCGTCCGCCCTTGAAATGATTCACACCTATTCCCTGATTCATGACGACCTCCCGGAAATGGACAATGATGATTACCGGCGGGGGCGCCTTACAAACCACAAGGTTTTTGGTCAGGCCATGGCTGTTCTTGCTGGTGATGGTCTTTTGACCCAGGCTTTTGAGGTTATGACAGAGCAAAAGGGTGTCGATCCGGCGCTTATGGTGGAAATCATCCACCTCATCGCACGCTGTGCCGGTCCGGAAGGCATGGTCGGCGGGCAGGCTCTTGATATTAATGCTGAGGAAAAGCACCTCGAGCCTGCTGAGATGAAACAGCTCCATGAAGCCAAAACGGGAGCGCTCTTTATTGCGGCTATCCGCAGCGGGGCCCTTTTGGGCGGCGGCAGCAAGGATGAAGTCAATGCCCTTACGAAATTTGCCACCTTTTTCGGACTTGCCTTCCAAATTACGGATGATATCCTCGACGTGGAAGGGGACAGCAAAATCATGGGGAAAATGGCTGGAATGGATGAAAAGATGCACAAATCCACTTACGTCAGTCTTTTTACCTTGGAAGGAGCCAAAGCCATGGCCCTTGATACCCTAAAGAAAGCAGAACTTACCCTGGAACCTTTTGGCGAAAGGGCGGAACCGCTCCTTGCGATTGCACGGCATCTGTACAATCGCAATAAATAGATTCTTATAGAACTTTCGTGCCTGCGAAAGGAGGCGTTTCATGTCACTCATTTCAGAAATCCATTCGCCGGAAGATTTAAAAAAAATCGATCCTTCCATGCTTCCTCAGCTATGTGCTGAAATCCGCAGCCTCATTATTGACGTTGTTTCAAAAAACGGTGGACATCTGGCGCCTAACCTGGGTGTTGTTGAACTGACCATTGCCCTGCACCGTGTCTTTTCTGTTCCCCGTGACAAAATTGTCTGGGATGTAGGCCATCAGTCCTATATACACAAGATCCTGACGGGGCGTCTCCGGGATTTCCCTTCCCTGCGCACCTATGGCGGCCTCTGCGGTTTTCCAAAACGCAGCGAAAATCCTTGTGATGCGTTTGGAACGGGGCATGCCAGCACCTCTATTTCAGCAGCCCTTGGCATGGCCTGTGCCCGTGATCTATCTGGTGATGATTACAATGTCATTGCTGTCATCGGGGATGGGGCCCTAACGGGCGGGGAAGCCATGGAAGGGCTTAATCATGCGGGGGACCTCAAGAAAAAACTCATTGTCATATTAAATGACAATGAAATGTCCATTTCCCGCAACGTGGGAGCCTTGTCCTCCTACTTGACGGAACTGCGCACAGACCCGGCCTACTCCCGAGTCAAGGCCGATGTAGAAGGCGTGCTTAAAGCCATTCCTTCCATTGGTACCCACGTAGCCAAGACCGTTGGTCGACTCAAGGATTCCCTGAAGTACTTCTTTGTGCCAGGGATGTTTTTTGAGGACCTGGGTTTTAAATATTTGGGACCTGTGAACGGACATGATATCCCTTCTCTTGTAGAGACTTTGCAAAAAGCCAAGAATCTGACTGAACCAGTGCTCATCCATGTCCTTACAAAAAAGGGAAAGGGCTATGCCCCTGCCGAAAAAAGCCCAAACAAATTCCATGGTACAGGACCTTTTGTTGTGGCAACAGGGGAAAAAATCACGAAAAAAGACGCCCCGCCAACTTATACCAGTGTTTTTAGCAAGACGCTCATCCAGCTGGCCGATAAAAACCGCAACCTTGTCGCAATCACGGCGGCCATGCCGGAAGGGACGGGACTTGACGCTTTTCAAAGAGTTCATCCTGACCGCTACTTTGATGTAGGCATCGCTGAACAGCATGCTGTTACGATGGGGGCAGGCCTTGCGGCAAATGGATACCATCCCGTGGTTGCCATATATTCGACTTTTGCGCAGCGTGCTTTTGATCAGCTTCTTCATGATGTTGCCATCCAGGAGCTTCCTTTTACGCTCTGTCTGGATCGCGCCGGTATTGTAGGGGATGATGGGGCCACGCACCATGGGAATTTTGACTGCTCCTATCTCAGGCTCATGCCTCATTTTGTTATCATGGCACCGAAAGATGAAAATGAGCTCCGCCATATGCTCTATACCGCGACTGAGTATGAAGGTCCCTGTGCTATTCGTTATCCCCGCGGCAGCGGTGTCGGCGTGCCCGTGACTGAATCCCTTCATACGCTCCCCATTGGCCGGAGTGAACGCCTTCAGGAAGGGTCCCAGATCGATCTCTGGGCTGTGGGAACCATGGTCGAAGCTGCGAAGCTGACAGCCAAACGCCTGCGTGCCAAGGGGCTCTCTGTGGGGGTCGTCAATGGACGCTTTATCAAACCGCTGGATCAAGAGGCGCTCCTGGAAGCCTCCAGAAAGGTCAAGCTTATTGTGACGCTCGAAGAAAATGCGCTCTGCGGCGGTTATGGTGAAGGCATCATTTCCTATCTGAATCAAGAAAATCGCTTAGGGGATTGCCGCGTCCTTACTCTCGGGATTCCTGACGAATTTGTTTCCCATGGGAAACGAGAGTTTCTTCTGCGGGATGTCCGGCTAGATGAGGACAACCTTGTGGAACGAATCTTAACCGCCTATCAAGAAATCGAAAGGGAGGCTCTTGAACAATGAAAAAAGAACGGCTCGATCTTTTCCTTGTGGAACAGGGCTTATTTGAATCAAGAAGTAAAGCCCAAGCGGTTATTATGGCAGGGGAAGTCCTTGTCGATGATCAAAAAATCGACAAACCGGGAACCATGGTCAAGCCGGATGCCAAAATTACCCTTTTAGGAAAGAAGTTGCCTTTTGTCAGCCGTGGGGGATATAAGCTCAACAAGGCTCTTGAAGTCTTTCCTATTTCCTTGGAAGGAAAAACCATGGCCGATCTGGGAGCCTCGACAGGGGGCTTTACGGACTGTGCATTGCAGCACGGGGCCAAAAAGGTCTTTGCTATCGATGTCGGTTATGGACAGCTGGCCTGGAAACTTAGAAACGATTCGCGCGTTGTCAATATGGAGCGCACCAATGTCCGCTTCCTGGAAGCGGATTCCTTGGGAGAACAAGTCGATGCCGTCAGTATTGACGTGGCCTTCATCTCTTTAGATAAGGTGCTTCCGGCAGCCTATAAGATCATGAAAAACGACGCGTTTCTCATTGCCCTCATCAAACCTCAGTTTGAAGCTGGTCGAGAACATGTGGGGAAGAAAGGCGTTGTGAGGGATCAAAAAGTTCATTTGGAAGTGATTCAAAAGGTACTCGGTTTTGCCCGGGAAATCGGTTTTGTTCCCAAAGGCCTTTCCTATTCTCCCATCAAGGGACCGGAAGGCAATATTGAATATCTATTATATCTAGGAAAAGAGGGCAGCGATGCTGTCTCTGATTCAGATCCCCAAAAAGTGGTGACTGAATCCCATCTTTTTCTTCTATAAGAGGGGGGATTGACGTGAGAGAATGGATGGTTGGCATTTTCCCGAACCTCAATAAAGAAAACGTTCGAAATGCCCTGCCGGCTGTAGTCAAGGCGGCAGAACATGCCAAAATCAAGGTTGCTTTTCCTTTGGAAATTGCAGAGGAGTTCGGCGTGCCAGGGTACGACCAAGAAGATCCGGCAAGTCTCAGCCGCCTTGATTTTGCTATGACACTGGGCGGGGATGGAACCATTTTACGGGCCGCCCGTTATGTGACACCCCTGCAAGTGCCGCTCATTGGGGTCAATATGGGTAAGGTTGGATTCCTGACGGAAGCCTGTTTCCCTGATCTGGAAAAGGTGCTCAAAAAATTGGCTGATGGGGCGTACACCATCGAAAAACGCAGCATGCTCCAGCTTTCCATTTGGGAAGCTGGCAAGATTATCAAAAAAGGTCATGCCCTTAATGATATGGTCCTTGAAAGTGCCGATCGTTCCCGACTGACCCGTCTTCGTATGCGCATTGCCGGTCAGCCTTCAGCGAATTTTCCTTCTGATGGTATCATCATTGCTTCGGCGACAGGGTCGACGGCGTATTCCCTTTCTGCAGGAGGACCTGTCGTCCATCCCAGTCTATCCGTCATGCTCATTACCCCCATTTGTCCTCATGCCCTTCATGCGCGTCCGCTCGTCATTCCCATGAAGGATACGATTGAAATCGAACCTTATCCACCTTTTGAGGAAATCCTTGTATCTGCCGATGGAATGACGATTGCAAGCCTTGAAAAGACCCAGAAAGTGATTGTTGAGCGCTGCCCCTTTGATGCGAAGTTTGCCCGCTTAAGTCCTCTGCGCTATTACGAAACTTGGCAGGATCGGCTCCTTCGCAACGAAGGACAGACCATTGTATAGGAAGTGAAATCATGAAATTATCCAGACAGGAAGCAATCAAACAGATTATCAAGACCCAAGTCATCGAGACCCAGAGCGATCTAGCAGAAGCCTTGAAAAAAGCGGGATTCAATGTGACGCAGGCCACTGTGTCCAGGGATATCAAGGATATGGTCTTGATTAAGGTTCCCGATGAAGATGGACGGTATAAGTATAGTTTTCCTTCGGAACATAACCAAATCATTACGACGGACCGTTTGGAAGATATGCTTCGCAGTTATATCCTGACCGTTGTTTCTTCGGAAGTCATTATTGTGGTCCATACTCTTCCCGGTACGGCACAGGCAGTTGCCTATGCCATCGACCATCTCAATTGGAGCGAGGTCCTTGGTACCGTGGGCGGTGATGATACGGTCATGCTCATTATTGATTCGCGGGACCATGTGGAAACTGTCAAAACCCGCATCATGCAGAAAAAGAGCTAAGGAGGCTCAGCGATGCTGACATTCCTTGAAGTGCAGCAATTTGCCCTGATTGATAAGGTACGGATTGGGTTTGCCCCTGGATTCAACGTTTTTACGGGAGAAACCGGTGCCGGTAAATCCATCCTGATAGATGCATTAGGCATTGTCCTTGGAGGACGTGCGCCTTCGGATGCGGTTCGAACGGGCGCCGATGCCTATCAGATCCAAGCTGTTTTTGATGTGACAGGAAATCATTCCGTGGAAGCCCTCTTGTCTGAGTTGGGGCTCAGTGCAGAAGATGGTACCCTATTTTTACGCCGCCGCGTTTCCGCACAGGGAAAAAGCCAGGCCTTTGTCAATGATACGCAAGTTCCTGTAAAGACGCTCGCTCGTTTGGGGGCCCTTCTTGTGGACATTCATGGGCAGCACGAAAATCAGACCCTGCTTCGACCCGGTGCTGTCCTTGCTATCCTTCATCACTACGATCCAGAACTGGCACCAACCCTGAAGGCCTATCAAGAGGCCTTTGACGCCGCTCAAAAAGGGCGGGAAACCTTGTCTTATTGGGAAGGCAAGAATGAACATCGGGAAGAGGAGCTGGCACGCCTCGAAGACGAGCTCAAAGAGATTGATGCCGCACAGATTAAATTGGGCGAAGATGATGAGCTACGTGAAACTGTGCGTCGACTTTCCAACCAGGATAAAGTCAGGGGAGACCTTAGCCGTGCCCACGAACTCCTCTCCGGGGTTGAAGGGACTCAGGGCGTCCTTGACGCCTTGACAGATGCGAAGACCGCGCTTTCCAGTGCAGCGGTCTATGATCCTTCGGTGGAGGATCTTGCCCAAACACTTGATTCGTCCTGGGAGACGCTTGAAGATGTAAGACAGACCCTTTCGGACCGCCTTTCCGGGGATGAAGATTACCGGGAAACCTTAGAAGAGGCCCAGACCCGATTGGACCTGCTCTATCATTTGAAGAAAAAATATGGGGGATCTTTGGAAGAAATCCTGTCCTATGCAGATAGAGGAAGGAAAGACTATGAAAAGCTCCAATCACTGCAGGATGAGATTGACCGTCTCATAAAACTTCAAAAAAAATTGGATGGGGTTCTTCAGGAAAAAGCAGATGAACTGACAAAAAAGAGAACAACGGCGGCTGAACGGTTCTGTGCGGACATCCTGCCGCATCTCCATGATCTTGCGATGCCCCATGCCGCGCTGTCCATCTGCTTCACCAAATTGGATCACTGCGGAAAAAATGGCCAAGATGAAGCCACCTTCCTTTTTTCGGCCAATGCTGGCATGAAACCGGCTCCGCTGATTAAAATTGCGTCCGGTGGTGAGCTTTCACGGTTTGCTTTGGCCGCCAAAACAGTCCTGCTTCGCAAATTTGGTGTCCCAACCATGATCTTTGATGAGATTGATACGGGAGTTGGCGGTGTCACGGCCCAGAAGATGGCTGAAAAAATGGCTCTCATTGCCAAACAGCGGCAGGTCTTATGCATTACCCACTTGGCCCAGATTGCCTGCTTTGCCGATCAGCATCTGTATATTGCCAAAAACAGTGATCAAGGAATGACTGCCAGCGAAGTGACAATCCTTTCACGGGCGGGCCGTATTGAAGAAATCATGCGCATGACGAGTGGAACCCAACAGACAGAATCTGCACGGGAAAATGCCAAGGAATTGCTTGCTATGGCGGAAAAGGAAAAGCAGCATTTTGGAAATTGATGCATGCGATGATAGTGGATAGGAGCTGAATAGAATTGTCTATGGACGATGAAAAATTAAGGGAAAGTACCCTTGAAAGCGAATTCATATTTAATGGGAGATTACTGAAAGTCTATCGGGATCGGGTCCAACTCCCTAATGGACATGAATCCCAGCGGGAATTCATCCGCCACCAAGGTGCCGTAGGCATTCTTCCGATTTTGGATGATGGCAGCATGATCTTTGTTCGCCAGTTCCGTTATCCTGTCAAAAAGGTGCTTTATGAAATTCCGGCGGGAAAGATTGAAGGGGACGAAGCTCCTTTATCCTGCGCCAAACGGGAGCTTTCCGAGGAATCAGGGTATACGGCGAAGGACTTCAAGAAATTAACAAGCATCCTCACGACACCGGGTTTTACGGATGAACAGATTCATCTGTATGCGGCAACGGGTCTCACGTCGGGAAAACAGCATCCTGACGAGGATGAGTTCCTCAATGTTGTCATTCTGACCCCTGAAGAGGTCAAGGAAAGAGTACTTTCGGGGGAGATCTGCGACGCAAAGAGTCTTTGCAGTCTCTATCTCTATGATCTTATGAAGCGGGCATGAAACACCGTTTCTATCCAGTCAAGGGATGATTTTACATAAATATTTTGTTTATTTCTTAATCATTTTATAAATTTGTACACGTTTTAGGGACTTCTAAGTAAAATTTTTGCTATCCATTCAAACATTTGCACAATCTTTACTAGCCAAATTCAAAATTTGTGTTATAATACACTTAAATTGTAGTGATCGAATGTTGTTCACACAGTAATATACTCAATGGGGGGTCTCAAAATGGATGTACTAAAGGTTTCTACAAAATCCAATCCAAACTCTGTAGCAGGAGCATTAGCAGGTGTATTGAGAGAAAATGGCAAGGCGGAAATCCAAGCCATTGGTGCAGGTGCCCTGAACCAAGCCGTGAAGGCGATAGCGATTGCCCGTGGTTTTGTTGCACCGCATGGGATGGACCTCATCTGTGTTCCTGCCTTCATCGATATTACTATCGATGGGGAAGAACGCACGGCAATCAAACTGCTCATTGAGCCGCGCTGATGTAGAAGGGACGGTGGGGCCATGGAAACCGTCCTTTTAACCTTGAAAACGCCTTTTCCTAAGGGAAGAGGCGTTTTCTTTTGTTGTTTTAACAACAGAGATAAGATAACAGTCATGATAAACTGCTAGTAAAGTAGAAAAATAGTGATTGTAGGAGGTTTATTATGGACTCTCAAAAAATAAAATCCCTTCAGTCTTATTTGGTCCGTCTTCACCAAGGTGAAGACCTTGCTTCGGTTCGTCGGGAATTTGAAAAGGATTTTGCCTCGGTTTCAACTGAAGACATCATGGAAGCTGAACAAGACTTGCTTCAAGCAGGGAAACTCAGTGAGAACATGGGACATCTTTGCGATCTGCATTCCTGCCTTCTTCATGGCAAGATGGAAACCATGGGGGAACAGTTTCCGGAAGGTCATCCCCTACAGCTCTTTTTGAAAGAAAATGAGGCCATTGAAAGTCATCTTGATCGGCTTTCAGCCGTGATGAATGGTCCATTTTTAGCAGCAGATGTTCTATCAGTCCTCGAAGGGCTGCTTCCGGTCAAAGCCCATTACGACAAAAAAGACGAAGTTCTTCTGCCCATCTTGAGTCGCAAAGGCATGCCGGGACCAAGCCGCGTCATGTGGAATGCGGATGGGGAGATTCGTAACAATCTCCAGGAGCTGATTAAGATGCTAAAAAAAGAGGATCCTCATGCCGAAAAAAGTGATGACGAAACACTGCATCAGGCACTTTCTGGACTCCTCAACAGGATGCGGGAGATGATTTTCAAGGAAACGGAAATCCTTGTTCCTATGGTACAGAAACTTGTTGATCAAAATGAGTGGCCTCTTATTGCAGGAGATTTTCCTCGATTTGGATGGGCTTATTTAACCGATGTGCCGACATGGAATTCTGAGTCCCTTACTAAAAGCACGCTGAATCAAGGTCTGAAAGATCGGTGTGGGACCATTTCCCTTCCCAGTGGGGAACTGACAGTAACCCAGCTTGAGGGTATCCTTAGGACCTTGCCTTTTGAACTGACTTTTGTTGATGCAGCCGATACGAATCGTTTTTTTTCGGAATCCACACCGCTTTTTCCTCGGCCCTTGACCGCCCTAGGGCATTCTGTCTATGACTGTCATCCGCCGAAAGTTGTCCCCATGGTGAAAGGGCTCATAGAGAAGCTGCGCAGCGGGGAAAAAGATTCGCTTGGATTTGAAACCGTCAAAAAAGGGAAAAAAGCCCGTGTCCGCTATCTTGCTGTACGGGACCGCGAAGGGGCCTATTTGGGAACACTTGAAGTCGTGGAAGAACTTTCCTGATGGCACAAAAAAGACGGGTGTCCTTATGGGCACCCGCCTTTATTACGTGCAGTTATTTGACAAAAAGGTCATCAACATCGACTTTCTTATCCATAAGCTTGGAGCTGACAAGAAAATCCTGCGTCTTTTTCAGGGACTCAATGGCTTCCGGCGTAATTTCCATGCTGAAATCATAGAGACCGTACATGGAGTCAACGGCTTTTTCATCAAGTCCGGTCGCTTTGACGGCAGCTGCCAAGGCTTCTTTTTGATGATCTTTCATGTAGGTCAAGGTCTCCTTTTGGACGGATAGGAAGAGATCCACCAACTCTTTGTGTTCTTTATAGAACTTCCCGCTCGTTGCCGTGACTGTAAGACCTGAAACAAGGCCGTCACCAGTTGTAACAACATGCATGCCTTTCTGTTCTTCCTGATAAGCCAGGGGGCCGGCCAGAAGGGCACAGTCGGCACTGCCGTTTTCAAGGGCCGCACGGGCTTGCGGAAGCCCCATGGAAACGAATTTTACGTCTTCTATGCTAAGGCCGCCCTGTTTGAGATAAGCTGCAAGGAGCTCATGGAGGATGGTCCCTTTGGGACCCGCGATGGTTTTCCCTTTCAGTGACTGAGGTGAGGTGATGGCAGCATCTTTGGAAAAGAGTTTGAAGGCTTTAGGGGCTTGGGAGTACAGGCTAATGATCTTGATATCAGCCCCATTGGCTGCAGAAAGAAGGACGGAAGAGCCTCCAACACAGTTGAGGAACTGGATATCGCCAGACGCAAGGGCAGCTGTTTGGTCAGCTCCGCTCGTAATCGTGGAATAGGTCACGGGGATGTCTTTTTCCTTGAATTTTTTTTCAAAGGATTGATTGGCCTTTTCAACGATAGATGGCACATTGAGGGGCGCCTGGACGTAGGTTATACTGACTTTTTCAGGTTTTTTCGGTGTGGCTTTTTTGGTATCCTTATTGGTAGAGCAAGCGGTTAGGGTAAGCCCGAGAGCCAGCATGCCTAAAAAAACTGCTATCTGTTTGATCTTTTTGTTCATTGGTCATTGACCTTCCTTTCTTGGAGCAGGAGCAGAAAAGTGCTCCCCAAATAATTATATTTCAAGGGCTTCAAGAATCTGCCTCTTGATTGCGATATAAGGTGCTGAAAGAAGGTCCCGCGAAGCGGCCTCTTGAAAAAGCACTTTTTCATAGATGAACCTGCCGCCTTGGAGAATAAGGATCCTGTCACCTAAGCGCAGGGCCTCATCCACATTATGGGTAACAAGGAGAACACCAAAGGGACGTTTTTTTCGCATGGCAAGAAGTTCTTTTTGAATGTGTCCCCGTGTGAAATAGTCCAAGGCGGCAAAGGGCTCATCCATGAGGATAAAATCATTGTCCTGGGCTAGTGTCCTTGCTAGGCTTGCTCGCTGCTGCATGCCGCCTGAAAGTTCATGAGGATAGCGGGAGGCTGCTTCCTGTAGGTGAACCAGTTTGATCAGCTGAGACAGTTTCTCTTCTGGTAGGTTCTTCTTTCCTAAGGCGATATTATCCCGGAGGGTCAAAAAGGGCATGAGCCTTGCTTCCTGAAACATCATGCCAAGACGAAGGGTGGGGGACTTCAAGATCTTTCCTTCGGCTTTTTCAAGGCCCATGATGAGACGCAGCAGGGTGGTTTTCCCGCAACCGCTCTTTCCTAGGATCACTGAGACTTCCTTAAGCGGAAAGGAGTAGGTTAGATTGTCAAGAATGGTGTTTGGACCATAGCATTTTCTGATATGGTCCAAGGTAAGGGAGTCCATCAAGAGTTTCTCCTTTCATAAGGGAAAAGAACGTAGGAAAAGAGACTGAAAAGGCCGTCCAAGAAAAAACCTATAAGTCCAATCGCCAGAATCCCTACAATCACTTTATCGCTTCGACTCATGGTTTGGGCATCCAGGATGAAATAGCCGAGGCCGCGATCGGCCGCAATCATTTCTGCTCCGATGATGGATCTCAGGCTGTAGCCCATACCAATCCGCATCCCTGTGACAATGGTCGGAAGGGCAAGGGGCAGACGAATCTTCCATAAGGTCTCTCTTTGTGAAAATCCAAGGGTCTTTCCTACTTCCAAAAGCTTAGGGTCCGCTCTTAGTAGGCCATCTTCCATATTCAGATAAATCGGGAAAAAGGTTGCTAAGATGATGATCAGAAATTTGGGTGTTTCGCCGATGCCAAACCAGAGAACCAAGAGAGGAATGAGGCTAAGCGGCGGAATATGCTGAATGAAGACGAGGAGACCATGGTTCATTTTACGGAAAAATGGAAGGAGAAGGCTGAGGGTCACAAGGAAGGCAGCAAGGAGGAAGGCACAGGAAAATCCTATGAACACGCGCATCAGGCTGAGTGCAGCGTGTTCCACGAGCTGTCCGTTCTGAATCATGATGAGGAAGGTCTCCCATACCCGTTCAGGCGGGGGCAGGATATAGGCCGTCCAAAGTTTGGCCGAAGTGACGAATTTCCATAAAAGCCCTAAGACAATAAAGGGAATCAGGGGCGGCACATAATTATGCTTCATGGTTAGGGAGCTTTGCGTAGGCAATCTTTGCGGTCACACCGGACAGTTTCCCGATGAGTCCGCTCATCCTGCTGATTTCGTCTTGGGGAGCATCGACGACGACACTGATGATGTTGATATTACGGGCGTGATAGGGAATGCCCATACGTCCGACAATCCAGCGGCTTGATTGATGAAGGATCTGATTGACTTTTTCCACGGCATCGGGATCATCGATGAGGATGCCAATGAGGGCTACACGGGTTTCCATATAAGATTGTTCCTTTCTGAACTTTGTCTAAAAGAGAAAAAGCCACATCCATCCGATGCGGCTTAGAAAGTGACAGGCCTCTTTCATCGCAATTAAATTTTGATGTCAGATGGGCAAATTCATTTTGTTTTTTTACTGCCCTTGTAGAGCTTGACAAATAGTGGGGATAAAAGGGACAGCAGGCTTAGTGCAATGAGCACTTGGCAGATGGTCGTTGAGAAAAGGACACTGATGTCGCCGCCAGAAAGGGAGAGGCTCCGGCGCAGCCCGCGCTCCCCCAAGGGGCCTAAGATGAGAGCCAGGACAACAGCGGCCGTATTCATATTGACCTTACGCATAATATAGCCCACAATGCCAAACAAAAACATGACAACGACATCAAAGAAGTTGTTGTTGATGGCAAAGGAACCGACAACGCAAAGGACAAAGATGCTTGGGATCAAGATGGCATCGGAGATAAGGGCAATCTTGGCAAAGAGTCGAGAGCCTACAAGGCCGATGGCCAGCATAAAGAACTGAATAAAGACAAATCCACCAAAGAAAGTATACGTCATGTCTGCATACTTTGTAAAGAGCTCAGGTCCGGGCTGAAGCCCTTGAATGATGAGCCCGCCCATGAGGACAGCTGTAACGCTCTCGCCAGGGATGCCCAAAGTGAGGGTAGGGATGAGGGAACCGCCCGTAACAGCATTATTGGCCGCCTCAGAACCGGCAATCCCTTCAATGGAGCCATGACCAAACTCTTCTGGATGCTTTGAAAAACGTTTGGCTTCATTATAGCCCATGAAGCAGGCAATGGAAGCCCCGGCGCCGGGAAGGATCCCGATGATGTTGCCGATGATCCAGCTGCGCAGAACCGTTGGTGTAATCTGTTTGAGTTCACTTTTTGTCAGGATGATGGAATCATCAAAGTGAGCGGCCCTAGCCCGTTTGACAATGGCTTTTTCCGCAAGGATGAAAGCCTGGGATAGGGAGAAAAGGCCAATCAAGGCACCTGTAATATTGACGCCATTATAAAGGGCATCCTGGCCGAACATGAACCGTTCCACTCCTTCCATAGGGTCCATGCCGATGGTGGAAAGAACAAGGCCAAAGGCTCCGCTCATAAGCCCCAAGATCATGGAGTCGGAGTTGATGCCTGCAATGATGGTAAGGCCGAATAAGCTTAACCAAAAATATTCAGGACTGCCAAATTTCATGGCAAGTTCTGCTAAGATGGGAGCAAAGAAATAGAGGGAAAGACAGGACAACAGGCCGCCAAAAAAGGAAGCCGTGCAGGCTGTTCCCAAGGCCTTGCCCGCTTTTCCCTTGAGGGTCATGGCGTAACCGTCAATGGCCGTTGCAGCAGAAGCTGGGGTTCCGGGGGTGTGAATCAAAATAGCAGAAATTGAGCCGCCAAAAATGGCGCCGCAGTAAATCCCGCCCAGCATGATAAGTCCCGATGATGGCTCCATACCGAAGGTCAGGGGCAGCAGAAGGGCTACGCCCATAGCAGCTGACAGTCCCGGCATGCAGCCAATGATGATGCCCATTGTAACCGATAGGAGCATGACAATAAGGTTGGTTGGTGTCAAGGCATTGAGGAAGCCCGCCATCATTAATGCATATTGATTTTCCATTCTGTCGCGGCCTCCTTAAAGAATATCATAGAACAGTTCGCCTACTGGCAGCGGTACATTCAAGGATTCACTGAAGACTCCGTAGATAAGGGCCAAAAGGACTGCTGTGGTCAAGACGATATACTTTTTTTCAATCTTGAAATAGTGCATCATAAAGCCCATATAAAGAATAGCCGTCAGATAGAATCCAATGAAATACATTCCCACGAAAAAGAGGATGGACGCAAGGAAGAAGGTCACAAATTGACGAGGCAAGAAATCCTTCCAAACGACATCAGCATCGCTGACGAGGGAAAAGTGCCCGTGGCAGCCAATCAGCATTTTGACCAGCTGCAGCACGGACAGAACCGCCAGGAGCGAGATGACAAAGAGCGGATAATGCTGTGCTTTTTCTGGAAGCAGCAACGTTTCATGATAGAAAAATCCGCAAAATGCCAGCATAAAAAACACTATGGCAAGTTCTGATTTTTTCATAGATGAATTGACTCCTTAGGATTATTTGGTGTAGAGCTTGGAAACAACATCCCGGCAGAATTCGAGCTGCTGGCTGATCAGTTCCCCAAGCTGTTTGTTGTCAAGATAGTCCATGGTAAGACCGGCATTTTTATGGTCACGGATGGTTTGTTCATCAGTCATGACAATCTTGAAGATATTGACATAATAGTTGATGATATTATCCGGCGTCCCTTTTGGAGCCACAAGCGCGCGGGCCGTACCATACCACTTGTTGTAATAGCCCAATTCACCCAAGGTCGGGACATCCTTCAGATTGTCCAGCCGTTTTTCCGAGTAAACGCCGAGCACGCGAAGCACTGGGGAAGCCCCGCCAATCAGAGGTTCAACGTCGCCAACCTTGGCACAGGAAAAGTCCACTTCGCCTTGGCGCAGGGCAAGGAGCTGATCGGCCGTGCCGCCGTAAGGAACGGCATTGTATTCGAATTTAGCCGATTTTGCAAGGAGCTGGGCAGCCGTGTGATTGGATGCCTGTACCCCGTTGGTGGAAGCTTTGAGTTTTCCGGGGTTTTGTTGGGCGTCTGCCACAAGATCCTTCAGCGTCTTCCACTTGCTGTCCGCACGGACGACAACAACACTCGTTTCCTTCAGATGATTGGCAATGGGCACGATACTCTTCTCATTGAAGGCGGATCCTTTTTGCAGGGCCAGGGTCGTATAGGTCGGTAGGTTGATATAGCCAATGGTGTATCCATCCGGCTTGGCTTTGGAGAGTTCTGTCCAGCCAATTTTTCCGTCTGCTCCTGGTTTATTATCAACAATTAGGGTCTTTCCAATATGTTTTTCTGCATCCTTGCAAAGAATACGGGCACCAGTATCCGTACCGGACCCTGCTTTGTAAGCAACAATGACATGGATGTCCTTTTCTGGCTTCCAAGCTCCGCCTGATTTAGCCGCTTCCTTTTTACCGCCGCAAGCCGCAAGAGCAAGGGTCATGGCACAAAGAGCGGAAGCTGCGAGCAATCTTTTCATTTTCATCGTAAAACTCCTCCTTTATGGAAAATGTAAAATCTATGTAAACTAATTGTAACATATTGTGCAGGGAAAAAAGAGAATTGCCTGATTTTTTCAGTCAACTTAGAAAAGAGACGCTTTTTTCAGTATAGCTTTTGAAGATTCTGCAAAATGACGGGAACTATGGTAAAATAGGGGGAACCTTGGATGATTTCCAGATTCCATTATAAGAAAGCACCGGTAGAATCCCATGCAGAATAAACAAGATAAACGCACTGAAAAATTCCACGAGATGCTGGAAGCACCCGTGGATCGACTCATTTTAAAACTTGCCATTCCTTCCATTTTAAGTATGCTGACCACTAGCTTTTACAACATGGCCGATACGTTTTTTGTGAGCAAGCTGGACACTAGTTCCACCGCCGCGGTGGGTGTGACCTTTGCCAGCATGTCCATCATCCAGGCTCTTGGTTTTTTCTTTGGCCAGGGATCGGGAACCTACATGGCCCGAGAACTGGGAGCTCAGCGAATCCAAAATGCACGCACCATGGCAAGTACGAGCTTCTTTTATGCTTTTATTTGCGGTCTCTTTCTTTTGCTCATTGGGCATTTCAATGCGCGGGACATTGCCCAGTTGACAGGGTCCACGCCAACCATCCTGCCTCATGCTGCTTCTTATCTAGCCATCATCATGTGCGGAGCGCCTGTCATGATGTGTTCCCTTCTTATGAATAACCATCTGCGGTTTCAAGGAAACAGTGCCTTTGGGATGGTGGGCATCATGGCCGGAGGGGTCCTTAATATGCTCCTTGATCCTCTATTTATCTTTTTCTTTGGCCTTGGGGTATCAGGGGCTGCATACGCGACGGTCATCAGCCAATGCTTTAGTTTCTTTATCCTTCTTGTCATGACCCACAAAGGCGGCAATATTCCTATAAGGTTCCGCGATTTCCATCCGTCGGCCGCCCTTTTCAAGGAAATTACGGCCGGCGGTCTGCCCTCTTTATTTAGGCAGGGGACGGCAAGTCTTGCAACGATCAGTCTTAATGTGGCAGCTGGGGCCTTTGGGGACGCCGCTATCGCGGCCATGAGCATTGTCACGCGGCTTGCTTTTATTGGTGCGTCTGCCATCATTGGTATTGGGCAAGGGTTCCAGCCTGTCTGCGGTTTTAGTTATGGCGCAAGGTCCTACCAACGGCTGCGGGACGGATTTGCCTTTTCTCTTCGCCTGAATACAGCGGTTGGACTTACGGCAAGCCTTGCAGGCTTTTTCTTTGCCGATCCCATCCTCCGTTTGTTCCGAGACGATCCCCTCGTCATTTCCATAGGGACTCAGGCGCTCCGGGCCCAATGCGTTACATTTACCACACTGGCTCTCGTAATCATTGCCAATATGCTTTTGCAGGTCACAAGACGCACAACTGGGGCTGTCCTTATTTCCATCGGACGGACAGGGCTTTTCCTGATTCCTTTTGTTCTCATTGTGCCTCGCATCTTTGGCCTTACGGGGTTGATCTGGTGCCAATCCCTATCCGATTTATGTGCTTTTTGTCTATCCTTGTACCTGACACGGAAATTTTTCCGATTCCTTCCCCATAAGGATGGACAGGCGCCCCAATAAGCCCAAAAAAACAGCTGCTCGAAAGGGCAGCTGTTTTTTGATTAAAGACGATGGGAGGAATTAAGGACGTCCCGCATTTTGTGGGAGACCATATCCTTGATGGCCTGTCGTCCAGCCCCTAAGTAGGAGCGGGGATCGAAGTCTTCTGGATGTTCTGCCAGGTACTTGCGAATGGATGCGGTCATGGCAAGACGCAGGTCCGTATCGATATTAATCTTACAGACACCGTATTTGCCTGCTTTAAGGAGCATGTCTTCCGGTACCCCTTGAGCTCCGTCAAGCTTGCCGCCATAACGGTTGCATTCTTCTACGAAGGCGGGAATGACCGTGGAGGCTCCGTGAAGGACCAAGGGGAAGTTTGGCAGCAGGTTGGAGATTTTTTCAAGACGGGCGAAGTCAAGTTCCGGCTTTCCTTTGAATTTGTAGGCACCATGGCTTGTCCCGATGGCAATGGCCAGGGAATCGACACCCGTTCTTTCCACAAATTCAACAGCTTGATCAGGATCGGTGTAGGTTGCATCCTTCGTATTGACCTTAACGGCGTCCTCCACACCGGCTAGTTTTCCCAATTCGGCTTCCACGACAACCCCTTTGCTGTGGGCATAGTCGACAACACGTTTTGTCAATTCGATATTTTCCTCGAAGGGATATTTGGAACCATCAATCATGACGGACGTAAAACCGCCATCAACACAGGCTTTGCAGATTTCGAAATCAGCACCATGGTCAAGATGGAGGGCAATGGGCAGATCCGTATCTTCAAGGGCCGCCTGGACGAGGTGAAGCAAATAAGCGTGCTTGGCATATTTACGGGCACCAGCGGAAACCTGAAGAATCAGCGGGGATTCTTCTTCTTTGGCGGCATCGACAATCCCTTGGACAATTTCCATATTATTGACGTTGAAAGCCCCAACCGCATAGTGACCTTCATAAGCTTTCTTGAACATGTCTTTCGTAGTTACAAGTGGCATAATACATCCTCCTATCAATAAAAGTCGTCCTCATTATATCATATTCCCTTCATCTTTCGTCCTTTTTTTTGGAAATACAGGGGGCAAAAGCCTTATTGGCAGGTAAGAAAAAAGGAAGGGACGGGTCCGTAATCTTCACGTCCTTTCCTGATAAGGGATGGCGGAACTGGAGCCGCATCGCGTGCAGGGCATGGGCTTTTTGGGACCCCTTTGCGCCATAGAGAGTATCGCCTAGGAGAGGATGCCCCATGAATGCCGCATGTACGCGAATCTGATGGGTGCGTCCGGTATAAAGATGGAAAGCAACCACGCTTTTCGCTGCATCCTGCCACAGCACGCGGTAGCGTGTACGAGCCGGCTTGCCCTGGGGCGCGACACAGCGCTCGATAAGGGAGCCATCCTTGCGGGCTATGGGCTGAGCGATGACCCCGGAGAATTTTTCCCAAGGGCCATGCGAGAGGGCAAGGTAGAGCTTTTTCATGGGGGCCTTAGTGAGCATATGATGGAGTGCGGCGTTTTTGGCAAATAGGACAATGCCGCTTGTTTCACGGTCGAGCCGCGAAACCGGATGAAGGGCGGCTTTAATGCCATGTTCCCTGTAATAGAAGAGAACACGGCGGGATAGGGAAGACTCTTGGGTAAGGCCGCTGTTGTGGACAAGCAGTCCTTGCTCCTTATGAACGGCAAGGAGAACCTCATCTTCATATAAAATCGTGAGGGGGCCTTCTTCCGGGACAAGGTCCGTTTCTTCTGGTAAAAAAGGAAAACTGACTCGATCATTGGCTGAAAGCGGTATATCCCATACTGTGACGAGGCCATTGACAAAAAGAGCCCGTGCTTTTTTTAGGGCTTTCCAGTAGGAAGCCGACAGCCCCCACTGCATGAGAAATGTCTTTAAATGAATCCCTGATTGGTTCTTCGGGACAAGCAGCTGGTTCATGGGAACCCTCCTTGGTATTGACTGGCACGCCTTCCGCCCTGAAGCATCCCCTTCAAGCAGTTGACTATCTTACCCACATTGAGTAAGATGAAGGGTAGGAAAATTAAAAGAAAATAAGATCCATAAGTTGTTGCTTAGAAGATGAGAAATGAGGAAAAGGTCATGAAAAAGGAGCTCTTGGTTCTGCTCGCATCAGTTTTGACATTCTATACAGGAAAAACCGTCTCCGCAAAGGAAACCTACCAGCTCCTTGGAGTCAATCCTGCTGGTGAGTACTATGTGGAGCAAGAGTCTCTTGAAAAGGCGCTTCAAAAGGAAAAAGGGGGCCTTCTTGAACAGGTTAAAACAAAAGCCGTTTTGAAGGATCAGAACTTTATCCGTCTTTTAGGGGAAACCTACGAGAAAAAACTCGAAGATAACGATCGACCTGGTTCGTGCGAACTTATTGTATCATTAAACTTAGAAAATCACACCTATAAAGTCGATCAGGTCGCCCTCCTGTCTAAGAAGGGAAAAGTCATAGAAAAGAAACATTTGAAGGAAGCCTTCATTCCCATTCCCAAGATGACATTCATTGAAGCCCTATCACGCTCTGCCCAGGCAGGTGTGGAACTAAGACATGAGAATCCGGTACTTCCCTCTGGAATCAGTGTGAAGACCCTAGAAAGCACAAAAAAGAGAGGTTATAACGAAAAATGAGAAAACGTGGTTTTGAAAAGATTGCCGCTTATGCAGATCGGTCATTTCCCATGCCGACAAGACAGACAAAATATTCCGCTGGCTATGACATTTATTTACCGGAATCTGTGACAATTCCTGCCCATTCCCAGAAAATGATTTCTACGGGGATCAAGGCCTATATGCAGGATGATGAATTCTTAGGTATCCATATCCGCTCCAGTATGGCCATTAAACGTCATTTACGTCTTGTCAACAATGAAGGAATTGTTGATGCTGATTATTACAACAATCCTGATAATGAGGGCCATCTAATGATTGCACTCGCCAATGATACCGATAAAGACATTGTCCTTCAAGCTCATGAGCGGATTGCCCAGGGAATCTTTTATCGTTATCTTACGACGGATGATGATGCAAGCAAGGAAAAGTCGGTTCGCAGTGGAGGGTTTGGCAGCACCACCAGCAAGGAGGCAGACAAATGAAATCAATGAATGATCTTGTAAATGCTTGTGCCACGATAGGTGATTGGGGCGGCTATAAGATCTATGAGTGGTATAAACTCTTTCCAGAAGAACGGGAAAGGGCCCTGCGGGAGTATATGTATCTTAAGACCCATATGATCCAGGACTGTGCGCACCAGGTTGGCCTTCATCCGTCCCTAGAGGTATGGAATGATTTTTTTGATCAGGTTGGCACTGCCTTTGAATTGGATCCTGCCAATCTTTGCCATGCCACCTACGATGGACTTGTGGAGGCCCTGCATGCCTATGAAGGCGAAAAGTTCAACGCCATTTTAAAAACTTTTGAGACCCGTAGCGGGATAGGGAGCACGGCTTATTCGCAGCAATTTGTGCCGGAACTGACTGATCTTGTGACGCGGACAGCTTCCAGCCTGCGCAAGCTTCTCCAAGAGTAGGCTTTTGGGAATCAAAAAAACAAAATACCTTTTTTTCTAAAAAACGATTGACATAATATACTGAAATGCCTATACTATACCCATAAACTTAACAGTTGATAGAGGCGCGGGAACGATAAGTACTTTTCAGAGGGACACCGTTGAAGGAAAGGAAAGGCCAACCGCCGAAGTGGTCCGCTGGGTACAGGGGGCTGCTGGGATGCCGGCTAACAGCGGGTATACTGTCGCCATTATTTGGTGGAGCGCTATCGGTAATAAATAAACAAGGCCTGCTGATGTGGGCTTTATTGTTGCGGTTATTGGGAGCGTTCTCAATGACCGTATTTTTGTAAATAGAGAAAGGATGGAGCCAATGATTAAAGTATTGGTCAATGGAGCCCTTGGCAAGATGGGTTCCACTGTCGTTCGAACGGTTCTTCAGCAAGAGGACATGGAACTGATTTCCGCTGTCGATGTCCATGGTGCTGGTAAGACCGTAGAAGGCGTTCCCGTGGACGCGAGTTTGGAGGAAGCCCTCATAAGAAGTAAACCGGATGTTGTGGTTGACTTTACGCGTCCCGATGTTGTCATGGACAGCCTGCGGATCATTACTAGCCATGGTGTCAATGCGGTTGTCGGCACGACGGGATTTTCTCCGGAAGATCTTGAGGAAGTCAAGGGGCTTGCTGAAAAAAATGGTGTCGGCGTCCTCATTTGTCCAAACTTTGCCATTGGTGCCGTTTTGATGATGAAAGCGGCGGAAGAAATTGCCAAATACTTGCCCCAAGTGGAGATCATCGAACTTCATCATGATCAAAAACTTGATGCACCATCAGGAACCGCCATGCTTACGGCCCAGAAGCTCGCCAAGGCCCGCGGCGGTTATGTGGCGCAGGGCAGGGAAGACGAAACAGAGAAGCTGGCGCATGTACGGGGTGGCAATTATGAAGGCATGCACATCCATAGCGTGCGGCTGCCTGGTTTTGTCGCCAGTCAGGAAATCATTTTCGGAAGCATGGGTGAACGCCTCGTCATCCGCAATGATTCCATCAACCGTGACTGCTACATGCCTGGTGTTATGCTGGGATGTCGGACCATGGTTAAACGCAGGGGCCTTGTGTATGGGCTGGATACAATTTTGTAAGGAAGCGTTTCTAATTTGAAAGAGGGGGAACAATCATGAAGGAGTATAATCTAGCAATCTTAGGTGCAACGGGTGCAGTGGGGCAGGAATTCATCAATCTGCTCAATGAACGAGATTTCCCTTTTAAGAACCTGAAACTCCTGGCTTCTGCACGCAGTGCAGGCAAAGAACTGACGGTTCGGGGCAAGACCTATAAGGTCGAAGAAGCAAAGGCTGATTCCTTTAACGGAGTTGATGTTGCCCTATTTGCCGGCGGCTCGATCAGCAAGACGTTTGCACCAATTGCTGTCAAGGCAGGAGCCGTCGTCATTGATAATTCAAGTACCTATCGCATGGATCCTGAGGTTCCTCTGATTGTTCCGGAAGTCAATCCTCAGGATATTAAAAAGCATAAAGGCATCATTGCCAACCCGAATTGCTCAACCATCATCATGGTCATGGCCCTGAAGCCGATTTATGATCTTGCACGCATCAAAAGAATCATCGTATCCACTTATCAGGCGGCCTCTGGTGCCGGTAAGGACGGTCTTGATGAACTGGAACGCCAGATTAAGGAAGCTGCTGCCGGCAAGGAAATGACTGCTCATATCTTCCCCAGCGCAAGTGCTGCCAAACATTTCCCGTTGGCCCTGAATCTTGTGCCGCAGATTGATGTCTTCCTTGATAACCTTTATACAAAGGAAGAAATGAAGATGGTCAATGAAACCAAGAAGATTTTCTCTGATCCGGAAATGCGTATCACGGCGACAACGGTTCGTGTTCCTGTGTACCGCAGTCACAGTGAATCTGTCAATGTGGAACTTGAACATGATGTGGAACTTGCTGACATCCGCAAGGCACTCAGCCAGTTCCCCGGTGTTGTTCTTCAAGATGATCCTTCCCAGCAAATCTATCCGATGCCGCTTTACACATCGGGCCTCAATGATGTTTATGTCGGCCGCCTGAGACGGGATGAATCGGCCGACAGAAGCTTCAATTTTTGGTGTGTTGGGGATCAAATCCGCAAAGGGGCTGCACTCAACACGTTCCAGATTGCGGAAACCATGGTCAAGAATAACTGGCTCTAAGAGGAGGCCCTACGCAGATGAAAATCATCGTACAAAAATTCGGCGGAACGAGTGTGGCTACACCCCAGACCCGTCAACTCGTTGTCAAGAAAGTAAAGGAAGCCGTCGATGGAGGCTATGCGCCCATTGTCGTTGTTTCTGCCATGGGCCGCAGGGGAGACCCTTATGCAACAGACACGCTGATTGAAATGCTCCGTTCCGTCAATCCTGACCCGGATGTGCATGAATTGGACCTTATGATGGCCTGTGGGGAAATCATTTCTTCAACGGTTATGGCTTCCACCCTGCAGAAGGAAGGCTTCAAGGCCAAAGCCTTGACAGGTGGACAGGCTGGTATGGTGACAGATGGAAATTTTGGCAATGCCAAGATCAAGACAGTCCGTCCCAAGACACTGAAAACCCTTGTCGAACAAGGGATCATTCCTGTCATCTGTGGATTCCAAGGTGTCACTGATATGGATGGCAGCATTACGACCTTGGGACGCGGCGGCAGTGACACGTCAGCCGCGGCTTTTGGGGTTGCCGTAGATGCTGAAAAAGTAGAAATTTATACCGATGTCGATGGCGTCATGACGGCCGACCCCCGCATTGTTTCCGATGCCAAGATCATCAAGCAGATTTCCTATGACGAAATCCGTGAAATGGCGCATCAAGGTGCCAAGGTCATCCATCCCCGCGCCGTTGAGATTGTCATGCGATATGGGGTACCCATGGTCGTTAAAAGCACCTTTTCTGATGCACCGGGTACCCTTATCACGACGGATGACAAGATTGATACCCTGGAAAGTCAGGATGATGTTGAAAGCAATCATGCCAGTGGAGTTGCCAGCCTCAAGGATCTTTCTTTCTTCCAAGTGGACCTGTCGCAGGATACGTCCAATAATGGCAGCAGGGTCTTTAAAGATTTGGCTTCTCACGGTGTCAGCATTGGGAGTTTGAGTTTCCAGCCTCAGTCCCTTATGTTTGCGGTCTATACGGTCAATGCCCCGAAAGCGGAGGAAGTCCTCAAAGCCGAGGGATACCATTATACCCTCACTAAGGAATGTGCCAAGGTGACGGTCGTGGGTTCCCATATGGGCGGTACGCCCGGGGTCATGGCTCGCTTTGTTGGGGCCCTCACGGCAGCTGGGGTAAAAATCCTGCAGACAACCGATTCTGACAACCTCGTTTCCGCTATTATCGAAGAACGCGACGTGAAGACCGCGGTTTGCGCCCTTCACAGCGCATTTGCAACCCAGGAAGGAGAATAGTCTCATGAAGCCCTATTTTGGACGCCTTATTACTGCAATGATTACGTTTTTCCACGAAGATGGATCCCTCAATGCTGAAGGAACTGCCGAATTTGCTTCCTGGCTTGTCGATCATGGTTCTGACGCCATTCTCGTCGCTGGTACAAGCGGTGAAGCGCCAACCCTGACCTATGATGAGAAAAAGGAACTGTTTACGGCTGTTATCAAGAAGCTTGACGGAAGAGCTCCTGTCATCGTTGGGACTGGATCCAATGATACGGCCCAGACCCTCAACATGAACAAACTTGCTGAAGAAGTCGGCGCCGACGGCGTTCTTGTTGTTGGTCCTTTTTATAACAAGCCTTCCCAGGAAGGATTCTATCAGCATTTCAAGACGGTTGCTGAACATACCAAATTACCTATCTTGGTCTACAATGTTCCTGGCCGCACAGGAACCAATATCAAACCGCTTACCATGGCCCGGCTTGTCAAAAATTGTCCCAATATCGTGGGTATCAAGGAAGCTTCCGGAAACGTATCCCAAGTAGCGGAGCTTTATCGCATCATGCCGGAAGATTTCTCCATCTATAGTGGAGATGACGGTCTGACCCTGCCCTTTTTTGCGGTCGGCGCCTGCGGCCTCATTTCTGTCCGCAGCAATGTAGGCGGTGAACTTCTTCAGGATTTGATGCAAAGCTTTGAAAAAGGGGATGTAGTCCGGGCACGTGAACTCAATAAGGTCATGGTTCCTCAAGCTGATTCTATGTTCCTTGTCAGCAATCCAATTCCCATCAAGGAAGCTGTCGGATTGATGACACCTTTTACTCCGGGACCTTACCGCCTGCCGCTTTGCCCTATGACGGCAGAAGAACGCCAAAAGGTCCATCAGGCTTGGAAAGAAACAGGATTACTAAAGTGAGGAACTGGCGCTGTCGTGATTGACAGCGTCATTTTTTGTTTTATAGGGAGTTTATGAGTCCGTTCTCCGTTTTAGCGTCAATTATGGTATAATGACCATATATAAGAATGGAGGAACGGCACTTATGTTAGCGGACCTGCATATGCATACGACCTTTTCAGATGGGGTCAATACACCAGAGGAACTTGTACGGGAAGCAGAAAAAGCTCACCTATGCGCCATGGCCATTACCGACCATGATAATACCCTTGCCTATGATGAAGCAAAAAAGGTCATCGATGCGCGCCAGGATGGCATCCATCTGATCCGGGGTGTTGAGATGGATACGGATTATAAAGGAAAGGATGTCCATGTTCTAGGGTTCCACTTTGATCCTGCCGTCCCAATTTTCCAGCAGGCCCTTGCCTGGAACCGCAGCGGAAGGGTGGAACGGGTCATGAAGATCATTGAAAAAATCCAATCCCTGGGATATGAGCTTTCCTTTCAGGAAGTAAAGAGGGAAGCAGCAGGCGCCCATAGCCTTGGGCGTCCCCATATTGCCCGCGTTCTCGTCAAAAAGGGGTATTTTCCAACCGTAAAGGACGTTTTTGATACGCTCATCGCGGCAGGAAAACCAGCTTATCTCCGTCAGGTCAAGATGAGTCCCTTCGAGGCTGCCCGGATCATCCACAAAGCCGGTGGAATTGCCGTCCTTGCTCATCCGGCAGAGATTGAAAATCTTTCCTATGTAGAGGAAATCCTTCATAGCGGGGTCATGGATGGGATGGAAGTCTTCCACCCGTCCGTTCTGCAGGAAAAAAACAAACATGATTGGCTTGCCATCGCGAAAAAGTATCATCTCATGGTCAGCGGCGGAAGCGACCTACATGGCAATCCGGGGCGGTTTCCCATGCACTTAGGGGAATTTTCGATTCCGTATGATGCAGTATCGGAGATTGTCACATACCCTCAAAACAGGGGGAATGCAAAATGAAAGTGATTACTTTTACAGGCCCAAGTGGAACCGGCAAAAGTTTTCGTGCCATCAGTGTGGCGCACCAGCATGGCTGTGATGGCATCATCGATGATGGATTGCTTATTGAAGGCACAAAGATTTTAGCAGGAAAATCGGCCAAGACCGAACAGAATAAAGTGCAGGCGGTCAAACGGGCTATTTTTATGGAAAAGGACCACTGCGATGAGGTCAAGGAAGCTATTCAGCATAGCCGGATTAGCTGTCTGCTTGTCATTGGAACCAGTGACAAAATGGCGGTAACCATTTGCAAACGACTTGCATTGCCGGTGCCTTCGGAATTTGTCCATATCCAGGATATTGCCACGACTCGGGAAATGAAAAAAGCTCGTGATACGCGCATAAAGGAAGGAAAACATATCGTTCCTGTTCCGACTATCGAACTGAAGCCGCATCTATCGGGTGTTCTTGTGGATTTACCCCATCGTCTTTTTGGCCGCAATAAGAAACACAAGGATCTGCCTGAAAAATCCATTGTCAGACCTGCCTTTAGTTACTATGGAAAGATTTCTGTGACCGATTATGTCGTCAGTGATATCGTTCGTATTGTGGTCCAGAAAAACAAGGATGTGGACCGGATTTCCGCCATCAAGGTCCGGCGTCCGGCAGATACCAATAAAGGGATGACCATTTACCTGGATTTGGTCCTGTTCTTTGGTGCCCAGATCTTTGAGGTCGTAAGGCAGTTGCAGGCCAAAATCAAGGTTAAGGTCGAAGGCATGACCAGTATGCCCGTTCGGGATATCAATGTTTCAATCAAAAGCTTGACTGTGCGCAGTGAAAAGAAAGAAGAAACCATTGCCGCCATACCTCACGAATCATAAGAGGGGGAGGGGAAGCCCTCCTTTTCTCTTTTCTCTAAGGAGTCTCACGTAACCATGAAGTCCAAAAAACTTCCAGAATCCGTCTTTTTGGAGCGAATCCACGCTCTTCAAAGGGACCTTTGCACTTTGGCGTCCCAGCCTGTTGAACAAAAAAATGTGAACTTTGGCGTCCAGCTCATCGTGGTCAATGGTAGGGAGCGCGCTGTTGTCACGATTTATAATGGAAAAGATGGATGGCGTCCTGTGCTTTCACAGAAAGAGGGGTCCTTCTTTGACCGAGTGAGGAATGTTGTCTTTGGCATGGACGCAGCTTCTTCAACCCCATCTGGGGAAAAAGGTGTAGGGCCTCTTTTGACCCTTTTAGGAGCGGTCAAGAAGCCTGGTGAGTTATGGGCGGGCAGCGACGAATCGGGAAAAGGTGACTATCTTGGCCCTTTGTGCGTAGCCGCCGTCATTCTTGATGAAATTGGTGCCAAAAAACTTCTTGCCCTTGGGGTTAGAGATAGTAAGACTCTCTCAGACGCGAAGATTAGGAGGCTTGCGCCGCAAGTCTATGCCATAGCCAAAGCAAGTGCCGCGGCCGCCCTTATGCCCCAGCAGTACAACGAGGAATATGAGAAGGCGCAGAACCTGAATCCGCTTTTGAGTACTTATCACATTGGGGCCATTATGACTGTCCTTAAAAAAGTTCCGGAATGTCATTTTGCCCTGGTTGACCAATTTACCCGGTCTCCTTACATCAAAAATGAGCTGGAAAGAGCGGTTCCTGGTCTTTCTGTTTATTCTCATACGAAGGGAGAAGCGGATATGGCCGTGGCGGCAGCCTCAATTCTAGCTCGTTCCCTGTTTCTCAAGAAGATGGAGGAGTTATCCCAGGAGGCTGGTTTTGAACTTCCTTTTGGAGGCGGCGCCCAGGCAACACGAGCTGCAGAAAAAATCATCCAGCAGGAAGGGCGAGAACGCCTTGGCCATTACGCCAAACTGCATTTTGCCAATACAAAGAATCTCAAGGGATAGCTCCTTGTCTGTTTTCTTGTTCTCTAACCTATGATATAATAAGAGGGTTATGTAGCACTCATCACTTTCGTGAAATTTTGATGGGAAGGTCTTTCCATGAATAAACAAATTTTTCGCATGCTTCTCGTCCTCTTTTTTGTCGTTGTCTGTGTCTCCGCCGGCGTCATCTATTTTACCTTTGATCGCAGGGCCTTGGATTATCTGACGACATTTCGTCCGCAGTACGCCCTGCTGGCCCTTTTCCTTCTCGGTGTAGGTCTTTTCTTTGACGGGACACGACTTATTACGCTGACTCATCTTTCTGATGAAAAGATGGACTATAAGCACGTGTTCAATGTTGTCTTCAGCAACTATTTTCTGGCCCTTTTGACCCCGGGCCAAGGAGGCGGCGGGATTGCCCAGCTGATGTTCATGAAAAAAGCGGGCGTTTCAGTTGCTAAATCAACCTTGATCATCATTGTCAGGACCGTTATGTCCATTTTGTTTCTTTTCCTCACTGTGCCAGTTGTCTTTTATTTTGATCCGAGTCTTGTGAGCTGGATGCCGCCCAGCGTCATTGCCCTCGTTTGTGCCTTCTTTATTTTTGCACCTGGCATGCTGATTTACTGTATCGTTACAGGACGCTTTGAAAAATGGCTGGTTCGGTTCTGCCGCCGCTTTTCCCCAAAGGTTCAGGAAGCGGTCTTTCTTTGGTACCGTGATTTCCAGCAGGCCCTGCTCCTGCTTTTCAAGAATCCCAAGCAAGTTCTTCGAGCATTTATTGAATCCGGTCTCAGCCTGCTTTTTATTTATTCGGTTGTGCCCGTTTTTATTTACGCCTTTGGCATTACCAATATTCCACTTCATATCATTATGGGACGGATGTGTCTCATCAACCTTGTTTTATACTTTACGCCGACTCCCGGCGGTACTGGGGTTGCGGAAGGGGGATTTCTGGTCCTTTTCAACTCCTTGCTTCCAGCGGGTGTGGCCGGTGTAGTGGCCGTTATGTGGCGCTTTTTCTGTGAATATATTCCCTTTACGATTGGGGCCATCGTCACAATCAAAAGTTTTGGCCTTGATGTGTTGACGCAGATTCGGAGGAGGAACATCGACTGATGAAAAAAATCCTAGTGACCGGTGGGGCAGGTTTCATTGGATCCCACATCTTGGAAAAATGCAGTGAAGTTCCTGGACTTTCCGTAACTGTCCTGGATAATCTCTCTTCAGGATTCAAGGAATATGTCCCTCTTTCGATGAATTTGGTGCAAATGGACGTGCGGGATAAAGCATTGATTGATTTCCTGCTACAGGAAAAGTTTGATACAGTCATCCACCTAGCTGCCCAAACCTTGGTGCCTTTTTCCATGGAATATCCTTTGGTTGATGCGGACATCAACATCAAAGGGCTAATTAATCTATTGGAAGGCTGCCGCAAGAGCGGTGTCAAGCGAATCATCTTTTCATCGAGTGCGGCCGTCTATGGGGATAATCAGCATCTTCCCCTTACGGAAAAGGAAATCCCAGCGCCGACTTCTTTCTACGGTCTATCCAAGGTGACGGCAGAATCCTACATTCGTCTCTACTGCTTACTTTACGGGATGCATGGAATCATCCTGCGATTTGCCAATGTCTATGGCGAGCGGCAGGGAGAAACGGGTGAGGGCGGTGTCATCAGTATTTTTGCCCGTCTTCTTCACGAACATAAGCCCCTTACCGTTTTTGGCGACGGTCAGCAGACCCGGGACTTTATTTATGTAGGTGATATTGCGGAAACAATGGTTCGTTCCCTTAGTTATGAAGGACTTGCCACGCTGAACGTTTCGACAGGATGCAAGGTTTCCCTCAATGCGCTTTTCTCCGTTATGGAAAAGCTCACGGGACAGATTCCTTCAGTACAATATGGACCGAGGAGGAAAGGGGATATCCGTGATTCGGTTTTATCCCATGAAGCCCTTCAAAAAGAACTCGGACCTATGACATTTACTTCACTTCAGGATGGCCTTTCCCGTACGCTTGCGTATTTTTCTACCCATCCGTAAGGAGGGATTTTCTTGAAAAAGATTATCATGGTCCTATTGGCGGTCAGTCTCTTTTTGGTCAGCGCCTGTCATAAAAAAGAGACGGCGCCTCAACCGGCTGCAGCACCGATGCCTCAGCTGCGCCTGGCAGCTGATGAAGGACCAAATACCAATGCCCGTGCAGCGGTTGCCATCAGCCGCTTGTTGAGTCTTCATTTTGATGGCCTTGATACAAGTACCCTTTCTACGGCGGGCTCGCTGGCTTCTTTGGATCTTATGAAGCAAGGAAAAGCTGATTTGGCCATTGTTCAGCAGGACGTTGCCGAAGCAGTTTTTTCAGGAAAGGCACTCTACGAAGGAAAACCTTACCAGGATTTTCGTGAACTGTGTTATCTGGGGTCCCGCACACTGTATTTTCTGGTGCCTCGACTTTCCACCCTCTCTGATATAAGGGAGCTCAAGGATTGTAAAGTCGCAGTAGGCGCTCCTGGATCGGGCATGGAAGTTACAGTTCGTGCCTTGTTGCGTGCTGCCCATATGAAACGTCAGGATATGGTCTTTCAGTATCTTTCCGATCAAGAAGCTTTATCTGCTGTAGCTTCCGGTCGAGTCGACGCAGCTTTGGTTATGGGGGGCTTACCGGATAAGGAAATCAATGAAGCTCTCGCGGGCGGAGCCCTTCGCTTGATTCCTCTTGAGGGAGCCGCTTTTGAGGAGCTAGCTGAACGGACGGGACTGTATTTGCCAACAACAATCAAATTAGGGACATATCCTTATATGGAGGGCCCTGTTTCCACCCTTTCTGTTCCAGTCCTACTTGTAGGAACAAGCTCGCTCCCGAAGGAGAGGACCCTGGCGCTGCGAAGCTTACTCCAAAATGGGGTGGGGGAGATCAAAAAAAGCGATGTTTCCCTCCTTTCTTTTCCAAATCAGACACTTTTTACGCCCTCAGGAATTCCGTTTCCTGAAAGTTGGGAGAGCTCGGAGAAGAAGAATCCGGGCGAATCTTCTCAATAAAGAGGAGAATGGCTGATTTTCTGCGCCAATCCGTTGCAAATCTAGACGCTACAAGTTATAATGAAATACTAGGGATTAGGGGAAGGATGGTCCATATCCTTCCCTTATTCTTAACGTGATTCTGTGTTAGCAGAGTAAAACAGGAATTTTCCACGGACTGTCATCGTCCCGTGGTTGATGGGTTTTAGGATCTAAAACCCCATAATTCATAGATTATCGTACTTTTGGAAGCCTTTCAGTCTCTTTTTTGTGTTAAAGGTGAGCTGCGAGCTTTCGCTAAAAAATTGAGGAGGTGTCCCTTTTGGCAAAAGGACAACAGAAAAAAATAAGCATCATCCCTTTGGGTGGTCTTGGTGAAATTGGTAAAAATATGACCGCGTTCCGTTACGGAGAGGAAATCATCCTGGTTGATGCCGGTCTTGCTTTCCCGGATGATGAAATGCTCGGGATCGATCTTGTCATTCCAAATTTTTCCTACCTTGTTGAAAACAAGGATAAGGTCAAGGCAATCTTCCTGACCCACGGTCATGAAGATCATATCGGTGCCATGCCCTATGTGATGAAGGAACTGAACTGCCCCGTTTATGGCTGCCCACTGACGCTAGGAATCCTGTCGGGCCGTCTTCGTGAAAATGGCGTTTCAGATCAAAAGTGCAAAGCGGTCAAGGCTGGGGCCACTGTTCGTGCTGGATCTTTTCGGGTCGAATTCATCCATGTGAACCATAGCATCCCCGATGCGGTATCTCTTGCAATCCATACGCCTGTGGGTACAATTGTCCATACGGGTGACTATAAATTCGATCAGACCCCTGTTGACGGCCAGCCTACGGACTTTGCACGGCTTGCCGAAATTGGAGATAAAGGCGTCCTGCTTCTGCTGGCTGATTCAACAAATATTGAACGGCCTGGATTTACGCCCAGTGAAAAGAATGTAGGAAAAACGCTCGATGAACAGTTCAGGGCTGCCAAGAACCGGATCATCGTGGCCACCTTTTCCTCCAACGTCCATCGCCTGCAGCAGGTCATTGACGCAGCTGTCATGACGCGCCGCAAGGTTGCCGTCATTGGACGCAGCATGGTCAATGTCGTCAATATTGCCAGCGAGATGGGATATCTCAAGATTCCTAAAGGTGTACTCATTGATATTGATGAAACACGCAACTATTCACCGCGTCAAATTGCCATCATTACGACGGGCAGTCAGGGGGAACCCATGAGCGCCCTTACCCGTATGAGCAATAGTGAGCATAAAAAAGTGTCCATCATGCCCGGCGATACGGTCATCATTTCCGCTACTCCGATTCCAGGAAATGAGCGCGGCGTGGGGCACACCATAGACAACCTCTATAAGCTCGGAGCGGAGGTCGTCTATGGACGGGAGCGGGGCATTCACGTTTCCGGTCACGCCAGTCAGGAAGAAATCAAGATGATGCATCGACTGATCCGTCCAAAATTTTTTATGCCGGTCCACGGTGAATACCGTCACCTCGTGCTTCATAAGAAGCTCGCTATGCAGCTTGGCATGAATAAGGATAATGTCGTCATTGCTGAAAATGGATCTGTTGTGGATGTAACTCCGAACTCCATTGGAATCAGCGGCCACGTAACAGCCGGCAAGACCCTCATCGACGGACTTGGCGTAGGCGATGTCGGCAATGTCGTTCTTCGCGACCGCCGCCAGCTCTCACAAGATGGGATTCTCATCGTTGTGGTAACTATTGATCACAGTAATTATTCCATTGCTGCTGGTCCTGATATTGTCTCCCGCGGATTTGTCTATGTCCGTGAATCGGAAGAACTCATGGAAGGCGCACGTGACCGGGTTCTCTCCACTCTTGATAAATGCCGGGAAAGCCATGTGACGGAATGGTCCAGCTTGAAGTCCGCCGTACGGGATTCCTTGGGGCGTTATCTCTTTGAAAAAACGAGACGCCGTCCCATGATTTTACCGTTGATCATGGAAGTTTAACTGTCTGATAAAATAAGGAAGGATTGCCGTGAAGAAAAAAACGCAGCCAAAGAATACAAAGAAGAGGACAAAGGCCGGGGAAAATGGTTTTTCCTACAAGCTTGAGGCCCTTGGGATCGTATATGCTGCTCTTGGCCTCTTCATGGCTGTAAGCCTTTGGTATCCCGAAGTCGGTTTTTTGGGAGATTCTGCCCATTATTTCCTGACCATGGGTCTGGGAAGGGGCGCTTTGCTTCTTCCTATCTATTTGGTGATTTTGGGGTTAGGCTATGTTGTGAATCATAAGCGTCTCCAGTTCTCCAAAAGATTCTTTTCCATCCTGCTTTTTTTGGTGTCCCTTCTTTCCCTCTGGCATGCCAGTGTGATCCCGGAAGGGGCTGAAATCCTGCCAGAATCATTACCTATCGGTGGCGGCCTCCTTGGAGGCGCCATCGTGTTTGTTTTCACAAAGATTGCAGGCCGTATTGGGACCTTTATTCTGCTCATTGCCCTGACCTTGATTTCCTTGGTCCTGACAAATCGCTTCTCCCTCAGCAAACCCTTGAAGGCAGCTGGGGAAGAGATGAAGAACGGAGCCATGACAGCCGCTCAGAAATGGAATGATTACCAAGATGCTCGCAGAAAGCGGAAACGGGAAATTTATGATCAGGAGCGGCAGGAAGAAGCACAAATAGATCAAGAGGCCCAAACCGAGGACCCTAAGCATCAGAGCATCAGTGAGATCATCAAGGGAGCCCTATCGAGTACAAAACCACTTGTTAAATTTGATAAGGATGAAATTGAGGGCACTTTGGCAGCCCAGTCACCGGCTGTGGAAAAGGAACCAGAATATGTGCCCTATGAACCTGTCATCCCACCGAATATTCCCGATGAGCCGGCAGGAACGGAGAAAGAAAAAACACAGACAGCCGTATCCAAAGCTCAGGCAGAGGGTACTGCCCTTAGCACAGTTGAACAAGCCGATGCGTCCAGCTATGAATTTCCTCCCTTGACGCTTCTTAACCCACCGCGACCTGTCAATCGAAACCATTCTCGCCAGGAAATGGAAACCCAGGGGCACATCATTGAAAAGACGCTGACCGATTTTGGTGTTAAGGCGGCCCTTGTCAATGTCACCAAAGGGCCTTCTGTTACGCGGTATGAACTGGAACCGGCTCCCGGTGTCAAGGTGAACAAGATCCAGAATCTAGCTGAAGATATTGCCTTGAAGCTTGCCGTGACGAGCGTCCGTATTGAGCCAATCCCAGGCAAGGCTGCCATTGGGATTGAGGTACCGAGCCGCTACAGTGAGGCTGTGACATTCCGTTCCATCGTGGACTGTGATGAAATCCGTAACGCCAAAGGAAAACTTTGCGTCGGTCTCGGCAAGGATATCTCCGGCCGTGTTATTGTGGCCGATCTCAGCAAGATGCCTCATTTGCTGATTGCCGGTTCTACCGGGTCTGGTAAATCCGTTTGCATCAATACCATCATTGCCAGTCTTCTTTATCGGGCAAAACCGAACGAGGTCAAACTTATCCTTGTTGACCCAAAGGTCGTAGAACTGACAAATTACAATGGCATTCCCCATCTTTTGACCCCCGTTGTTACAGGGCCTAAACAGGCCGCCTCGGCCCTTCATTGGGCTGTTGTTGAGATGGAACGGCGCTACAGCCTTTTTGCAAAAACGCAAGTGAGAAAGATTGACGACTATAACGCCGTTGTTCCTGCTGATGAAGCCCTGCCCTTTATTGTTGTCATCATCGACGAATTAAGTGACCTCATGATGGTTGCCGCCGTCGATGTAGAAGACGCAATCCTGCGTCTTGCCCAAAAGGCCCGTGCTGCTGGAATCCATTTGATCCTTGCGACACAGCGTCCGAGTGTCGACGTCCTTACGGGGACCATCAAGGCCAATATCCCTTCGCGGATTGCCTTTGCTGTATCCTCCAATACGGATAGCCGGACCATCCTTGATATGAGCGGGGCTGAAAACCTTTTGGGCCGTGGGGATATGCTTTATTTCCCGACAGGTGCCAATAAGCCAACCCGTGTCCAAGGCGCCTTCATCACCGACGAGGAATTGGGACGGATTGTTGACTTCATCAAATCTGAATCCATTCCGACCGCGTATGAGGAAGAAGTAACGACCCAAGCCCTATCAGAAGATAAGAAAAAGCATGCTGCTGGGGAAGGGGAGGACGAGGCTGAGGACGACTTATTTGAAGATGCCTTGCGTCTTGTTGTTTCTACCCACCAGGCATCCAGTTCCATGCTCCAGCGAAAGTTCCGTATCGGCTATACCCGTGCCGCCCGGCTTGTAGATATGATGGAAGAAAAGGGAATTGTAGGTCCCAGTGAAGGGAGCAAGCCCCGCAGTCTCATAATGAGTGAGACTGCCATTGCGGAACGTTTCTTTACCAAGAACCCAAAGAAAGAGGCTGACTTTTCATGAAGCATATTGGAGAATACCTAAAGCAGCGGAGATGCGAAAAAAATATAACTCTGGAGGAAGTGGCATCCCAGACTGGCATCCGGGAGCAATATCTTACCGCTCTCGAATCCGGTGATTTTGAGAAGATTCCTGGAGATGTGTTTATCAAAGGGTTTATCCGGAATTACGGCAACTTCCTTGAAGAAAATGGCAATGATCTTGTCGAAGCTTACACAAAGGGCCTTGCCACACCAGAAGCCCTGCATGAACCCTTGAAGGCAGCTCCTTCGGATGTAAAAGAACAGCCCGAAGTCCTGCAGGAGCCCGCTTCTTCCCCTGCTTCCACAGCAGATGCCACGCCCGAAAACGACGAAGAGCGCACCATGGTTGTGACCCCTTCCATGATGGAAGAGGCGAGACGCTCGTGGGAAGAAGAGGAAGCATTCGAAGAAGAACAAGAAAAGACTACCCCGAAAGTGCAGGCCGTCATCAAGGAAATCGATGATGAACCGGAACCCGATGAAAATCAAAAAGAGGAATCTGGTATCGTTAAGAAACTGCGCCATTTCATTGAAAGCATCCTGTATGAAGAAGTCGACGAGGATGATGACGAAGATGACGACGCTGACGATGAGGCGTTAGAAAACGGCGAGGATAGACAGGAAAGCCCGCTTTATGCCTATCAAAAAAAGGAACGTCAAGACAATCGGAAGGGTGTCAGTGCCTATCTAAATATTCGGATCTTCGGCATTGTATTTGCCATTTTCTTTGGGATCTTCTGTGTGGTCATGGCTTATTTCCTGTTTGGCGGCAAGACCATGCCGGAAATCCCTGCTACGACGAGTCTATCTGACAGTGTAAAGAGTGAAAATTCTTCAACCAGGAAGGCGGAAGAAGCAAAAAAAGAAGAGAAACAGCCGGAGACAAAGGAAGAAAAAAAGGGGGACACCAAAGCCTTTGGAAAAGAACAGAAAAATGGGGTCACGGTAACAGTTACGTATAATAAACCCGTCTGGACGGAAGCCGATATTGACGGTAAACGTGTGGAAACGGCTACGGTCAGTGCTGGGTCGACAAGAACGTACAATGGAAAATCCACTGTTAAACTGAGTTTCGGCAGTATTCGAGACGTATCCATCAAGGTCAACGGAAAAGACTATAAATTGAAGGATACAGAGTGGGGGACCATGAGCAAGACTTTCCGTGCCCAGTAAATAAAGAGAGGAGTCCAAGTTGAAAATAGGAGTTGTAAGCCTAGGATGCCCTAAGAACCTCGTTGATTCTGAGGTCATGATGGGACTTATCCGTGACCGTAAATGGGAACTGACTAATGATCCATCCCATGCCGACATCATTATCGTCAATACCTGCGGTTTCATCGAAAGTGCCAAAACCGAATCCATCAATACCATCCTGCAGATGGCAGAATATAAGAAAATAGATTCCCATCGTAAACTCATTATGACGGGCTGCTTGGGTCAGCGTTATGCCCACGAACTTTTTGAACAGATGCCCGAAGTGGATGCAATTATCGGAACAGAATGTTATGATGCCATTGGGTCGGTCATTGATCGCGTGGAAAAGGGAGAGCGTTTTGTGCTGCTTGAAGCGCCTAAGCAATACTCCCAGCCTAAGAGCCGCGTCCTTTCCACTCCGCAATATACAGCTTATGTGAAGATTGCCGAAGGCTGCAGCAATCGCTGCTCCTATTGTGCTATTCCAAAAATACGGGGACCATATCGCAGCCGACCCTATGAGGAAATTGTAGAAGAAGTAAAATCCTTGGTTCAGCAGGGTACGCGGGAAGTTATCCTTGTTGCGCAAGATACGACGCAGTACGGGATTGATTTATACCACAAACTGCGTCTTTCCGAGCTTTTGCGTGATCTGAATGAGATCCCTGCCTTAACATGGATCCGCATCCTATACTGTTATCCCGAATCCTTTTCTGATGAACTCATAGAGACCATGGCCCAATGCAAGAAGGTTTGCCACTATGTTGACCTTCCGCTGCAGCACGCCAGCAATTCTCTTTTAAAGACCATGCGCCGTAGGGATACGCGGGAACAGGTTGAAATGCTCCTTGCTAAACTTCGCAACAGGATGCCTGACATCTGCCTGCGGACGACTTTTATTGTCGGCTTTCCAGGAGAAACTGAAGCGCAATTCGAGGAACTCCTTGATTTTGCTCAAAAAGAACACTTCCAATGCGCAGGTGTCTTTACCTATTCACAGGAAGAGGAAACCGAGGCAGGTGCCATGAAAAACCAGATCGATGAAGCAACCAAGCAGGAACGCTATCATCGCTTGATGGCACTGCAAGCCAAGATTTCTGAGGAAATCCAACAGGAACGGGAAGGAAAGGTCCTGACAGTTCTTGTGGAGGGACATGATGAAAAAAATCCGGACCTTGCTGTGGCGCGGTCCTATGCGGAAGCTCCTGATATTGACGGTAAGATCTTTATTGAAGGTGCTAAGGGACTTCGGGTAGGGGACTTTGTCAACGTCCAGATCGATCAAGGCTTTACGTATGAGGCTGTTTCTCACCTCGTAAAGGAGTGAATGTTCTGTGGATGTAGAAATCATCAGTACGGGAACGGAACTTTTATTGGGGGATATCCTTAATACGAGTTTCCAGTTCCTGTCAAGAACCCTGAATGACGCCGGTTTCAGTGTCCTTTATCAATCAACGGTGGGAGATAATCAAAAGCGCCTTTTAGCTGCCCTTTCCATTGCGCAAACGCGTGCCCAGATCATCATCCTTACGGGCGGCTTAGGCCCCACAAGAGGCGATATTACAGCTCAGACCGTTGCCGATTTTCTTGGTCGTCCCCTTGTGCTGAGTGAGGAATGGCTGAAAAAGATGGAGGCTTATTTTGCCTCTCGCGGACTTGTCATGAGCCCCAATAACCGGAAACAGGCCTATGTACCGGAAGGGGCGGTCATTTTCAATAATGATGTGGGAACCGCACCGGGTATGGCGATTGAAACAAATGGCGGCAAGGTTTTAATCCTGCTGCCAGGACCGCCTGAAGAAACCAAGTTCGTCCTTGAAAATGAGATGATGCCTTACCTTCGCCAGAAATTCCAAAGTCAAGGGATCATCCATTCCCGCATTCTTCATCTAAAAGGGTTGACCGAATCCATGACAGCCGAAAAACTTGATGACATTATCATGGCACAGACCAATCCGACAGTGGCACTATACGCGCGCCGCGGTGAAATCCTTGTACGGATCACAGCAAAAGCTGCAAGCCTGGAAGATTGTATGGCACTCATTCACAACGAGGAGACCAAGATCCGTGCCAAAGTTGGAGAATATATTTACGGAACTGACTATGAGACTTTGGGGGAAGCACTGGGAAAGTTGCTGCGTGCTAAGGGCATGACCATCGCTTTTGCAGAATCCTGCACGGGAGGGCTTGCCTCAAGTCTGGTGACCGATGTACCGGGAAGTTCGGAATACCTCATTGGTTCCGTTGTTTCCTATACCAATCAGGTCAAACATGAGATCCTGGGCGTTCCCCAGGAAACGCTCGATACGTATACGGCGGTATCCAAGGAAACGGCGATTGCTATGGCTGAAGGGGTGCGCCGTTTAATGCGCAGCGATATTGGTGTCAGTATTACAGGGATTGCAGGTCCTACAGGCGGTTCACCGGACAAACCGGTAGGACTGGTTTATGAAGCCTGTGCAACAAAGCATGGCACGGTTGTACAGGAACTTCGCTATCGGGCTTCGCGCACGACCGTCAAACTCCGTGCAGCAATGAACGCCATGGCCCTTGCCATGGATGAAGCTAAGAAATGAATCGTGCCAAACAAGTATGTTAGGAGAACCTATGACAGAACCAACAATTACGACCTTTGAAGACCTGAACCTTGACAAAAAGATTCTCTCTGCCCTGAAAGACATGGGCTTTGAGGAACCGTCACCCATCCAGAAAGGGGCCATTCCCCTTGCACTTGAAGGGGATGATATCATCGGACAGGCTCAAACCGGTACGGGCAAGACAGCGGCTTTCGGCATTCCCATCATCCAATCCATTGATGAAAAGAATCGCCATGTCCAGGCCTTGGTCATGTCCCCAACACGGGAACTATGCATCCAGGTGGCAGAAGAAATCAGCAAAATTGGCCGGCTGAAGCGTGTCCATGTCCTGCCTGTATATGGCGGACAGCCGATTGAACGCCAGATTCGGAGCCTGAAACATGGCGTCCAGGTCGTTATTGGGACCCCGGGCCGCCTTTTGGATCATTTGCGCCGCGGCACCATCAGTTTGGACCATATCCACTTCCTCGTCCTTGATGAAGCGGATGAAATGCTTGATATGGGGTTCATTGAAGATATTGAGACCATCATCAAGGAAGTTCCGCCAGAACGGCAGACCATGCTTTTTTCAGCGACGATGCCCCGTCCAATCTTGAGCATCAGTAAAAAGTACATGCGGACACCAAAGGTGGTAGCCATCCACAAGGAAATTGTGACGGCTCCGACCATTGATCAATATTATTATGAAACGCGCGATAAAGTGGATGGTCTGTGCCGAATCCTTGATACGACAGATGACTGCAAGATGATCATTTTCTGCCGCACCAAGAAAGGCGTGGATGAACTGGTCATTGCCCTTGCCACCCGTGGCTATGAGGCAGAAGGCCTCCATGGGGACCTGAGCCAGACGCAGCGTGATCGGGTAATGAAGAAATTCCGTCAAGATCAGGTTGATATCCTCGTTGCAACAGATGTAGCGGCCCGCGGTATTGATATTGACAATATCACCCACGTGGTGAATTTCGATGTTCCCCAGGATCCGGAAAGCTACGTCCACCGCATTGGCCGTACTGGTCGCGCCGGCAATACCGGCGTCGCCTTGACCTTTATCACTCCTCGTGAATTCCGTCAGTTAAAGCTCATTGAACGAAGCGTAAAGACGAAAATTATCCGCGGCCAGCTTCCGACCGATGCCAATGTCCTTGAAAAACAGCGGGAACAAATCATTTCCAAAATGCAGAGCATTCTTGAACAAAATCAATATCATGATTATCTGCCTATTGCAGAAGCCCTGGAAAATGATTATGACATTCATGATATTGCGGCGGCCGCTATCAAATTCATGCAGGAAGGAAATAAAGCTTTGGAAGAGCCCCAGACTGCGGATGCGCTGCCTGAAGCTCTTGCCAACACGGGGGCTCGCCCCGGCATGGTTAGACTATTTATCAACATCGGCCGCAGTGCCAAAGTCACGGTACGGGATATCATCCAAAGCATTGCCATCGAAGCCGAGATTCCAGCAAAATCGATTGGCCGCATCAGCATCTATGACAAATTCAGTTTTGTTGAAGTTCCTGCCGACTCAGCAGAAAAAGTCATGGCCGTGATGCATAAAAATACCATTCGCGGATTCCGCGTCAACATGGAGCCCGCTAAAGCACGGAGATAAGCACCATGGATAACATCGTCTACGGGAAGACGGAGGGAATTAAAAAACGGGTCTTGGAGCAGCTTCAATCGCTCTACGACCTGCATCTTGATCAGGGCCAGCTCATTTCGGAGGAACTGGCCCTCCTTCTGCGTGATATTTCGGAATCCATTGGACGCGAAGTCTCTGTCTATGTGGACCGCAAAGGAATAATTTCCAGTGTTTCAGTTGGCAGTGATCATGCAGTTTCCCTTCAGGATACGGGAAGCCGGCGTTCTCTGTGGCGTTTGTCAGGAATCACTGCAATCCATACTCATCCGTCCGGCACATCTCGCTTAAGTGGGGTAGATATTTCCACACTTAAAAATTTGCGTCTTGACGGCATGGCGGCTCTTGCTTGGAAAGATGCGGAAGCGATGCCCCTTCTTTCTTTAGGCCTGATTACAGACCTTACTGATGATGGAGTGCCAGTTGCCGAGGAATTTGGACCTTATTCTGCCAAAGAAGCTGCCCGTATTCCTTATGGAACGCTCTTGCAGACGATTGAACGAATTTTAGGAAAAAAGACACGCAGCGAAAAAACGGGAAAAGAAGTAGAACGAGCCATGCTGGTTTCCCTTCATTGGGGAGAGGATTGTTCTCGCTATTGTGTTGAAGATTCCGTTGAAGAATTGGCACAGCTAGCAGAAACGGCAGGGGCCATTGTCGCAGCTAAATTTGTCCAGTCCCGTCCCAAACCAGATCCAGTATTTTTTATTGGAAAGGGGAAAGTTGAGGAAATGGCCCTTTTTGCTCAACAGGAAGATATTGATTTATGCCTTGTTGACGATGACCTCTCTCCGGCCCAGCAACGCAACCTGGAACAAGCGTTAGGTGTCCGGATCATTGATCGAACAGGCCTTATCCTTGACATCTTTGCCAAACGGGCCAGAACCAGTGAAGGTAAGCTTCAAGTGGAACTGGCTCAACTGCAGTATCTTCTGCCCCGCATCATGGGGCAGGGCGCCAGTTTGTCTCGCTTGGGCGGCGGCATCGGAACAAGGGGCCCTGGCGAAACTAAACTTGAAGTGGACCGCCGGCGGATCCGTGACCGTATCGGATTTTTAGAAGCCCAGATTGAAAAGATGAAGGGGGCACGCCGGACGCAGCAGAAAGCCCGGGAAAAAAGCAGGATCAAACAAGTCTGCCTTGTGGGCTATACAAACGCAGGTAAATCTTCCCTGCTGAATGCCCTTACCCATTCAGAAATCTATGCAGAAAATCAACTTTTTGCAACGCTTGATCCAACAACGCGGCAACTCAGCCTGCCCAATAAGGAAGTTTGTACCTTGACAGATACGGTCGGCTTCATTCAACGCCTGCCGCATCAATTAGTGGCCGCTTTTCGTTCGACGCTCGAAGTCGTAAAAGGGGCAGATCTCCTGCTCCATGTGATCGATGTGAGCCATGAACTTCACGAGAAACAGGAGGAAGCGGTGCTAAGCGTCTTAAAGGAACTTGGTGTAACAGATACACCAATCCTGACCGTCTACAATAAGATCGATAAGCTGCCGGATCATGAGGGGCTAAAAAAGCGGCTTGATCGAGAGGAATCCCTCGCCATTTCTGCCCGCTCTGGAGAAGGAATCCCCGCCCTTATTAAAAAGATTGCAAGCTTTCTCAATGAAGGAAAGACGGAAGTGACCCTGCTGATTCCTTATACAGAAACAAAGCTCTCGGCTCAGCTTCACGAAAAAGCGACGGTCCTATCCGAAAGTTACGGGGAAAAGGGAGCCCTTATGAAAGTCCGTTTGGATAAACATGATGTAAAGCACTATGCCCCTTATCTAAAGGAGGAAACATAAAACATGATCAATTGGGATGAAATCGAAGAGAAAGCCTTGCTTGAGGTGCAAAAGACGAGCTTTATCCATGAAAAGACTGCCCTTCTCAACACTCGTAAGGTCCTTAAAGCATTCCGTAATCATCAAGTAGCCGATTATTACCTGAAACCAAGCACGGGCTACGCCTATTCTGATACGGGAAGGGATGAACTGGATGGAATCTATGCGGAACTCTTCGGCACGGAAGCAGCCCTTGTAAGAAGTCAATTCGTTTCTGGTACCCATGCTCTTGCCGTTGCTTTATTAGGTGTTTTAAAGCCGGGAGATGAGCTGATTGGAGCTACGGGAGAGCCCTATGATACGATGCAGACCATCATTGGTTCCCCCATCAAGACCCCGGGCTCCCTAGTCAATCAGGGTATTAGCTATCACGAAATCCCCATGATTGCCAATCATCCCAACATCGACGCCATTGTGGCCGCAATTACCGACAAGACCCGGATGGTCCACGTACAGCGTTCCTGCGGCTACAGCAGCGTCCGCAAAACACTGACTGTCGATGAAATCGGAGAAATCTTCAGTGCAGTCAAACGGGTTAAGCCTGATATCATCTGCTTTGTCGATAACTGCTATGGCGAATTTATCGAAGATAAAGAACCAACCCAAGTCGGTGCTGACCTCATGGCCGGTTCCCTCATCAAGAACCTAGGCGGCGGTATTGCTCCGACCGGCGGTTATATCGTGGGACGCAAGGATCTTGTCGAACTTGCTTCCTATCGTCTCACGGCGCCAGGATTAGGCGGAGAAATGGGAGCAACGCTTGGGGATACGGCCCGTGAATTTTATGAAGGCCTGTTTTTTGCGCCTCATGTAGTCCTTCAGGCCATCAAGACTTCGATTTTTGCGGCTTCCGTATTCCAGAATCTCGGATTCGAAGTGTCTCCGCTACCAGAAGAACGCCGCAGCGATATCATCCAAACGATTACCCTAAAAACCAAGGAAAATCTCTGCCGCTTTTGTGAGGCCATTCAGGCAAGTTCTCCCGTTGATGCCCATGTAACACCTGTACCCAGCCATTTGCCGGGCTATCAGGATGAAGTCATCATGGCTGCCGGCACCTTCGTCCAAGGGGCTTCCATAGAACTGAGTGCTGATGCCCCTGTGCGCGAACCCTTTACGGTATACCTTCAAGGGGGCCTGACTTTTGAACACGGTCACATTGCCATTATGGAAGCAGCAAGAAAAATCATGGATAAATAATCGTGCAGCGGCAATTGATTCATAGATTGTGGATAAAAGTAAAATAGGAGAGGGGAGGGATAGAAAAATCCCTCCCCTCTCCTATTTTACTTAAGTTTCCAAGACAAGGCCGTCACTTGATGATTTCTCGCTCACAGCATCCCAGACAGGATTCTTTTAAAGGACCAAAGGGAATTGTTCCTGTATAGCAAAAGAGCTGCTGTCTCTAAGCTGCGGATCCCCTCTGATCGGATTTTACTCACCTTGCTGTTTATTTGGCAATCTACGTATTTTCTTTATGCCCATTTTGCCTCCTGTCCAATCTTCTTGTTCCAATAAATCAAGATTGACTGCTCCATTTGACCTTTGCTGGGTGCTGGATCGTTATGGATAAATAAGCACATATGTCACCATATTTCTCTTCTAAGACGATTTTAGAAAATGATAGACACCTCTTATGAGAAAACATGCTCTAAATGCAGATTTGAGCTTATAAGCCAGATTTCCATATCTGTAGGGCCATTATAAGAAAGACAGTCAGTTCGTCTTATGAAGAAATGAACAGTAGTCTTTTAGAAAAATGAAAATAATAAACAGCTGATCATGAGAAAAGTAGGAGCAAGTGGGAGCCATAGGAAAAAGCATCCTATATAACATCAAAATAGTAGTAAGAGGTAAAATGTGAAAAAGTGCTTCTTTCGAAAAATAAAACCGCCTCTATATTTTATGTTAGAGGCGGTTTTATTGAAATATGCATATATTTAATCATAAAATAGATAAAAGCCCTTAAAACGCAAATTTAAGCGTTTTAAGGGCATGAAACCTTTGTTGGGAATTTCATGGCTTATTATCTATCGTAAACGAGCAGGAAACAATCAAAGAACACGGAAAACACCTACAACAACTCCGGTAATCTTAATATTATCCGTACCAACGATGGGTGAATAAGCGCTATTTTCCGGAACTAGACGAATCTGTTTGAGTTCACGGAAATACCGTTTTATCGTCGTTTCTTCTCCATTTAAAAGAGCAACCACGATATCCCCATTTTGGGCGTAATCTTGACGGCGAACAAAAACATAGTCCCGGTCAAGAATTCCGGCATCTTTCATACTATCGCCTTCGACGACCATCATGAAGACATCGTCCTTGGTCCCGAGAAGTTCTGTTGGAATGGGGTACATATCCTCGATATGTTCATCAGCAAGAATGGGATCGCCGGCGTGAACAGCCCCAACAAGAGGCACGCCAACTACTTCCTTCTTGCGCCAGGCTTCATCAGAAACAAGTCCATACGTACGGGGTTTATCCGTATCCCAGTTCAAGAAACCTAAACTCGCAAGCTTCTTCATATTGTTATGAACACTGGCACTGGAGGCCAGGCCAACACCCTTACCAATTTCACGGACGGATGGGGGATAGTTATTTTCAGAGATATAACTTCGAATAAATTCAAGGATCATTTCCTGACGGTCCGTAAGTCCATTAGCGTGTATCGAATTTGCTTTAGGTCTGCCCATAAGAAAGCCTCCCATACAAGGTATTTTAAAGAAATATACTATATGTAGTAGTATATCAAGAGTTCAAATAATAGTCAAACGTACGTTTAGTAAAAGAGAAGAAAATATGAATAAAATAAAGATAATAAAAGAAAAACGAACAACGGAATGCAAAAGTAAAAATCATGATAGATTAAGGAAAAAGAAAATAAAGTTTACGCTAAGAGAATTCCGAGATTAAGATACGTAAAAGAAGATTGTCATTTTAGATAGGAGTGTAGCTTGCAGGAATGGTTGGCTGCAGCCACTTAAAACTGTACGCAGCTAAGGACGTGGGGAACAGAAAAAGCATTTTTTAAGCAGAAATTTTTACGTCCTATAATATATATTATGTAAAATGGTATAAAAATAAAGGCCGTAAAAAAAATCCCGGAACCCTCTTTTCCTAAGCCGTTCCGGGATTGTATCCGTTCTTAAGTTGATTTCTTTTTTTGACCAAGAAGTGTAAATGACTGTACGGCTCGTTTAAATGCACTGAGCTTCAGGTCATAGTTGATGGTATCATCTGTTTGAAAGTGGATAACATAACCTTCACCTTGTGGATTAAGGAGATATGCATTGAGTAGGAAGACTTTCTTTAAGTCTTCATTATCGGTCGACTGCGAAAGACTTCCGCGAAGGTCACCGACAATGATGGGTTCATGATGAAGGATTGTAATATTGGGTGTATAGCTTGTGATTTTTTCGATGAAGTTCTTTTCTGCTTCATTGATAGTCGCCTTTGTGGCAGACCCTAATTCCTTGAAACTGTCATCGCTGAGCCTTCGGATCATCATGGAATCCGTATGGACACTGCTCAAGCTGCGTCCAAAAAGGACATTATCGGCACGCAGTGTATAAATACGCCACCCACTGGGAATTTCCATCTGGAATCCGAGGTTGGGGTCGGTTAGGATATTTTCATCCGTATAATGGATCTTTTTCAGATCTAGATCCTTTGTGATTGCTTTTAAGGCTTCCTTGCCAGCTTCTTCATTGGCCTGTGTTGTACGGACCGTTACAACGCATAGATTATTTTTCTGCGTTTGGTATGCCCGTCCAATGATAAAGGGACGTCTTGTCTTTTCTGGATCTTTGGGAACACTGCGAAAATCATAGCAGCCTGCTTGCATTTCTTTTTCTAACTGAGCCGATGGGTTGTTCTTTTTTCCGTGAAGTTTATCACGCAAAAGAGCTGCCTTATCAGTTGTTTGGCCAGTGGCCTTATCATCCATGCCTACAATCGTATTATCCTGATCATCTTGGATTTTCTTAAGGAATTTCGAAAGTTCCCGTTTCTGTTCTCCTGAGTATTGTTTCATGGGAACAGAAATAAAACTGGGCAGTGTATAAAGATCCGCACTGATGAGAAAGTCTTCCCCAACCTTAAAGCGAACACCTGTTGTTGTATGATACAATTCTGTACTGCCTGGCGGAATGGTCATGGTAAAGCCACCGCTTTTGGGTGTATAGCGCTGCGGAGCGGCCGCCATGGCAGGATGCTGGATGCTGAGGCCTAGGACTGTAAAGGCTGCCGTAAAGAGTGCAGCTATCCGTTTTTTCACTTCTCTCCCCTCCCCTTTAGGCCCTGGAAAGTCGCTCAGCACAGCGCTGAGCTTCGGCGCAAACTTTTTCGTAATCAAGGGTCAGATATTCGCCGTTTTCATAAAGCAATTTTCCATCTACAAAAACATGGCTGACACTGTGGGAACTGGCGGCATTGCAAAGAAGGGAATAGCGGTCATTGCGGGGGAACCATTCCGGTTCTTTCAGATCATAAAGGACAAGATCTGCTTTGTATCCTGTTGTGACGGCACCCACTTCATCAAAGCCGATGGCTTTGGCGCCTTCTAGGGTTCCGCATTTGATTGCAGTTTTAGCGGGCACGCTTCTAGGATTATCCTCTTTGACTTTGGACAGCATGGAGGCTAGACGTACCTCTTCAAGCATATCCAGATTATTGTTGCTTGATGCCCCATCCGTTCCAAGACCGAGGACAATGCCTTTTTGGAGCATTTGGCCGATGGGGGCAATTCCGCTTGCCAGTTTAAGGTTGCTCTGCGGGTTGGAGGCAATGCGTACATGATGCTTCCTTAGGATTTCCATATCCTTGTCATCAACATGGACGCAATGGGCAGCAAGGGTTCCCAGCTCAAATAAGCCCAGTTCTTCCATCAAGGCAATGGGCGATTTGTCATATTTCTTGAGACAGTCCGCCACCTCCCCTTTTGTTTCCGCAAGATGCATGTGGATTTCGGCTCCTTTTCGGGCCGCTTCCTTTACGATGCTGCAAATATATTCCGGAGCGCAGGTATATGGCGCATGGGGGCCATACATCACATGAATCCGGTCATTTTCGACGCCGTTCCACGTATCAAATAGAGCTGAATTCTCATCAAGACGGGCTTTGCCATCGGCTGCGGAAGACCCGGTAAGGCCCCTTGATAACGCAGCACGGATTCCCGATGAAGCCACGGCACGGGCCGTGGCTTCCATAAAGAAGTACATATCGGCAAATGCCGTTGTACCTGTACGGATCATTTCCGCTATGCCAAGGAGACTGCCCCAATACACGTCATTTCCCGTGAGATGATTCTCCATGGGCCAGATTTTGTCCTGCAGCCAGTCCATAAGGAGCATATCATCGGCATAACTGCGAAAAAGAGTCATAGCGATATGAGTATGGGCGTTTACTAAGCCCGGCGCAAGAAGATGGTCTCTGCCATCGATTACGAGGCTGCCTTGAACCGGCTCTTGACCGATATAGGCAATGCGTCCATCCTTTATCCCAACTTGATAGGTTTTTCCGTCATTTCGATCCAAGATCTCAGCGCCTTGGATCACGGTATCGTAAAACATCTGTTGCTTGTACCCTCTTTTCTTTAGATTTTATCAATGGGAAAACCACCCACAGCATGAGCCGCTTCCCGGCAGTGACAAGATGCCAAGGTCTGTTCTTCCTCTGTTAGGAAGGCATGGATGATGCGAGCAATGGTTTTGGCATTTTCATCCATCATGGCAACAACTTCCTCATGAGATAGGGCCGTCCAAGAAAGACCGGATCCCATATTGGTCACTAGGCTGCAATTGGCATAGCAAATCTCTGCTTCCCTTGCAAGGACGGCTTCCGGCATTTGGGTCATCCCTGCTACATCACCGCCCATAAGTCCATACATCCGAACCTCGGCAGCAGTTTCATAGCGTGGCCCTTCTGTAGCTACATAGCAGCCAGCTTTACTGTGTCGTACGCCAAGTCTTGTGAGGATGCCGTTGAGCCGCTCCCGCAGGACTGGACAATAGGGAAAGCTGAAGTCAACATGGCAGACCGGCATGACACCGCCATCAAAAAAAGTATGCTCGCGCGATTTTGTAAAATCAAGGATTTGACTCGTATTGACAAACGTCCCAGGAATCAAGCCGCGATTCAGGGAGCCTACAGCGGTAAAAGATAAGATTTCCGTTACACCCAACTTCTTCAACGCATAGATATTGGCACGATATGGAATGCGATGCGGCGGCAGACTGTGCCCCTTGCCATGACGAGCAATGAAGTAAACAGATGTATCATCGATCTTGCCTGCAAATCCTTCCGCCGTACCAAATGGGGTTTCTACCGTAATGAGGGACAGCGTTCCAAATATGGAGGTATCTTCGACACCTGTACCCCCAATGATTCCAATTTTGCGCATAACGTTCACCTCTGCTGATTCAAACTTTCAATGATAGGGAGAAGTTCCGGTAAAGATGCAATCGTATAGTTCGGTTTTATTTCTTGCTGGAAACGTATGGGGTCAAAGCTGGACCACCCGACCTTGACTGAAGCACGGCATCCAGCTCGCATTCCGCTCACTAGATCATAAGGACTGTCACCGACACAAAGGCATTCCTCACCGGAAAGTCCTAGCTTTTTTAGGGCAAGAAGGCTGGGTTCTGGATCAGGCTTATGAAGGGCTGTATCCCGTACGCCAATCACACCTTCTATATAGGGAGAAAGCCCCAGACAGCGTAGTCCCCGTTCACAAGTCTCATTGGTCTTGCTTGTCACAATGATGGAATGGATCCCCTTTTCCTTTAGGCGCTGACAGCCAGCCAAAACAGAAGGAAAGGGACGGATCATTTCATCATGAACAGAAAGCTGATACGTCCGATAAAAAGTCAGCAGCTCGTCGAGATGGGCTTCATCCCCACCACTCAGCTGCAGCATGGCCTGAGGCATAGGAAGACCAAACGTCGTCAAGATTTTCTCATCAGGCGGGACCTTCCCATAAAAATGAGAAAAGGTTTGATGGAAACAATGAAGGATGAGGGGTGTTGTATTGGCAAGGGTTCCATCAAAATCAAATAAGATTCCTGAAATGGTCATGAATGGCTCCTTGTGTGTGTCGCTTACGTTTCATCTGATAACAACTCATTTTACCATAATTTACCGTTGAAATAAAATGCGAACGTCCCAAAGGGTGTGAAAAGTCAGGGACATCTTTGCGTCAAATTCGGAGAAAAACCCCTCTGTCAGCAGAAGGAGGGGTTTTTCTTATAAAAGATGAAGCAACGCAGCTGCAAGGACCGATCGTTCAAAGAGGGAACTGACCAGGGCTTTTTCTTCATCCGTATGGGCACCGCTACCAATGACACCCATTCCACAAAGCGTTGGTATCCCCAGGCTTGCGGCAAGACCCGCATCGGATAAGCCGCCTACTTGAATGCCCTTAATTGGACTCATGGAATAAAAGGCGGCCGCTTCCTGAAGCTTCACAATCAGGCCTTTTCCCCCTTCTTTTAGGTCCATGGCAGGAATCAGATGGGTCAAATCAAGATCCGCCCACGTATCGGGAACGGTCTGGCTTGCCGTGGCCTCCTTTAGGTTTTCCTTGATTTCCTGGGCTAGGCTTTCCGTGCGGTAGCGGACCCCAATACGCAGCGTACATTCCCCAGGAATCGTATTTTCACCAATACCGCCATCGATGGCTCCGCAATTGATCAATTTTCCTCGGGAGATATCATTTTTGCTTTCCAGATAAATGATCTTATGAGCGGCTTCCAAGATAGCGGAACGTCCTTTTTCAGGGCTCGTACCGGAGTGGGCTGCACATCCATGTACATGGATGGATACAGGACCGCCGCCATAGCGTGAGAGAACGACCTGTCCGTTTTCGGCGCAAGGTTCAAAGTTTAAAAAGGCTTTTGCCCCTGTAATTTCCCTGCGCAGCACGGCTTTTGCATTGGAGTGCATATGAAGGGTTTCCTCATCCGTTACAAAAACAAATTTAATTGGAGGCGTGACGAGCGACAGTGCGCTAAGGGCTTTAACCGCATAGAGACTTACGACAAGCCCGCCCTTCATATCTAGGACACCAGGCCCGTGAGCATACCCCTCTTCGTCAATGAAAAAAGGGCAGGTCGACGCTTTTCCTTCCGGAAAAACGGTATCCATATGGCCGGAGAGGATGATGGGACCCTCCCCTTCCTCTTTTCCCCGTTCCGCTATAAGAAGGTCCGGGGCGCCCGAGACTTTTTGGAGCCGTATGGTAAATCCCATGGCGGCCAATTCTCCTGCAAGAAGGCTTCTTACCGATTCAACCCCAGTTGGCTGTTTGGGCCCGCTTTCTGTTTCTACAAGGGTTTTCCACAGCGATAGCATTTCTTTTTCATGTCCATATAGGTAGTGTGTCAGTTTTTCATTGTCTTCCATTGGCAAAGATTCCTCCTTACAATAGTGTGACGACAAATCCAGCAAGCAGGACAGATGTGATGGTAACGGTGACAAAACCAGCTACAAGCATCTTTGGGAGAAGGTAGTGCAGCAAGGCTGCACGTTCCTCCTCATTTCTTCCCATGGCAGCGGATACTTCCTGAGAGACAAGCATCGTTGTAGGAAAACCAAAGGTGCAAGTCACGCCAAGACTCACGCAAAGGGGAAAAGGCAGGGAAAAAAGCCTATTTGTCACAAGCCCCGCCGTAAAAAGCCCCAATATACCCAATAAGGCCGTAGCTGCAAGCGGCGGAAGGACGGAGAGCACTTCCTGCGGGGTTGTCCGGCTCAAAGAAGAAAAGATCACGATGGTAACGAAAAAAAGGATGATGCCGCTTGACTGTGTTTTTTGAAGGATGCCTTTTTCCAAGAATCCCAGTGCGTAAAAAAGGGTCCCAAGAAGAAGACACATGACAAGGTAATGAACCGCCCCACCCGTGAATCTTGAAGCATAATAAGCAATGGAAGCAACAAAAGATAATTTTGCAAGGTGTACGGAAGGACGATCAAAAAGACTGGGAAGGCGGAGCGGCTTTTTGACCTTATTTTCTTCCCCTTCCGACGCATAGCGTTTTACGAAATCCACGTCGTCCCTGAGATTTTTGGCCAAATGGCGCAGCATCAGGGAAGCAATAGGAATCCCGAAGAATTTTTGTGTCACGAGAAGGACAAGACAGAAGGTTCCTACTGTCTCGATTCCTTTTTCCTGTACCGCGTCAAGGATAATGAGCATGGCCGCGTTCCCGCCGGCAAAAATGGGAGACCCTGCGATGGCAAGGGCTCCATCCATGAAAAATGGGCCTAAATAGATGATAAAAATAACGGCCATCGTAACAGAAATCACACTGACTGCTGCCACCTTCCACTGACGGCGAAGTTCAGCAAAATCAATGGTGGTGCCCAAGGAGACAAGAAGCATTCCCACGGTCAGCATTCCGATTCCTGGAATATGGGCAAGTTGAATGATATCCTTGGGTAAGAGATTGAACCAAAAACCGATGGTTAGGATTACGGAAATCCCAAGAACCGTTGATAGAACAGCATTTGAACGCAGGGCGATGATTTCGCTCAAGGCGTAAAGAAAAAATAAAATCGTTATGGCAAGGATACCAGGCATAATCACACCTCACAAATAACTTGACAGATTCTTTCGGTGGCCTTTTTCCGGTAAAGAAAAATGGTCAAAAGCGTAATGAGAGCCAAACAAAGGGCTGACCCCAGCATACTGATGATAGGAAAAGAGCAGGTACCGCAATCGATGGGCATCAGCAGGCCTGTGGACACCATAATAACCAACGAAGATGCTGATCATCACTCTAGTTGATATAATGGCTCCAGCTATGATCAGTCGATTGACAAACATGAAGAGATAAGGGGTTGTTACAGAGGTTCCGAAAGCAAGATTGATAAATAGACCGTGAACGGCAAGAGTCCTATCGTCGCGGCACTGTGGGTAAAGGATGGCTGCAAACGTAATCCGTCCGGGTACCATAATAAGCTCCATCATATCGAAGGCGCAAAGAAAAGAGCTTCCTCGTCTGTTCTATTTCAATACGGATAATAGGCAGAATGAGTGCTGCCAATGAAAGCAATCTTTTTCGTCATTATCCGGTTCCCCCTTTTCTTCTCTGCTGCTAGACTGCGCATGGAAAATGTAAATCTTACCTTACACCTCTTTATCGCGCTGTGTCAATAAAGAAGAGGAAAATAGAAAAAACACCCTTCCCGTCTGTTTCATTTGATACGGTAAAGGGTGTTCATTGTTTAGGATTTATTCTTATCCTTTTCTTTGGAAAGGATAATCTGCTTGGGTCCGTGTTCGGAACTTTCCGGAACCAGTACATCATTGAAACTGATTCCCCTCGTATGAAGCGTATGGCTCCATACATGTTCATGACGGTGAAGGAATCCCAGCACCGTAATGGGTATCCAGCTATAAACAAAGATCGGATAAAAGATGGTATAGAACCAAGATTTAGGTGCTGCGTGGATTTTTAGAAGGATTACGGCAGGAATGACGTACTGACCAATCCCAATGACCTGCCAGATTTCATAAGGCAGGATGGCATAGAGCACGTTCGTGTAAAATGGAACATAGGTGTAGATTGTACTGGCAATGACAAACAGCGTTGAAAGAAGGAGGAAATAAGGCTGAAAAAGATCGATGACACCGTCAAGGATGATGATATCCCGTTTTTTGATGCCTTCCTTCAGGAGCTTTGGAATATACCGTTCCCCCACATCAAAGTGGCCTTGTACCCACCTTTTTCTCTGGTTCCAAGACTGTTTAAAGGTCAGGGCCTTTTCATCATAGACAATCGCATTGTCACACCAAGTCGTTGGAATGCCTTCCAAGAGGGATTTCATGGTAAATTCCATATCTTCCGTCAAGCAGGTTGCTTCCCATCCGTACTTCTTAAGGATATCCACGGCAATGCACATCCCTGTTCCGCCAAGAATGCTGGAAAGGCCAATATTGTATTTGGCTCTGGACCAAACTGCATTGGTGATCCAGAAGGAAATGGCAAAGACACCGCTTACCCACGTATCATTAGGGTTCTTGGAATCAAGATACCCCTGGATGAGGCGTTCCCCTTTTTGATAGCGGGAATTCATTTCCATGAGAAAGTCAGGATGGACAAGGTTATCGGCATCAAAAATAACAACCGCGTCAAATTGACGATTCATTTCAAAAAGCCGCTTGAACATCCATTCAAGGGCAAAGCCCTTCCCCTTTTCCGTATCATTAAAGCGCTCATGAACGCTGGCTCCGGCCTTGCGTGCGACGTCCGCAGTATGGTCCGTACAATTGTCGGCTACGACAAAAATCTCGTACATGGAATCAGGATAGCGAAGCATGCGAAGATTTTCCACTAGTTCGCCAATCACTCGTTCTTCATTATGAGCTGCTGCAATGACAGCAAAGGTTGTCTTCGGCGTTGTAATTTTCTTTTCTTTTTTTCCAGGCAGGATTCCGAATAAAGACAGGACAAAATAGTAAATGGTAAAAAATACAATCATGACCTGAAGCGGAATCATGATGATGTCAAAGTAACTCGTCATGAAGGACTCCTACTTACTCCCCTGCTTTTTTCCCCGTAACCTTTACATAAATGGCGTTGAGGACCCCGCAAATCGTGTAGGTAAACATGATGATAAAAGGCCAAGCATGGAAATTGGTTACAAGCATATAAAGACCAATGGCAAAAGACAAGATGACAGGAACCTTGAAAAGAGGATTGCCGTGTCCCTTGAAATCAGGGTAACGAACTTCACTGTACATCAATTTTGCCACTAACAGCGTCAGGATGGCTGTCCCCATCGGCCCAAATTGATAACCAGAAAGCACATAGGTCACAAGGACGCAGGCACCAGCCGGCGCCGGCATCCCTTCAAAATACCCAGAAACAACGCTCGTGTTGACATTGAAACGAGCCAGGCGCAGTCCCGCGCCAAAAGTGAAGAGGGACGAAATGATTTGTCCCCAAAGACCCAGATCCGTAAGACCATAAGTATAAATCAAGACAGCAGGAGCCATTCCGAAAGAACAAACATCGCAAATGGAATCCATTTCCTTTCCGAATTCCCCACTGACGCCAAGAAGACGTGCAGCCCGTCCATCGCAGGAATCTGCAAGGACGGCTAAAATAATGAAGATGGCAGCCCATGAAAATTCACCATCCATGGAAAGATAGATGGATAAAACCCCAAGGACCATGCTGAGACCACTGATGCTGTTTGGAACCATGCGTCTATAATTCATTGTACTTGCTGCCTCCCCATAATTGTTATGCCGCCTTTGACTTTATCTCCCTTTTTGACAAGGATTTCTACGTCGCGAGGAACGATAAGCTCCGTGCTGGAACCAAATTTAATCATTCCGTACGTTTCCCCTTGCAGAAGCTGCTTACCAAGCGATGTCCAAGAGACAATGCGCCGGGCAAGGATACCCGCAATCTGGACGACGAGAACACGGCTTTGTTCGTTTTCAAGTCCAATGGCCATGCGTTCATTGACGATGGGCGCAGATCCCTTGAAAGCGGGCTCAAAGCCGCCGCATGTATAGCGCAGATATTTAACATAGCCCTTCATAGGTGCGCGATTAGTATGGACATTGAAAACGGATAAGAAGATGGTTACCTTCTTTGCTTCCTCATGAAGAAATTCGTCATCAAAGAATTCCTCGACAGCCATGACAGTCCCATCAGCCGGGGAATACAAGACATGGGGATCATCCGGCAGGGGGCGGTCCGGTTCCCGAAAGAAATAGGCAAAGTATATGGTCAGGATGAGCGGAATCCCAGCAAATGCCGGATCAGCCAAAAAGCCGACAAGGATGGTCGCTGCAAGACCTGTAAAAATGAACGGATAGCCGTCCTTTATGATTGTATATCGGGTCACGCCCTCACCTCCACTATTTGGTTATTATAATACAATTCAACACCCTTTGTCTATTTATGGGTTCTTTTTTCCTTCTGGACAGCAAGGACAAAACGCGGCAGGGCCATCATACGACCGATTCGGCTCGGTTCCTTATAAAGACGATAGAGCCATTCCAGGGAAGCTTTCTGCATCCAGTGAGGGGCCCGCGTCGTCTTACCGGCAAGTACATCAAAGGATCCTCCCAGTCCAATCCGGATAAGGGGCCGCAGCTGTTTTGCGTGATCACGCAGCCAGTACTCCTGCTTGGGCGCGCCAAGAGCTGCAAATAAGATCTGGGCCCCAGAAGCATTGATTTCGTCAATGATTTCCTCTATATCTGTTTCTGAAAAATACCCATTCCGCGTGCCAACGATGGAAACGCCGGGAGCCAACATCTCAGCTTTGGCTTTTGCAGCTTCTGCGATACCAGGAGCGGCTCCAAAAAAGTAGAGTTTGATTCCTTCCTCAGCTGATTTTTTGATCAGTTCCACGAATAAATCAAAACCAGCCACCCGTTCAGGGACTTCATATCCTAAGGTGCGGCCAGCCCAGACCGTTCCCGCCCCATCTGCAAGAACCAAATCGGCCTGTTGAAGGAGCGTACCATAGCGTTTGTCGTTCCGTGCCATCATGATGATTTCAGCGTTAGCCGTGACCACCTGTGTGGGCATCTTCTTTGCAATCCGATCCATGAGGAAGGAGACTGCTTCTTCCATGGAAAAAGGCGTAACAGGAACGCCAAGGATATTAATGGCCTTTTTCATGAGCATACCCTGCTCCTTTCCATAAGTTAGATGGCTCTTGCTTCAGATGGCACTTCTGTGAAATTGATACCAGGATTCCGCTCCAAGAGCCAGTTAAGATTCCATTCATTGGAAACAAGAACGACGGGACGGCCAAGTTTATCATAGACAAGCATCCCATTATCAAGGCCCTTCATATTACGAATGGCCTCGGCATCATCAGCATAGACCCAGCGAGCCACACTGTAGGGCAGGCGATCCATGAGAAGTTGGGCGCTGTATTCATTCTTAAGGCGATAATCCAGAACTTCTAACTGGAGGACACCGACTACTCCTACAACAAAGCTTTCCATGCCAATATTCTTTTGACGGAACACCTGGATGGCCCCTTCCTGTGCCAGTTGAACAATACCCTTTTCAAACTGTTTGCGTTTGAGGGAATCCTTAGGCTGGACCTTTGCAAAAATTTCAGGCGGAAAAATAGGAAAATCCTCGAATTGGATCTTATTCTTTTCACTTGTAAGGGTATCCCCAATGGTAAAGATGCCAGGATCGAAGACGCCAATGATATCACCAGGATAGGCTGTTTCTACGGTCGTCCGTTCCTGTGCCATGAATTGCTGGGGCTGGGAAAGCTTAACTGGATGATTGCCTTGGAGGTGCCAGACGGTCATGCCCTTCTCAAATTTGCCGGAGCAAATGCGCATAAAACTGATACGGTCGCGATGGGCCGGATTCATGTTGGCCTGGATTTTAAAAATGAAGGCGCTAAAATTCTCATCGTCAGGCATGACGACACCGCCATCCTTTAATTTGCGAGGCTGCGGCGCGGGGGACAGTTCCAGAAATTTTTCAAGGAAAGGCCGGACACCAAAGTTTGTCATGGCAGACCCGAAGAACATCGGCGTCAGTTCCCCATCCAGGACCTTTTGGAGGTCAAATTCATCACCGGCTAGGTCAAGAAGCTCAATGTCATCGAGCAGTGTCTGATAATTGGCCTCGCCGATGGCTTCCTTGATGGCAGGATCGTTTAAATCCCCCGTCGTTGATTTAAGGATCTTGCTGCCATGGCTGTTATCATTGTCAAAGAGTTCCACCTGTTTTTTGATTCGGTCGTAGACCCCGATATAGTGCCCATCAACCCCAATTGGCCAATTGATAGGGAAAGCATTAATATGAAGGATCTTTTCGATTTCGTCCATAAGATCCATAGGGGCCCGGCCATAGCGGTCCAATTTATTGACAAAGGTAAAGATCGGCAGTTTTCTTCGGTGGCAGACCCAAAAGAGTTTTTTCGTCTGTGGTTCCACGCCCTTGGCCGCATCAATCAGCATGACCGCGGAATCGGCAGCAATCAAGGTTCGATAAGTATCTTCACTGAAATCTTGATGGCCCGGTGTATCAAGGATATTAACGCGGTACCCATCATAATCAAATTGGAGCACGCTGCTTGTAACAGAAATCCCTCTCTGTTTTTCAATTTCCATCCAGTCAGAAACGGCGTGACGATTTGTTTTGCGGCTCTTGACCGATCCGGCAAGATGGATGGCGCCCCCATAAAGAAGCAGTTTTTCGGTCAAGGTCGTTTTACCAGCATCCGGATGGGAAATGATGGCAAAAGTCCGCCTTTTATTGATTTTATCCTGTAATTCACTCATCGATGAAACTCCTCCTAAAGCCCGGTTAAGGTCAATTCCGTATGCTATGTTCATACCCTGAAAGAGGCATGAAAAAACGCCACAAAGTTTCGAACTTTATGGCGTCAAATCACAAATTGGTCGGAGCGGCGAGATTCGAACTCACGACCTCTTCCACCCCAAGGAAGCGCGCTACCAAACTGCGCCACGCCCCGACAACAGTAATAATTTTACTCGATATTCTCCATAAAGTCAACCCTTATTTTTGAAATCACGAAAATAAAGGAGGCTTCATCAGAATCTTTCCGCTTCTTCTGCTAGAGAAACAACGGCTCCTTCCGTGTCTATGCTGACCTGATGAAGGGTGCACGCAATGCCAAGCTTACGGAAGGGTGCTGCTAGAGCCTCTGCAATGCGGGAGCGATCCTTTTCCTCCGGTACATAGGCCATAAGGGTCGAACCCGATCCTGAGATGACGGCATTGTACGCACCGGCATCGCGAGCCCCTTTGAGGGCCTCTGACGCCCCCGGGATCAGGGGAAGCCGATACGGCGTATGAAGCTTATCTTCCAGCGCTTCCGGAAGGTTTTCAAAGTGTCCTGTAATGAGTGAGCCGACGAGCATAGCTGCGCGGCTTGCAGAATACACCGCATCCTTATGAGGAATCTCTTTCGGCAGAACCTTCCTTGCCTCTTCCGTGGATACATGAAGGGCTGGGACCAAGACAATCATGCCCAGAGGACAGGCCGGCAGAAAACGCAAGTTTTTGACCTTGTCATCGGCCATGATATTGATGGTGATCCCACCGAGGATGGCAGGTGCTACATTATCTGGATGCCCTTCAATGAGGGTTGCTTCCGTAACCAGTTCCTTTTTGGTCAGCGGTGATCCCAGCATGGCATTAGCTGCCATAAGACCAGCCACTACAGCCGTCGAACTGCTTCCGAGCCCCCTTGATACAGGTACGTGTATGACGCTTGTGACGCGGATTCCCGTTTCCTTTCCCTGATATTTCTCCCATAATGCATAAAAGGAAGAGACCGCCAGATTATGGCGGCCCAAGGGAAGGATTTCGGCACCTTCCCCTACCCCTGAGACTTCGATTCCCTGCGGAATCCGTTCAAAAGTAAATACATTATAGAGGGAACAGGCAAGTCCTAAGCAGTCAAATCCAGGTCCGCAGTTGGCGGAAGTTGCAGGGACTCGGACCGTGACTTTTTGAACGTCCATACTTTCCACTCCTTTGCTGACTTAACAGATGGATTGGTCATCTTCAACGCGAAGTACGTTGCTGATGCGATTGACGACTTTCGTTACTGCCAATTCCTTTGTGGCTTCTTCCAGGTCATAAACGGAAACAGGATGAGTAATTACAACAATTTCTGCTAAATCACCTAATTTACGAGTCTGCAGGACATTGAAGAGACTGACCTCGTGTTTGCCAAAGACACTGGCAATCTGTGCCAATACACCAGGCGCTTCGTCGACGAGAAGGCGCACGTAAAACTGGGAGAAAACTTCCTCCTTAAGCGCCAGGGCTTTCTCTTCATAGCAGGTACAGCCAACCCTGCCATTGCATCCTTCACGGATGTTACGGGCACATTCAATGATATCTCCGCACACCGCACTGGCCGTCGGAAAACGGCCGGCACCGCGGCCATAAAACATGGCCTCACCAATGGGCTGACCTTCGATATAGACGGCATTAAAGACATCATCCACCGACGCAAGCGGGTGATTCTTACGAAGCATCGTTGGATGGACCCCCACAGAAATCTTCCCATTTTTCAACTGCTTGGCGATTCCCAAGAGTTTGATGGTGTAGCCCAGTTCCTCTGCATAGACGATATCACGAAGGGAGATCTTTTCAATACCTTCAATTTCGACTTCATCCAAATGGACCCGTGTATTGAAGGCAATGGAAGAAAGGATGGCAATTTTTCGCGCTGCATCAAAGCCACCGATATCAGCGGTTGGATCCGACTCGGCATAACCTTTTTCCTGTGCCTGTTTGAGCACTTCTGTAAAATCCATATGCTCTTCAGTCATCCGGGTCAGCATGTAGTTCGTCGTCCCATTGATAATTCCCATAATGAGGGAAATCCGGTTGCTTGCCAAGGATTCTTTCAGCGGTCGAATAATGGGGATTCCCCCAGCCACCGATGCCTCAAAAAGAAAATCGACATGGTGGGCTGCTGCCAACTCAAAGAGTTCTTTCCCGTGAACAGCCACAACATCCTTATTGGCCGTAACAACGTTCTTACCGGCCAATAAGGCTTTTTTCATGTACTCAAGGGCAGGATGCTCCCTGCCAATCAGTTCAACAACAATATCAATATCAGGGTCACCGGTGATTTCTTCGATATCCGTGACAACTGGCAGGGACGGATCCAAAGCATGCACCTTTTCCGGATGCCTTGCCAACACCTTTTTGATACGGATAGGTGTCCCCACCCGTTCCGTAATGAGCGCTTCATGATCTTTTAGGACAAGAATCACGCCTCCACCGACGGTTCCTGTGCCCAAAAGCCCAATATTGATTTCTTTTTTCAAAATAAGGACCCCTTTAATCGACCTGACCAAGCACGTCCAGCCGTTTTACTCCTTCGATGAGGCGAACCTTATCCAAAAGGGCCTCCATATCGATGGTGAGGAATTTTGTTTCCACGGAAATGGTTGTGTTGGCAACACCCTGCAGGGGAACACCTTGGTTGATCGTGATAACACTTCCCCCATCAGCGGCAATTGTGTTGAGAACGCTAGAAAGAACACCTGGTTTGTGTTCCAGGAGCAGGGAAATAGTGATGACCTTTTCACGACTTGCATCATAGAAGGGAAAGACGTAATCCTTGTATTTGTAGTATGCACTACGGCTTAGCCCAACCTTTGCAACAGCTTCATTGACAGTCTTAAGTTTACCGCGTTTGAGGATTTCCTTGACCATAATGGTTTTTTTGATGGCTTCAGGTAGGATTTCCTCTCTGACTAAATAGAACTCTGATTTTTTTTCGTTTGTCATGTTGCATCTATCCTTTTCCAAAGAATGTTTATCCTTTCTAGAAGGACATTATATCATAATTCAATAATTAGTTCCACTCTTTCTTCCCCGATCGTGACATAAGATCATGGGCCGCAAGAGTGATTTCCTTATGATGGTACAGAACTTCATAAAGTTGATCGATAATAGGCATTTCGACACCAAGTCTGTGAGAAAGGGCATAAACGGTCTTTGTCGTACTCATGCCTTCAATGACCATATGGGTCCCTTGCTCTATGTCCTTGGCAGCTTTTCCTTGGGCAAGCAAGGTGCCTGCCGTATGGTTGCGGCTCAAAGGACTTGTGCAGGTCGCGACAAGATCTCCGATTCCACTTAGCCCGGCAAAAGTTTCCTGATGGGCTCCCAATTTAAGCCCAAGTCTTGTCATTTCTGCAAGGGCTCGGGTAATGAGAGCTGCCTGACTGTTTTCACCAAGCCCCAGACCCGAAATCATCCCTGTCACAAGGGCATAGCAGTTTTTCAGGGCACCGCATAACTGAACGCCAAGGATATCGTCTGAAATATAGGGCCGAAAATATCCATTGAGGAACAGATCCTGCAGGATTTTTGCTGCCTTTGGATCTTTTGAGGCGATGACGGAAGCACTTGGCTGCTTTTGGGCAAGTTCCTTAGCAAGATTGGGGCCGCTTAATGCTGCGATGGCCTGTGCCTCAGGAAAATAGCGTTCCAACACATCCGACATCAGCTTTCCCGTTTCCCGAGAGAATCCTTTTGTACAGGTAAGAAGGATCTTTCCTTTCCCTTTCGTAACCCTGGAAAGGTCACTGCATACAGTCCCCATCCCCTTTGATGGGACAACAAAGACAAGGACCTCCGCTGTTCCCACCCATTGAAAATCATGGGTTACATGAATGGATGGTGAAAGCGTAAGGTCTGGCAGATAATCGTTATTGATCCGCGTCTGTTCAATGAGCGCGGCTTTTTCTGGATTCCGAGCCCAAAGCACGACGTCATGGCCATTATCAGCAAGGATTTTCGAAAGGACGGTTCCCCAGCTTCCTGCACCAATTACAGCGATGGACATGGTTTCCTCCTTATTTTTTATCTTTCACGGACAGATGACCTTCCCGAATTTTGTTTTCCGTGCCGTGAAAGAGTCGGACCATATTTTCATAATGGCGGACAATGACAACAGCAGCGATGATTGCCGTAAAAATAACAAGAGGAAGATCGTAGCCTAAATAATAGGCGCCAAGAGGTGCGCAAAAGGCAGCCACAATGGAACCCAACGAGACATAGCGTGTGACAAAGACGATGGCAAGCCATACGGTGAGGGCAAAAACAGAAACATCAGGCATGAAATAAAGCAGGACACCAAGCCCGGTAGCAACGCCTCGTCCGCCTTTAAAATGGAGGAAACAGGAAAAACTGTGCCCCAAGATGGAGGCAGCTGCACAAGCAAGCTGCGGCCAAAGGTCAGTGGACACAAAACGGCTAACCAACAAAAGAGCCACAACGCCCTTGCCCAGATCCCCCAATAGGACCAGGGAAGCCATGCGCGCACCGACCGTTCGAAAGACGTTCGTCGTCCCAATATTATGGCTTCCGTACTGCCTAATATCAATGCCGCAGATGGCTTTTACAAATACGAGGCCACAAGGAATGGACCCCATGAAATACCCGATAAGAGCTCCTAACAATACACTCATTCCAATGCGCCTTCCTTATGGGTCAGTTATCTTCATTCTTACCGCGTACAATGAGATTGATGGGCGTTCCTTGGAATCCAAAGGCTTCCCTCAGCTTATTTTCAAGGTAACGCTGGTAGGAAAAGTGCATGATTTCCGGTTCATTGCAGAAAATCACGAAGGTCGGCGGTTTGACCTTGACCTGGGTTGCATAAAGAATTTTCAGGTGCTTGCCCTTTTCCATGGGCGGTTGGTTCATAGCCACGGCATCGGTCACAACCTGATTGAGGACGGATGTTGAAATCCGCATGGCATTAGCTTCGGCCGCATCTTTGATAAGATCGGGCAGGCGGCTGATGCGCTGCTGCGTCAGGGCCGAAACATAAACGACATTGGCATAAGGCATGAAGATGAGTTCTTTTCGAATAGTTTCCGTATAATGAACAGTTGACATCTCATCCTTTTGATACAGATCCCACTTATTGACAACAAGGACAATACCCTTGCCTGCCTCGTGGGCATAGCCTGCAATCTTTTTATCCTGTTCGGTAACGCCATCAACGGCATCGAGGACCATGAGGACAACATCGGAACGGTCCACTGCACGTAGGGTACGGATAATGCTGTACTTTTCAATCGGTTCATCGATTTTCCCTTTGCGGCGCATCCCTGCCGTATCGATGAAGAGGTAAGTCTGACCATCCTTCATGACAGGAACGTCAATGGCATCACGGGTTGTCCCTGCCACATCGCTGACGATGGAGCGGGTCTGCCCAATGATGTCATTGAAGATGGAGGATTTGCCCACATTCGGTCGTCCAATGATTGCAACCTTGATGACGTCATCATGATCATCATCATCGGATTCATCCTCATCAGGAAAGTGGGATACAACGGCATCAAGCAGGTCGCCGAGGTTAAGTCGGTTGGACGCCGAAATCATATAGGGTTCTCCAATGCCCAGGTTATAGAATTCATAGGCTTCCAGTTCCTGGGTCGGCGTATCGGCTTTATTAACAGCAAGGACGACCGGTTTTTGGGCCATACGGATCAGTTTGGCCACTTCTTGGTCTTCTGTCGTAACCCCTGTACGGGCGTCACAGACAAAGAGGATGACATCGGCTTCCTTGATGGCAATCTTAGCCTGCTCCCGGATGGAAACGGCAATGGAGTCGGTATTGGCAATTTCAATCCCGCCCGTATCGACCATCATGAAGCGGCGGTCGAGCCATTCTGCTTCGGCATAAAGCCGGTCCCGCGTGACACCCGGCGTATCTTCCACAATGGAGATGCGGCTGTCCGCAAAAATATTGAATAAAGTTGACTTGCCGACATTCGGTCTGCCGACAATGGCAACAATGGGTTTACTCATATAGGATTCCTCTTTCAATCATTCTGGTCATACTTCCGGAGCCATGAAACAGCTTGGGCCGTCTCGCCGGTTAGATAATATCGCGCCTCGTGAAGATCCCTGAAGGTTCTGCAGCCAAGAAGGGTATAAAAGTCAAGAACCTTGTTCAGCAACCGCTGCAGAAAATGAATGGTTTCCTCAGTTCCTTCCTGCTGAATCTTTTGCAGCAGATTACCTGCCATGGCAACCGCTGAAGCCCCAAGGACCTGGGCCTTGACCACATCAAGGGCGCTCCTGATGCCTCCTGAGGCAATGACCCCATTTCCCCAACCAACCGTCTGTACGACGGATAGCAGGGACAGGACCGTGGGGATGCCCCATTCCGAGAGCTCTTCATTGCCTTCTGGGTAACGCTGATGCTCGATGGCAGGGAAATTGGTTCCCCCTGCCCCACCAATATCAAGGAGTGTTACGCCAACATCAAGGAGGTCCTGGGCCTCTTTTTTGGCCATGCCGCAGCCTGTTTCCTTGACAATAACAGGGACCCCAACACCTTGTACCATAGCTTCTATATGAGATAGGCAGTTCGAAAAGTCCCGATCCCCTTCTTCCATCGCAAGTTCCTGGGCAGGATTCAAATGAATCTGAAGGGCGTCGGCAGAAATCATGTCAATAGCGGCCTTTGCCTGCTCTACAGAGGCAAAAGCACTTAAATTAGCAAAGATGAGCCCCTTGGGATTGCACTTTCGGACAATCGTATAGCTATCTCGATGAAGCCCCGTTCGCACCGTACCAAATTGGGAACCAACGGCCATGGCTGAACCCGTTTCGCGGGCGACAATGGCCAGTGATTCATTGATTTTTGCGACCGCGTCTGCCCCGCCTGTGATGGCATTGATGATAATCGGATGGGCCAGAGCGGGCAGGCCTGGCAGTAAGCAAGTCAGGTCCACCTCATTACGGCAGATGCCTGACAGGCAATGATGAAGCAAATGAACGTCAGAAAAGCCGGAAGCGCAAGGCCCATCCCCGACACAAAGTGCGTATCGGATATGATCGAGCTTACGACTTTCCCGGCTTTTCATTGGAGACTCCTTTAATTAGTTGGCTTCGTTTTCTACCTCAGCGAGTTTTTCACCCAGATCCTGGGAGAGAGCGCCTTTTTTGCCTAGGTACTGGCTCATTTCAGCCTTTTCAGCATCTTCCTTTGCTTTGGTGATGCTGAGGGCAATCTTCTTATGTTCCGTGTCAACACGCAGAACCTTGACCTTGACTTCCTGACCAACTTCCAGAACATCTTCCGGTTTTTCGATACGCTGTTCGGAAATTTCGGAGATGTGGATCATGCCTTCGTTCTTATCATTCAATTTGACAATCGCACCGAAGGGAAGGAAGCGAAGAACCGTACCGGTAACAATGTCACCGACATGGATGTTCTTTGCAGCAGCCTGCCAAGGATCTTCCTGAAGCGCTTTAACAGAAAGGCTAATACGGCCTTTTTCAGCGTCGAGGCCTTTGATGTAGACTTCAACTTTGTCACCGACTTTGTAGAGATCGGCCGGTTTGACGCTACGATCCCAGGAAATTTCAGAGATATGAACAAGGCCCTGAACAAAAGGTGCAATTTCAACGAACATCCCGAAATCGACGATGCTCCGAATCGTCCCTTCAACAGTTTCACCTTCATGGAAGGTTTCAAAAGCCTTATCCATGGCTTCCTTGCGTTCTTCTTCACGGCGAGCGCGTTCTTCCTTATAGGCAGCGTTTCTGGCAGCACGTTCTTCTCTCAGGACATTTCTGCGGGAGAAGACAAGACGTTTCTTTTCAGGGTTGATTTCAAGAAGGGAAACTTCAAGTTCCTTACCTTCATATTCCTTGACATCATCCACATGTCTAAGATCAAGGTGAGAAGCAGGGATGAATCCTGTTAGGCCTTCATAGGCAACGGTCAGGCCGCCTTTAACGGCACGCAGGCCTTTAACGGTAACCACTTTCTTTTCATCAGTGAATTCTTCCGGCAGTTTCAGCCAAGCCTGGTCAGCTTCAGCTCTCGTCTTGGAAAGAACAACGAGACCATCCTGATTTTCGCTGGCAATGACTTTCAGCGTGACCTTATCGCCTTTATTTACAGTGGGAGCGACGGTTTCCTTGGTACCACCCTGAACCCATTGGTCAAAGGGTACGGAACCTTCGCTCTGGTAACCAAAGTTAACAACCACTTCATCTTTGGTTACGTCGATGACCGTGCCCTCAACAATCATACCAATGTGCAGTTTCATGCTTTCTTCTTGTCCCAACAGTTCTTCCATCGTTTCCATAGCTACAATAGCCTCCTCAATAATTTCCTGCGGTGTAGATGCACCAGCAGTAATGCCAATTTTTTCTGCTCCGGCAAGCATGGATAAGGTAATCTCGCTAGCGTCCTGCAAAAGATAGGTTCGGGGATTGATAGGGCGTGCAAGTTCCGCCAAATGGCGTGTGTTGGCACTGTTTTTTCCGCCAAAGACAAAGAACGCGTCACAGTTTCCAGCAAGTTTCCTTGCTGCTTCCTGACGTTCAGCAGTGGCTGTACAGATGGTCCTTTCCACTTTGTAGTCACCAGATCGTTTCTCCTGCGACAGATGAAGCAGAAGGTTAAACTTCCCTGCCTCAAAAGTCGTCTGGCTCACTACACCAAACTTATCTCTTACAGGAAGAGATTCCAGGTCATCAGCTGTTTCGATGACCAGAGAATCCTTACCTGCCCAAGCCTTGATACTTTGCACCTCAGGATGACGCTTCTCCCCAATGATGATGACAAACCGACCTTCCTTGGAAAGGGCGGCGGCTGTCTTTTGTGCTTTCCGCACATGGGGGCAAGTGGCATCAATGATCTTAAGTCCTTTTTGTTCGGCTTCCTCATAAATTTGAGGAGCTGCACCATGGGAACGAAAGATAACCGTATCACCAGCGGAAAAATCGGCCAGTGTTTCCTTGCATTGTACACCTTTTTGCGCGAGCGATTCCACAACCCGAGGGTTATGAACAATTTCACCTAGGGTGGCAATACTAGTATTATATCCTTTTACGTTCATTTGTGCAATGTCTATCGCACGTTTTACTCCATAACAAAATCCACAGGGATCTGCGACAATGATCTGCATGGCTCAAATGCCCCCATTTTCCTTGATGAGACGGGATATTTCACCCATCAGTTCCTCCGTAAAGGCTTCCGTATCTTTTTTACTGCCTTCAGCCCCAAAGACAGAAATAGGTTGACCAAAAACAACTTTGATATGGGGCCAGAAGCCTTTTTGAGCTCCCAGGTTGGACCCTAGGATGGCTGTGGGGACTACTTGTGCCTTTCCCTTGATGGCAATCGCCATGGCACCTGGTTCTGCTTTTCCGAGCTTTCCCGTCCGGATCCTGTGCCCTTCTGGAAAGATTCCAAGGACCTTACGGTCTTTCAGAAGTTTCAAGGCATGACGAATGGCATGCGTATCGGCAGCCCCGCGATGGACCGGAAAGGCGCCCAAGGAGCGGTAAAGCGTTCCTAGAACAGGAACAAAAAGTTCTGATTTGGCCATAAAGTGAATGGGTCTTGAAGCCGCCGTTCCAATCATAGGAGGATCAAGGAGACTGACATGATTGGAAGCGATGACAACAGGTCCTTCGTGAGGAATGTTTTCGCGGCCAATGGTCTCCAAACGGAAAAAGATGGAAAACAGTACTCTAAAAAGCAGCTGTACAAATCGGTACCACATGAGATTCATCTCTCCTTTTTAGCCAAGGACAGGATTGTTTCCGCGACTTCCTGAATGGACATCTGTGTAGAATCAATGAGCACTGCATCATTTGCCTTTTTGAGAGGAGAAATCGCCCTTGTCTCATCTAAACGATCCCGCTCACTGATTCTCTTTTTAAGGTCTTCCAAAGAAACAGTCTCCCCCTTCACCTTAAGTTCCTCAAAGCGCCGGCGAGCCCGTTCTTCCACGGAGGCAGTCAAAAAGACCTTAAGCTGGGCATGCGGAAAGACGACCGTGCCAATATCACGTCCATCCATGACAATCCCACCGTTTTTTCCCATCTTCCGCTGCTGAGCAACCATTGCTGTGCGAACGCCGCCATAGGCACTGACCTGTGAAACATTCCGGGAAACTTCAAGGCTACGAATGGCATCTGTAACTTCGTGATCATTGAGATAGACCTGGTTCCGGCCATCTTCATAGCGGAAAGAAATCTTGATGCCTTGGGCCATTTGAGTCGCAGCCGATTCTGTAAGAGAAAGTCCTGCAGTTAGGCAGGAAAGGGTCACAGCACGATACATGGCCCCTGTATCGATATAGGCATAGCCAAGACTGGCAGCGACTTTCTTTGCAATCGTGCTTTTCCCTGCTCCCGCAGGGCCATCTATAGCAATGATGATCTTTTTCAATGTCATTCCTCTTTTCAAAGTTCAGCTGCTTCTTTTCCCGCTACATAGCCGGAGGAAAAAGCCGCCTGCAGATTATAACCGCCTGTAAAGCCATCTACATCCATGACTTCACCGGCAAAAAAGAGATTCGGGTAAAGCCTGGAAGCAAAGGTCGATGGTGAGATTTCCTTGATGCTTACGCCGCCGCTTGTAACAATGGCTTCTTCAAGAGGGCGCGTCCCCGTAACCGGAAGGGGAAAACCCTTGAGGACATCAACGAGACGAAGGCGTTCCTTGCGTGTCAGCTGATTGACAGGCTGCTCAGGCACCAAACAGGCCTCTTCTATGACAAAGGGGATAAGGGCCTGGGGCAGCAAGTCGTGCATGCCCGCTTTGAGGCCTTTGCGGCTGTATTTCTGAAAATCCCGCTGAAGCCGCGCGTCAAGCTGCTCCCGGGTAAGCGCCGGCTTAAGGTCGATGGAAAGATTCAAAAAGCCTTGCGGATGGGCTTTGAAATAACGCGCCGCTTCCCGGGAAAGGGTAAGAATAATGGGTCCGCTGACTCCAAAATGAGTAAAGAGCATTTCGCCAAATTCCTTTCCTACCAGCTTTCCTTTATCCCAAAGGGAAGCCTCTACATTGCGCAGGGATAGGCCTTGGAGGGCCTTCATGTCCCCCAGGTCGCAATTCAAGGGAACCAAAGCAGGACTCGGCGCAATAATGGTGTGGCCAGCTTGCTGGGCAAGGTCATAGCCGTCCCCCGTTGATCCAGTTCGCGGATAGGAAGCCCCTCCTGCCGCAATGATAAAGGCATCAGCTTCATAATAGCGACCATCTGTATCATATACGGCACTGACCTTACCTTCTTGACACGCTAGCTGCGTGATTCGGCGGTGAAAGAAAATCTTTCCTCCAAGTCCATAAAGGATTCCTTCCAGAGTCCGAACTACATCGGAAGCTTTATCGCTTTGGGGAAAGACGCGGCCTCCCCGCTCCACTTTGGTTTTTAGTCCATGGCTTTCCAAAAGAGCAATCATATCTTCATTGGTAAAGCGATGAAAAGCACCGAAAAGGAATTTGCCATTACCCGGGATATGGGCAATCATCTCATCCATCGTGCAGTGATTGGTGATATTGCAGCGCCCTTTCCCCGTAATCATGAGCTTCCTGCCAGCCCGTTCCATTCGCTCCAGGATAGTTACGTCGGCTCCCCTCTGGGCTGCAGAGATTGCCGCCAAAAGTCCCGCCGCCCCGCCGCCAATGATAATGACCTTATTCATGATGCATCACCAGCTTCTTCAAATGCACGACTTCATCATCTGTCAATTCGCGATAGGCTCCTTTTTTGACACCCTGTAAAGAAAGGAAAGCGACCTGAGTCCGTTTGAGTTTCCTCACAGGATAGCCAATGGCTTCGCACATGCGCCGAACCTGGCGATTGCGTCCTTCGTGAATGGTGACTTCAAAAATTGACTGATCACGACGGGAATCATAGCGTTTGACCTCCACGAGGGCAGGCGCTGTCATCCCATCACACAGACGGATACCCGTCCTCAGCTTGTCCAGCTTTTCTTCTTCAACGTGCCCGTCGACAACGACTTCATAGGTCTTATTGATGTGATAACTGGGGTGGGTCATGCCTTGGGCCAAGGCGCCATCATTCGTCATAATGAGAAGGCCCTCCGTCATGAAATCCAAACGGCCCACTGGATAGACGCGTTCCCGTTCCTTATCCATCAGCTCGGCGACCGTCCTGCGGCCCCGCGGGTCCTTCATGGTGGTCATGACGGCAGGCGGTTTATTGAGCAGGAAATAACGGTGTCTTTCCTTGCGCAAGGGACGCCCGTCAATGAGGATCCGATCCGTAGGAGAGACCTTTGTTCCAAGTTCTATCACGGGCTTGCCATTCACGGTGACCCGTCCTTGCAGGATGATCTTTTCACACTCCCGGCGGCTTGCAACGCCAGAGGCTGCCATCATTTTCTGCAGCCGTTCAACTTGTACTTCCGTCATTTATTCATGCCCCGTCTGGTCCAGACTGGGTACTCCTTCCTCATGTACAGATTCTTTATCTCTTCCTATGTCCGCCGCCTCTTCCCTTTTAAAGACCCCATCCAGAAGTTCTTCAGGCAGTTCCGGCAACGCAGAGAGGGATTCAAGGCCAAAGGTCATAAGAAACTTTTCTGTCGTGCCATATAAAATAGGCCGCCCCATGACTTCCTTGCGGCCAACTTCCATAATGAGTTCCATCTCCGTCAAGGTACTAACAACCCCATCAACCTTGACCCCACGAATGGCTTCAATCTCACTTTTGGTAACCGGCTGTTTATAAGCCACAATGGCGAGAGTTTCCATAGCTGCGTTCGAAATCTTCTGTTCCTGCTTTTCGTAAAGATCCCGGATCACACTAATGGCCTCTTTTTTAGTGACCGCCTGAACGCCCCCAGCGACTCGCCTTAGTGTAAGGCCCCGATCCTCCTCTTGATAGGACGTTGAAAGCAGACTCAAGAGATCATCGGCTTCATTCAGCGAAAGATGAAGCGCACTGGCTATCCTGTCAAGGGATAGGGGGTCACCAGCGGCGAAAAGCAAGGCTTCAAGCTGTCCCAGTTTCGATATCGCCATGAGCGGTCTCCTTTCGTTCTGTAATATAGATAGGGGAAAAGGCGCCATCCTGCTGAATGGAAATCTGCTTTAGGCGCAGCAGTTCTAAAAGGGCCAGAAAGGCAGCAATGGTTTCACTCCGATTATGTCTGGCATGGATAAAGTCGGTAAAAGCCAGTTTCTGTTTTTTACTTTTCTTTTTTCTCAGAAGGTGGAGAACTTCTTCCATTTTGTCCTGGACATGGAACTCCTGCCGCGGAATAACAGCCGGGCGCTCGTCTGGAGCAGGAATCATCCTGATCAGGGTGCGAAGCAGATCGGCCATGGTGTAGGACTTGATCTTTCTTGTCCCTGTATCCAGCTTCATAGGTGCCCGAACAGCAAAAAGGCGGGATTCCGTAAGGCATTCCCTAAGGAGTCCAGCCCTTTTCTTGAACTTTTGGTAGAGAACAAGCATTTCTACGAGCATGTCCCGCGGATCGTTCTCTTCATCCTCTTCCGCATCATCCTTTGGCAGGAGCATACGGGATTTAATTTGAAGCAGCATCGCTGCAATGAGTAGAAACTCACTTGCCATATCAAGGTCATAGACCTGCATCTCATTGATGTATGAGATATACTGCTGCGTAATTGATACGATGGGGATATCGTAGATATCGACTTTATCTTTTTCAATGAGATGGACAAGCAGGTCCAGCGGTCCTTCAAAATCAGGCAGTTTGACGGTCAAGGCTTCCGACATAAAACGCAATCCCCCACAAGCTGTCCCCCGTAACGCAAGGCCGCTTCCCTTACGGCAGGAAAAAGGCAAAAGGCGTCAGCAGAAGATAGCTGACTTCACTGGCCAAACGAAGATAAAGCGTTGCAAGAGGACTGATGATGATTCCAATTATACCTGTAAAACACAGGACAATCAAGATAAGGTTCGAATAAGGCCCAACAAGATTGGCATAGCGATATTGCGCACTGGGCGATAAGAAATAGCTCAGGACCTTGAATCCATCCAAAGGTGGGAGAGGCACCAAATTGAAGAAGGCAAACCAAACATTGTATAAGCTTAGCCACTGCAGGAAAAAATGGACGCTGTAAAACGTTCGGGAAGCAAAAGAGCGCAGGAAAAATCCGTCCAGTGAAAGGGCCAGGAAACAGAGAAACAAATTGGCCAAGGGTCCAGCAAGGGCCACCTTCATCATGTCATGTCGGGGGTGCCGATAATATCTTGAGTCGACCATGACAGGTTTGGCCCAACCAAAACCGACAAGAAGCAGGACCAAGGTTCCGATGATATCCAAATGGGCCAAAGGATTCATCGTAAGGCGCCCCTGCGCACCTGGGGTTGGGTCACCCAAATGCGTGCTCATGGCACCATGGGCATATTCGTGAACCGTAAGGGCCATAAGCAGGGCCGGGATGCGGTAGATAATGGTTGCATCAAGGGAAAGCATAATGGTATTCCTTTCTGAAACAACATAAGGAAGCATGACGCGGAACTGTCCGCTGCCCTTCAGATAAAAAGCAAGGGTGCCGAATAGACCAGCACCCTTGATGCAGATTATTTTCGATGTTCTTTTAGACCATCCCGCAGATATTCATTGAGGATACGGACATAAGTTCCTTTCATTCCCAGGGATTCGGTCTCGAGGACGCCCGCGCTTTCAAACTTACGCAGGGCATTGACGATGACGCTGCGCGTAATACCGGCCTGGTCAGCAATCTTACTGGCTACCAGAAGGCCTTCATCCCCTGGCAGTGCCTTCAGGATTTCAGAGATGGCTTCCAGTTCGCTGTAGGACAGATTTGAAAAAGCAATCTGAACCATAGCCTTTTTACGGGAGGCTTCCTCGATGTGTACAGCCTTGTCATGGAGCAGCTGCATGCCGATGACAGTAGCTGCATATTCTGACAGGAGTAAATCGGAATCGATGAACTCCTTCTTGAACTTTCCAAGGATCAGTGTACCTAGACGGACCCCGTTTCCAAAGATAGGGACAACCGTTGTATATTTGCTTTCAAAAAGACATTTGGTATCATCACTGAAGGCACACATATTCTTGACAAGTCGATAGTTGGAAGAGGTCTCACGAATCTGTTCCAGCCACTTTACATAATTTTCAGGAAAACGGCCAACGTCAAGGACCTTTTTGATCATCAGTTCACATTCAAATCCATCAAGGATTGAATAGCCCAGCAGTTCACCTTCACTGGAAACAATGTAGATATTGGCCTTGATGACGTCCTTGAGGACTTCGGCCATCTTTTTGTAGCTGATGACTTCCGTGTTCTGCAGAAGCTTGTTGATCATTCTTGTTTTTTCTAATAATGCCAGCATGCTGTCTCCTCCCATTACGCTCTTGGATGATGTTTCTTATACACCGATGCAATTCGGTCCGCTGTGACATGCGTGTAAATCTGCGTTGTTGATAAACTTGCGTGTCCAAGCAGTTCTTGAACGGAGCGCAAATCCGCTCCGTGATCGAGTAGATGTGTGGCAAAAGTATGCCGAATCGTATGAGGGCTGACGTGTTTTTGAATGGACGCCATTTCCACATAACGGTCAAGGATACGTCTCACACTGCGTGCTGTAAGAGGCGTACCTCGATGATTGACAAAGATGAAGTCATGAGAAGGGACTTCATACTTTTCCATGAGTACGCGCCGAGCTCCTGTCAAGTAAGCGTTCATGGCCCTAATACAGGGATGACCTAAGGGAACGATCCGTTCCTTATGGCCCTTTCCCAAAAGTAGGGCATAGCGATTGGATAGGTCCAAACGGGTCAACGTCAGTCCCACAAGCTCCGACACGCGGCAGCCTGTTGAGTAGAGAAACTCCAGCAGTGCCCGATCCCGCTGACCTAGCTCCGTAGAAAGATCAGGCAGCTCCAAGAGATGATTCATCTCGAACTCCTCTAAAAAAACAGGCAGTTTTTTTTCGAGTTTTGGGGTCTTGACCTTGGTAAAGGGATTCTTGTCCGTAAGGCCTTCACGCATGAGATATCGATAAAAGGACCGCAGGGAAGAAATGCGTCGGGCAATAGTTCGTCTCGCCTTTTCCTCCCGATGAAGCTGGGCGAGATAAGAACGGATATCAAGAAGGGATACCTCAAGCCAAGTAGCTTTCCCCCGACCTGACAAAAACACGGAAAAAGCAATCAGGTCATCTTTGTAGTTCAGGATTGTATTGGGGGAATCATTGCGTTCTACACGCAAATAACGAAGAAAACGCTCAGCCATTGGGTCCAGTACATTATTCATGGCAAGCACCTCCCCCATTCATGAAATTGTAGGTAAAATCCTGATAATTCATACTAGCACATATAAGTTAATTGTGCAACAAATTTTTATAATTTTCCAAAATATCCAGTGCTCTCATCGCGATGGCGTGATTCTTCTCTTTTTTACCACGGATACGTGGACCGTCCCACGGGGCAATGAGTCCAAAATTAATATTCATGGGCTGGAAATGCTTGACTTCTGGATTGCTGATGTAATGAGACAGGGCACCAATGGCCGTTTCCCTGGGGAAAAGAAGCTTTGCCTTTCCAGAAAGGGTACGGGAAAGGTAGATGCCTGCAGCAAGGCCGGAGGCTGCCGATTCCACATACCCTTCCACACCTGTCATCTGACCGGCAAAATAAAGGTGAGGATGACTCCTCAGGCTGTAATCGGCATCGAGAAGAAGCGGTGAATTGAGGTAAGAATTTTTATGCATCACACCATAGCGGATAAATTCAGCCTCTTCAAGGCCGGGAATCATCCGGAAAACTCGTTTTTGCTCTGGCCAACGCAAATGCGTTTGAAAACCAACCATGTTAAAGAGGCTCCCTGCCCCATTATCCTGACGCAGCTGGACAACGGCATAGGGATCTTCCCCCGTTCGGGGATCGGGAAGCCCAACCGGTTTCAAGGGACCAAATCGCATGGTATCCTCGCCGCGAACGGCCATTTCTTCAATCGGCATGCAGCCTTCAAAGACCATCCCATGTTCAAAGTCCTTTACGTCGGCCACTTCGGCTGTGCGCAGAGCTTCCCAAAAACGCAGGTATTCCTCTTTGTTCAAAGGGCAGTTGTAATAGGCGGCCTCCCCTTTTCCATAACGGGATGCCTTATAGGCAATCTCCTCGTTGATGGATTCCAAGGTCACAATAGGCGCGGCTGCGTCAAAGAAATGGAAATAGTCCTGGGAAACAAGATTCTGGATTGCGCCAGATAAGGGTTCACTCGTAAGGGGGCCTGTTGCTACAATGACGTAATCTTCTTCTGGAAAGGAAAGATCGATTGTTTCCTCTTCAATGACTGTCACGAGCGGATGATTCCTGATGGCTTCCGTAACTCCTTGGGCAAAACCCATACGGTCGACAGCCAATGCCCCGCCAGCGGGGACGCGGTGTGCGTCCGCCTGAGCCATGATGAGGGAGTCCAACCGCCGCATTTCCTCCTTTAAAAGGCCGACGGCATTTTCAATGTTATCGGCCCGTAGGGAATTGCTGCAGACAAGCTCACTGTAATATGCCGTATGGTGAGCAGGATCTGATTTTTTGGGACGCATTTCGTGCAGCTTGACAGGGATTTTCCGCGATACAAGCTGCCATGTGGCCTCACTGCCTGCAAGGCCCGCACCAATCACATGAACAGTCATAGTTTCTTTCATTCCTTTCCAGTTTTTTTCACGGCGGTCTTTTTAGTGGAAGCGGTCTTCTTGGTAGACGCGGTCTTCATTACGGCAGTCTTTTTGGCCGTTGTTGTTTTTTTTGCAGTCGTTTTTTTCACTGTTTTTTCAGCGGTTCCTTCTGTTTTCGCAAGAGCGGCCTTGGCACTGACTTTCTTTAGTCCGCTCTTTTTGGCGCCGCTGTTTGGACACTCAGGATTGCTGCAGTGGTGCACGACCTTCCCGCCGCGCTGAACCGCTTCCAGCATGATATGACCGCAAAGGGGACATGTTTCGTTGATGGGCTTATCCCAGCTTGTAAAATGACATTCCGGATAATGGGAACAGCCATAAAAAGTCCGTCCTGTCTTGGTTTTTCTTACAATCAGATCATGACCGCAGAGCGGGCAGGCGACGCCAATTTTTTCGTAATAAGGTTTCGTGTTGCGGCATTCCGGAAATCCAGGGCAGGCAAGGAACTTTCCATGACGCCCTGTTTTTACGACCATCATACGGCCGCACTTCTCACACTTTACATCACTTACAATGACTTCCTGAGGTTTTACAGGAATTTCACGGTCGGCAATTTCCAGTTCCTTTTCAAAGGGCCCATAGAACTCCTTGAGGACAGTTTCCTTTTTAGTCTTGTGCTCACTGATGGCATCCAATTCATTTTCCATATGAGCAGAAAAGGGCACATCAATCAGATTGGGGAAATATTGGGTCAAAAGTTCAATGGTCGTCATGCCCAATTCCGTCGGCATGACTTTTTTTGCCTCCTTGGCTACATAACCGCGGGAAAGGATGGTCTGGATGATGGTGGCATAAGTACTTGGCCGTCCAATTCCCTTTTCTTCCAGTTCCTTGACTAAGGTAGCTTCCGTGAAATAGGCAGGCGGTTCCGTAAAATGCTGAATGGCATCATCGACGGAAATGAGGGTAAGGGGCGTCCCCTCCTTAAGGTGTGGAACCTTCTTTGTCTTTTCCCCGGCAAGTTCCTTTTTATCCATCAAAGTCAGGAAACCATCAAAATTAACAACAGATCCGGAAGCGCGCAGTTCGTAGGGCCCGCCGTTAATGATGAGGGTTGTGACCTCACTGACGCTGGGTGCCATTTGGCAGGATACGGTCCGTTCCCAAATCAGGCGGTAAAGCCGCAGCTGATCCCGTTCAAGATAGGGCGCAACCTCATCGGGGGTACGCATGACCGAGGTCGGACGGATGGCTTCATGGGCCTCCTGGGCATTCTTACGGCTGCTGTATACGTTTGGCTTTTTCGGCAAGTAGGCATCGCCATAAACCTCGCCGATATAATTGCGAATTTCCGCAACGGCAACACTGGCCAGATGGACAGAGTCCGTACGCATATAGGTAATGAGGCCGACAGGAGTCCTTTTTTCAAGGGCAATGCCTTCATAAAGCTGCTGGGCCAGCATCATGGTCTTTTTCGTTGTAAAATTAAGCCGCTTGACCGCTTCCTGCTGAAGGGAACTGGTCGTAAAAGGAGCTATGGGGCGGCGGATCCTGTCCTTTACTGCCGAAGAAGCAACGGCATAGGACTGGTTCAGCAGTTCCTTGGTCACGGTCCGGGCTTCCTCTTCGTTATGGATGACAAGTTTTTTGCCCTCTTTTTTCGTCACCTCTGCCGTAAATTTATGACTTGGTTTATCTGCCGTAAGGGTTACGGAACTCGTCCAATATTCCTGCGGCTCAAAGGCATCAATTTCCTTTTGCCGGTCGCAGATGATCTTGACTGCTACAGACTGGACACGGCCTGCCGAAAGACCTTTGGCAATCTTGCGCCACAAAAGGGGCGACAGCTTATAGCCGACAATACGATCGAGGATGCGACGCGTCTGCTGTGCGTCGACCTTATCCATATCAATGGCAGCAGGATGCTTGATAGCTTCTTTGACCGCATGAGGTGTGATTTCATGAAAGGAAATCCGGCAGTTGCTTTCTGGATCGACGCCCAATAAATAGCCCAGATGCCAAGCAATGGCTTCCCCTTCGCGGTCAGGGTCCGTTGCAAGATATATCTTGTCCGCTTTTTTGGCAAGGGTCTTCAGTTCTTTGATGAGGTCACCTTTTCCACGGATGTTGATGTACTTAGGCTCAAAATCATGATCCACGTCCACACCGAACTGGCTTTTGGGAAGATCACGCAAGTGACCCATGGAGGCCTTGACAGTATAGTTTTTTCCCAAGAAACGACCGATAGTTTTTGATTTTGTTGGTGATTCTACAATGACAAGATTAGCCATAAAACATCTGACTCCTTTTTAGCGAACTAAATATCGATTGCCCGCGCTTTTACGGACCATGCCGGCAACTTCCATACGCAGGAGAAGCATGCTGACAAAAGAAAGCGGCCAGGGAAAATGGGCCATGATTTCTTCCATCTGTTTGCCATTTCCTCCCTTGATAAAATCATAAAGGGCTTCTGCTTTTTTCCGGTCGGGAACGGGAAATGTTTCAAATAAAGAAAGTTCTACTGCGTGGGCCCCCTTGGGAACGTCCTCGGGAAAATAGACGTCCAAAAGATCCTGCGGATCATCAACAAGATGGGCACCTTCCTTGATAAGGGCGTGGGTTCCTTTGCTTGTGAATGATTCAATGGGGCCCGGTACAGCATAGACATCACGGCCTTCATCCGCCGCTAAGTGAGCCGTAATCATAGCCCCGCTTTTTAGTGCAGCCTCGACGACAAGCACTCCGGAAGAAAGCCCGACGATAATGCGGTTGCGCATGGGAAACTGATAGGCCATGGGCGGAGTAAAAGGGGAAAATTCAGAGATGACAGCACCCGTTTCGGAAATACGTTGAAAAAGACCTTTGTGTCGAACTGGATAGGGGCGCGCCAGGCCGGAGCCCAAAACGGAGATTGTCTTTCCTCCGCCAAGGAGGGCCCCCTCATGGGCTGCTGCATCAATGCCATAGGCCCCGCCACTTACGATGGCAATCTTCTCCGACGCAAGGACGCGGGAAAAACGTTCTGCAATGGATAGACCGTATCCGGTAGCTTTGCGTGACCCAACAACTGCAAGATAAGCCGTCAGATTCGGCAGCTTACCCTTGACGTACAGGACCCAAGGCGGATCCGCAATCTCCCTAAGTGAAGCTGGATACCCACTTTCCTGGATGCCAAGAAGTGAAATATGGGCGATTTCACAGTAATCGGCTATTTTTTGAGGAAGGCCAGGATCATACCACTTTCGGTAGTGCTGGGCTCCTTTTTCTGTGAGTATGCCTGACGCTTTCACCTGTTCGAAAGAAGCCTCAAAGGCTTCCTTTGCCGACCCAAAATAGGCTGCAAGTCGAGGCCCCAAAAGAGCGGCGCGGGAACCCAAAAGATGGGCCAGGGCTGCCATATAATAGACTTCCACGATGGATTCAACTCCTACTGCAAATAGACTGCAAATTCTGTCTTACAATGCTATGAAGATACCACGAATGAATAAGAATGTCCAATCTAAATTGAAAATTTTTTGCAAAATATGGAGGGATATACCAGGGGATAATGCCGGTTCATCCAGCTTTTTTCATCTTTCAGCGCCGATTTTCACCCTTTTGGGAAAAATCCCATCGACGGAGCAGGGAAGATGAGGTATAGTATAGAAGTCAAAATTTTTGAGGGATGGGTTCCCATCCCAGAAAGGAGCTTGCTATGGCCTCTTCGCTTAATGAAACCCCAGCGGCTGAACGCGTCCACATTGGACTTTTTGGCTGCCGCAATGCAGGGAAATCTTCCCTGATCAACGCCCTAACAGGACAGGACCTCTCCATTGTATCCGACTTCAAGGGCACGACGACGGACCCCGTCTCCAAGGCCATGGAAATCCTTCCTCTTGGCCCCGTACTGATTACAGATACACCTGGCCTTGATGATGAAGGGGCTCTAGGTGAAAAACGCGTCAAAAAAGCACGCTTTGTCCTGCGCAGCACAGATATTGCCCTCCTTGTTGTCGATGCGGCCCTTGGCCTGTCAGAAGCTGATCAGCGTCTTCTTAAGGAATTCAAGGAACGAAAGGTTCCCTACCTGCTCATTGTCAACAAAATCGATATATACAGCGCTCCCCTCCTACCTCAGGCAGAAAAGGACCATCTTCTTTTTGTCAGTGCCCAGACCCATGAAGGCATTACGGAGCTTAAGGAACGCCTTTCCCGGATGAATCCCACTGCAAAAGCGCAGCGCCCTCTGTTGGGAGATCTTTTGGCGCCCGGCGATCTGGTTGTTCTTGTCGTTCCTATTGACGAGTCAGCACCAAAAGCGCGGCTGATCCTGCCTCAGCAGCAGACCATCCGGGAAATCCTCGATTTCCATGGAAGGGCCATTGTTGTACAACCTGACGAACTGCCTTCCACCGTCAAGGCCTTTCATGACAGTATTCGCCTTGTCATTACGGACTCTCAAGCGTTTTCTACCGTGAAGGACATGGTGCCGGAAGATGTACCGCTTACCAGTTTTTCCATTCTCTTTGCCCGCTATAAAGGAGAACTGGAAGCCTTTATTGAAGGTGCCAATGAACTAAAACGTCTGAAAGAGGGCGACCGTGTCCTGATTTCCGAAGGCTGCACCCATCACCGTCAGTGCAACGATATCGGTACAGTGAAGATGCCTGACTGGATCCGCCGCTTTTCCAGAAAAACACCGGAATTTTCCTTTACAAGCGGCAAGGGCTTTCCCGATGACCTTTCTTCCTTTTCACTGATTGTCCACTGCGGAGCCTGCATGCTGAACCCACAGGAAGTTTCCTATCGGCAGCAACTTGCAAAAACCGAGAACATTCCCATGACCAATTATGGGATTGCCATTGCTTATATGAACGGCATCTTAAGGCGCGTTCTTTCCCCCTTTCCGGAACTTGTGAAAAAAGTCAAATAAAACATGGACCCACTCTGTATGTCATCACAGGATGGGTCCTTTTTCTTTACCCCTTTTCTTTTACTGCCCGGGCATCGAGACGGTTCATGCGGAACCTTTCGACGATATCCATGAAGCCTTTTTCATGAAGCGGGTTCTTTATAAACCCAAAAAGATGGGACCCATCTTCCGGGCAGTCTGTCGCACCAAAGTGAGAGATGGACCAGTCTGCGGCCTTTATCAGTTCCCGCGCCATGAGATGTTCCAAATCATCCTGGGTCCTTACGGGAAGGGCAGCAAGAACCTTGGCTTCATTACGAAAATAATCAATATGCCAATGCATTCCCTTGCGCTTCCGTTTATGCCGTTCCAGCCGTTTCATGAGATTTTTTTTTGCAGATCCGACATAGACATAAAAGCCCTTGGGAAAATGTACTTTCCCTAAACTGCCTACGGCAATATCTCGATTTTCGGCAAGTTCCAGAACCACAAAGTAGTCCCCGGCGTCCTGATTTTCCTCTGCAAGGAGCGTCTCTGGGTACATAAGAAGTTTTCCTGGTTCAGGATAAGTAAAGGTCTTATCCCAGGAAAGGGAAAAGGCCTTCCAATCAAGGCGGGGTGCGCAGCGCCGAAAGGCTTCCGCAAAAGCAGGATCTGTATGGTAATCAGGAAGGAACCATTCAGCCCGGTTCCAGTGGGCGAGGATGAGAAGTCCCGTCCTGATTCCCTCATCATGCATGGCGGCAAGTTCCTCGATATGCTTGCGGCCCCTTTCGGTGACCGCGTCCGGGAACATGGCACCCTTACGACCAAAAAGGGTGCATGATTTGACTTCTACATAAAATGGCTGCCCCTCCTGCTCAAGAAGCAGGTCGAAGCGGCTGTCCCCCACTGTGACTTCCCGCTTTACGACACGGCAGGACTCCCAGCCAGGGATCAAATGGTTCCGGATAAGGTACTCTGCCACATCATTGTTATACTGTGTATCAAGCAGAATCGGGACACCGTCACGCTCAATCCCGACAACATCATAGGGCGTTTTACGCGCTGGATCCTTGGCTTTTCGAAGGTAAAGCCGCGTCCCCTCATAAAGGAGCTCCCACATGCGACCCGGGTTGGGCATATGACAAGTAACAACAGCATCCCCCATGACCGCCTTTGTCACAAAGCGATTGGGCCTGCTGACAAAGGCCGCTGGAATCAGCACTTGATGATCATGCATCATCGTTTGTTCCTCCTTAGGAAAAAGGACTGCCGCCCTATGGGTGAGCAGTCCTTTTCAGATTTTTCTTCCTAGGCCTTGAAAATCTTCTCAAAGACATCCTTATTTTCTTCAATGGCTTCCTTGCTGCCTACAACGCATCGATATCCATCAGAAAGAACGTCCCGCACAACAGGCGCCAAAGCCCTGATATCTTCTACCGAGCAGTCAATGACTTCATCGCGGTAGGTCTGGGCAAGGTCCTTGGGCAGGCCGCGCAGATAGGTCGTAATGGCTTTTTCAAGCCGCATAGCATTTGTCAGCGGCGTATCAAGCAGACTGATGGTCCCGATGACATACTTGGTCATTTCCCGTTCTGAGGCTTCAAAATGTTCCAGATACTCAGGCAGTCCTTCATAGGTGCTGAGCGTCTTCATGAGCTGTGGATCGCGGTAGCTGGACAGATAGAACAGCCCGTTCTGATCAAAGCGCGCCCCTGCCCCATAAGCACCTCCCTGAACACGGATCTTGGTCCAAAGATAGCTATAGCGAAGGATAGTTTCAAGGACCTTCATGGCGCCCGTATAGTCATGGCCATGGGCACGGAAATTGCCGCCGGCAAGAACATACTGGACCTTGCCGCTGGTCGTAATGCCCTCATTAAGGCCCGGTGCAGCAAACTCCGGCACTGGCTTTCCGGCAAAGGAAGAATGGGGCAGCTGATCGACAAAGGATTCCATCTTCTTTTCTGCCGTTTCCCTGTGGCTTTCGTCACAGCAAAGGCTCATAACAAGACGGTCCTTATTGAAGAAAGCGGACATCAAAGTCTTCAGGTTTTCAATGACGCGGTCCGCCTTTTCCTCAAAATGCGCGCACAGATCCTGGAGGAACTGGTAATAGGTCAGCTGATCATGCTCGCTGGAGCGGCCGGAATCGGAGAAATAACTAGAAAGACGGATGGTGGCAACGGTCATGCCTCGTGAGAAAAACAATGCATCCCAACCCGCCTTGACTTCTTCCACGATTTCCTTGAGGCGGGCCTTGTCCCCCACATGGCTGGTTAGTGCCAGGGCTTCAAGAAGCTCAAAGAGCCGGTCCTCATTATGTTCCAGAACTTTGGCCGTCACCTTGAAATAGTTCCTGAAGTCATTCATGTCCCGATAGGAGGTATAAGGCTGGATAGCAAAGGAAAGTCCTCCAATATATTGGTCTGTAAACGTGTTTAATTCTTCATAGGTGAATGTATCCGTATTGACCTTTCCGAGGACGTCAGAAAGCAAATATGCGCATGTGAGAAGGTCTTCCGGTACGCCTGTCATATCAAAACACCAATCATAATAGACGATTTGGTTCGTAAAGGCAGGGCGGTAAAGCAGGGTATAGCTCCCCTTTTCCGTGACTACAGGTGTTTCAAAGGAAACCGTCCGCTTGATATCATCCCGCTTTAATAAAGGAATTGTTTCCAGTGCTTCCGGTGAGTCTTCTGCCGCCTGACGGGCATGGAGTTCATCGGCAATGACCTTGATTTCATTGATTTCATCCTGTGAGAGGCCTTCTTTGATGGCCTGCATCTTTTTTCGGAAGAGGGCGCCGTCCTTTTCTTCCTTCCCCGGCTCCGGCTTCAGCGTCAGGAGCACTTTATGCGTGTTATCAAGAAGGAGCGTTTCAATGAGGGACTCATAATAATGCGTGCCGATTTTACCGCGCAGGAAATCCAAGGTTTCCGTAAATTTTAGGCACGTCGTAGGATCCCCACCATAAAGCCAGGTCTCCATGATCGAAAGTCCATAGATGAGTCCTTTTGGGTAGACATTGAAATCAGCTTCGCGCATCTTGAATTCTTCGCTGCTGAGTTCTGCTTCCATAAGTTCCTGCGGGATGCCCTTGCGGGAAAGCTCCTGGAGCGTGCTGTAAAGGACCTTGATGAAACGGTCTTTTTCACTTTCCTCACTGCCGCTAATGCGGATAGAAAGAACGGGCTGGAGCTGGGAGGCATTGAGGCTGCCTGATACATCGCTGCCGAGACCGGCCCGCAGGAGGGCAAGGCGCAAGGGGGCGTTATCGCCTTCAAAAAGGACCTTTGTAAGGACTTTAAGGGCCATGGTCTGTTTCTGGTCAAGGCTTGATCCCATAACAATGTTAAGGGAAAGATAGGTCTTGTGATCCACGTCCACCCCCTGGGCTTCCGGATAGTAGGCCGTCACTTCTTTTGTCCGGTCAAAGGGGGCCTGCAGGGGAATCTTGACGGAAAAATCCGGATCTTTATCAAAATGGCTCAGGTAAGCTTCATCCAAATAAGACAAATAGGCATCAATATCCATATTGCCATAAAGATAGATGAAACTATTCTGGGGACTGTAATAAGTCTTATGGAAATCAAGGAACATTTCCTGCGTCAAAGTAGGAATCTCCTCTGGATAACCGCCCGATTCAAAACGGTACGGCGTATCCGGGAAAAGGGCCTTGTTCACCTCATTTTCTTCTACGGCATCAGGGGAAGAATAGACCCCTTTCATTTCATTGTAGACGACGCCGTTATAGACAAGCTGGCCCGCTTCATCGAATTCATAGTGCCAGCCTTCTTGACGAAGCGTGAAGGGGTTTTTATAGGTATTGGGATAAAAGACAGCATCAAGATACACATCGACTAGATTCCTGAAATCCTTATCATTGCGGCTCGCTACAGGATAGACCGTTTTATCGGAATAGGTCATGGCGTTGAGAAACGTATTGAGGGACCCTTTCACAAGTTCGACAAAGGGTTCCTTGACCGGGTATTTGCGGGACCCGCAAAGTACGGAATGTTCCGTTATATGGGCCACACCGGTATCATCCCGACTGGGCGTCCGAAACCCAATGGTAAAGACTTTGTTGTCATCGTCGGAAGCCACATAAAAAAGACGGGCCCCACTTTTTTCATGGGTCATTTCATAGCCCATGGCCTTGATATCACAAAGATCGGTGATTCGATCCACGCGAAAGCCATGGACCTTATCATTCAGGGAAAACTGCATATTGGATAACCTCCATTCAGGGAACAAAATCAGCAAAGATGGATTCTGCATCTAAGAACTGTATCACCCTGCATTATAGTAGAAATTGATGAAAAAAGCCATAGCCACCCCTTCCGGCACAGAAAAAGGACCCACCCCCCAAGGAGGTGGATCCTCTGTTTAGACAGGAGCTGAACAACTTATTTGAAGTACTGTACACCGGACAGGAAGATTGGCTGGAACTTGTTGCCCGGAATGTTCTTCATGAGGCCATCGGTGTAGCGTTCGGAATGGCCCATCTTGCCGAGGACGCGGCCATCGGGGCTGGTAACAGACTCGACGGCATAGAAGGAACCGTTCGGGTTGTACGGGCTTTCCATGGTCGGATTGCCGGCAAGGTCAACATATTGGGTGCCAATCTGGCCATTGGCAACAAGGTGTTTGATTTCCTCCTCCGTCGCTACGAAACGGCCTTCCCCATGGGAAACGGCGATGGTATGGATATCACCAGGTTCGCAAAGGCTGAGCCACGGAGATTTGTTGGAAACCACTTTTGTGTCGACCATTCGGGAAATATGACGGCCAATGGTATTGAACGTCAGCGTCGGGGAATCATCCTTCAGCGGTACAATATGACCGTACGGCACAAGGCCGAGCTTGATCAGGGCTTGGAACCCGTTGCAGATTCCAAGGATCAGGCCATCACGGTTCGTCAAAAGATCTTCCACGGCTTCTGTAAGAGTTGGGTTGCGGAACATGGTGGCCATGAACTTACCAGAACCATCCGGTTCATCACCGGCAGAGAAGCCACCGGGAAGAGCCATGATCTGCGCCTGTTTCATTCGTTTGGCCATTTCTTCCACCGATTCCTTGATGGCGTCTGGCGTCAGGTTGCGGATTACGAAGATATCCGTCTTCGCTCCAGCGGCTTCAAAGGCGGCAGCCGTATCATATTCGCAGTTGATTCCTGGGAATACGGGAATGAAGACCGTCGGTTTGGCAACGTTATAGGGAGCGGTCAGCGGTAGATCATTGGTGTAAGCCGGCATGCGTACATCCTTCTTTTCTTTCCGCGGTGCCTTCATGGGGAAAATCTTATCCAGGGTCTTCGTATAGGCGGCTTCAATTTCAGCAAGACTGATTTCTGTATCGTTGACGACCACTTTGCCCTCATCGGTCAAGGTTCCCAGAACGAGAAGATCCGTCCCCGCAAAAACTTCTTCCGCATCTGCCCCATCTTCAAGTTCTACAAGGAAACCAGCAGGCTGCAGGGTGAAGAGACATTCCTCGTGAAGGAATGGCTTAACAAAGGAAAATCCGAGCTCGTTGCCAAGGCACATGGCAGAAATCGCGGCAGCGACACCGCCTTCCTTGACCACACCAGCCGTAATGACCCGCTTGGAAAGGATGCCCTTATGGAGGGAAGCAAGGAGTTTCTTTAAGGCGTCGTAATCAATGACTTCATGTTCATCACAGCTAGCAGGCAGGAATACCACGGTATGACCGGCTTTTTTGAATTCATTGGAAATCGTGTCCCGACCATCCATGACGCCTACGGCAAAACTGATGAGCGAAGGCGGAACTTCAAGATCCATAAAAGTACCACTCATGGAATCCTTTCCGCCAATGGCAGGAAGGCCCAGCTCGCAGCAAGCTTCGTAGGCTCCTAACAGTGCGCTGAGCGGTTGTCCCCAATGCTTGCTGTCATGGAGTTTTGGGAAATATTCCTGCATGGAAAGACGCAGCTTGCTAGGATCGGCGCCAAGGGCTGCTGCACGGCAGACAGATTCCACGACTGCGTACATACCGCCATGATAAGGACTCCAGCAAGCGACGTTTGGATTATAACCAGCGGCCATGACAGAGGCCGCCGTCGTTTTGCCGCCCAGTACTGGAATCCGGGCCGCCATCCCTTCGGATTGAGTCAGTTGACGCTTACCGCCAAAAGGCATGATGACAGTCCCACGTCCGATGGTCCCATCAAAACGTTCCCCCAGCCCTTCCTGACTGCAGACGTTCAAGCGGTCCAGGTTACGGAGCCAGCGATCCTTGATGGACGAAAGGCCCTGCACTTGTTCGGGGATTTCATTGAAAGGAGAAGGCGCCGTAATGGCTTCCACTTCAACGTCAGCCTTTTGGGAAATCCCATTCGTATCGAGGAAGGCACGCGAAAGATCGACGATTTTTTCCCCACGCCAGTACATGACAAGGCGTGGATCCTTGGACACCTCGGCAACAACCGTTGCTTCCAGGTTCTCTTCATCGGCTGCATCCATGAATGCCTTCAGGTCCTTGGCGGCAATGACAACAGCCATACGTTCCTGGGACTCACTGATGGCAAGTTCCGTACCATCAAGGCCTTCATATTTCTTGGGAACCTTATCCAGATTAATGACAAGCCCCGGAGCAAGTTCCCCAATCGCCACGGAAACGCCGCCTGCGCCAAAGTCGTTACAGCGCTTGATGAGACGGGTCACTTCAGGATTGCGGAAAAGACGCTGGATCTTACGTTCGTTGGGAGGATTGCCCTTCTGGACCTCTGCCCCGCATTCACTGAGGGATTTGGTCGTGTGTTCCTTGGACGCACCCGTTGCGCCGCCCATACCATCACGGCCCGTACGGCCGCCAAGAAGTACAACAAGGTCACCATCACTGGGTCGTTCACGGACGACGGCATCACGAGGTGCCGCGCCGATTACAGCGCCGACCTCCATCCGCTTGGCTACAAAACGGTTGTGATAATATTCTTCTACAAGACCTGTAGCAAGGCCAATCTGGTTGCCATAGGAACTATAGCCAGCAGCGGCGCCTTGGGTGATTTTACGCTGTGGCAATTTCCCAACAAGGGTCTTATCATAAGGCGTACGTGGGTCACCTGAGCCCGTGACACGCATGGCTTGATAGACATAGCTGCGGCCGCTCAATGGATCACGGATGGCACCGCCAAGACAGGTTGCCGCACCACCAAAAGGCTCAATCTCCGTGGGATGGTTATGGGTCTCGTTCTTAAACATGACGAGCCATTCTTCTTCGTTTCCATCTACCGTAATGGGGACAACAATGCTGCAGGCATTGATTTCCTCAGAGGCATCCAAATCAGGCAGATGGCCTTCTTTTTTCATCTTCTTGGTCGCAAGGCAAGCCATGTCCATCAGCGTGACAGGCCGCTCTGTATCCTTGCCATAGACAAATTCTCGATCCTTCAGGTAGCGTTCCAAAGCCTGCTGGATAGGTTCCGTATAGACGCTCTCCTCAATATTGATTTTCTCAAGATTGGTTTCAAAAGTGGTGTGGCGGCAATGATCGGACCAGTATGTGTCAAGAACCTTGATTTCAGTAATGGAAGGATTCCGGCCTTCTTTCTGGAAATATTCCTGGATAAAAGCAAGGTCTGCTTCACTCATGGCCAGTTCCTGTTCCGTAAGGAACTGATGGAGTTCTTCCTTGGAAAACTGCGTGAAGCCCTTGATGATGGCAACTGGTTTCGGAGCTTCCCAGCTCATTTCCAGGCTGTCAGGTTTTTGTGTGGAGGCTTCCTGGGCTTCTACAGGGTTGATGGTGTACTTTTTGATTTTTTCAACGTCAGCATCGGTCAGATTGCCTTCCAGAAGGATGACCTTTGCAGCAGCAACTGCGGGCCGTTTACCCTGACTAATGAGCTGTACACACTGAGCGGCAAAGTCTTCCCGCTGGTCATACTGGCCAGGCAGGAGTTCAATGGCAAAGCTCTTCACGCCTTCTGGGATTTCCAGCGTCTCATCATGAACCGTATCTACCGGCGGTTCAGACAGGACAACCCGTTTAGCAGCTTCATAGTCCTCATCGGACAATCCTGCAATATCGTAGCGATTGACGATACGCAGCCCCGTCAGCTGGGTCATGCCCAAGGTTCCCACAAGATCTGCCAGGAGTCCTGCTGCTTCAACAGCATACTCCTTCTTTTTTTCCACATAAATCCTTCTCATCGATTCGCTCATGACAGCCTCCCTTAAAAATATTCATTGATAAAGTTTACTTTTTTGGGGAACAACGTTTCAAGCGTCCACAGGGATGATTCTTCTTCCACGTGGATAAAGCCCGCGTCTTTCAGCTCCCGGGCCCCGTACGTCCCGAAAAAGAGCTGGGTCAGACTGGAAATATCCATGAGAACCGTTGGATCATCAAGCGTATTGAAAAGGGTTATCCCTTTTTCATCAAAATGCATCTTCACGAGCATCGTATTGAGGGGCACCTGCTCGTCCCGGATTCCAATGACGAGTTCCCTACCTACAAGGCAATCCGGAACGGAAAGACTTTGCAGGACCTGGGCCGCGTTCACAATCCTTCCCATCATAAAAGGGACCATCCGGGGCGCCAGCTGCTGACTGGAGAGCCTCAGGTACAGCAGGTCATCACAGGGACCAAGATAGGAAAGCTTCTCAAAGGTTCCGTAAAATCCCTTGAAATAACGCAGAAGCTCCAGCTTGGCAGCCGGGGCAAGCGCCATCAGTTCCTGGATGGTTATGATTCCTTCCCCTTTCTGATAGAGGGCATAACCACAGGTTTTTTCTCCGTTTTTGAGCACAACAGTTTCGAGGCCTTCCCGGGATCCTGACCCAAGAAGATTTTCCCACTCCTGGTGGTTTCTTTTGACATATCCTGTATAAGCCGCCATGGCGTCATCATAAACCGGCGCCAGCAGCGCCTCGGCCTCTTTGGTAGAAATCCTATGAAAAGTATACCCCGTAAGGCTCTCGCCTACAAGGTCAATCTCCCGCAGGGGCAATTCATACTGGGTGCGAAGGGCCGTAAAACTAAAGCCATAAGGCAGGTAAATCCCGGCATGGATTGGCATCAGGACGACAAAGGGAACCTTCATGGCCCGCAGCATGGTAAACGTCTTATCCATGAGTTCGCCCATTACGTGGCGTCCTCGGGCTTCTGGAGCTGTGGCGACGCCAACCAAATAAGGCACGCGGAAATCCTTGTTCCTTACATGGATCGTGTAGGGGTTCAGGTGCACCATTGTCATCAGCCGATGATCCTCAAAACCGCCTAACATCTTATTCTGCTTCAATGCATACTCGGAAAAATACCATTCGTAAAATGGGGTCCCTTTTTTTTCGAAACATTCATCCCAGAGCGCCGCCACTTGGGGCAGCGTCTTTTCATTGATGAGACGAAAATCCATGCTCCACCTCCCTTAACGAATGATTGTATTGTATTTCTTGACCATGAAGATGGGGTTATAGGATTCCTTGGCTTTTCGAAGTCCTTCCTTACCCATATCCTCTTCTCGGTTGATAAACTGCACATCTGGCCAGGCATTTTGGACAAAGTCCTTATTGATGGCTGTAAAAAGTCCGCGGACATTGGGATCTGCTTTTTCGACATGGACAACAGCCGTGTGTTCACTGACCTTTTCCCCAAAGGTAAAGGCTTTTACCTGACCATCCAAACGGATGAGGCCGCCACGGATCTTCAGGAATTCCATATTATTCAGTCCTTCTTCAATGGCGCAGGCTTCGCATTTGATCGTTGGATCGGTCTCAGCCCGCTGGGCACACCACGCCTTGCCAAAGGCAATACATTCATCTTTGTTTGCCGCATTGATTTCTTCATAGACGTAATCGGGGTGTTCCTTGATGAATGCATTGTAATGGTTCTTCTTGCTGTGATACTTTCGTCCCGATAAGGTCGCAAGTTTCTCCCGGTCATAGACGTAATCCCAGTTATCCCGGTCCTCTGTGTACTCCGTAATTTCCGGCATGGTTCGTTTGAATCGTTCCATCGTTGATTCATAAATTCCATGAAATTCAAAAGGCCCGCCAAAATATTCTTTCAGTGCGTTCACGATAAGGGGCATATCCTCATCCTTGCCGCCGAAAGGAGGCAGGACGAAGGTAACCCCATTAACGGTGACCTTGAGAATAAGGGCACCATGGCTGATTGCCCAGAATGTGTCATAGCAGCCACGCCAAATGAAGGTCGATCCAAAGCAGCATTCTGAGCCGCGATAATCCGCTTCATTATAGTAGTCATCAAAAATAGGTTTATCCGATATATCGACATGTTTAAATTCTAAAATAAAAATCTCTCCTAACTTTTTTGGATGATACCATTATACCAGATATCATCAAGAGGGGAAAATGACCGCAAAAGGAGAGTGCCTCCGACTTAGGTCAAGGATCCCATTTGATTCAGGTAAATTAAGCGATACCCCATCAAATCATCATAGGTCAGTTTGGTCACACTTGTATTATCCAATGTCAAGTGCCACATGCAGTCAATAGGGGCTTGAAGAATGCAGCATAATAACAGGCGAATCATCCCGCCATGGCTTACGACCATCACTGCCGTGCCATCTTCCATGGCATCCTTGACTTCATTAAGTCCTTTCATTCCCCGTGCCTGGGCCTCTTGAAGGTCTTCAGCACCGGAGAGTGTCACTTGAGTCGGTGTCAGCCAGAGCGTCTGCAGGCGCTTCGAGTCCGTTTTTCTTAAGTCTCTGATCCGGCAGCCTTCCCACTCCCCAAAGGAAATTTCCCGGAATGCAGCAAGGGCCTGTGGGACAAGTTGTTTTTCCTCAGCAAGAGGCCGAGCTGTTTCCTTGGTCCTCATAAGATCGGATGTATAAAGGGCCGTAACCATAAGGTCACGGGCTCGTTTTTTTAGGGAAAGGGCCTGCTCCTGTCCAACTGGACTGAGCGGATGGTCCTCCCAGCCCTGGAAACGGCCTTCTTCATTGGACCTTGTTCGTCCATGACGGACGAGGTAAATGGTTTTCATGTCGCTTTCCTTTCTGTACAAAAGGGCTGGTTGCCGTCATATAGAAAAACGAGCCTATTTCCGAGGCTCGTTTTCGATTGGAAAATCCTGCCTTGGGCAGGAAGTCCCTTATGCTCTTTCGATGTATTCGCCCGTACGGGTATCGATACGAAGCACATCGCCTTCGTTGATGAACAGAGGGACTTTTACCACATAGCCCGTGTCCATGGTTGCATTCTTGTTGCCGCCCGTAGCGGTATCCCCTTTGATGCCCGGTTCCGTTTCAACAACGGTCAGTTCAACCGTATTCGGCAGTTCGACCCCGAGGATCCGGTTATCAAAAGAAGAAATCTTGACGTTCATATTTTCCTTCAGGAAATTCATAGCGCTGCCCAGTTGATCTTTGTTAAGCTCAATCTGTTCGTAGGTTTCATTGTCCATGAAGACATACATGCCATCATTTTCATAGAGGTACTGCATTTCACGGCGAACGACCTCAGCATTCGGGAGACGTTCAGCGGCGTTGAACGTACGTTCAACAACAGCACCCGTACAGAGGTTGCGCATCTTGGCACGGACAAAGGCTGCCCCTTTCCCCGGTTTGACGTGCTGGAATTCAACTACCTGCCAAGCATCGCCGTCAATTTCAACTGTTACACCTGTTTTAAAATCGTTCGTAGAAATCATTGAAACACCCTCCAAAAATTTTCTTGTTAAGCTTATAGGATTTCCATAAGTTCCTTTTCAACCAGCGTCAGCCGCTCACAACCCCATTCCGTTACAATGACGGTATCTTCAATGCGGACACCGCCCTTGCCCGGCAAATAGATGCCCGGTTCCACCGTTACAATGGCACCCACAGGAATCGGATCCGGATTGCCTTTATTGAGGTTCGGCTTTTCGTGGATATCAAGACCCACACCATGACCCAGTCCATGACCGAAGTAGGCACCATACACCTTGGACGCGATAAAATCACGAACGGCCTGATCCACTTCAATGCCCGTCTTGCCAGGGAACAGGACTTCTTCCCCCAGTTCATTGGCGGCAAGGACAATCTCGTAGATTTCCTTTTGCCAAGGAGCCGCTTTTCCCATGACGACCGTGCGAGTCATATCACTGCAGTAACCGTCATAGATGCAACCAAAATCAAAAGTGACGAAGTCACCTTCCTCAATGACCTTATTTGAGGCCACTCCATGAGGCAGGGCGCTGCGCACGCCGGAAGCAACAATCGTATCAAAAGAGGTTTTCTGGGCCCCTCTTTTTCGCATATTATACTCAAGTTCTGCAGCAAGTTCAGATTCCCTCCGCCCCACTTTGATATGGGGAATGAGTTCATGAAAAGCGTCGTCAGCAATGGCGGCAGCTTTGAACATTTTACGCTGTTCCTCTGGGGATTTGACTGCCCTCAAAAAGACGAGATTCACATTCTTGAAACTTGCTTTAGGAAGGGCCTTTTGCAAGGCCGTGGCTTCCGTATAGGAAAAATAGTCACCATCAAGGGCCAAACGCCATGCTGGTCTTACCTGATCCACGACGGAAAAAAGGCCATGCTGGTGTTCCAGGATTTCACATTCAGGAGCCTGCTGCTGCGCCTGCAGGATGTAGCGCGAGTCCGTAATAAGAACGGCCCGTAAAGCGTCTACATAAAGAAGACTTTCTCCGCCCGTAAAGCCCGTGAAATAGCGAATGGATGAATCCCCCTTGATGAAGATTCCCTGTACGCCTTCCTCTTGGAGGAAGGTTCTGAGCGTAGGTAATGGTTTCATAAGCGACCTCCCACAAAAGTACCCTACTATATTAGCATATTCCCTGCAATTTGCCTATATTGAAACGGGAAAATTTTAGGGAAAGTGTACAAAATCATACGGAATTTTATAGAAAAACCTTTTTCTAGGCTTTTTTGAGGCGCCTTACGAGGGAATAGGGTTCCATGCGGGCGTCCCCAACGGCCGTAAAGATCATCTGTGCATGAGGTGCGGCAGCAATGGGCGTGCCCGTTTCATCCTCCATGTCCGACAAGGTCCAGGGAAAGACCGTTCCCCCAGGCGTCAAGATTTCAAGGGTTTCCCCTTCCTTCACATTGTTTCGCTGCTCCAGCGTCACCCGCCCCGAAGCAGCGTCGTAGTCGTTCACAAGGCCTACAAAATCCGCTGTCTGTTCATAGGAACTTGTTGTATAGACCTGACCGTCTGCTTCCGGTCTGTGTTCAAAAAAGCCCGTCGTATAGGGACGATGGGAAATTTTGAGCAGTTCTTCCTGCCATTCAGGCAGCACGGAAAAGTGTTCCGGATCCCTCAGATAGGCATCAATGGCCTTGCGATAAACGCTCACCACTGTTGCGACATAATGGACACTCTTCATGCGACCTTCAATTTTGAGACTTTTTACGCCGCTTTTGATGAGGTCCGGCAGATGATCCAAGAGACAAAGGTCCTTTGAATTCATGATGTACGTGCCTTGCTCATCTTCGGCAATATCAAAGGCTTCATCAGGACGGTTTTTCTCTTTTAAGGAAAACTCCCAGCGGCAGACTTGTGCACAAGCGCCTCGGTTGCTGTCCCGACCCGTAAAGTAGTTGCTCAAAAGGCAGCGGCCTGAATAGGAAATACACATTGCACCATGGACAAAGACCTCAACCTCTGCATGGATGTTCCGCACGATTTCGGAAATCTCCCCAAGGGACAGTTCCCTCGCAAGGACCACCCGTTCAGCACCGAGCGCCTCCCAAGCCTTGGCGGCCTCATAGTTTGTCACGTTAGCCTGGGTACTGACATGAAGGGCCAGATTCGGTACGATTTTTCGGGCCATCATCCATACCCCGAGATCAGAAACAAGGAGCGCATCCACACCGGCGTCCTCTAGGTCCTTTAGATACGAGGGAAGCTGGGGAAGATCACCATTATGAGGAACAACGTTCACAGTCACATAGACTTTTTTATCCAAGTTATGGGCAAACGTGCAGGCCTCCCTGATTTCTTCCATTGAAAAATTTGCGGCAAAAGCCCTCAGTCCGAAAGCCTTGCCGCCTAAATAGACTGCATCGGCACCATAGCGGAGCGCCATTTTACACTTATCGAGGCTTCCGGCAGGTGCAAGAAGTTCAATTTGATTCATATGTCTACATCTCCATGGATGGCTCGGATCATCGCCTTATGTTCCTCATAGGTCTTGGTAAAACGATGATAGCCATCCTTATCTGCTACAAAATAGAGGTAATCCGATTTTTGGGGATTGAGGACAGCTTTGATTGCCTGCTCGCTGGGACTTGCAATCGGTCCTGGCGGAAGCCCAGGATACAAGTACGTATTATACGGAGAATCCACTTTAAGGTCATCATAGCGAAGGTCACCCTTTTGATGCCCTAAAAGATATTGGATGGTCGTATCGGATTGGATGGGCATATTCTTATGAAGGCGGTTCAGAAATACACCAGCAATAAGAGGCATCTCATCTTCATGAACGGCTTCCTTTTCCACCATGGCAGCAAGGTTCACCACATCACGAATACTCATGCCGCTTGCTTTGATCTGATTCTTTAGCTCCTCATCCAGACGACGGTTAAATTCCTTGACCATGGTGGCAAGGATTTCCTTTTCCGTGGCGCCTTCCGGCAAATCATATGTAGCCGGATAGGCAAAGCCTTCCGCCTTATAGATTACATGGGGATTGGGCGTCTCCATATAAGGATACGGTGCATAATCAATGGCCGCTTGTTGGAAAGCTTCGGCCGAACCCAACTTTTCTTTTTCCAGTTTGGCCGCAATCTGAGGGATGCTCGAAGCTTCAGGCACAGTAAACTTGTTGTAGCGCGTCTTTCCCGACGCAATGATGTCAATGATTTCGGCATCACTCATGCCTGCCGTGATTTCATAATTTCCCGCTTTCAGCATACTTTCCTTATGGGTCAGCTTTGCCGTCAGGAGAAACAATTCCGGACTGCGTACGGCCTTCTCCTCATGAAGCAAAGCAGCTATATCCCGTGTTGTCATGCCATCCTTGATGGTAAAATGGACCAATGCCCCTGTTGCAAGGTTAGCATTGCTGTTGAATCCGTGGAGGTACCAGTAGACAGCGCCACTAAAGGCTGCCAAAAGAACCAGAAGGACACATACAAGCTTTTTGGCCATGTCCTTTGCTCCTTACTCTTCATCCATCTCCTGGGTGATTTCTTCATAGGCCTTTTTAACGGCCTCAAATTCTTCATCCGTCGGATCCACATAGACAGGTTCGCCGTCAGTATCGAACTCAATGCGGGCAATCATGACCGCGTCATCTTCTTCCAAGGCTTCTGCTTCCTCTTCATCCATAGGTTCACGGACAAGAAGGGCAAAACTCTTGTTATCAATAGGGATGACCATTTCTTCTGCATAGTAGGTCTTATTCCCCTTATCGTCAGTAACAACAACCAAAGCCTCTTGATCTTCGGTTTGGAGCATATCTTGATCTTTTGTCATGGCATTACCTCCTTAGGCTGTCCAGATAATTTTGTAAGATGACGACGGCCGCCATCATATCAATGACTTTCTTGCGTTTTTTACGTGTCAGATCTGCATCGATAAGAACCTTTTCCGCCGCCACCGTGGAAAGCCGTTCATCCCAAAGGGTAATCTTTGCATCGGGGAATTCGGTTTGCAGCAATTTGGAAAAAGCCTCACTCGCTTTTCCGCGCTCACCAATGGTTCCATTCATATTTTTGGGGTAGCCCAGGACAAAAGCCCCCACTTCTTCCTTTTGGACCAATTCATGAAGGCGTGCCAAATCATTCTTGGTTCCGCTGCGCCGAATGGTTTCGATGCCGCGCGCAATCAGTCCCATCTCATCGCTTACAGCGACACCGATGGTGCGTGTTCCGAGGTCAAGACCCATGATCCTCATTTTTGGGGCAATTCCTTCAAATAGGATTGAAGAAGGGCTTCAATGAGTTCATAGCGATTGAATTGGCGGATCTTCAGACGGGCATCCTTATAGCTCGTCACATAGGCTGGGTCCCCACTCAAGAGGTAGCCAGCCAATTGGTCAATGGGATTATAACCTTTTTCCTGGAGGGCTTCCACGACTTCGTGGATGGTCCGGGAAACCGTTTCCGTCTTGGAAACGGGTTTAAACATCGTGGTTTCTTGAGTCGTACGTGACATGAACAGTCCCTCCTTTTGGGAAAAACAAGCAGCCCGCTTCCGAAACGAGCTGCACAGCATAAAGTATCTCGGCCATTAGTAAAAATACTGACTGATGGAAACAGGAATCGATTCCTGGAAGAGGACCAACATGACCTCAATAGGAACCTTCATTCCATCCATCATCCAGCGCATGGTCATTTCTTCCCCGCCATAAACAACCATTTCCACGGCAAACTGAATATGGGGGTCGTGGACGTCCACCCCATAGTGCCTCAGCATCATGGTATAGGCATCACGGACAAAGCGCCGGTTGGTCCGGCGAAAGTGCTCATTATCATCACTCTCATACAGATGGCGGAAGAATCCCTCATATTTTTTATACATAAGGAATTTCTTATAAAGAGCTTCGGACCAACTTTTGCTGCCCAGGATATCGCGGCCATGGACGGCAAGAATATGAAGAAACTCATAATGGGCCAGTTCCGTCATAGACGCAAAGGTCCTATCATATGCGTCCCGAGTGACACCGGATTCCCGAACAAGCTCTTCAACACTGATGCATTTTAGCGGTTTCTTCGTAAGGAGCCGACCCATGGCCTCTCCCATCCGTCTTTTAGCATCCATGTAACGACACCTTCTTTATTGAATCATATTTTCAATAACTTTCAGGGTTTCCGCCATGGCCTCGGCAATCTTTCCACTGTTCTTGCCGCCAGCTTGGGCCATATCGGGACGGCCGCCGCCGTTACCGCCCAAGACCTGGGCAGCGGCTTTGACAATCTTGCCGGCGTGGGCCCCTTTCGCAACGGCTTCTTTGGATGCCATGGTCAGAATGTTCACCTTCTGCGGTGCCATAGCTGCAAAGAGGACAACAATGCCGCCCGTCTTGTCACGGAGCTGGTCTCCCATGCTGCGAAGGGCCGATACATCATCGACCTTTACTTCATCAATGAGGACAGGAATCCCCTTGACATCCTTTACTTTATCTCCGGCGGACTGCGCGGCAGCGGCAACCAGTTTTTGTTCAAGTTCAGCCGCGTGATGCTTTTCTGCTTTCAGTTCATCCTGAAGCGCTTCGATCCGGCTCAGTAGGGTGTTGGGACGACCCTTCACCTTCTGGGAAGCGTCCTCGAGGAGGGCTTCTAGTTCCCGGGTGTAAAGAAGTGCTCCATGTCCTGTAACCGCTTCGATACGGCGCAGCCCAGCACCGACGCTTGATTCGCCAAGGATCTTGAAAAGACCAATGCGGGACGTATTGGAGACATGGACGCCGCCGCAAAGTTCCATGCTGTGACCTGGCACATTGACGACGCGGACAATCTTGCCGTATTTTTCACCAAAAAGTGCCATAGCCCCCATTTCCTTGGCCTTATCAATATCCTCTTCGGAAATCTGGACGTCGACCGCATCAAGGATAGCTTCATTCACAAGGTCTTCCACACGGCTTACTTCCTCAGCCGTAAGCGGCGAAAAATGAGAGAAGTCAAACCGGAGCCGGTCCGGTCCAACATAACTGCCGGCTTGGTTTACATGACCGCCCAGGACTTTCTTGAGGGCAGCATGCAGAAGGTGGGTTGCCGTATGATTGCGGGCAATGTCAGCCTTGCGGTCAAGGTTGACTTCAAAGGTGACCGCTTGACCCACCGAGAAAGCACCCGATTCTACCGTTCCTAGGTGGATAGTCGTGCCATCAGGGAGTTTCTTTGTATTTTCCACATCAAAGATTCCCGCGTCAGAAATCAGGCGGCCCGTATCACCAAGCTGCCCGCCCCCTTCGGCGTGGAAGGCAGTATTGGTCAGGATGATCGCAAGGCTGTCCCCTGTATGGCCTTCTTTGATTGGCGTGGTTTCACCTTCTTGATACAGGGCGGCGACCACGCCTTCCTTAGAAGCTTCATCCACCGTGAGTCCTTCCAAATGAAGGCTTCGCGTATCATACATAACAGGGCGGCCTTCCTTATCGTTGCGAGCCTTACGGGCCCGCTCCTTCTGGGATGCCATGGCCTTGTCGAACCCTTCCTTATCCATGGTCATGCCCTGTTCCTGAAGGATTTCATCCGTCACTTCCCAAGGAAAACCAAAGGTATCATAAAGTTTAAAGGCATCGTCACCGCTAAGGACCGTCTTGTTTTCTTTTTTCATGGCGGCAATCTTTTCATTCAGCAGATCCGTACCCTGGGAAAGGGTCTGGAGGAAGCTTGTTTCCTCCATATCGATGACCTTGTCAATGAATTCCTTCTTTTCCACGAGCTCCGTGTAATGCTCACCATACATGGAAATGACCTTATCGGCAAGGGCGGCAAGGAACTTGCCCCGAATGCCAAGGAGACGTCCATGACGGATGGCACGGCGCAAAACGCGGCGCAGGACATAGCCTCTTCCTTCATTGGAAGGAAGGATTCCGTCCCCAATCATGAAGGTCAAGCTGCGAGCATGATCAGCAACAACCTTAAGCGAAATATCGGTTTTGGCATCTGCATTATATTTCTTATGGGAGAGTTCGCAAGCAAGTTCGATGATGGGGAAAATAAGATCGGTCTCAAAGTTTGACGGCTTGCCTTGGATAACGGAAGCAAGGCGTTCAAGGCCGGCACCGGTATCGATATTCTTATGTTTGAGCGGCGTGTAGGTCCCGTCAGCGTTCTGGTTGAACTGAGTAAAGACAAGATTCCACAATTCAAGGAATCGACCGCAGTCACAGCCAGGACCACAGGTTGGTTCCCCACAGCCTTTATCGGCGCCAAGGTCGATATGGATTTCCGAGTCCGGACCGCAGGGACCGCTGCCGATTTGCCAGAAGTTATCTTCCAGACGAACAATACGTTCATCAGGGACGCCTACGACATCGTGCCAGATATGATAGGCTTCGTCATCTTTGGGATAAATGGTGATCCAAAGCTTATCCGCAGGCAATTCCAACTCTTTGGTCAAAAATTCCCAAGCCCAGGGAATGACTTCCTTTTTGAAATAATCGCCAAAAGAGAAGTTGCCCAGCATTTCAAAATAAGTATGGTGACGAGCTGTGCGGCCGACGTTTTCAATATCGTCCGTACGAACACATTTTTGGCAGGTCGTAATGCGCGGAGAAGGCGGTTTCATCTTCCCTGTAAAAAACGGTTTGAACGGTGCCATTCCAGCCCCAATCAGCAGCAGGGTCGGATCATCATGCGGAATGAGCGAGGCACTGGGAAGAACCAAATGACCGTGTGCCTTGAAAAAATCCAAATATTTTTGACGGATTTCATTACCAGTTAAATATTTCATGCAAGTATCTCCCTCGGTTCAGTTCGTTTTGCAAGCTTAACATGCCGATGAGGCATTCCTTAAGTATATAAAATTTACAGATACGTGTCAAACACCGCCCGGTTTGACGCCATATTCCTCGGCCAATTTCCTAAAAAGCGGCAGGGACCGTTTAATGGTATCCCGATTGATGCAGTATGACGCACGGAAATAGCCTGGCACGCCAAAATCTGTTCCCGGTACTAAGAGCAGATCATACTTCATGGCCCGTTTACAGAAGGCATGATCATCTTCTTCCAGGCACTTCGGGAAAAGATAAAAAGCCCCCTGCGGACGTAGACAGGTAAAACCGACACCAATAAGACCCTGATAAAGCAGTTCCCCGTTGATGCGATACGGTTCCGCATCCGTTGGTTTGCCTGCACAGCGGGCCACGACAAGCTGCCAGAGGCTGGGAGCATTGACATGGGTGAGGACCCGAGCCGCTCCGCAAATTGCAGGATATACTTTTTCAAAGCCTGTCACTTCACTGGGAATAACGATATAGCCAATTCGCTCCCCTGGAAGGGAGAATGATTTACTATAGGAGTAGCAGACGATGGTATCCTTATAATATAGTGGAATATAAGGCACTTCATAGCCATGGTAGGCAATTTCCCGATAAGGTTCATCGGAGATGATATAAATGGGATGACCGTATTCCTTTTCCTTGCGCAGTAAAAGCGCGCTAAGGGCTCGGATGGTTTCCTCCGAGTAGATGGCCCCGCTCGGATTATTGGGGGAATTGACAATGACCCCTTTAGTATGGCGTGTCAGGGCCCTTTCAAAAAGGTCCATATTGATTTGGAAATCTTCAACCTGAGCGGGAACAACCACGAGACGGGCCCCGGTTGCCTCAACAAAAGGCCGGTATTCCGGGAAAAACGGGGCAACAATGACAAATTCATCGCCAGGTTCGGCAAGGGCCTTGAAGGTAATGGAAATGGAAGCCGCCGCGCCAGCGGTCATGAACAGATTGTCCTTTGTAAAATGCGTGCCAAAACGACGGTTGATATCCTTTGCAAGGATCTCCCGGACCTCTGGATTACCCGGAGCCACCGTATAGCTGTGGATCTTTTGGGTCGGCACGGTATCAAAGATATCAAGGACAGCCTCCTTGATGTAAGAGGGAGCCGGTACGTTCGGATTTCCCAAGCTGAAATCGTAGATATTTTCCTCTCCGACCTCCTGTGCCCTTTTCCTTCCATACTCAAAGATTTCACGGATCGTCGATTTTTTCGATCCAAGTTCATACATTTTTTCATTGACCATCAGGTTATCCCTACTTTCTGCATCAAAGGCAGTCCGTGAATTGGATGCACTTAGTTGTATTTTAGCACGCTTCCACAACCCATGCCAGTAGCAATTCGACAGGCAGACTGCTAGTGTCTAAAAAAGCCCTCCCTGAGGGAAGGCTCTTTTAGTGAGGTTGTTATTTTCTTTTGCTGCGATTGAAATTAATGAGGCAGCCGGCTTTGATGATTTCCTTTTCTTCCTCGTTAAGGGGCAGGATATAAAGGGTAATGGCTTTTGCCATGCCATCTTTCAGGACATAGGCGGGAATCTCATCCATGGACCCTGCGAGGATTTTCTTGATGGAAGGAACAAAAATGAAATCGTTGACATCAAAGGCAATCGTCTCATCTTTCAAATGAAAGGGCAGCATCCCCCAGTTGATGACGTTGCTGCGATACCGTTTGGTCGCATATTCACGAGTGATGTTGGCAAGGCCGCCGATGACGCGCTGACAGCTGGCTGCCTGTTCACGAGCACTGCCATCACCCGGTTTATTGGCGTAAATGACAGAACCGATTTCCGTATTGGTAAGAGTAACATCTTCACTGCCAGAAATGGTGTGGATGGCGGTAAAAGCAGCTGCCACATCGGCATCCTTTTGCAGGAGGTCTTCGCCTTTTTCACGGGCAAGTTCCAGTTCCTTGACCGCTTTGGTCCGCCCCACATACTGCGGATCACGGCGCGACAGGGTAAATTCGGCAAGCCCCAATGGATTGGAACGATAGGAGGATGTTTCCCCGGAAGGAATAAGTTCATCCGTCGTCGTTACAGGGTCTTCAATCTTGGAACAGACGCGCAGGAGAATATTGTCCCCTAAAGCGGGCAGTTCAGGCCAAGCTTTGATATTCGGTCCCTCATAAAGTTTTTCTTTCGGTTCCGCCTTACCAAAACCTTCGTAGACACGGGCCTTGTAGGCACTGTCATCGAAGTGGTAACTAGGCACATGTCCAAAAGTGTCGGCAAAGGTTTCCGCACTTGTCAGGGCGCCGCCATTTGCAGCTGTTGCGGCAATGCTGCGGGAATCCATGAGGGCCACTGCCGACATCTGCCCCTGACCGGGCTTGCTCCCTTCCCGGTTCGGGAAGTTGCGCGTATTGTGACGGATGGAAAACCCATTGTTGTTTGGCGTGTCGCCTGCGCCAAAGCAAGGCCCGCAGAAAGCCGTCTTGATTACGGCACCGGACGCCATGAGGTCCGTGAGGAATCCTTTTTTGGCAAGGTCCATATAGACCGGCATGGACGAAGGATAGATATTGAGGGTAAATTCCCCAGCACCGATGCTCTTGCCACGCAGAAGGTTGGCCGCTTCTACAACGTTTGTGTAGTTACCGCCGGCGCAGCCGCCAATGACGCCCTGCTGGACCATGAACTTTCCGTCCTTGACTTTATCGGTCAAGGTATATTGGGCACGGCCTTGGGCTACTTTTTCGGCCTTTTTTTCCGTCTCACGAAGGATATCCATCAGATTGGCATTCAGTTCATCAATTTCGTAAGCATTCGACGGATGGAATGGAAGGGCAATCATCGGCTTGATGGTAGAAAGATCAACATAGACGCAGCCATCATAGTATGCCACATCTGCAGGATTCAGTTCCTTATAATCACTTTCGCGGCCGTGTTCCTTGAGAAAGTCCTTCGTATCGCTGTCTGTTCTCCAAATGGAAGACAGGCACGTCGTTTCCGTCGTCATGACGTCAACACCATTGCGATAGTCCGTTGTCATGGAAGAAACGCCCGGTCCGACAAATTCCATGATCTTATTTTTCACATAGCCCTTTTCATAGACGGCACGGCAAATAGCAAGGGCAATATCATGCGGTCCAACCCAAGGAGCCGGTTTCCCCGTCAAGTAGATGGCGACAACACCGGGATAAGGGTTATCCCAGGTATCCCCCAAGATCTGTTTATCAAGCTCCCCGCCGCCTTCACCAACTGCAATGGTCCCGAGAGCACCATAACGGGTATGACTGTCACTGCCAAGGATCATCTTGCCGCAACCAGCGTACATTTCTCGCATATACTGATGGATGACCGCGAAATGGGGAGGGACGAAGATACCGCCATATTTCTTGGCTGCCGAAAGACCAAACATGTGGTCATCTTCATTGATAGTCCCACCGACAGCACAGAGGGAATTGTGACAGCACGTGAGGATATAAGGCATGGGAAAATGGTCCATACCAGAAGCGCGGGCGGTTTGGATAATGCCAACATAGGTAATATCGTGGCTCGTCAGGGCATCAAATTTGATGTTCAGCTGCTCCATATTCGCGCTTTTATTGTGTTCCTTCAAGATACCATAGGCAATCGTGCCTTTTTTGGCTTCTTCTGCTGTTACTTCGCGGCCAAGACGGCTTTTCAGCGTCCCTGCCTGTTCTTCCGGAACAAGTTCCGTACCATTCAGCAAATAGGCACCCTTATCAAACAACTTGATCATGATAACTCTCCTCTCTTTGTTACCTGGCTCTTTTGGGTTATTCTTGCACCTCCATCTTATGGAGGGTTTCTACAACATATTCAGCAAATTCTTCTGCTGTCGCCCCGTCTTTATCCGTCGTAATGACGGCCTTGCGTTCCACTTTGGTACAAAAATCAAGGGCTTTAAAAAGACGGTCCCGTTTTTCAGGGTAACCAATGAATGCCATCATTTCCCCCATCGCCCGAATCAGGCTGGAAGGATCGGCATACTGGGCACGATTGTGCTCAACAAGATAGACCCCCACCCCATGGATGGCTTCAAACATGGCATACTGATCGCCAATATTGGAAGAGCTGGCCGTTCCAAGGCCTCCTTGGTATTCGGCAGCAATATCAGTGAGGATGTCGCCGTATAGGTTGGGCAGCACAAAGACCTGCATACCAGCATTGAATTCCGGGTCCATCAATTTAGCAGACAGGGAATCAATCAGTTCTTCCCGCACATGGATGCCGGGATATTCTTTTTCCATAGCATGGGCCACCTTCAGGAAATTTCCGTCGACGAGTTTGACAATATTGGCTTTTGTTGCCACCGTAATGTTGGTCTTCCCACTACTTTTAGCGTACTCAAATGCATTTCGGAACAGCCGTTCGGCTCCTGGCTTGGAAAGGATCTTGAAGTCAATGGCAAGGTCATCGCCGACGCAAATCCCTTTGTTGCCCCAAATGTATTCGCCTTCAATATTTTCTCTGAAAAAGGTCCAATCTATGCCCTTTTCAGGAATTCGAATGGGACGGACCGCTGCATAAAGCTGCAGCTGGCGGCGCAGCAAACTGTTGGCACTCAGGAGATTGGGCCACCTGTCGCCCGCACGGGGAGTCACGAAAGGTCCCTTTACAAGGATGTCACAGGCCTTGCAGGCCTCAAGAACGGCAGGCGGCAGACTCTTATTCTGACGGGCCCGTTCCTCAATGGTCATTCCTTTAATTGGAACAAATTCCACGCGTTGATCTGCGATTTCCTTTTTCAGCAATTTCCGTGCCACCAAAAGGGCTGCTTTCATGATATAGGGACCAATGCCGTCGCCGGGCATAATGCCCACCTTTACGTGGGATAAATGGAGAAAATCCTTACGGGGCGGCGCTTTCCTAATCCCTTCGATGCGGTCAAGATCCTCTTCAATGAGTTTCCCAAAAGCTTGCTTAGCGCGTTCAATCATTTCTTCACGGTTCATGCTGGTCTCTCCTTTTTGGTTCCATAACGGCCACGCGGCCTTTTGGTTCCATTGTAGGAAATCCCAAGCAATAAGGCCAATACTTATCCTCCCATAAGGATTATACGAAATTTTCTATGTATTTTACCAATTCGGATTTGCGATTCATATCCATCAGAATTTCTAATTGATATTTTTAATTTTATATATAATTTACAAATCTTTCCCTTATTTAAAGGAACAGACCGCCGAGGAAGAATACATGAAACGCCGCCATCACAACATTGATACTCACATTTGCCACGGATAAGAGAAAAAGCGTCTTGAACATAGTGTTCATTTCCTCTGTCGTCGTTGGTTTGGAAGCAGAATAACTTGACATGATGATGGCACCGCCCGTCGATAATGGGCTGATGGCTGCAGCAAAACTGGTCGCCGTAATGGCAGAGATAAGTTCTACATAGTTTGTCTGTCCGGCAAACGTCCGAGCAATCTCGTCAGCGATTGGAAACAGCGTCGGCATGACAACACCCGTCGTAGAGCTGACCCAGGATAGAATCCCGCTTGATGCGGCAATGATGGGTACCGCCGTCTGGGCCGTCATATGGCTAGCAAGAAAGTCAGATACCAGCTTTATTCCACCAAGCTTTGTCAGGACATTCACAAGGACGCCCACACCGCAGATCATCATCAAAGTGCCCCAGGGAATTTGACGAATAGCCGTTTTTTCATCGGCACAATGCAGTATGATCAGGACAGAAGCTGCCGCAAAGGCAAAAAGTCCCGTATCAAACTTAAAACCAATACAAAAAATAACCATAGCCACAATCGAAGCCATCGTAATTTTCTGATTGCGATTAAAGGCGGGAATTTCAGAGAGCTTCAGTGGATTTTCCGAGTTGACGCGCCACCCCTTGTAGCCGATATAGACAACAAGCGTAAAGACAAAGCCGGACAGTAACGTAGATAGGAAGAGATGCGTCCCAAAGCCTTGGTAACCCAGCGGCTCAGAAAGATTCTTGGCAAGGATGCCTGTCAAGGAAAGAACAGAGGCACAGCCCGCATTGGCTCCCAGTTTTGCATAAAGGGCCGTTGCCATGGGATTGATCTTGAGTTCGAAGGCAAGATAGACGGCAAAGGTCGTCATCAAGATTCCAGCAGCAATATGTCCAGGACCAATGGCTGAAATGAAAGCAGAAAGCACAAACATCAAGATGGGAATCAAGTAGGTCCGCTTCCCTACAAGAGCGACGACCTTCTTGGAAAAAAGATTGAGCGTCCCATTGGCAGAGGCCATCCCAAACAGAAAGGTAACCCCAACCAAGGTCACAAACATGGAACTTGAAAAACCTGCAGCAATCTGCTTGGCACTCATCTGTCCATAGGAACCGAGCAGAAAAGCGGCGCCAATGGAAAAGAAGCCTATATTGACTTTTTTGATAAACCCAATGGCAACGACAACGGCAAGAACAATCAATGAAATCAGGGATAGATCCATCATGATGCCTCCTTACGAGCAGTGGATTCAGTAGGAAATAGGGGCTACGCCTTTCATCAATAGACGGGCCGTTCGATACCCATACGTTTCTTTAATGAAAGGAATCGACTGGCCCTTTTCGGTTTCAACGCCGCAAACAAGCGTGCCGGAACCATGACCAATCCTGATTTCAGGAAGCTTACCGCAGGGGGAAAGAATGCTATGGACAAGGGTCCCTGGAATTGCGGCGGCAGCTGCCGTACACATCGCGCCTGTCATGGCATAACTGGGATGGGCCTTTTGCATGCTCATCATGCGTCCCAAAAGGTCAATCTCGGATGCCTTGATTTCTGTGCCCTGAGCCGTCGTGTAAAAAGTCGGTGGTGCAACAATGGTCATCTTCGGAATTCCCGGTGTTTCCCAAGCAGCCTTTTCCCAATGATCGGTCAGCCCCAATAGGACAGCTGCCTTTCCTCGGATACATTCCAAGAGTCGGAGCAGGGCTTCGTCTTTATTGATTTCTTCCGGCTGTTCCGTTCCATTCATCTTTATGGAATCAGCTGTTACAAAAACCAAGGGATTTGCTGCGTCGACAATGGAAACGGGCAGGCGGCCAAAATCGGGGATCTCAAGTTCATCCACCCCATTTCCCGTTGGCAGGATGCCTTTACCAAGGGTACCGCTGGGATCAAGGAATCTAAGCTTGATGGGAGCGGCCGTACCGGGCACGCCAGCAATAGTATAGTCTCCGTCATAACACACCTGGCCATCTGCTGTATTGACCGTTTCAACAATGATTTTCCGGGTATTCGTATTAAAGATCCTGACGGTTGTTTCTTCTCCGACAGCTGGGACGAGACCTTCTTCAATCGCAAAGGGACCGACACCGGATGATATATTACCGCAGTTTCCTCCATAACTGACGACGGGCTTATCCACAGATACTTGGGCAAAGGTGTAATCCACATCGGCATCAGAGCGACTGGATTTTTCGATAATAGCGACCTTGCTGGTTACGGACTGGGAACCGCCAAGTCCGTCGATCTGTTTGCGGTCAGGGCTTCCCATGAGTTTCAAAAGGACGCTGTCCCAATCCTTCCTTTCAGGCGGCATATCCTTTCTTAATAGATAAGCTCCTTTACTCGTTCCCCCACGCATCAACGTGACAGGAAGTTTGATCTTTGTTGTCATCATGAACCCTCCTTATTAGATAGGTAACAGTCATCGTTATTTTCTGAAAACATCATAACAAGAAAAACCTCATAATTTAAATTCATAAAAATTATTTTTAACATGGTAAAAGCGAATGGTTTTATTGGTGGGAGCATGAAAAAGTGCCGCTTTGCCATGCTTTTTTCCAGTGGACTAATGGTATAGATGGTGCTTCGGTTCATGTCATACGTTCATAAAAAAAATAATAATCATGGTTTTTATGAATAGTTTGGGTTATAATTGGTTAAAGATGATTTACAATCTGGAAGAAAGGAGTACAGCCAATGGATTTTCGAGATCTGACCTATCTTCTGGCCATTGCGCGCCAGCAAAATATCACGCGGGCGGCAGAATCCCTCTACCTTAGCCAGCCCACCCTCTCCAAGTTCTTAAAAGGCCTTGAAGGAGAACTTGGACTTCCTTTGTTTGAGAGATTGGGTAATAAATATATCCCAACCTATGCCGGTGAACAGTACATAAAAAAAGCCAAGGAAATCCTGGCCCTCAAAAAAGAACTCGATCAGCAGATGGGCGATATCATAAAAAACAATGAAGGCTATTTAAAGATTGGCTTCCCCGCAATGCGGGGTACGTATATGCTTCCCTGCACGCTGCCTATTTTTCATGATAAGTATCCCAATGTAAGGATTGACCTTCACGAAGCAAATTCCGAATCCCTCATCCAAATGATTATTGAAGGGGACATTGACCTGGCTTTTTTCAATTTTGTAGAGGCCAATCCCGCTCTCGCCTACACCGTCATCAGTCATGAAGAACTGGTGCTTGTCATGAGTGCCCAGCATCCCTTTACGCGCTATGGAAGGAAACGGCCGGGCTGTAAATATCCTTATATGGACCTTCATTTCCTAAAAGACCAAGATTTCATCCTTCAAAACCGGACGCAGCACACACGGCTGATTGTGGATAGGATCTTTCATAAACGCCACATTGAACCCCACATTATCCTTGAAACAAGCAATATCCAAGCAGAAGCCGAGCTGGCAGCACGGAATTACGGCTTTACCTTCATTACGGAAACCCATTTGAAGTATATTCCCAACCGCGACCAATTAGCCTTGTTTTCAATCGGATCTCCTAAGACAACCGTTGATTTTGTAGCAACGTATCGAAAAAATTCCTACCTCCCTTTCCACGCCAAGGAATACATCAAGGTGGTCAAGGAGTTCACCTGATACGTCTCACGCATCCAAAACGCCCACATAGAAACAACACTGCCTGTCAAATCTCTTTTCTCACAACGGTTGGTCTTATAACGAAAATAACAATCAAATGCCCCCAGCCACGTGATTGGCAAGGGGCATTTGATTAAGTTACAGGAAGGAGCGGCTCATAAATATAAAACTCCCTGCCGCCATCGCAGCAGGGAGTTTCGGGTCGTATCGCTTAGATCTTGTTCTTGCAGTCGCCCGTTTCCATGTATTCCTTCAGGTTTTCATAGGTCGTTTCAACCATGTTCTTGACAGCTTCGTCAGTGAAGGAACCCAGATGCGGGGAAAGCAGGACTTTCGGGTACAGGTCGATGAGTTTTTGGAATATAGCATTCGGGGCCTTACCGCCTTCAAAGTCCTTACCGAACAGATCGGCTTCGCCGTCCAGCGTATCAGCAGCAAAACCACCGAGCTTACCGCTTTCTATGGCTTCGATGACAGCTTCCGTGTCAACGAGCTGGCCGCGGGCAGCGTTAACAAGGATGGCGCCGTCTTTCATCTTGCTGATGAATTCACGGGTAACCACCTTGCCGTTTTCTTTGATGTACGGGCAGTGCAGGGAGATGACGTCGGACACTTTCAGCAGTTCGTCCATTTCAACCTGCGTAGCATAGTCATCGATGCCTTTGATCTGGAAGACATCCTGACCGACAACTTTGGCACCCATACCGTGGAAGATCTGGGCGCAGACGCGGCCGATACGGCCAAGGCCGATTACGCCAACGGTGCAGTTGCGGATTTCCTTGGAGAACATATGCTTATCAACAACGAAGTTGCCTTTGTGAGCTTCGCTCGTCGTGTATGCCAGATGTCTCAGGAGCATCATGGCATGGGTAACAGCCAGTTCGGCAATGGCGTTCGGAGAATAACCGGGAACAAATGCCATCTTGAAGCCCAGTTCCTTGGCATAGGGAATATCGATATGGTCCTTACCAACCGTTCTGGTCAGTACATACTGAACACCGAGTTTCTTGTAGATATCGAGATTCTGTTTGTTGGCAAAGCAGTTACCACGCAGGATAACAGCATCAAAACCTTTTGCCATTTCAGCCGTTTCCGGAGTATTCAGGTAATCGGGGACACATTTGATGTCATACCCAAAAGCCTTATTGCTGCTCTCAAAAATCGGTTCTTCAACGTCTCTGACGCCATAACACAAAACCTTCATGACAATACCTCCTAATTAAAGTAGCCCTTTGTTTGGGGTGATGCACAGCACCACACCCGTCTCCCCTATTCTAACATAAAAATCTGTATTTTCCTATATATTTTGTATTTTGTATACACTTTAATTTTCATAAAGGCCTAAAAATAAAGAGGGACGCCGCATGCGCCCCCCCTCTTTCATTATTTTTCAGCTTTCCAAAGTCCATGCAGGTTGCAGTAAGCATAAGCAGCAACGACATCATCACTGGGAGCCAGTGCAAAAACCGCGACAGGATCAGCCCCTGGTTTCAGTTCCTTTCTCTGATTGCCTTCCTTGGTTTCCAGGGAAATCCATTCGATATAGTGTTCATCAAGCATGGGATGGGTAACGGAACCAACCTTGACCGTCACGAGGTTTTCCTTGACTTCAATGACGGGAACGTGTTTTTCTTGGGCTGCATCAACGGTATTCGGAACGATTTCCTGCATCTTTTCGCCGCAGCAAATGACAGGGACACCCGTTTCCTTTACAACAGCGATGATTTTACCACAATGACTGCATCTGTAGAATTTTTGTTCCATTTTCTCGTCCTCCTTTGATTTTCACGCACAAAATACGTGGCCTCCTTGAATGTTTGGACAATCGTTGTCCTACTTCAAGTATATCATATCAAAGGGCTCCTGTACGAAAAAAGTTGTGAAAATTATGTTTCCGTATCCCTTAGCGATTACGAGACTTGAGGGCCCGGTCAATTTCTCGTTTGGCCGACCGGTCCGCCATATCGCGCCGCTTGTCATAAAGTTTTTTACCAGTTGCAAGGGCCAGTTTTACTTTCACAAGGCCATGGGAAAAATAAAGGGTCAGAGGAACCAAGGTAAAGCCTTTTTCCTTGGTCTTACCTATGAGTTTTGCAATTTCCCGTTTATGCATGAGCAGCTTGCGGTCACGCCGCGGCTCATGGTTGAAGATATTGCCATGGTCATATTCACTGATGTGAAGGTTGTATAAATATAGTTCCCCCGATTTGGTAATGGCAGCATAACTGTCCTTCAGGTTGGCCTTACCAGCACGGAGGGACTTGACTTCTGTGCCGGTAAGCACGACGCCTGTTTCAAAGGTTTCATGAATGGCGTAGTCATGGCGGGCTTTTCTATTTTCTGCGATGATTTTGACGTTTGTTTTTTCCATGCTGACTTCCCTTCTGACGTGTACCGCCTCTTTTTTGGGTCTGTGAGGCCAGTTTATTGCGGCCGCCTTTCTTTACGGTCTGTTTTTTAGGCGTCCTTTTCTTATCTGACGGAACGGTTTCCTTTCGAGCTGTGACAAAAGTTTCGAATTCGGGAAGGATAAAATCAATCTTGCGTTCTTCCACACTGACATGGAAGACCTTGATCCTTACAGGGCTGCCAAGGCGGTAGCTCTTTCCGCCATGCTCCCCGACAAGGGCAAAATGTTCCTCATCATAACGATAATAATCGTCAAGGAGACTCGAGATATGGACAAGGCCTTCAATACCGTTTTCGAGCTGGACAAACATGCCAAAGCTTGTGACGCCGGAAATCGTTCCATCAAATTCCTGTCCTACATAGGGCAGCATATACTCCGTCATCTTGAGTTCATCCGTTTCCCGTTCTGCCTCAATGGCAAGGCGTTCCCGTGTCGAGGCATGGCTTGCCATGAGGGAAAGCTTATCGTTCAAGTTTTCCTTTTCCTTCTTGGAAAGTTTCTGCCCCGTCCGCTGCTCCTTGAGGAGACGATGGACCAACAGATCTGGATAGCGCCGGATGGGAGAGGTAAAATGCGTGTAGTCCTTGGCAGCAAGGCCAAAGTGGCCCACATTTTCCGTTTGGTACACAGCCTGCTTCATGCTCCGCAGGGCGAGGGTGGAAATCATGCCTTCTTCGGGTTTTCCCTTCACCTTGCGCAGGGCCATTTGAAGAACTTTAGGCCGCATCTTGCCCTCAATCTTGAGAACGGTCCCAAACTGGGCCATGATCTTTGAAAGGCTCTGCATCCGGTCCTCATCAGGCACGTCGTGGACACGGTAAATAAAGGGATAATGATGCTTAGTCATATGGGCGGCTACGGTTTCGTTGGCAGCGAGCATAAATTCCTCGATCATCATTTCCGCAATGGTTCTGTGCCGCAGATGAACGTCGATGGGCCGTTTTTTCTCATCCAGAATAACCTTCACTTCAGGAATCTCGAACTCAATCGCACCCCGTCTCACCCGTTTTTTATGGAGGATCGTGCAAAGTTCCTCCATGGTTTCCAACATAGGCACAATATCGCTGTATTTTTCCCGCAGGGCCGTGTCACGGTCCGTGAGGATTTTTGCCACATCAGGATAGTTCATGCGATGCCGGGAGGCAATCACGCTGGGCGCAATATCATAGGAAAGGACCTTCCCTGTCTTACCGGAAATAACCATTTCACAGCTCATGGTAAGACGTTCTTCCCCTTCATTGAGGCTGCAGATGCCATTTGACAAAAGGGGCGGCAGCATGGGAAGGACGCGGTCAACCAAGTAGACGCTGGTGCCTCGGGCATAGGCCTCCCGATCAAGTTCACCGCGGGGCCGCACATAGTGACTGACATCGGCAATATAGACGCCAAGGAAGTAATCCTCGCCCCGTTTTTCGGCATAAATGGCATCGTCAAGGTCCTTGGAATCAACGCCATCGACGGTGATGATTGGCCATTTGCGCCGGTCAAGACGCCCTTTAAGATCCTTTTTAGGGATGACTTGCGGGACAAGCTGGGCGGCTTCCTTGACTTCTTTGGGAAAATCAAGGGGCAGGTCCTTATCCTTGATGATGGAGATGATATCAATGCCCACATCGCCCTTTTTGCCAAGGATTTCCGTAATGGTTCCTTCTGCTTTTTGACGTCCGTTGGGCCAGACCGTAATCTTGACGACAACCTTGTCCCCGTTGCGGGCATTCAGGAAGTCCTTGCGCCTCACATAGATATCCTGTCCAATATGGCGGTTATCAGGGGTAACAAAGCCAAAATCCCCACTGCGCGTAAAAGTCCCGACAAAACGTTCATGGGCCCGCTCCAAAATACGGATGACCTTTCCCTCACGCCTTCCCCCATAGCCATGGTCACTGACCCGTGCGATTACAAGGTCCTCGTTCATCGCACCGGATAAGTGCATCGCGGGGATGAAAAGATCACCTTCCTCCGTCTTTTCAAGGGGTACAACAAACCCATACCCTTTCTGCGTGACCTGCAGGCGCCCTGTGACAAGCCCCATGGCCCGCGGCAGGCCCAAGGTATTGAAGCGGGTCTTCACAAGAAGCCCATCCTTGATCATTAGTTCAATTTCCGTCCACAAGGCTCCCAGCCCTTTTCCTTTATACCGCAGGTCGCGGCCCAGGTCATCATAGCTGACAGGATGGGTGGCATGGGATTCCATATAAGTAAGGACATCCTGCCGAATTTTTTCGTTACTCATCTTTCTCCTTCATACATCATCTTGGCATCCGCTTCCGCCGCGACAGTTCCATCAGGGCGGATAACCTCTCCCGTCATCTCAAGGAGCAGGCCTTTACGGCGCTTCACCTTAGTCACAATCTCAATGGTTTCACCAATGAGGACGGGCGAGCGGAAACGGACTTCCAGTCGGGCCGTATAGGCCACGCGGTGTTCATACAGATAGGGATAATTCCCCATGGTTTCATCAAGCAAGGTGGAAATGAGTCCGCCGTGCATCCGCCCGTCATAGCTTTGATGACAGGGTTCGGGCGTAAAGTGTGACGAGCAGCCATTTTCATCCACTTTAAAATGCATGTGAAGGCCAATGGGATTGTTCTTCCCACAGCCAAAACACATAGGATTCGTATCATTCACATTCTTCATCGCAGGGCCTCCAGAAAACGGTCAATTTTTTGATAGACAAGTCCCCGTTCCTTATAAAGGGTCAGGACATGCTTTCCTTGGGGGAGCATCTCGATCCGCTTTAGAGGAGATGCCGCATGTTCATAGATGTACTGTGCGCTTTGCGGGCGGACGGTTCGATCCGCTTCACTTTGAATAATAAGAAGCGGAGCCGTCACGCGAGGAAGGGTGCGCTTTTTGACTGTCGACAGCAAACGCAGGAATTCGCGGACACCGGAAAGGGGCATCTCGTGATAGGCCACATCATAGCGGGCCGGAGCGTCGATATGACGAGGGCGCTTGGGAATGGATCGCGTCACTTTTTCCGCAAGCCAAAGGAAATGGGAACGCCAATCGAATAGATAGATGGGCGTTGAAATGACGATGACCCCGTCAACGGGAACAGTCGAAGCGCAATCAAGGGCAAGAAGACCTCCCATACTCATCCCCACCAAAACAACCTTGCCGTACGTTTCCTTGAGGGCACTGGCGGCGGATTTCACGGATTGAGTCCATTTTTCATAGGTTACGCCGTCAAGGTCTTCCGGGTTCGTACCGTGACCATTTAAAAGAAGGCCCTGCACGGTATAGCCTTTATAATGCAGCCGTTCCCCCAGTTCACGCAGCTCCGACGGGGAACCCGTGTAGCCGTGAATGAGAAGAACCGCTGTATCATTGGTTCCAGGAAAGCGATAAGGCTCAGCGCCTTGGAGCATAGCCGTTTCCTCCTTACTTTATACACAAAAAAAGCATTACCCTTCATGAAGGCAATGCCATAACTGCACCATTTGATTAATGCCATCCCCCACCCTCACTGCAGGCGGGCAATTACAATGTTAAGGACAGCAAAAATAAGGCCAAAGACAACCGTAATGCGGCTCAGAGCCTCATCCATATCGGTCGGTTTGCCGCTGAACATGGACTCACCGCCGCCAAGCCCAGCAAAACCGGAGCTCTTACCGGACTGGAGCAGGACGGACGCAATCAGGATGACACTGACGACGATATCTACAACCATTAAAACCGTTAACACTGGTATTTCCCTCCACTCATTAGATTCTTGTATTTTAGCATAGATTGAAAGCGAGTGCAAGTAAGGACGAGGTGCCAGCGAATTTATTCCAGTCCTTATTTTTACCGTCCCTCTTTGAAAAACTTTCTTCCATTTTTTCACTTCTGCGAGGGGTATCCGCATCTTATTGGCCTTTTTCAAGAAAAAATAATTTGAGTTAACTATATTGCAAATGATTTGACAAATTATCATCACGGTGGTACATTACTCCCCGGATAGAAAAATAGGAAGATTAGGGTAAATCTTATAGGGAGAGTGCAGACACGTTTCAGAAGGTGTGTGCCGCGAGTCGCAAAGCCGCAGGGCGGCCTTGTTTCCCGAAGGGCTCAAAGGGGAGAAATTCTTCCCTTAAGGCAGAAAATTGGAATGATGAAATGATCCTTCCGAAAAGCTGCTTCCCAAAGAAACCTGTTTTTCCATTTTGTTGTGGAATTTTTTTGCCGTGTTTCTTTGGGAACACGGCTTTTTTGTATGCTGCTTCCTATTTTTCGCATTGTCCGCCAGGATCTTGCTTATCATTTCATTTCCTTTTGAAACCTGTCCCCACACTCCACCAATCAGAAAGGAATGTGATTCATCTATGTACGTCTGTCACACAACAAAGGAACTTAGAAATGAGGTCAGCCGCGTCAAGAAAGAAAGAAAATCCATTGGTCTTGTGACCACCATGGGCGCTCTTCATGAAGGACACGCTTCCCTCATCAAGGCAGCCCGGGCAGAAAACGATTTCGTCATCGTCACCGTCTTTGTCAATCCTACACAGTTTGGACCGACGGAAGACTACGCTGCATATCCCAGGACTTTGGAAAGTGACTGCAAGATGGCGGAACGCGAAGGCGCCGACCTCGTCTTTGCGCCAGCCCCGGGCGAAATGTATCCCCACGAGGATATGACCTGGGTTGAGGTCACGGGTCCTATTACGAAGGTCCTTTGCGGAAGGACACGACCTATTCATTTTCGCGGCGTCGCTACGGTCTGTGCCAAGTTCTTTAACCTCACCCAATGTGACCGCGCCTACTACGGCCTCAAAGACGCTCAGCAGACCCAGGTCCTGCAGCGCATGGTTGAAGATCTCTTCATGAACGTCACCTTGCGCCTCATGCCCATTGTCCGCGAAAAAGACGGCCTTGCCAAAAGTTCCCGCAACGTCTACTTGAGCCCAGAAGAACATAAAGCCGCCCTTGTCCTTTCCCGCAGCCTCCGTCATGCAAAAGAAGCCTACGGAAAAGGCGAGCGGAGCAAGAAAGCCCTCGTTGACCTTGTGATGAAAGAAATCAAGGAAGAACCCATGAGCGACATCGACTACGTTGAAATGTATGGCATGCCCGGCCTCTTTGAAGTGGAAGAAACGCTCCATACGCCCGTCCTCCTTGCGGTTGCCGTCCGCTTTGGCACAACGCGCCTCATTGATAACGTCATTTTGGGGGTGGAAGCATGATCTACACCATGATGCACGGAAAGCTCCATCGCGCCACCATTACAGAAGCAAACCTGAACTACATGGGAAGCATCACCATCGATGCCGACCTGCTTGACGCCGCAGGCATCCTTCCCGGCGAACGCGTCCAGATCTGCAACAATAATAACGGCGCCCGCATTGAAACCTATACCATTGCGGGAAAACGCGGCAGCGGTGTTGTTTGCCTTAATGGTGCAGCCGCCCGTTACGCCCAGATAGGAGACATTGTCATCATCATCGCCTATACCCAAATGGACGAAAAAGAAGCCCGCTCCTTTACGCCCAAGGTCGTCATGCTCGGCGAAGGAAATCAGCCGCTAAAAAGCCGCGGGACGGAAAAAGAACGGGAGGTGGCAGACTGATGCTCGATAAGCTCATCCGTTGGTCCACACGCTACATGGCCGTCGGCGTCATGATTGCAGGTTTTTTAGGGATTCTCTTCCCAGCAGCCATGAAACCCTACGCCCGCTTTATCCCCACCCTTTTGGGAATCATCATGTTTGGCATGGGCATGAGCCTTAAGGCCGAAGACTTTCGAAATGTCTTTCGGGATCCACGCTCTGTTGCCGTCGGGGCCATCCTGCAGTTTACCATCATGCCCCTTTTGGCCTATGTCCTTGTTACGCTCTTGGCCCTGCCTCCTGAAATTGCCATTGGTGTCGTCCTTGTGGGCTGCTGCCCTGGTGGGACTGCGTCGAACGTCATCTCCTTCATCGCTCATGCCGATGTAGCCCTTTCTGTATCCATGACCATGGTAAACACTATACTGGCCCCTTTCATCACGCCCCTTCTCATCTACCTGATTGCTGGGACGTGGATTGAAATCAGCCTTTCTTCCATGATGCTTTCCATCGTCAAGATGGTGCTCCTCCCCCTCATTTTGGGCCTTGCGAGCAACTATTTCTTTCCCCGCACTGTATCCCGTTTTTCCCGCTTCATGCCCATGTTCTCTTCCTTTGTCATTATGGTGACGGTTCTTTGCGTCGTCTCCCTTTCAGGAAGGACCATTTTGGACCACGGCCTTGTGATCCTCGTTGCCGTCATTTTGCATAACCTTGGCGGCATGGCCTTGGGCCACCTTGCAGCACGCCGCTTTGGCATGACGCCGCAAAAAGTGCGTGCCATGACCATCGAAGTAGGCATGCAGAATTCCGGTCTCGCCTCAGCCCTTGCCCTCATGTACTTTACGGCAGCTGGCGGCATTGCCGGCGCCATCTTCTCCGTGTGGCATAACGTATCCGGGTCCCTCTACGCCTCCTACTGCGTCGGAAAGGACGAGGAAATGGAAGAAAGAGAAGAGACAGTCCCTCTCCATGTAAAATCCCGCTCCTAATTCCTAGGAAATCAGCTTCATCATAGACAAAAGCCCCTCTAAAACGCATGACCTGCGCTTTGGAGGGGCTTTTTGATAGGACTATGCTTTTTTATAAAGTTTTATAAAGGACGTTGAAGACTTTCAAGAGTTTTTCGTTCCGTCTTTCGGTTGCTTCCTTATCTTTCCCATTCGAGTAGTCGTAGAAGCCTTTCTTGGTCTTCACACCCAGTTCACCCTTTTCATAATGTTCCTTTAAAAGAGTGGGGATCTCATGGCTGTCATCAAGGTCCTTCATGAGGTAACTCGAGACATGGTAGAACGTGTCGATCCCGCCAAAATCCATGGTTTCGAGCGGTCCAATGCAGGCCCAGCGGAAAGCAAGTCCATATTTCATAACAGCGTCAATATCTTCAGCAGAAACAACACCTTTTTTCACCAAAGACAGGGCTTCCCGCACGACAGCCAGCTGGATGCGGTTTGCAGCAAAACCCAGGACATCCTTATTGACAATGACCGGTTTCTTTCCAATGGTGCGGGCAAGGTCCCGAACGGCCTCAGCCACGTCTTGGCAGGTTTCGTCATTTTTAATGATTTCAATAAGGAGAATAAGCGTCGGCGGATTGAACCAGTGCATCCCTAAAAAGCGTTCCCTGTGCGTCACAAATTGGGCCAGGGCATTGATGGAAAGACCTGATGTATTTGTCGCAAGGATCATGTCCGCATCGGCCATCTTGCAGAAAGATTCATAGAACCCCTCTTTAATGGCCATGTCTTCCGTCACGTTTTCAATGACAATATCGAGATGGGCGATGTCCTCCAGATTGGTCGTATAGTGGATCTTGTCGCGGCTCGTTTCACTGATGAGGGTCTTTGCACGCTCAAGCGTAGGCTTTCTATGGTTCCAAAGGGTCACATCAAAACCATAGGAAGCAAAGATATCCGCCATGGAATAGCCCATCGTACCAGCGCCGGCAATGCCGATTCGTTTGATCTCCATAATCAAGGCTCCTTTCAAGATCATCTCTTAGGTCTATCATAGCACTTTTAAGAAAAAGGCGGTAGTGAGCCGTATCTTTTTAAAGGCCCTTTATCTGTCGGAGCCGGGCGGTACACCCAAAAAGCACCGCATGGATTCTATGTTCCATGCGGTGCCGCCTGAGCCCAAAGCAGGGCTTATTTTCAATTGGTGGAGATGAGGGGAGTCTCTTAACAAAGTGGCTACGTTTCTAACTATTTATGACTAAAATGATTTTGGTGCGCACTTAGTGCGCAATTTTAGTCAATGCTGCTTTTTCCAAGCTTTTCTACTGCGACCTTGCAAGCTTTAATTTTCCCGGATTTTATAAGCTTGGCAAATCTGTAGATGAGATCCCATTCATCATCAAAAGCCCTGACCTGATGCTGTTTTCTTGTTCCTTCTGGGCTAACAGAACCTTTAGGACGCCCAGCACCTGGGCGCATTCCCCCTCTTTTTGATTGAGTCATAATTTAGCTCTTCTGATTTGTATTGCTCGTAAAACTACGTAAACAGCCGTGGGAATCTGCTACGCCATGAAGGGAGAAATGAATAAGCTATATGCGATAACAGACTACCAGAAGGCTGTCGAGAGGTGGAAACGATGGTTTAAGGCGGCCAAGGCGAGCGTGATACCGGCCTTGGTCCGGTTCGCCAAGCTAAAGGAAAAGCGAATCGATGGTCTGGCAAATCACGCCAAATGCCCTATTAACACAAGCCGATTGGAAGGGTACAACATGATTAAGGTTGCCAAACGGAATGCATATGGGTACAAGAACGACAGATACTTTTTTACCTTGATTCGGTACTTGTCTTTACCTGCGTATGATTTGGCATCCCCCAAAAATACGTGAAGAATCGTTTTAAAATGGATTTTTAGTAAAAAGATAGTTACTTTACCAAATCAGGAATTACAATGGACTATGGTCGTTATTCGATTTTGAGGATCATTTTTCCCTTTGCCAAACCATTAATGATTTCGTTATGTGCTTGAGCAGCATCCTTCAAGAGAAGCTGTTTTCCAACTTTTGCACGAACAGCGCCGCTTTGCATAAAAGCACGCAATGCAAACAGGCTTTCCCGATATTCATTGGCCGGAGCATTCCACAGAGCCATGCCTAGGATAGTAGATTCATTGGCCATGGCCAGGCGCGGATTGATTTCAATCGTGCCACGATTGCCTACGACTACGATACGGCCATATTTTGCAATCACCTTCAAATCGGTCTGCAGATTGACATTTGCCAGGAATTCAATAATGACGTCCGGGCCTTTCCCCTTGGTTAATTCCATCAATTCATCCTGATTGTCTGCTTTGAGGTGATAGATTGCATAATCAGCTCCAAAGGAACGGACGATGTCCAAGCCTTCAGGAGTCGTGCCTGTACCAATGACGATGGCACCTACAGCTTTTGCCATCTGAACAGCTAACGATCCTACACCGCCTTCAGCCCCATGGATCATTACAATTTCGCCGGCCTTGATGTGAGCACGATGGAACAAAGCGCGGTATGCAGCCATTGCCGGAATACCAAAGGATGCGCCTTCTTCAAAGGAAATGAAATCCGGCAGCTTGTGGACCGAATCAGCATCGCAAACGACTTTCTGCGCATAGGTACCAGTATTGCGTTTTGCCAACAGAGCTGCAACGAAAACGCGGTCGCCGACTTTCACATGCGTGACACCTGCACCTACTTTTTCTATTACTCCAGCGCCGTCATAGCCGGGCGTATAAGGCAGTTCCGGTTTATAGAAATTATATGTGCCTGTACGGACATAGGTTTCATTTGGATTGACGCCGCAAAATGCAAGCTTAATCAGGACTTCGTTAGCTTCCGGTACCGGGTCAGGTACATCAACATATTTCAGTACTTCCGGTCCGCCGAATTCTTTCATTACGATAGCTTTCATGACAGGTTCTTCCTTTTTATACGGGTATTTAAAAGAATCTTATTTGATTTCAGCAATGGCTTCAATTTCACAGAGATAGCCAAGCGGCAACGCTACGACAGCCACGCAGGTGCGAGCCGGATGATGAGGGAAATACTTATTATATACTGTATTGAATTCATCAAAGTATGCAATGTCTTTGAGAAAAACAGTGGTTTTCACGACATTTTTGCAGCTTGTGCCAGCCGCCTCAAGAATATTTTGGATATTTTTGCAAGCTTGTTCTGCCTGTTCCGTTACAGTATCACCGGCAGGTTGCGTACCACCAGGAAGCAGTCCGATCTGGCCTGCTGTAAATACGAGATTCCCCGTTACCATTGCCTGAGAATATGGTGCCTGCGGATCAGCGCCTTTATTTGTATAGATGCATTTCATAATAGATAGCCTCCTCTGGATATGTTAGATATCGTACAAAATACTTGATTAATGGATATTTAATTCGGCCGTGCTATAGAGCGTTACATGGCCGCTAATCTTAACTACATTACCTCCGTCACGGCAGTAAATCGTACCGGTGCGAGGCGACAGCTGATGATTGATTATCTCTTTTTTACCGAGACGCTGAGACCAGAGCGGAATCAACGAGCAGTTAGCAGAACCACAAACCGGATCTTCCGGAATACCGATATTGGGGAAGAAAGTGCGGCTGACAAATTCACTGTCACTAGCTTGAGCCGTGATGAGGACACCTAGCTTATCGGTCATATGGGCAATAGCCTGATAATCGGGCTGGAAATTTTGGACCGTATCTGTATCTTTCGCTAAAATGATGAGATCGCGTGTCTGCCAAGCAGCTTCCGGTTTGAAGCCAAGGGCATCTTCCATTTCTTTGGTCACTGCAACTTTTTGGGGATGCCAGGATGGGAATTCAATTTCATACAATCCGCCTTCGCGAACGGTAATGACAATATCATCTTGATTGGCACGCAGATGGAATTCTTTCTTACCCGGTTCCACAAAATTTGCGAGGACAAACCCTGTACCCAATGTAGCATGGCCACACAAATCTACTTCTGATGTAGGTGTGAAAAAGCGGACACGATAAATGCCATCTACTTTATGCTTTACAAAAGCCGTTTCAGAAAGTCTATTTTCTGCAGCGATATTCGTCATGGTTTCATCTGTAGGGAATTCATCTACCAGGCAAACCCCTGCCGGATTACCTTTGAATAATTCTTCAGTAAACGCATCAACAACGTAGTACTTCATATTCATCAATCCTCCTTCTACTTCGTTTGTTTCCCGATTGGGAACCTGTTTATTTGATTTATTCAAGTATACTAGAGAGTCAATATTCATTCAATATTAAAATTGTGTGCAGTACGATTTAATAAATATATTTCAATTGATTTTTGCTTTTTCATCATAATAGTTGACGCAGAATTTTCAGGCCTTCTCGTAACTCATCATACGTAGAAGGTACACAAATACCCAGTCTAGCCGCATGGACAGGCATATCTTTACCGACAGCAAATCGTTGTGAGCCATAGACATAGACGCCATGTTCCAAAGCAAGGTGCTCAAATTGCTCTCCGGACATATCTTCTGATAAAATCAACCAGCGATGGAGACATTCTTCCGTGCCACGCACATCATAGCCTTTTAAAATTTCATCAACAATCCCGTTGCGAATTTTCAACCCCTGGCGCCGTCGTTCAAGCAAGCCTTCAAATTTTTCTGAAACGATCATGCGCGATGCCAATTCCATTAATAACGCAGATGGAGATAATTGAATCGCATATAAGGCGTTGCGCAAATTCTTAAAATATTTTTTAGGAGCCTTAATATAGGCTAAACGTAAAGCTGGAATCAGCGTTTTGGATAAACTGGCAAGAAAGATGGTTTGTTCCGGAGCCATATTGGCAATAGACTGATGAATGTGTGGAGAAAGCAGACAGTTAATGCCATCTTCTATTACCAGAAGATCCAGATCTCTGGCCAGGCGTGCAATCATTTTTCGGCAGGATAGTGGCATACTATGGGTCGTTGGATTCTGATAATCCGGCATGACATACAGACCGGTGATACCTTCATTGTGGTAGGCGTACTGAATTGCTTCAGCCGTAAATTCATTATTTTCCTGCCGAATAGGAACGAGATGAATGCCAATAAGCTTGGCAGCACTTTTTAGCCCTGGATACACAGTAGGTGCTGTACCAATACGATCACCAGGCCTGAAAAGCCCCGCTAGTACAGCATACGTTGCATTTTGGCCGCCGCTGGCGAAAAGGACATGATCAGCATCAGTATGGCATCCTGCCCGATCAAGTAATTTCACGGCCGCCTCTTTATGAAACAACATAGCAGAGTGATTATATTGCAACAGTCGTCCAAAATCATCTTCTTGTATCATTTTCTCCAAGAGCGTCACGACTTCATCCTGAGGAATTGTTTCCGGTGTAAGAGAACCCATATCTATCAGATAAGGCTTTTTTTTTGCAGGTGTATCGAAAATATTAGTCACCACATCGTACGCTACATACGTGCCACTTCCAATAGTACTAGTAAGCAGGCCTTTATTGGAGCAGAGTTTAAAAGCTCGTACTACTGTACTGACATTAATATCTAAAAAATCAGCTAATTCACGTTGTGGCGGCAGTTTAGTTCCTGGCAGCAAAACACCAGTAGCAATATCATTTTCAAGTTGTCTGGCTAACGAAATATACAATGGTTGATTGGTGCGGTTCAGTTGAGGCTTCCAGGACATATAATAGTTATCAAACGAATTAATGGACATAGGTATCGGTCCCCTTTCTGTCTGTTTTTTAACGTAAATAGTGAGTAAAGTAAATCCATTTACATTATATACGCGTAATTGTTTTACATACAATTTTATAATTGAATGCAGTATATATTCATGATATCATGAAAAAAATATAAAGAAAATATCCATAAAAAGAGAGGAAGAAAAGAGTATGGGTAAAAAAATTGTAGTTATCACATCCAGTTTTCGTAAAGATGGCAATAGTACCGCTCTTGCTGAAGCATTCATTGAAGAGGCTCAAAAAAAAGGTCACTCTGTCAAACGCTTCGATGCTGCCTATCTAAATATCGGTCCTTGTCATGGATGCGATACCTGCTTCAAGACGGGTAAAGCCTGCACCTTTGACGATGATTTCAATACGGTAGCACCTTATATTGAAGAAGCAGATGCTGTCATCCTCGCGACACCGACCTATTGGTTTTCCATACCTGGCAAAGTTAAATGCCTGATTGATAAACTCTATAGCTTCTGTGTTGGCAAAAAAGAAGCCATTGCCGGTAAAAAAGCTGGCCTGCTTTGCACTTGCCGGTCTCAGAGCACAAGCGACATGGAAGGTATCATCATGCCATACCATAAGGCCATTGACTATCTCGGATGGGAAAACATAGGCGAAATCCTTATTTCCTCTATGGATAAACCTGGCGAACTACAGCAAACTGCCGGACCTGAACAAGCTCGAGCTCTGGCTGACCAACTGTAAGGATGTACACACTACACCTTTGATCCTAAAAGATGGAGCTTTTTTAATGCTTAGTTTTGAGGTTATTGTATTGATTCGTTCAGACTGCGCCAAAAAGGGAATGTGAAATAACAATCCCCAGAAATACGAGTAGGAGGGATTTCTAAATAGAGATCCCGACCTCTCACACCACCGTGCGTACCGTTCGAAGCGCGGCGGTTTCCTCGTTTTCACAAACTTATTTGTAATAGCTCGTCATGGTTATATAACCAGGGCGGGCTATTTCTTCGTTCGTAAGGAATGAGCTCAGCATAAGCGCCACTCTCCATAGTCCTTTTCGGCAACTTGCCAGTTCATGCACTTTCCATTCTGGAATTGCGTATTGGCGCATCATGCAGTACCTTGTTCGCACCTTCTTCCATTGTTTCCAGTAGATTGCCCGGATTTTCCGCCGTATCCATGTATCCACTTCCATGAGCAGCTGTTTCATGTCTATCAGCTTGAAATCATTGACCCATCCGTGGATGAACTGTTTCAGCCTGATGGGCCTTACCGCATTCGGAGTTAGTTTGTTGCGGTCTAAAATGGCCCTCACCTTCTCCTTCATCTTTGCTGCGGATTTTGCATGCACACGAAAACGAAGTTTCCCTTTCCTCCTGTAGAATCCATATCCCAGGTATTTTACCCGGCTAATGTATGGAGCCGGCGTCTTTTCCCGATTCACTTTGAGGAACCGTTTCCTTTCTATGTATCGTGTTATGCTTTCCAAGGTCCTCTCTGCACTTCTCCTGCTTTTGCACAGTATCATGCATTCGTCGGCGTAACGGACAAATTTATGTTCTCGCCGTTCCAGTTCCTCGTCCAGTTCATTAAGCATCACGTTGCTTAATAGTGGGCTTAAGGGGCCTCCCTGTACAGCGCCTGTTTCGCTTCTCTCAAATATCCCGTGGTTCATGATTCCTGCATTCAGGTATTTGTGTATCAGTGAGATGACAGCTCCGTCCTTGATGCTTCTTGACAGGACTTCTACCAATTTACTCTGGTAGACATTGCCGAAGAATTTCTCCAAATCCATGTCCACCACATAGACATATCCTGCATCTGCATAGGCCTTACACTGTTTCAGGGCGTCATGCGCTTTGCGTCCCGGCCGGAAGCCGAAACTGCTGTCTGAGAACTGCGGTTCATATACCAGCGTCAGCTCTTGCGTAATCGCCTGCTGTATCACCGGTCCACAACCGTCGGGATTCCCAATTTACGGAATTTTCCTTTTTCTTCTTTGGGTATTTCTACCCGTCGGACGGGTTTGAATTTATACTTCCCATCCCGTATCTGCTGTAAGAGTTCCAGTCGGTGCTCTCCAAGGTACGGTAGAAGTTCATCTACACTCATCTTGTCGACACCGCCTGATCCTTTGTTGGCCTTTACCCTGTGATACGCGGCATTCAGGTTGTCTCGCCTCAGGACTTGCCCCAACAAAGTGTCCGCTCACAAGTTTGCAATGATGTCGTTGTGTTCGGCACTCCTCACAGGGATAGGCGTTCCCGCATATCCTTGCCGCTTGGCAGCTGCTTTTCGCGGGCAACCTTCTCTATGAAGTTTTCTGCTTTTAATGACCTCTTTTGACTCCCTTCACTAACTGATATTTCCTAAGATTCGGCCCTTCCTGGACGGTCTATAACCCGTCCAGTACGATGGCCTCTGCTGACTTCCTCACGATAAATCTTGTTTGGGCCACAGCTGCCATTTTCATGGCTCCGGCCCTATCCGTGAGGCCTCCCCGCGTAAGAACACACTCTTTCTCTCCACCCACCTGCCGCATCTACCCTTGGGGATTCCGAGTCATTATGGGACTTCAGTCTGTTTTACTCCCTTATCCATCCCGAATTGGCCTTATGCGGTTTCTGTTCGTCAGGTCAGAGATTTGCCTGCACCTTCCTTCAGATTCCACCTCACGGTGTCGCTTTTGGTGTTCGGCTATGACTTACTCGAACAGTCTAAGGACTTGCATCCTTAAGAGTGCCCCTATGCCGGGCGCACAAAAACACCGCATGGATTGATTCATCCATGCGGTGCCGCCTGAGCCCAAAGCAGGGCTTATTTTCAATTGGTGGAGATGAGGGGAGTCGAACCCCTGTCCGAAAGCATTGCCATGCAACTTTCTCCGAGCGCATCCAACATACTTTATTTCGGGGCATCATCGCCTATTGGCGGGCTAATCAGTCCCTATCTCGATGGATTTCCCACGCGACCTCCGAGAATTGGCCCTGTGGTATCCTGCAAGTGTCGTTCACTTTCCTTCAGCAGGAATGAAGAAAAGGAACGTTAGCAATTAAGCTGCTAAAGCGTAAGAATCTTCTGCGTTTATAACGCGTTTCCACCGTTTTATGGGGTTGATGGAATCCCAGCTCGCTTATCACACAACATCTACCCCCGTCGAAACCAGTACATCCCCAGGGTTTATATGAACTTCATCATAGCACATCCATCGCCAAAAAGCAATGAAAGTAAAATGAGTTACACTGAGCCGAGAATGACTGCATGATTATCAGAAATCTTTTCATTAATATTAATAATTTTCATGATTTTTATTTATTTTCTTCATTTATTGTATAAAATAGCGTTATGTCTTTTCCTATTATAGCTGTAGGAATATAATAGACTTACTTATTTTTAAGGAGCGTGTTATGATGAGCACAAAAACAAAAACAGCACCCCTCAGCAGTTACCGGGATCCGATCATTCTAATTACAGGATGCGTGATTGGGGCTATATTGGGCCTTGTTTTTGGGGACAAGGTCTCTTTTCTCAAACCGATTGGACAGATTTTCCTCAATCTCCTCTTCTGCCTGATTGTTCCCCTTATTTTCTTTTCCATTGCGGGCTCCATTGCTAATACGAAGGATACGGGCAAGGTCGGCAAGATGATTGGACTAACGCTCCTTATTTTTGTAACGACGGCCATCCTTTCTGCCATCTTGATCCTTGTCGTGACCCATTTTACAGGGGTTCCGACAAATTTTACGGCCGTGACCAAAAATGCAGCGGCAGCAAAGCCCATCAGCGTCAGTGACCAGATTGTCGGGACCCTCACGGTCGGCGACCTGCCGCTTCTCATTTCCCGCTACCACGTCCTGCCCCTCATCATCATGACCATATTCTTTGGCATCTGCGTCTCCCGTCTTGGCGACGAAGCAAAGCCGATTATCGACTGGATGAACGCCATGACCAAGGTCTGCTATAAAATGGTGGCCTATCTCATGAAGCTTGCGCCCCTTGGCCTTGGTGCCTACTTTGCGGACCTCACCGGAACCTATGGTATTGAGCTCCTAAAAACCTATGGCAATGCCATGCTCGTCTTTTATTCCGTCGTTTTCCTTTATTTTTTCCTTTTCCTTGGTTTTTATGCTTTCCTAGCCGCAGGTCCCTGGGGCGTACGGAATTTCTTTAAGGTCATTCTCGCTCCGGCCCTGACGGCCCTTGGGACACGTTCGTCAGCAGCAACGATTCCGCTTCAGATGGAAGCCTGTGATAAACTGGGCGTACCGCGTGACATCTCAAGTGTTGTCATTGCCATGGGCGCAACTTGCCATATGGATGGAGCCTGCATCGCCATGGTCTATGCCGAAGTGCTGGCAACGACGATGTTTGGGGTTCCCCTCGAAGGCTTTGCCTTCCTTCTTGCCATTTTTGTAGGTGTAACCTCTTCTGTTGCAACAAGCAGTGTTCCAGGCGGCGGAGCGGCCGGCGAAACCATGATTGTTTCTGTTTTCAGCCTTCCCGAAGCGGCTTTTCCCATCCTGCTCATGATTGTGGAACTCTTTGATCCAGGCTGCACACTTCTCAATTCCTGCGGCGACACCGTCGTTTCCATGCTCATTACGCGCATTTTCCACGGGAAAGACTGGTATAAACAAAACTTGAACCCAAATCAGGAGGCCATAGAATGAAAATCAATGCCCAATATGTCCTGCAGGAACCGCCTTACGGAGATGCCACTCAGCCAGATTCACAGGACTTCATCCTTGAGGTTGCAGGCGACCGCCTGTTAGGCGAAGCGTACCTTCCCAGCGGCCTTTATGATGCGCCCCATCCAGCCGTTATTGTCTGCCACGGCATTCCCGGCACCAATAACAACGACGACCTATGCCAAAGCCTGCGCCGAATGGGCTGCGTCGTCATCAGGCTCTATCACCGTGGAGCCTGGGGCAGTGCCGGCACCTACTCGTTTTCTCACTGTCTAGAAGATACGGAAGCGGTCCTTTCCTATCTTGCCACAGGCGGCACGGACCGCTATGCCATTGACCCATTGCGTGTCTTTCTCCTTGGACACTCCAACGGGGGCAACACGGTTATCAACGTTGCAAAGCGCCATCCAGAACTGCGCGGCGTCATCGCCTACTGCCCCTTTGATCACAAGGGGGCGGAAACCCTTCTCGGAAAAGAAGGCCTTGCCTCCATGCTCACAGAAGCGGCCACAGTCCTTCATATCGAAAGCCCCGAAGCGTTAGTCAATGACAGTGAAACGCACCGCGACGAATGGGCCTTCCCTCTTGCTGCCTACCCTTTGAAGGATCAGAACATCCTTATCATCGGCGGTGAAAAAGATACGACAGCCCCACCCCAATACATGATCGATCCCTTCTGGAACCTTCTTACAGACCAGCAGTCTCAGGCTATTCACCAGCGTGTCGACCTTCTGGGCAACCATTCTCTTGATACGTGCCGACTGAAACTGATTGAAACGGTGGGGACGTTTATTGAAAGCCTTTCATAAGGTAAGTCAAGGAGCCTTTCCTTTCAAGGAAAGGCTCTTTTCTGGTTTGCTATGATATAATTGATGAAAAATAAGAAATCGATTCGATTGTTTCTATGGAGGGCTTATGGATTTTCGAGAACTGCAATACGTTGTCACGGTAGCGGACTGCCGGAACATCACCCAAGCATCCAAAGAACTTTTCATTTCCCAGCCATCCCTGAGCCATGCCTTGGCCCAAATTGAAAAGGAAGTGGGTGCCAAACTTTTTGACCGCTCCCATCAGCCGTTAACACTCACGGATGCAGGGCGGATCTACGTTAAGACGGCACGCCTCATTCTTCGCGAAAAAACGGATATGAAAAATCGCATCGCTGATCTCAAGATAGGAAGTTCCGGCGATATCATTGTCGGTATCCCATCGGGCCGGGCCGGTTATATGTTTCGCCCTGTTCTGGGGCGCCTGCGTGAAAAGTACCCGGCCTCCCAGCTCTTTTTTAAAGAAGGCGGCACGAGTGACCTCTTGGAGCTTCTACAAATGGGAAAGGTCTCCTTTATCATCGTCCCCTATTTTGATGACGAACTGCCTGTAGGAATCCACAAGGAACATATCTACGACGAAGAGATTCCTCTCATTGCCGCACCGGACTTTTTCAGCGATGCAGATTTTTGGGACAAAGGAGCGCGCCGCATTAACTTCAATAAGATTGCTAAAAAGCCCTTTATTGCCGTTAAAAAAAGACACTTCATCCGCACCATTGTGGACCGCGTCTTCCAAAAAGAAGGCATCATTCCCAATATTCTCACGGAAGTTGACAGCAGCTACGATGCCGTCCAGCTTGCAGCCTGCGGGATGGGCTACACCATTGTGCCCCAGCGCACGGTCATTATCCTCGGGGACAAACAAAATGGGACAAGTTTTTCCTACAGTGACCATCCACCCGTCTTTCCCATCCAAGCCCTTTATAAAAAAGGAACGTATCTTAATAAAGCAGAGAAATATTTGATTGAGCTGTTAAAGAAAGAGTTTGATGGGAAGGGAAAATAGCGGTCGAGCTGTCTCGAGCCTTCGGCTCTGGCTGTCTCGCGGCCATGTCCGCAGCTGTCAAGCGAAAAGAATACAAGGCTAAGGCTGCCTCCGGAAGCTGGCTAAGGATATGGAAAAGCCCTAACGCCGGCGCCAAACCGTGTCCCTGCGGGAATGGGCGCCGAATTACATTTGCCCTTAACCATGTCCCTGCGTCCTTCCACTTTGCTCCAAAACGGGCTTGGGACTCGGGCGAGTATGCCTCGCTAACGCGAGTGAGGTAACGTCACTGCGCGTCCTCATCCTCCATCAAAACGGATAAAATTCAGAGGTAACATGTGTTTGGAAATTTCCCCGTTTCGGTTCCCCGCTTTGGCAAGGCGAAAGATCCGACGGTGACGGTTCGATGCTGGTGCATCGAACCTAAAGAATAAATAAAAAAGAAGGCCTTACCCCGAATCAAGACACCAATTCGGAATAAGACTTTTTGTTTTGAGCACTAGCTGAAGTCAGATTCTCATTCATTACTGAGTTTAGAAATGAATGTAATCTTCACAGAGACTCGCCTTATGGTCTTTTGTCTTAGAAACGGCGAATGCCGTTCCACCTGATCAAGACGATTTTAAAAAGGTTCGTCATACTTTTCCTTCCTGTCTTTTTTCCATTGACCTTTTTCGAATATGGCTCCAGATTGGCCCAGATGCTGAAAAAACACAAAGCAGCCAGACGACGTCGTACATTGATTGTCCGTACTTCTGGGAAGCCTGCCGTGTTTGACGACGCAGATGGACCGAGATGGACTGTAAGTGAATGAAGTTTCCTACATCATCCGAAAAAAATCCAAATTGCCATCTCATAAATCTTGAACAAGGCAACGAAGTCACCTCGTGCAGAAAATCGGAGTAATTTTTGCTCCGAGTAAAGATGAAAAAGGGGGCGGTTGTCTCCTTGCGAGCGGGAGCAAGGAATATTTTTGATAGTTCAAAACCGCTACTGGCAAGATTCCGTCGCGGCGATTCAGCCTCGCACGTGCGCGTTGAGTTGATTACTGTGAATAAGCGTCTCTCAGTAGTACAGTATTAGGGAGCTCCCATCTTCACGCGGTTGTATCCTGCCATTTTCGCAATTTTGATGATTAAACCGGCAGACGCCCCCCTTAGCGTGGCAGCCTGACAGCCTTTATCCTATCCCCCAACGTGAGACGGTCGGTCCATTGTGCGATAGGTCATAAGCCTCTTGCCTCAGAATAATCTTTTCTAAAGCAAGGGGCTCACGTCCTACATCAAATCAGCCCGACTATTGGGTCGTCCCCTATTTTTCTCGAATCAGGTAGCTCGCCAAACTCGCCACTAGGCAAAGTATAATGTCAATCAGCCAAATGAGCGTGTAATTGCCAAAAAGCTGATAGGAAAGGCCACCCAAATAAGCACTTAGGAACCCACCGATCTGATGGGCAAAAAAGAGCAAGCCCATGAGGGTTGCCACTTGATGAAGCGGAAAATGGCCGCTCAAGATGCCCGATGTGGGCGATACCGTGGCATCTCCGGTAAGGCCAAGACCCGTTGCAAAAAGGATGGCCGTTGTCATCGTTTTGGGCAGGACAAAAAGGTAGAATAGCACCCACAGGGCACGGAATCCATAGTAGAAGGAAAGGAGCCCACCTTTTCTCAGACGGGAACTGGCATACCCAGATAGCAGGGCGCCCGCAATGGTCGCAATGCCATAAAATGAAAAGGCCCAGCTTGCTTCCATCTTAGGAATCCCATAGGAGACGAATTGGGAAAAGAGATGAGATTCAATGATGACCATGTGGAACCCACACGTTGAAAACCCGGCGAGGAGGAGCTGGTACGTCCGTTCCCCCAAGGCCGACTGGATTTCCCCAAGGCCCAGTCGGGGAACATCCGTCCCGCCCTTTATCGTACTGTCCTTTTTGGTCAGATAGCGGATACAAGGAATGAGGAGCACCATAATAAGAGCAAGTCGGGGCATGGTCGACGGTACGCCGCCGTGTTGGAGAGAAAAGTTAAGGAGCGGGGCCAGAAAGAAATTGACCATACCGGCTGATGCGTTAAGGAGTCCCGCAAGAAAAAGAGAGCGCTCCTGTCCGACAAAAGAGATGGCAGACGACAGGACAAGGCCAAACGCAATGGCTCCCGTTCCAAGCCCCATGAGGACGCCGAGGGTCACGATGAGCATCCCATAGCTGGTACATAGTTTGATACCGAGGACGGAAAGGACCATGAAAAAAACACCTGACGTCAGGACGAATCGATTGGACCATCGTGCCGCTAAGAGCCCAAATAAAGGCTGGGACGCGCCAAAGACAATCTGCATGACGGCAATGGAAAAACTGACCTCTTCATAGGAAAGGCCTGTCATATCCGCAATGGGTTCTAGCAGAATGCCAATACTTGCCCGTAGCCCTGCCCCCAGGCCATAGATGAGGCAGGCAATAAGTCCTAAAAAGAGGGCACTGCGCAAAGAAGTGTTTCCTTGTTTCATTTATTTTACCTCCAAGGGAAAGACCAGTTCCCCAATGGAATAAAGAGCGGCTTTACCGGCAAGTTCCACCCGGCTGCCCCTTATTTTGGTATAAAGGACGCCGGTCCGTTCCGATGCCTGAAAGGCCTTGATGTCATCCTTTCCTAAAATGGCGGACCAAAGAGGAACGAGATGACAGTGCCCGGACCCACAGACCGGATCTTCTGGCACACTGAGTTTTGGCGCAAAACTACGGCTTACACAGTCATAGTCCTTCCCGCGGGCCGTAATGTGAAGGAGCAATCCGTTTAGGTCAAGGGCTTGCTGTTGATTGATTTTTGCGTTCCTGACCGCGACTTCATCTGAAAGGATACAGACAAGGTCCCGTCCCATATAGGCACGTTCTGGACGCACACCGATGGCATCTGCCATGGCATCTGTGACAGGGACAGGCATGAGGGAATAGCTAGGAAAATCCATACAAATGAGATCCCCGTCGCGGCGCACAGTGAGGGGTCCGCCCAAAGTCTTAAAGCAAATTTTCTCCGCGTCCTTCTGATAAAAATGGAATATGACATAGGCCGCAGCAAGGGTGGCATGACCGCAGAGGTCGATTTCCCCGCCTGGCGTAAACCAGCGCAGATGGTATGCGCCTCCTTCCTGTACGGCAAAAGCCGTTTCGGAAAACCGGTTTTCCATGGCAATTTTCATCATGATGCCCTCTGGAATCCACGCATCCAAGATACAGACAGCAGCAGGATTTCCTTTAAAGACGGTATCCGTAAAGGCATCGACAATATATTGTTTCATTGTAACGTCCTCCGTTTCTAAAGGAAGGATATCACGGTGACGAGAATTAGTAAAACGACTTTATCTAATGTTTAAATTAGAAATAGTGATGTATAATAAAGACAGCAAAATGAAAGGTGGTGCCTTTAATGCAGCGTTTCAAAGCCCTTCGGACCGTCCTGCGGCTAGGGAGTTTTACAAAAGCCGCCCACGCATTGGGCTATACCCAATCCTCCATCAGTCAAATGATGGCCTCTCTTGAAGAGGAACTGTCCTTTAAGCTCCTGATCCGTTCCAGAAATGGCATTACCCTTACCCAAGAAGGGCAGCAACTCTACCCCTTTTTGGAACAGGTCCTCCATAGTTACGAAGCCATGGAAGAAAAGGCCCGTGAAATCAGGGGACTTGAAACGGGAGTGATTCGTGTAGGGACCATCTCAAGTATCACCTGCCGCTGGATGCCGCCTCTCATCAAAGGATTCAAAGCCCGCTACCCCAATGTGAAGTTTACCTTTCAGCAAGGCGATTACAGGCTCATTCCCGAATGGATCGAGTTGGGCATCATCGACTTTGGCTTTGTCTCCCCTGACTCCTGTCCCCACTTAATGACCATTCCCGTTAAGGACGGAGAACTTCTAGCGGTGCTCCCCCGTCGCCACCGCTGGGCAAAGGAAAAAGCGATTCCCTTGGAGGGCCTCCTTTCGGACCCCTTTATCCTTCTTGAAGAAGGAAACTACAGTGAACCAATGGAAGCCTTTCAAAAAAAGGGAATCAAACCCCATGTCGCCTACAGACTCCACGATGATTACGCCATCATGACCATGGTCGAAGCCGGTCTTGGTGTCAGCATCCTCGCAAAACTCATGACGGACCGAAATCCCTATGATATCGTAACTGTTCCCATAGACCCGCCCCTTTATCGACATCTTGCCATTTGTTATAAAGACTGGGATCTTTTGCCGCTGGCAAGTAAGCATTTCATCACCTATATCAAGGAGAAGGCGGATGAGTTGCCATAAGGACGTAAGACAGTCGTGCCATATACTGGGCTTACGGGCTTGATTCCAGGATTCAAGGACTCCATTTCAAGCCTCTGCCCTAAAGAAAAGCCAAAGACCCTAACCAAACCAGTCTCCTGGGTTCGGTTAAGGTCTTTTGATGATGGTGGCGCAACGATGGATGACCGCTTACTTTTTGCAAAAATAGCCATAACCGCAATAAGTGCAGGCGTCCGTTTTCACGGCAAAGTCTTCTTCTTCGCCAAGGGTTTGGAGTTTTGTAAGGAGCGCTTTAAGTTCTGCCGCTTCCCTGTCCCGGTCAGTAAGTTCCCAGGTCGAGAGATTGCGCAGAAAATGGAGCGAGGCCTGACTCACTTTCATGTGATAAAGGGCTTCGGCGGCAAGGCTATAGATGGCAAGCTGCCGCGAATAAGCTTTTCGTTCCATGCCATCAAGGGGCGGATGACCGCTCTTATAGTCGATGATTTCAAGCGTTCCATCTGGCAGATGGACGACTTTATCGATGCTGCCTTCAAAGTAGACCGACGCATTCCCTACAGTCATGAGAGGCAGTTCAAAATCGACTTCTGCATCTTGGGGAAAGTCCCCATAAGCAGCATAAAGGGGCGACGCAAGGTAGGCATCGATGAGGGGGCCCCCTTCTTTTCGGAGAACGTTCTTTTCCCCATCGCTGTATGATTCTTCAAGAAGTGCCAGTTCCTTTGCTTTTTCAGCCGGTGCCGTGCGGCAAAGTTCCAAGACTTTATGGATGTAGGTCCCCAGCGTTGCCGGCGGAATGCGGACACTCCCCGTCCCTACCACATCGGGATCAAGGCTCGGCATATGGCTCCGATACTGATAGAAGTAGCGGCGCGGGCAAAGGTCATAAGTCCCAAGGGCCGTGGCGCTAAGGATCACTTTCTGTGGAAATTCCACAGCTTTCAATTTTTCGAAGGCGCCGGCTTCAAGTTCAAGGGGCGGTGCTTCCTGGATACTAAAGGAAAGGGGTAAGGCAAGGATTTCCGACGCTTTCAGTTCCACCCATTCGACAAGGTCTTTTCCCTCACCATCATGGAAAATACGGCGCAGGCTTTCATACCAATTTTCCCGGCTCTTGACACGTCCTTTAGCCCGTTTTTCCCGTCTGACAGATTCCTTTTCTTCACTCACAGCAGCCGACAGGAAAAGATATTTTTCAGCCCGCGTCATAGCAACATAAAGCTGGCGTTTCTTTTCTTCCCACTCGAGGGCGCGATTGTCCTCGCTCAATTCTTCATAAAGGGCGGTCTTTTGCGGTCCTTCATCACCAGGAATCATAATGCCAAGACCAGCGCCGGGAAGATACTGAAGGCCGAGCCTGTCAGGAGGCGATTTATACTGTTGATCCGGTAAAAAAACAGCGGGAAATTCCAACCCTTTGGACTTGTGGATGGTCATGATCTGCACGCTTTTGGCGTCCGGTTCCAAGGCAGCGCCGCTTTCCCGAGCCTGCATCCTGCGCATCAGGTTCAATCTGTCCAAAAAGTCTTCGCTGCCGCCCCCTTCCTGCATGGCAAAGGAAGCAGCCATGGAACGCAGTTTCCACACGTTTGCCATCTTTTCTCGTCCATGAGGCATAGCAAGAAGGAGACTTTCCACATGGAGCGTCTCCATGATGGCATCAAAAAGTTCTGGCAAAGAACCCAAGCGGCTCACGTGCATGAGGACCGTGAGTTTCTTCCAAAGACTGACATGGCTCGGTTCAATAGATTGGGACAGGCTCTCCCACAGGTTCTTTTGGGGATACATGCGCAAAAGGCCAAGGATTTCTTGATCCGTGAGACCGCCGTACGGAGACCGAAGGACGCCGGCCATGGCCCAATCCACATCAGGCGAAAGAACGGCGGTCATGATGGTGATGATGTCAATGACTTCCTGCTGTTCATAAAAGCCCTTCCCATCCGTCATGGTATAGGGAATATGGGCCTCTGCAAGAGCTGCGGCATAAGGCTCAGCAAGCCGGATGGCCGGTACGAGAATGGCAATGTCCCCATACCCCAGTTCCTCATGACTTTTTACGATAGCATCAATCTTTTGTGCCACCCACTGAGCTTCGGCCCGCTGTGCGTCGGCAAATGTGCCGTCTTCTTGGTCAATGATGGCAAGAATGGGTTTTTGCGTCGCTTTCTGATGGGGCACAAGGTCCTGGGCCATGACCGCCTTTTGGGGGTCCGTCCCCAAGAGGTCACGGAAGAGACAGTTGCAGGACTCGATGATTTCTGGGGCAGAGCGGAAATTATCGGCCATGACAATGTCCGTTCCGCCAGAATGTATGATGTCATCACGGACAACACGGAAGACCGTGACATCGGCACCGCGGAATCGGTAGATGGACTGCTTGGCATCACCGACGATAAAAAGGTTCTTCCCCCGCAGCTCACTAGCTGTCGCCCCAGAAAGCAGGTAAACCAGTTCTTTTTGCTGCTCATTCGTATCCTGGAACTCGTCGACCATGATGTAGTCAAAACGATGCTGGTAGGCCCGGCAGATTTCGGGATAATTCCGCAAAAGAGAGACCGCCCGTCCTGCAAGGAAAGAGAAACTAAAAATTTCCTGACGCAGGGATTCTTCTTCGAGACGGTCCGCAAGGCGGTGCAGCAGGCCATTCCACGCTTTGGCATAAGGAATGGCCACTTCATTGCGTGCGTAACCTTGAAGTTTGATTAAGGCCTCTTTCCACTCCTTGATGAGAGGGGCCGCTTTTCCTGCTGCGCGGATAAGGTTCATAAAGGGAAGAACAGTTTCAAGATCATCTGCAACAAGGGCTTCATGGTAGATTGCCCGTGCATTTTCAAGCTCCAAGAGGGCGTCTTTCGTCTTTGAAGGTTTTAGGTCTGCCCCAGAGGCGAGCATGGCAAGGAAGGTTTCTTCCGCCCGGATCTTTGCTTCTTCCCAATCCTCTTGACGTACCACATAAGGGGAAGAAAGATCCCCCAAAGCCATGAGGTCCGGCAGGATTTCAAGAAGACCATAAAGCATGCTGCCAAGCCTCCCCGGGTGATAAAGGCCCAATAAAAGCTCCAGATCCTCATCTTCTTTTTTGAGCAGATCCCGCAGGAAGGCATCGATAACGGAAGCTTGGAATTCCTTTACTTCATATTCTTCCTTCACCGTAAACTGAGGATCCATCCCTGCTTCAACAGGATGATCGCGCAGAATCTGGGAGCAGAAGCCATCGATGGTCGTAATGGGCGCGCCATCAAGGTGGCGCAACTGTTCTTCGAAATGGGCCCGCAGTTCACCGCTCGTCTTCCCCACTTCTTCCAAGAGGGACTTACGGATGCGTTCCCGCATTTCCCGAGCCGCTTTGCGGGTAAAGGTAATGGCAAGGATCCTGTTGGCGCTTTTGTCCGGATCTTTCAAGATGGTCAGGAAACGCTCGACAAGGACCCGCGTTTTCCCAGATCCCGCACCGGCTGAGACGGAGACATTCCGGTCCAATGTGGTAATGGCAAGGGTTTGTTCTTTAGTGAAATCAGCCATTTGCATCCTCCTCAGCGCTCATCATTTCGTGGGTTTGGTTGTCCTTGATGCGGCAAATGTCACGGGCGGGGCAGTAATCCGGGCATTTTCCGTTGTACGGCTCTGCGGCAAAGTCCCCACTTCTCATGCGCCGAACAGCCGCAGCGATAACGTTTTCGGAAATCTTGAGAACGTCCTCCATATCCTTTCCTCGTACGCTCTTTGGTGCCTCTTTAGCCGCTTTGCCAACGCTCGACCACATGCCGCCCACGCGGCGTCCCGTTCGGATATCTCCATAAATAGCGCCAAAAATCTGTTGGTCAATAAGACCCAGATTGCGTTCGAGGACCTTGATGTAAAGGGGCAGCTGGACGGCTTTTCCTTCATCCATACGAGCCGTGGTCGGCCGTCCGCCCGTTTTGTAGTCCATGATGAGGTAGCCTGATTCACTTCGGTCAATGCGGTCAATCTGGCCGGAAAGATAGACTTTCTTTCCATCCACCGTAAGGTCATAAGGAGGCCAAGCCGCGCCTTTTCGGCCGAAGGCCTTTTCTACGGCACAAACCGTGACTCCAGTAGGGCTCTTTTCCTCATAGTCCACTTCCATGCGGAGCCAGCGCTTCAGCCATTCTTCATAGCTTTTTCGAATGTGGTCCGAGTAGCGGGACCGGGGAATATCCCCGTTCCGTTCCATTTCGGTATAAGCAGCTTGGTACGCCTCACTAAGTTCCTGCCACAGCATTTCCAGTTCCTTTGTAAAGAACGCTTCCCCCAAGTGACGCCCCATGAAGCGGGAAAGGGTCAGATGGATCAGGTTTCCCACAACGTCCGGTGTAGGAAATGCCGTCTTTGCTTCTTTTACGTCAAGCTTCCACACATGAGTAAATAAGTACATAAAGGGACACGTGAGAAAACCGTCAAGCTGGGATGCGGAAAGATGGAGCGTTTCTTCCTGCGGTCCCAAATAGCCATTATAAAGGCTCTTTGGAGCAAACCGATTCTTTTCGTCCTGGGCCCGCAGCAAAATTTTCGCGTCCACATGGTCTGCCAGATAGGTGGCTTCCTTTTCGCCCAGATTTTCCGCTTCCATGAGATAGCGTACCATTTGGGGCTCGCTGTAACAGTCATGGACATCTGAATGATACGTCACAAATGGCAGGGCGTGAGGCGTGAAAAAGTGCCGCAGCCGTTCAATATAATAGCTTGCGCCGCCCTCATCGTCAGCAAACCAGGAAAGATGAACTTCCTTTTCGGCAAGGCTGACAGCCGAAGCAAAGAAAAAGCGATCCCGGGCAAGGCGCCGTGCGGACGTACCCAAGGGGATATCAAGAGCAGCAAGTTCTGTCCGTTCTTCATCGCTGTAGAGCCAGCTTTCCCGGGAAATAGCCGGAAAGAGCCCATCCCTCACGCCCAGGATATAGACATAAGGATAAGGAACGCCTTGAATATCGGAGGCTTCCATGACACGGATACCTTCTTCATGACTCGGCGTCAGCGTAATAGTCGTGCCAATGAGGGCCTCCTTCCAATAAGAAAAGATGTCCCCCAATCCGACGGAGAGGTCCTTGCTGCCGACAGCTTCAAAAAGGGCTTCGAGACGGTCAAAAAAGGCCCTGACGAAGTCTTCGGACTGAGCCATGATCTTCACTTCCGAAAGGGTCACTTTTCCCTCCTGATGGAGCCTGCCAAAGGTCCGCACAAGGTCCCATTCCGTGAGCCTTTCGTCAAGATAATCCCGCCACTGCGTACAGGTCTTTGGCGTCTGGAGCGCTTCAAAAAGAGGCTTCAGGTCCGAAACACCGGAAAGATGGGAAATGCGTTCCAAAAGGAACCCTGGCGTCTCGATATAGCTTTCCTCGACAAGGTGACCTACGGCTATCCGGTCCACATGGAAAAGTTCCTGCATGAGCGTTGTCTTCATAAGGGCTAGAAGGGGCATCGTATCATCCTTCGTTAGCGCTGCTTCCCAGAGTTTTGTAAGGAACAGGGGCAAAGGCTGACCGGCAAGGTCCGTCACATCTGCAAGGGTCGACAAGAGACCGTATTCTTCCATGTACCGGCCAAGACCCTGATAGTCATTGAGATTCCGTACAAGAAGGAGAATTTCATGGGGCGCCACGCCGCTTTTGAGCTTTTTCTTGACGTCTGTAAGGACCATCTTGATTTCGCTGTCAACGCTGGACGCTTCACCAAGATAGATGTGCTGCGCAGCCACGGCATCGCCAGTTGCTTTGGGAAACGTTTCGGCAAAATAGGCAAGGTCCTCAGGACGGCTCACTTTTTTTGGTGCAATTATCTTTTCATACCCATCTCCCAAGAGATCTTCTTCGAGTTTTCGCGTTGCTTCCGATAAATCAGGTCGCGACTCATCATAAAAAAGGCCAAAAGAGATGGAAACCCGTTTTCCCAGGGCTTTTACAAGAGCCATCTGAAGACCTGTCAGTTCGTTGAACTCACTGAAATACAATTTTTCCCATGGGAGAATCGCCCCTGGATCTTGCAGCACGTCAAGGGCCGCGTCATAGAGACCATTCAGGTCGCAAAGATGGCGTTCATTCATGAGAGATTCATAAGCAGAAAGGATGAGGGCAATTTCCTTATCCTTTTCCCCTCCCCGCTTTTCCTCACGGTTCCAGGAAAGGACGGCGTTCTTGAAATCTTCACCCGTCACATGACACGTTTCAAGTTCTGTCAATAGCTGGACGACACTGTCACAGAACCCCTTTTTATCGGCAAGGGTCCTAAAATAAGGCAATAGTTCCTTTCCAACAAGATACTCGATGGCTTCTGATGCAATGCGGGCCTGCGTATCCCGGGAAATCAGCATCCGTTCATTTTCCCGTCCGTTTAAGCGCAGGATTTCCCGCGGCAGGGCATCGATGGTACTCGTCTTGACGACGCCATGGCGACGGACCAGGTTTCTAAAATACAGGTTTGGCACAAGAAAAAGGGCTTTTCCATAAGGGTACTGGACCGCTTCTTTCAGGAAATCTGGTCGCATGGTCTCCCCAAGGCCCGTGATCCATAAGGTTTTTTCCATGGTTCCTCCTTTGCCAAGATTCTTTTCTTTGGCTTCTTCTCCTATTATGACGGAAGCAGAACAAAAGTTCAATATAGTCCGTATCATAGGGTGAAAATTAACCCAGCAATCACCTTATCCATAAAACAAAGGACCTTTCCTCGCTAAAGGAAAAGTCCTCTATGCTGTCAGCTCCCCCGCTTTTCATCCGTGTCTTCCCCAAAGATCCTGACTTCCGGTTCAAGAAGGACGCCATACTGGCTCCTGACCTTATATTGAATGGTTTTAATGAGGCGCAGCACGTCTCGCGCGGTTGCCTCCTCACGATTGATGACAAAGCCCGTATGCTTTTTGCTCACTTGAGCGCCGCCCATGACAAGGCCGGCAAGACCTGCCTGCCGGATAAGGGGACCTGTATAATAACCGGGCGGACGTTTGAAGGTGCTGCCCGCACTGGGGTACTCCAAGGGCTGCTTTTCCTTGCGGCGTTTCGTAAAGTCCGCCATTTCCGCTTCGATTTCACAGGATGCCTGAGCCCATAGCTCCATGACCGCTTCGACGATGACGCAGCCTGGATGATCCATGAAATAGGAATGACGGTAGCTGTAGGAAAGGTCCGTAGCCTTTGCGGTTTGAAAGTCCAGGTTTTCATCAAGGAAGGTCACTTCCTTGATGACATCGCTCATTTCCCCGCCATAGGCACCGGCATTCATGAGCACGGCACCGCCAAGGCTGCCGGGAATACCGATGGCAAACGTGAGGCCGCCCAGTCCATGGGCAGCCGCCAGTTGGGAAACCTGAGAAAGGGGCACGTCGCCGCCGGCGCGCAGTTCGTAACCAGTCACGAGCTGCGCGCCCCCTTCATCCAAATGAACAACAAGGCCTCGAATGCCGCCGTCACGGACGAGCATATTGGAGCCTTTCCCTAGGATAAGGTAAGGCACATCACAGTCCCGTGCCTTTTTCAAGAGGGCCTGGAGCGCTTTGGCCTCCCGCACCGTCACAAATAGATCGGCCGGTCCGCCAATAGCAAAGGTCGTATGGTCCTTCATCGGTTCCCCGATGCTGAACGAATTAGGAAAATGCACCTTTACATACGCGCAAAGACCATCAAAGTCCATCATTCGACAGCTTCCTTGATGGTATCGCTGAAAGCCTTGGACAGGTCGCCCAGCATCATCTGGAAGCGGATGTAGTTTTGGATATATTCGCTGGCAACGGGATTTAGCTGCAGCACTTCATAAAGTTTCTGCATCTTTTGTACCTGAGCTTCGTCCGGTTTCTTTCCCTGATACTGGGCCAGTTCAATTTCTGACTTCTGCTTGAGGAAGTCCTTGACCATGGATTCCGCGTCCTTATCGGCCGCGAGTTTCGGTTTGACCTCCTGCATCTTTTTGTATTCGTGGGAATCGCGGATGGCTTCGCACACCTGATTCATTTGATCATATACGTTCATGGGATTTCTCCTCCTTTTTTTGGTTATGCCTCCTATTCTAACATAGAAAAGATTGGAATGCCAATTTTCTGTGATTGTACAGAAACTCCCATGAGGAGCTAAAAAAACGCAGGCCTTCTTTGTAAAGAGAAGACCTGCTGCAATATGTATGATTATCCTTTGTATTCGTAGTGCCACCATTCCATGTCGCTGCCGTTAAATCCACTTTGCGTCATGGCATAATCGAGAAGGCCGCGCAAATAGCGCTGGAGATCCGTACCACCTGGAAAAGCCCGAAACTGAGCAGGTGACAGTTCATCAAAATCAGAGATCATCTTGATGGGGGTTCCCGTCTCAAGGTCATAGAGACTCACATCAAGGCTGCGCCCCGTATTATGGGAATAACCTTCACTTAAAGGGGGCAAAAGGCTGTCACGGGAAGGACCCAAGAGCAGCTTTGCCACAGCAAAATCTTCATAAGAACGGTAGCCTTCCCAGATAAGGAGCCCATACCCTTTAGAAGCCAGTATTTCTGCCGCCCGGCTCAAAGCTTGTGCGGCCTTACGGTTCAGTTCTGCCTTTTTGCTTGACACGATAGCTTCTCCAAATAGATTATTCGCCGTACTGTAGCGGAGGTCAAGTTTTGCCGTTGAAACAACATCGCTCACGCTTACAAGATCAAGCTTTTCTGCAGCTATTTTTGAAGGGACGGGAAAGGCCTTGGCTTTTTCCCTTGCCTGCGCCAAGGTCATGACCGGTTTGACGCGCCAAGGCCTGTCATTTTCGCCTCGCGTAAAAATTCGGCTGTAGGAATGATTGCCTATGCGCAGGCTGATTCCCAACCCTGATCCATTTCGGTCAAAACGGACGGGAGAGGACGTATCCGTATAGGGGCCCTTTTCCATCAGTGTATAGGCATCATAATGATTCTTTACCAAGGCAAAGCTGTTGCTTTTCGTAAAATCCCGATCATTTTTTTCAAGCTCATAAAGTAGTTCCAGTTCTCCTTGATGTTCCCGGACAAGGAGCACATCTCCGCCGCCGTGATAGTATCCAATCAAGGCCTCTTCATCAGGGGCCATCTCGTAGGGAGCTTCCTGAAAGGCTTCATCAGGCGGCTTGCCCGTATAGGTCATGGCAGGGTAGACATAACGGCCTGCAACAAGCTGGGATCCACCAGGGGACAGACGGACCGTACTGTCAGCTTTGACCGTAGGGCCTTCTTCCCGAAGGGTGTAGCTGTCCTTACGTTCAGGAGACAGATAAAACCAGTTCCAGCGCGTCCCATTTTCGCCGGGGAGCGCATAGCAGAGGGAAAAACCACTTTTTTGCGGCACCAAGGCAAGGGTTTCATGGGCATTTCCGAAATACCTAAGAGCAGACGGCTGGGTTGGGGTGACTGGTGCCGTGGCCTGAACAGTACCTGCTCCCCACAGCCCGATGAGGCAAAAACACAGCGTAAGGAGTTCTTTTTTCATATGGATCACTTTCCTTCCGGCTCCACTGGATCTTCATCAGGAAGAGGCACAACGGGCTCAACCACTTCTGCCACATGTTCCTTTCCCATTTTGCTTTTGACCTTGGCAGGGGGAAACGTGATCATAAAGGTCGTTCCCTTCCCCACTTCGCTCTGGACCTGGACCTTGGCTTTATGGATACGAATAATTTCCTTTGCAATGGCGAGGCCTAGGCCAGTTCCCGGGATATGGCGTGAGTGGGACTTATCCACCTTGTAAAAGCGTTCCCAGATATAGGGAAGGTCTTCCTGAGGGATCCCATACCCGTGGTCTGTCACCGTTAACACAGCGCCTCCGGTGCGGCTGGGAAGGACTTGGAAGACGATGGATGATGAATCAGGGGAATACTTCATTGCATTATCCCCCAAGATCATGACAAGCTGGAAGAGCCGGTCCCCGTTGCCCATGACCATGAGATTGTCATCAAGGTAGCGCTCGAGCCGGATATCCCGCTTTTGGGCCCGAACTTCCATCATGCTCACGACGTTTTCCGTAATCTCACCCAACGGCACAGGTTCCATTTCCTCATTTTCCTTGCGTTGGAGACGGCTGATTTCAAGAAGTTCATTGATCAGCCGTTCCAGGCGCTGGGTCTCATTATCAATGAGTTTCCTATATTTTTTTATATCATCCGGATCTGTGACCGTTCCATCGAGGATGGCCTGATTATATCCTTGGATGATAGTAATGGGCATCCGCAGTTCGTGGGAAACATTGGCTACAAAGTCGCGGCGCAGTTTTTCCATCTTATTGGTCTTAAGGACAAATTGTTCCAGGTCACGGCCCAAGGAATTCAGGGAGCGGCCCAAATCAGCCACTTCATCCTCCCCGTCTACGACAACCTTCAAGGAGTAATCGCCGGAAGCAATGGCCTTGGCGCTGTTTTTCATGTCTACAAGGGGACGCACAAGGCGCCGCGTGAGTCCTGACACAATGATGACACTGATGACGAGGGCGGCAATGCCGACAATGATCGTGTAGATATAGATATCGCGCAGGACACGGTTTAACCCATCAATGGGGGCAGCCAGCAAAATGGCCCCTGTAATTTCCTGATGTGAATCTTCCATGGGAAGCCCTACCAAGAGCACCTGTTCCTTATAGTAGGGATGAAAGAGCCGGGCATTGACACGGTTGCGTTCATAGACGCTCGAGAGAATAGATTTGACTTTATCATTGAGGGGACCGCCTTCCCGAAGCTGCTGGTCAATGGCTTCAACGGAGCTTCCCTTGCGGCGGGAGGAGGGGTCATTGGCGCCGGCACTCGGCATGTCGTGGGCTGTACGAAGATCTTTTTCCATATCCCGCATCGTTTCGGAGGCATTGATGAGGCGGTAATTGGAATCAAAGACCCAGATACGCGCGCCAATCAGTTGATCCACACTTGTAAGGTACTGGCTCAACATGGCGGACGACGCCCCTGACGCGTTGAAATAGCGGACAATGAGGGCTACTTCTCCCCCTTTTTGGTTCAGTTCCGTCTCCTTTGTACGGAAGAAATAATCCGTAATCAAATAGGAAAGTCCTACGGAAATCCCTACGATGATAATGACAATAAGGCCCATGTAGCTATACATGAGCCTCGTACTTAATGACTTTTTCACTTCTTGACCTCAAACTTATAGCCAACGCCCCAAACGGTCACGATATCCCATTTCGCATCCTTGGGAATGTCCAATTTGTGGCGAACGCGCTTGATATGCGTATCGACCGTGCGGGTATCCCCGTAATACGTATACCCCCAAATTTTTTCAAGCAGCTGATTGCGTGAAAAAACAATGCCCGGGTTTGATGCAAGGCACCACAGAAGCTCCATTTCCTTTGCCGTAAAGGTCACTTCCCGGCCAAAGGCAACGACGCGATATTCACTTAAGTTGATCATGAGATCGGGATATTCAAGGACTTGCTTGTTCTGGGATTGCAGGAACTGGCTGCTGCGACGCAGGACAGCCTTAACGCGGGCGACAACTTCGCGGGTATTGAATGGCTTTGCGATGTAATCATCGGCCCCCATCTCCAGACCCAGGATACGGTCATCATCAAAATCCTTGGCGGTCAGCATGATGATTGGCACATCAGAAATCTTACGGACCTGTTTGCAGACTTCAAAACCATCGAGGACAGGCATCATGATATCCAGAAGGATGATGTCCGGTTTCCCCGCCTGGATCTGCACCAGGGCTTCCGCCCCATCGGCCGCTTCAATCACTTTGAAGCCTTCTTTTTTAAAATAAAGGCTCAAGATCTCTCGGATCTGTGCCTCATCATCAGCAATCAGTACGGTCTGTTGTCTTTCCATAGTTATAACAACCTTCCTTAACAGAATCCTCCCTCAAAGAAAGACCCATGCAAATTGGATATACCACTTGCTCCATTATACAGCGTAAAAATCGAAAGAACAAATAAAATCTTTATGACAAAAAAAGGAAATGACTGTGAAGTGCAGGATGTCTCCTTATTTGGCCAGCGAAAAAGACGCTCATAGATTCCTAAGAAAGACGCAACCTGATGATGGGTACGGATCTAAATGAGGCGCTGGATTTCCTGCGATATTTTGTTCTAGTCTGCCCGTCTTGCGCTTTTCGGAAACGCATGATTATGGAAGAACAAGTTTCCCTTATTTTACAATGAGGGCGCTCGATTTAACAAATTCCCCTGCCATCCCTAGCGAAAGGCTCTCTTGTTATCGTGTTTTTTCCATATCCTCACCCCCTGGAAATCGTCCAGTCAAAACGATTTATGGCCCGCAAGATTGAGGTAACGCCCAATGATGCAAGCGATGGAACCAGCCATATTCCAATGGATTCACTGAAGGCGATAACAACCTCATTGAGACGGTTAAAAAATAGGCGTAGGAACACGTGATTTCGGGAGATTGAGGAACAGGTTTTCTCTCAACTTGACAAAACAAAAAACCAGCAAATGTATTGTCAGCATCCAAACGGGAATTAATCCGTGAATCAATCCATTTTTTGATAAAAACAAAACCGTACCTTGAAGCTTGAATCCATTTGCCAAAATTTTGCCACAAGAGACAAAAAGCCCGCACCCATGGAGGATGCGGGCAGATTTGTGATTATTTGCCGAAATAACGAGCCAGCAGGGCGTCGAAGGAACGGCCATGACGAGCTTCGTCTTTGCACATTTCATGAACAGTATCATGGATGGCATCGTAGCCAAGCTGTTTAGCCAAGGTAGCCAGTTCTTTCTTTCCTTTGCAGGCACCCTGTTCAGCAGCAGCTCTCATTTCGAGGTTCTTCTTGGTGCTGTCGGAAAGAACTTCGCCCAGCATTTCTGCAAACTTGGAAGCATGTTCAGCTTCTTCATGAGCAGCCTTTTCGTAATATAGACCAACTTCAGGATAGCCTTCACGGAAAGCAACGCGGCTCATTGCAAGGTACATACCAACTTCGGAGCATTCACCAGTGAAGTTTTGACGCAGGCCTTCGATGACTCTTTCATCTACGCCTTTGGCTACGCCAAGAACATGTTCATCGGCATATTCTTTTTTGCCTTCACCCATAACGGTGAACTTATCTTTCGGAGCACCGCACTGAGGGCACTTTTCAGGAGCTTCTTCCCCTTCATAAACATAACCACAGACGGAACAAATGAATTTTTTCATAGTAAAAACCTCCCCTTGAAATTGGCTTCTTCCATTTTTGGAAGAAGTATTTATTAATAATTATTTTTGCTTACATCCTTATTATAGCATCGAACTTATAAAATGCAAGCCCTTTTTACTTATTTTTTAAGAATTTTTATTTCTTCCGCCCTTCGTCCGCACCTTATAGGGACAGTCCTGTCGTTGGATCAAGACCAAGGGCAATATTCATGCTCTCCAAGGCCGCTCCGCTGGCACCTTTCCCGAGATTGTCAAACTGAGCCGATACAGTGATCCGGTCCATGTTCCCACAAATATAAAGACGCATGGAATCCTTTCCTGAAAGGGTATTTGATCCAAGCATGACTGGATTCTCCTCTTCTCCGGCTACGGAGATAAAAGGAGAAGGGCCAAAAAATTCCCGATAGCCTTGACGGATATCCTCCAGCCGCTGATGGTCCCTATTTTCGATGCCCACGGTGACCAACATGCCCGAATAATACGGTGCCACAATGGGAAGGAAGATGGGAAGCGAAGCAAGGCCCGTATACTTCTTGATCTCCGGTAAATGTTTATGGGTTTGCCCCAAGGCATAGATACGGGGGGCATCGACCTCATGATCATGCGGCCCTTCGTATTCAGCAATCATCTTTTTCCCACCGCCGGAATAACCGGTCAAGGAGGTAATGGTCAGGGTCCTACTAGGTGAGACAAGGCCCATCTGGACCAGCGGCGCGATAACGGCAATGGACCCGCTGGCGTGACAGCCGGGAACGCTGATGCGGCTGCCATTTCGGATCTTTTCCAGAAAGGAAATCCCAAGTTCCGGAAATCCATAGGCCCACCGATCATCACAGCGAAAAGCGGTCGATGTATCAATGATCTTTGTATCTACATCTTTGACGGTTTCTACCAGTTCGCGGCTTGCCGCGTCAGGAAGACAAAGAAAGGCGACATCCGCCTCAGCGACTTTTTGGGCCCGGGCAGGAAGGGATTTTCTCTCCTCTTCAGAAATTGTAAGGAGTTCAATATCTTTCCGTTCCATGAGCCGATCTTTCAGACGAAGTCCTGTGGTTCCTTGGGAACCATCAATAAATACCTTGATCATACGTTGTTTCTTCCCCTCATTGATAGTTTTTTTGGGGAAGACCGACGGTTTAGTCGCTCTTCCCTGTTATTCCATTATATCATCTTTAGTTTGATAAATCGCTTTCTTTTGGGAAGAAACTGTGAAGATTCAAGAAACCGCAGAAATAAAATGGATCTGTGAAGAAATGAAGTTCTCATTTTTCACAGATCCCTGCAGGATGATAGAATCAGACCTTTTTTACGAACAAAGCCCTCATGGCATTCATGACGGCCATGATAAGGACGCCTGTATCGGCAAAAATGGCCATCCACATATTGGCCAGGCCCAACGCCCCCAAGATAAGGACAATCACCTTGATCCCGATGGCAAAATAAATATTTTGGTGGACAATGGACACGCATTTTTTAGAGATGCGAATGGCTTTCCCGATTTTCAAAGGATCATCATCCATCAAAACAACATCGGCAGCTTCGATGGCTGCATCGGACCCCATAGCCCCCATGGCAATCCCTACATCGGCTAGGGAAAGGACAGGCGCGTCATTGATGCCATCACCCACGAAAAGGACCTTTTCATTGCCATTTTTCTGCTGGGTAATCTTTTCCAGGAGTGTGACTTTATCTTCAGGTAAAAGTTCACTGTAGACACGCGAAATCCCCAGCTCCTGAGCGACCTTTTCCGCAACCTGTTTCGCATCACCAGTGAGCATAACCGTAGCGATGCCTTGTTTTTTCAGCTCGTCAATGGCCCTTATGGAATGCGGTTTCACGACATCAGCAATCAGGATGTGCCCTGCATATGTCCCATCAACGGCCATATGGACGAGAGTTCCCACTTGATGGCAGGGAAGATAGGAAATCCCCGCTTCTTCCATGAGCTTGGCATTGCCGCACAGTATGCTGCGTCCGTCAACGGTGGCCTGAATACCGCGGCCGCTCAGTTCTTTAATTTCCGTGACACGGCTGCGGTCCAGCGGTTTCCCGTAGGCTTTTTGAAGGCTTTTACTGATGGGATGGCTGGATGCATTTTCAGCAAGGGCGGCCCATTCAAGAAGGATATGGTCTTCAACAGGTGAATGATGGATGCCAACCACTTCAAAAACGCCCTTGGTCAGGGTCCCTGTCTTATCCATGACAACTGTGGCCGCCTGTGACAAGGTTTCCATATAGTTGGACCCTTTAATCAAAATGCCTTCGTGGCTTGCTCCGCCAATCCCGGCAAAGAATGTCAAAGGAACACTGAGCACCAAGGCACAGGGACAGCTGATGACAAGAAATGTCAGGCTCCGGTAAATCCAGCTTGACCACAAAGGTTCAAGGCCCATGAAGATCCGCACAAAGGGCGGAATAAGGGAAAGGGCCAAGGCACTGCAACAAACAATAGGCGTGTAATAGCGAGCGAATTTGGAGATGAAGTTTTCTGACTTAGATTTACGGCTTCCTGCATCTTCAACAAGTTCGAGGATCTTGCTGACCGTGGAATCACAGAATTCCTTTGACGTGCATATTTTAAGCACACCTTGCTGATTGATGGACCCGCTGACAACGGCCATCCCCGGTTCTACATCAAGAGGCAGGCTTTCTCCCGTAAGGGCGGCCGTATTAAGGGTAGAATGACCGCTTACGACCGTACCGTCAATCGGCACTTTTTCACCAGGCTGTACGACAATGAGGGTTCCTACGGCCACATCATCGGGATCGATGCGGATCAATTTCCCGTTTTCTTCAACATTAGCGTAATCAGGACGGATATCCATAAGTTCGCTGATGTTGCGGCGGCTCTTATCGACCGCATAGTCTTCAAATAGTTCCCCAACTTGATAAAAGAGCATAACAGCAATGGCTTCCGTGTATTCCCCATTTTGGAAGAATCCGAGGAAAAAAGCCCCTAAACTGGCAACGGCCATAAGAAAGTTTTCATCAAAAACCTGGCCGCGGCGAATATTTTTCCAAGCCTTGATCAGGATATTCCAGGAAATGACGGCGTAAGCCGCAAAATAAGGCAAGGATTCCCACAGCCTTGTCACGAGGGATTCGCCCGGTTTCATCGGGCCAGCATCCATAAAAAGATGAGCACCCGCCGTCAAGAGCGCGGCCGTAACGATGCGGATCAGGCTTTCTTTTTGTTCTGCTTCCATGATCTCTCCTTCTTGATTAAGTCAAATTTTAATTAAAAAGCAATCAGATCAGGACCTGAGCCTCTGCATCGACTTTTTCGCAGCGTTCCTTGACGGCTTTCATAACGGTTCCCGCATCCGCTCCCGGTTCAAATTCAATGGCCATCTTTTGGGTCATAAAATTAACAGCGGCCGTCTTGACACCTGGAGTTTCCTGAGCGAGGCCCTCCATCTTGGCTGCACAGTTGGCACAGTCGACAACGATTGCATAACGTTTTTTCATCCAACTCACCTCACGATGTATTTTAATTAAATATTTATTTAATCGTTTAACTATGTTATACCCATTTTGAGTGGGTTTGTCAAGAGGATTCAGATGAATATGAAGCAAGGGGTTCATGGCCCAACCAGCACCTTTTCTATTTACTTGGATTAGAAATTGTGCCGATTCGATACAGTTACGTGTCATCATTGGCTTTAAAAGATTGATTTTATGGCAATGAGGTCATGGCACATAGTAAAATGATGCGATACACAATTTCAAGATAATCTCGCCCGAAAAAAGCTGTCGGCGGTCGAGCCACCGCTTGGAATGATTTCGTTTGTAGAAGAAGCATGATTCCCTGGGTCCTATATCGGTCAATCTTAAAATGACGGAACATGGTGCAGCAGGTTCTCGATCCATCATCATGAAGTAGGCCACAAACTGAACGTCAGCACTGGTTCGGATCGGCACTCTTAGTTTGCAGTTGAACTTATTAACGGGCTACTCTTTTGATATGGCTGATGCTTCCTCTCAAAATAACGCAAGCAAAACACAAAAGGACATGCGGGTTTCATTGTGCACAAAAACAGTTTTCGCAATTTTGCAGCCGCAAGGAATTGTTACTGCACGCCCATAAAGGACAAAAATGCCTCAAGCTGGATCCATTTACAAGTTCAGCTTGAGGCGTCTTTTATTTTTCGTTGCGTTCCGTAATACCCCGTGTTCTCTTTTGAAGAAAGGGCTCGTACCTTACCTGGGCTGGAGTGATTTACGCTCCGAAGATAATCTGAAATCCTTGATAAACAACAAAGGTCACCACCCATGCCGTCACGAGCTGAAACACCGCTTCACCAAGGGTCCAGGCCCAGCTTCCTGATTCTTTCCTGATAGTCGCAAGGGCTGCCACACAGGGGACATAAAGCAGGCAAAAGACCATGAGGCACAAGGCATTAATGGAAGTAAAACCAATGCTTTCAAGAGCCTGCTGAAACCGGTCCATGCCCTCTCCGCTTGTTGCATTGGTGATTCCAAAAAGAACGGCACAGCTTGATACAACCACTTCTTTTGCTGAAATTCCTGCAAGAAGGGCCACCGTAATCTGCCAAAATCCCAGTCCAATAGGAGCAAAAAGAGGCACCAGGGAGTGTCCTAAGAGAGCTCCCAGACTTTGTGTCGGATCTTCCGTATACCCTTGGGGTCCAAAGTTCAAGAGCCCCCAGATCACGATTGTCCCTAAGAAGATGATAGTTCCTGCTTTTTGCAGGTAGCCTTTGACTTTATCTGAAACATAGATGCCAACTGTACGCATATCCGGCATTTTATATTCAGGAAGCTCAATGAGGAGGTAATCCTCCTTGTCCAGATGACGGGCAACATCGGTCCAATGGATCAAGAGGGAAACGCCAATGGCAACAAAAATGCCAATGATGTACATGGAATAAGCAGCCACCATCGCATATTCATTGAAGAAGATTTCCGAAAAGAGAATATAGATGGTCAGGCGAGCGTTGCAGCTCATGAACGGAGTAACGAGCATGACCTTGTAGCGGTCCCGTTTATTTTCAAGACCTCGGGATGCCATAATGGCAGGCACGGTACATCCGAAACCAACGAGCATAGGGATAAAGGCACGGCCCGATAACCCAACCTTTCCCATGATATTTTCCATGACATAAGCAACGCGGGCCATATAGCCACTGTCCTCCAAAAAACCCAGGCTCAGAAAAAGAATCAGGATATTGGGAAGAAACGTGATGATGGTTCCCACCCCCGCAAGGGCCCCATCAAGGATCAGGGACTGCAGGGGCTTTGCGACCAACTGGGCCGACATGGCGGCAGCCATAAAATCTGTGAGGGCAGAAATACCGTCTTCAAGAAATCCGCTTAAAAAGTCCCCCACCGTGAAGGTAAGGAAAAAAATGAAGGCCATGATGAGAAGAAAAATAGGAATGCCCCATGTCTTATCCGTAAAGATTCGGTCCAGACGATCGGTGAATTCATCCCTTTTTTCCTTGTGGATGACCACTTCCCGAATGATTTCTTCAATAAAGTCATACTTTTGCCGAATGATATCGATTTCATAGCTCCGGTCCAGCACGTCGGGCAAGTTCACAGGAAGCTTTTCCATCACTTCCTTATCGCGCTCCAAAAGTTTGATGGAGGCCCAGCGGCGATTGGGAACATCCGTATAATGAGTTTCAAGAAAAGCGGAAATCTGGTCGATTCGGTCTTCGATATCATCGGAATAGACCATGGCATATTCCTGATGATTGAGTTCATGGGTACTGGGTTGATCATGGTCGTGAATCAAGGGATCGGTCGTATTCACGTCCTTATGGTGAGCCGCGGCGTGAATGAGCACTTCAAGGCCCCGTCGCTTTCTAGCTGATACGGGAATGACCGGGATGCCGAGCATTTCTGGCAGCCGGTGCAGGTCAATCTCCAGCCCACGTTTTTCTACAATATCCATCATGTTAAGGGCCATGACCACCGGCTTACCCAGTTCAAGGAGCTGAAGCGTCAGATAGAGACTGCGTTCAAGGGCCGATGCGTCAACTACGTTGATGACGACATCCACCTCATCACTGAGGATGAATTTCCGGGAAACAATTTCTTCCATGGTGTAACTTGTGAGACTGTAGGTCCCGGGCAGATCGACAAGACGGATATTCATGTTGTGGTGGCGGATGGCACCCTCTACTTTTTCCACAGTCACGCCCGGCCAGTTCGCGACTTTAAGATTGGCGCCTGTATAGGCGTTGAACAAGGTCGTCTTCCCGCAGTTCGGGTTCCCAATGAAGCCAATGGTGAGATTTGTCTTTGCGTCAGCCATGATAGACCTCCCTTGTCACGTCGACATTGCGTGTCAGGTTGTAGCCCATGGCAAATCGGGTGCCCCGGACGGTCACAATCATGACGCCCTTTCCTTTACGGTCCACAACATCGACCGTTGTCCCCGGCGTCATCCCAAGGGCAAGGAGACGGCGTTCAATTTCAAAAGGCAAATGGAAAGCATCGATCATGGCGGTCTCCCCTTTGCCAAGTTCATTTAGTTTCATATCTCTGACTCCCCCAATTTAACAGCTCTTCCTATTCTAATTTGTTCTACTCATCTTGTCCACTTTATTGAGGAAAAAGACGAAGGAAAATTGCAGATTCTTTCTCGTTGCCTCTTTTCCCCCAACCGATATATACTATATGAAGAAAGGAATTTGCGTTCGAAAGGAGGCCCGGTCATGATCCTCAATACAGGCAACCGCACGGATATACCCGCTTTTTATACCCCTTGGTTCATGAACCGAGTAAAAAGCGGTGAAGTCCTAGTCCGCAGTCCTTATGCGGAAAATCAGGTCACGCGCTATCGTCTCGACCCCAGTGTCGTTGACCTCCTTGTTTTTTGTACGAAGAACCCCTATCCCATCCTGCCCCATCTAAAATCGCTGAGCATCTTTGATACCTTTTGGCATGTGACGATTACGCCCTATGGCAGGGACATCGAACCCAACGTGCCTAGCAAAAGGGACATTCTTTCGGCGTTCCAGTACCTGTCCCATCAGATAGGCGCAAATCGCATCGTCTGGCGTTACGACCCCATTCTCATCAATCATACCTACACGACGGCATACCATATCGAAGCCTTTCGCTCCATGGCAGAAACGCTTCAAGGCTATACACACCAAGTGGTCATTAGCTTCATCGATCTTTATGAAAAAACAAAGCGCAACTTTCCAGAAGCCCGTCCCGTCAGCGCCCATGACCAGGTGCTCCTCGTCAATGCCTTTTCGGAAATTGCCAAAAAGACAGGGCTCGCCATCCATCTGTGCTGTGAATCGGCCATCTTGGAGCGGGACAATGTCGATGCGAATGGCTGTCTGTCCCAGGCTGTCCTCGAAGAAGCTCTTGGTGAAAAACTTTCCGTACCACGCCGCAAAGCACCGCGGGAAGGCTGTACCTGTCTTCTTGGAGCCGATATCGGCGCTTATAATACATGCTCTCATTTCTGCCGCTATTGCTATGCCAATTACGATGAAGCCCTGGTGAGGAAAAACTACCAGCGCCACGACCCTGCGTCAGCCCTTCTCATCGGGCATCTTGAACAGGGGGATATCATCAAGGACGCCCAGCAAAAAAGCTGGAAGAGTCCTGAAATTTCATTATTCTAAGGAGGATTACACCCATGCTTGAAGTTGGAACAAAAGCACCTGATTTTACCCTGCAGAACCAAGAAGGAAAGGAAGTCTCCCTATCAGACTTCAAAGGGAAGAAAGTCATCCTCTACTTCTATCCGAAAGACTTGACAAGCGGCTGCACGAAACAAGCCTGCGGCTTTAAAGAACGCTACCCTCTCATTACGGAAAAAGGCGCCGTTGTGATCGGTATCAGTAAGGACAGCGTCAAAAAGCACGAGGAATTTGTGACGACCTACGCCCTTCCCTTTACGCTTCTTTCCGATCCAGAACATAAGGTCCAGGAACTTTATGACGTATGGAAGGAAAAGAGCCTGTACGGGCGGAAATACATGGGCACGGAACGCTCAACCTACCTCATTGATGAAGAAGGCACCATTGTAAAGGCGCTGCAGAAAGTACAGCCGGCTAAGAATCCCGAGCAGATGGTAAAGGTTTTAGGATGATTGTACTCAAAGCAAAAATCGCTCCGATTCTGCATCATGACATACCTCCATTGCTTAATCCATATTTTATGGATGCAATGGAGGAAAAGATTGGAAGGCAAAGGCCCATAACACACGGTGCCAAACCGCCATTTTCATCTACCATCCACTCCCGTAAGCAAGCATATTTGTTACAATCCTGCTAAGAAAATCTATTCGAAACTTCGTCGTACACGAAAACGATTCCGCTGCTTTTTATATCCGCCTGATACTATGCGGATGTAAGGGATAAAAGGGCTCTGCACTCCGCAGTCTTACAATGGAGCGCTCTCTGGATACGTCCCCTGCACGATTTCTCGCTTCGCTGTTTTGATCCATTTTATAGCTTTCACGGCCCTGCGGCGAGAATACAAAGACAACCCATCATAAAGCTAGCCCTAACTCGACTGTAAGCGCAGAGTCGGGTTAGGGCTCTTGTTCTTTAATTGAAGTCTTTAATTAACTGATCTTTTGAAATATAGGGATACCAATAGCAGCTGAAACGACCCACCTTCCTCATTTTATGCTTTACTTTGACGGTCCAGGAATTCTTCTCGCGCTTTTGCCACCGCGACGATATGCTCAGATACGGTGGTGCAGCAACCGCCAACGGCACGGGCGCCGGCTTCCATATATGTCCGGGCATAGTCCTTGAAGGAATGGCCGTCGCCTTTCCCATTCCAGGTCTTGGTAACCGGATCGTAGGTTTCCCCGCTGTTAGGATACACGACAATCGGAAGATCCGTTTCTTTTCCAAGTTCCTTGATAAGGCTTTCAAGGTATTCCGGTTTTGTGCAGTTGACGCCGAGGGCCCTTAGACGCGGATAGCCGCTACGGAAGGCAGCAGCACAGTCCCGGATGAGGTCGCCTTCGTTGATATGAAGCCCATCCTTACAAGAGAAACTGATCCAGTAATCAGCGCCGAGCCGCTCTGCAATGGCCGCTTCAATTTTGGCTTCACCAAGGGAAGGCTGGGTCTCAAAAAGGAGGACATCGGCGCCGGCTTCCCACAAAAGCTCAGCCCGTCTTTGATGGAAGTCATGAAGGGCAGCGTCAGGAATGCCGTAATGGCCTTTATATTCCGAGCCATCAGCCAGATAAGCGCCATAAGGCCCGATGCCAGCTAGACACATGGGATAGGCGCGGTCCGCGGCCTTGCCTTCTTTTTCCCACCACTCGTTACGGGCTTCCTGGAAGACCTTGACTGAACGGACAATGAGATCCTCGGCTTCTTTTTCCGAAAGGCCATTTGCCATGAGTCCAGGAATGGTGGCCTGATAGCTGCAGGTAATGCCCGCGTCCGCGCCGGCATGGAAATAATCCAGATGGACCTTTTTTACTAATTCGGGCTGATCCAAGAGCACACGTGCTGTCCACAGGGAGTTATTGAGATTGGCGCCCAAATGCTCCAGGGCTGTCCCCATGGATCCGTCAATGACACAGATCTGTTTTTTTTCAAGAATCTTTGCAAGGGTTTGTCTCATCTTTTCTTACTTCCTTTCCTCAATGGTTCCAAAACTGACAACGGGCGGGTGCTCTCCACGCTCATATGCTTGTAGGTAACGGTCCCAGAAGTCCTTTACAAGCCGCATGATTTCCTTTTGCTGCGTAAAGACAAACAGCAGGGTCATCATGACATACACAGCGGACAGGATATCGGTCATAGCCCAAAGGGCATCGGCTTTGATATCATACATGATGACACAAGGAACCATGTAGTACAGCATGTAGATCTTTACGGCAACCCGATTGCGCTCCGTATCGCCAAAGGCATAGTTGATGGATTTTTCGCAGCTGTAATACATGCCTACAATGGTCGTCCATGCAAAAATCGTGATGGCAATGGCCATGAACCAAGCCCCAAAAATGCCATAAGCGTCGCGGAAAGCCACAGTCGTCAGGCGGGCACTGTCAACTCCCGGATGGGTCACATAGACATTGGTCAGGATGATCGAAAGGGCAGTCACGCTGCAGACCACGATTGTATCGAGAAAGACTTCCCCCCACCCCCATGAAGCCTGCCGCACAGGATGATCCGTACGGGCCGAAGCATGGGCAATGATGCCATATCCAGTTCCGGCATCATTGGAATAAAGCCCCCTGGCAATGCCATAGCGCAGGGCGTCTTTCACCGTGGCCCCGGCAAATCCGCCTACGGCAGCGGTCGGTGTAAACGCGCTTTCAAGGATGAGCCAAAAAGCCTTGGGCACATCGGCCAGATGGATCAAAAGAATCCCCATCCCTCCAAGAATATAGAGCAGAGCCATAAAAGGAACGATTTTTTCCATGACGGCACTGATTCTCTTGAGGCCGCCAAAGATCGTTGCAAAACAGGTCACGCCAAGGACAGCCACACTGATCCGCGGATCAAGGCCAAACCCCTCCTGCATTGCACCAACCACGGATTCGGTTTGCACGCAGTCTGTCCAAGGTCCCAAGGTAAAGCAGGCAATGGCAAGGAGGATGGCGCCTTTTTTCCAGCCCAAGGCATTTTTCATCACAAAGGAGCGGTCGCACATATATTCATCCATGGATTTTGAATACTTCACGCGGAAACGCTGCCCCAGGATGATTTCACACGCTTTCGTGGACATCCCCAAAAAGCCTGAGACCCACATCCAAAAAACAGCTCCAGGACCGCCGGATACAATTGCCGTTGCCACGCCGCCAATATTCCCGACACCGATGGTGTTTGCCATGGCCGTGCAGGCAGCTGCAAAACCTGAAACCGTGCCCTGCCCTTCCCCATGAGCAAACATACGGCCAAAGGTATTGCGAAAATGAAACGCATAGCTGCGGAAATTATATCGGAACCGAAACCGGATACTCAAATAAAGTCCCGTTCCCAAAAGAATCACAATCATGGGCGTCCCCCAGAGCGCATCCGACAGAGCGATTAAAGACGATACGATCATCTGCATTCCTTCCTTTCTTCCTCTTGCTTTGCTGCGTACCCTCCGGCTACGGCCGAGGGACCCTTTGTACCTTCCTAGCAGCCTTGCTTTCTTTTTTCTTCTTCCCTACAACAATATGGCATCTATTTAATCATGACGCACAAGAAGCTCAATGCCTTCCTGCTGATAGACCCGGATGATTTCCTTGATGAACTGGTGACGAATCTTGGTCTCATCAACGATGTTGCGGATGCGCAGGACAACCTTCAAGGTAATCCCGTATTCCCCCATTTTATCAAACCGTACAGCCGGCATAAATCCCTTGACGCCATACTGGCTCCGGTCCAGGATGCTGCGTGCAACCCTGAGGGTAACCCGCTCAACCGCTTCCAGATCATTTCCATAAGTGATGGTCAACGGGATGGCAATCGTGCATTCCGCCTGTGGCTGCTCATAATTGGTAATGATTGAGGCTGCAATGCTTTTATTAGGGACAATGATCATATTTCCTGTTGACGTCCGAAGGGTCGTATTGCGCCAGTTCATATCGACAACCCGCCCCGATTCGCCACTGGAAAGGCTGATATAGTCCCCCATATGGACCTGACGGGAAACGATCGTGGTGATACCGGAAAACAAATTGCTCAGTGTGTCCTGCAAGGCTAAGGCCGAAGCCAGTCCCCCAGCTCCCAAAGCAGTCAGCAAGGGAGAAATGGAAATTCCGTAAGAACTGAGGATAATGAGGAAACCCGCCATGTAGATGGCAAGATCAATGACCGTCGTCAAGATAGACATGGAAGACGATTCGCTTTCCCGCCGCGTCATCCTCGCCTTAATCAGGGAAGAAGACAGATGGGCAATGAAAAAGGTCACCGTAATGAGGAGCAGACTGCGAAAATGGTTTTCCATCAGCTCCTTGATGAACCAAGGGACATTCAGGAAATCCTTGGCCATGCGGCTTCCTGCCAGCATCCCTACCAGTGTTGGCATGAAGCGGAAGGTACTTTTCCACGTCTTTTCCTTGATATGGGTGATTTTTACCAAGATTACGATCAAAAACCGGAAAACAAAATGAAAAAGGAGGATGCCCAATAAATTAAAGAAAATAAAAGCTAGAAAATGTACATGCGGTCCTCCGTGCTTTAGCTCATTTTTTGCAATGGCAAGTATTGTCTCATCCATGATAGTTGTCTAGATCCTTTCTTGACGGAATCATTTGCGTTCCGTATTTTTCAAAGATTGGCTTTCCAAATAGCGAAAGGCCTTATCATCCTGCCATTTCGCCTTGTCAAGCGCCCTGTGCCATGCCTTAATATCAAGAGAGCCTGGCTTTGTTTGCTCCCCCATAATAAGGTCCAATAGAAAGACCGGCCGCTTGCCACCCAAGGAAAGCATCTTCATACATGTAAGGCAATAGGTTAGGACATTCTCACAAGGCAGCTGCAAAACGCAGCGATCAAGCGCGCAAAAAGCACCTGCAGGATCTTTACGTTTAAAAAAGGAATTACCGCAGCACGGGGCATGGTCCCTGTTGTAGGGGGCCTCCCGTACCGTAATGCTCATTTTTCGGAGCAGGCTGCGCACACTGTCATAAAGGGAATCCCGCCCCCTTACAAGACAGGGATCGTGAATGGTCAACGTCAGCTGGTCATAGCGCGGCAAAAAAAAGGCGTCCAGGCGATCAATATATTCATACAAAGATAAGGTGCGGATGCCCTCATAACGGGTTCGCCAGTGATTGTCGCAGGAAGGACAGACATTAATGATGACCGCGCCCTGAGGCAGCTCAGGATTCCTCCGGCAACAGATGCCGTGAGGCTTAAGCGAGGGATCTATGGCATGAAGCTTTTCATAGACCCGTTCAGTGAGTTTCGGCTTATAAAGACACAAGCCGCAGCTTGGATTAAAAAACATGGATTATTCTCCTTTCACCTTGTTATGAAAAGACCGGATTTCCTGTACGGCTGTCGGCAAGAGAATCAAAACCGCACCCAGGAACATGCCAGGCGTGAAGCGTTCATGGAGCAAAAACGTGGAAAGGAGAACGGCCACAATAGGATCGATATAGGTATAAAGGGCAATGGCAGCCGCCTCCAGTTTGGGCAGGGCGCTGAAGAAAAGAGCGTACGTAAAGCCTATCACAAATAGACTCAAAAACAGCAGATAGCCCCATTCGCTACCCGTCAGCACAAGATGGGAGACGTCTTCCGTCCAGAAAACATAGGGTAAAAGGATCAGGGCGGCCAAAATGACTTCCACAAGGGTCGATTCATAGGGGGTAAGGCCCCCCAAGGTCTTATTGATCATCATGACACAGACATAAAAGAAAGCCGCTAGGAGCCCATATATCATGCCCTCTGCATTGGCCCCGCTTGATTCCCCAAAGATGCCGGAGACCAGGATCATACCGCAAAAAGCAAAGAGCACGCTGAGTACCTTACCTTTCGTCAGTTGTTCCCCAAAACTAAAGGGCGAAAAAAAGAGCACAAAGATAGGCGCCATATAGTAGCAAATGACTGCTGCGGCTACGGTCGTGCTGGCAAAGGCCTTAAAGAGAAAGATCCAGGTAAACCCCATGGCAAAGCCGCAGGAAAAAAGCTTATACCTGTGTTCCCAGAGTTTTTCCCGCGCGGCCTCTCCTTTTTGCGCAGGCAAAGATAAAGAGGAAAAAGCGCCCAAAAACGCGCGGCAAAAGGCAATGACGCTTTCGGGAAGTGGAATATGGCGCACAATGAGTCCAACCGTAGCAAAGACAAGCATGGAGAAGATGATGGATAAACGGGCTTTTGCCGATGAAGAGATTATGGCGGCCTTCCTTTCTATCGAGATTGCGTATTTTTATATTTTAATGGGAAAAGATAAAAAAGAGCAAGAAAAAACTGGAACAAAATAAATTGCCCCAGCTTTTTACTATGAAATTGTATCGAAGGTTACGCCTTTTTGGATAGTTTCCACATATTAAAGCCCATGGATTCGTCCTTCTCCCGCATGATGATCGTGTTAAAACAGGTGACGATGATTTTGGCGGTAATTCCGATGACGCCCGAGACCATATGGCTGCCCTATGTATTGCCACTTCCCCGCCAAGGGCGATATTAAAATGTCCATAGGGCTTTTTCTGAAACATATCGAGAGTTCCTGTGAGGGAAATGATTTCCTTGATGCCGTAAAGTTTCGTTTCCCTATATTCTTTCCTGTCAGGGTGAAAAAAGCCCAACGTGACTTCCCGGACGGTGCCAATGCCCTGAATCATTCCAAAGGTGATGTGCTCTTTTTCAACAAAGGCAACAAGGCTGTCATGGATTTCATCGCCCCCCTCAAGGCAGACCACAAAATGGGGTTCATCAATTTTACCATATTCCATCAATTTTCTCCTTACCGATCAAGACGATTCACGATTTCCGTCAAGGCCACACTGGCCTTTTTATAGACAAGATAGGTAAGAAAACTTACGATTCCGTATTTGATGAGGTTAAAGGGCAGGACCGTAAATAAGAGATAATCTATGAGGGAATCTACAAAAGGATTGACGGCTCGCCCCATCTTGAGGATGGTTTCAAGAGGGATCCCGTAGAGCTTCACATACATGGGAATGGCAAAGTAATAGTTTGTCACAACGGCAAAGATACTGGCAATGAGGGAGCCAGACACAAGGGCATAGAGGGCGCCTTTTTTTGAATGATGGAGATGGTAGAAGATGGTGCTTGGGACGACATAAGCAATGGAACAGAAAAGGTTCATGACCTCTCCTACAAGGGCGCTGTTTGTCCCGATAATGACAAGTTTCAAAAGGATCTTGACAAAGGCAGCCAAGGCCCCGGCAATGGGTCCCAGAAAAAAGCCGCCGAAAAGGGCCGGCATATCAGAGATTTCGAATTTCATGTAGGCAGGTGCAAAAGGCAAGGGAAATTCGAAACTCATGAGAAGAAAGGATAAGGCCCCCAAAAGGCCGATAAAAACGACGGCACGAGTCGTCAGTGGACGATTGACAAACATAATGCCTCCCAATGATATAGAAAACTGGCGATTTCGACATAGGAAAAGGGGTGCCGCGAAAGCACCCTCTGGAATCGTTCCTTAGAGAAGGACTTCTTTATTTTCCAGGATGAAGAGACAAATCGTGCAGGACGGGCAGAAACAGTATTTCTTGCCTTCGGCCTTCAGGTCGTGGGCCTTTTTTGCAAGCTGGGCTGCCGTTTCTTCACCGAAGATCTTCTTACCTGCAGCAGATTCAAAGAACGGAATGACGTCATCAAGGGTGTTGATGTCTTCTCCCACTTCCTTTAAGAGCTTAGTGTTCATTTCCTGCTGACGGTCCGTACCAACAGCTGCGAGCCATTCCATACAGACGGCTTTCAGTTCAGGACAGGTGGAAGGCAGCGTGCAAAGTTCTTCCACCTTGGATTTGATGGCAGCAAACGTAACGGTTGACATGGGACTCCCCTCCTTATTGTTGTAGATACACCTTTCATTCTACCATGAAGCGTTGTCAATGACAAGGTGGCGGAAAGTTGGATCCCGATAAAAACTAGACTGATAATTATGTAGAACATGCCATTACTTCCAGTGCCCAGCTTATTGAAGCGGAAGAGAAAGACAAAGAGTCTGTCGACCAAAAGACCGTAAGAGGAATCACAATCGTCCCGGGACGACCTGCGTACGTATTTTTCCTTTGAACTCGACTCGAAGAGCCGATTCGCCTTTGCCAAGGCGGATTTGCTTCCGCCGCCCTGAGGCAATGACCCAAGAGCAAAGGACAGTATGGCAAGGTCTTGATGGAAAAGACGGGTAACCGTGACCCTGACGCGCCTTTTTTGAAGGCTTGGTGCGAATTGGTGCGATGCGGCAACCACCTTTAAGCAGTTGTGTCTTTTCTCCATAAAAAAGAGACTGTGAAAAAAGGATTTCCCCATTTTTCACAGCCTCTATGAACTTATACTTTTTTCTTTAAAACACCCAGAAGGACCGCCCCAACGACGGAGCCTACAGCAAGGGATACGAGATACATGCCGGTATTTTGGACAACGCCAAAGACAAATATTCCGCCGTGCGGCGCGGGCACAGAGCAGCCAAAGTACATGCTGAGGGCCCCTGCTACCGCAGCACCAATGGCGCATGACGGGATGACCCTCATCGGATCTTCTGCAGCAAAAGGAATGGCCCCTTCCGTAATGAAAGCAAGACCCATGACAAAAGTCGAGACAAAGGACTTGCGATCTTTTTCCGTGAACTTGCTGCGGAAGCACTGCGTTGCAATGGCAATGGCTACGGGGGGCACCATGCCGCCTATCATGACAGCAGCCATGAAGGGGGATGAAACGGCGGACCCATCGGCGCCAGCAAGGGAAGCCGTGCCAAAAACATAGGCAGCCTTGTTGAGCGGCCCGCCAAAGTCAATGCTCATCATACCACCCAGGATAAAGCCCATGAGAACTTTGCTCGTGCCGCCCATATGAGCCAGGGAACCAGTCACCCACTGATTAAAGGAAGCCATGACAGGGTTGATGACGCCAGCCATGAGAGCCCCAATGAGAAGGAGACCGATGACGGGATAGATGAGAATTGGTTTCAGGCTTTCCAGAGACTGAGGCAAACCGCTTACGAGTTTCTTTAATAGAAGAATGAGGTAGCCGGCTGCAAAACCGCCGATAAGCGCCCCAAAAAAACCACTGCCGCCCGCACTTGCAAGGGCGCCGGCCATGATACCGACAAGAAGACCCGGCCTGTCGGCAATGCTCTGACTAATGAAGCCTGCGAGCATGGGCATCATGAAGCCAAAGGCCATGCTCCCCGTATTTTTGAGGAAGGCCGCAAAAGGCGTGCTGTTCCCGAACTGGGCCGTCCCCGCAGCACTCATATCAGCAAGGAAGGCAAGGGCGATGAGGATGCCCCCGCCAATGACAAAGGGCAGCATATGGGAAACGCCGTCCATAAGGTGCTTATAGATCTTACGGGCACCGCTTTCTGCGGCTTCTTCCGCTGCGGTTTTACTTCCGCCGGTCTCCCCTTCAAAAATGGGGACCTTCCCCGAAAGGGCTTCATCAAGGAGGGCATCCGCTTTATTGATACCGTCCGCAACCTTTACGATGACGACACGTTTTCCCTTGAAGCGGTTCATGGGAACGTACTTATCAGCAGCGACGATGATGCCTTCCGCCCCTTCGATTTCTTCAGCCGTGAGGGCATGCTTGATGCCGCTTTGGCCGTTGGTCTCAACTTTGATGGAAATACCCTTTTTGGCCGCATGTTGCTCCAGGCTTTCGGCCGCCATATAAGTGTGAGCAATGCCCGTCGGGCAGGCTGTGACGGCAAGGACCTGATAGGGTGCCTTCTTATCCCCTGCCACAGCAGGAGTGGCTTCTTCTGCCGGCTCTTCGTCAGCAAACTTTTCCGCTTCAGCTTTTGTGATGAGAGCAAAAAGTTCGTCCTCACTTGTTACAGCCATGAGACCATTAATAAAATCAGGGTCCATGAGGAGCGTCGACAGGCGGCTCAATACGTCCAAATGGACGTTGTCCTTACTGTCCGGTGCGGCAATGAGGAAAAAGAGTTTTGCTGGCTGTCCGTCGAGGGAATCAAATTCCACGCCATCAAGGCAGCGCATAAAGGCAAGACCAGGACGTGTGACAGCACTCGTCTTGGCATGAGGAATGGCAACGCCCTCGCCAACACCTGTACTGCCCTCTTCTTCCCGCTTAAGAACGCAGGCTTCGTACGTTTCCACATCGGCGACGTTTCCTTGTTTGGCCATGAGACCCACCAAGGTATGGAGGGCGTCTTTTTTGTCAGTGGCGTGACCTTCTAAGAGGACACTCTCTTTTTTGAGCAGATCCGTGATTTTCATGTCATTCTCCCTTTTCAATCAGTTCTTTCATCGCCGCTTGACTTGCTAAATGCATTGTAAAGGCCGTGGCACTGCCAGCGCAGATGCCCCAATGGAGAGCCTTTGCATAATCACCGGTCTTTTCGTACCCTGCGAGAAAACCTGCGACCATACTGTCACCGGCACCAACTGTATTGAGGACTTTTCCCTTTGGGGCCCTGTGGTGATGAGCATGGCCTTTTTCATCGATAAGAAGGGCACCCTCTCCGCCTAAGGAGACAAGGACATTCCGCGCTCCCAGCTGCTGCATCTGCTGCGCCGCGATTTCGATGGCAGAAAGACCATCAAGCTTTTTACCTACGATTTCCTCGAGTTCTTCTAGATTGGGTTTTACGAGGAAGGGGTGATAGGGCAGCGCTTTTGTAAGAAGCATGCCCGTTGCATCGATAACGCAGCGTGTGCCGCGGGCTTCCATCCTCGCTGCAAGATCTGCGTAGAGCGTATCGGCAGCTTTTTTAGGTGCACTCCCGGAAAGGACGAGGGTATCATCTTTTCCGAGACCTTCAAGACGGGTTGTAAGGTCAGCTAATTCCTTTTCCGCCACTTCTGGTCCGGCGCCGTTAATGGCCGTCTCTTCCTTTCCCCGCACTTTCACGTTGATGCGGGTAAAGCCTTTTTCAACCGAAAGAAGCTGAGCCTTGATGCCTTCTTTTTGGACAAGGTGCTCCAGGTTTTCCCCTGTAAAGCCCGCTTTGAAGCCAATTACCGTTGTCTCGGCGCCGAGACGGGAAAGGATGATGGACACGTTGATGCCCTTGCCGCCGGGGTAAATGGCTTCCTTCGTGCTTCGGTTGATGGCGCCAACCGTAAGGTTTTCCACGTCCACAATATAGTCAAGGGACGGATTGAGTGTTACCGTATAGATCATGGCTGTTTCCTTTCTTCCACAAGGTCCCTGAAATTCATGACATGAATGGAAAGAGCTTCACAAATGGAGCGATTTCCCTCGTCGGTCACAGCCGCAAGTTCCGTTTCAAAGCTGTGGTCCCAGTGCGCATCGGCACTAAGAATGGCGTCATCAAGACCAGGATGGACCATGATTTCCGTTACCCCTTGATAATGACTTAAAAGGATCTGTCGGATGGTCTTTTTATCCACGGCCCGTCCTGCTACGATGCCGCCAAAGGCATCAGGCACGACAAGCTGAAAGGCTTTAGCCTTCTTTCGTGCCCGTTCGGCAAGAACGTGAAGCCCCGTACGGCCAATTTGTTCGCCCAGGTTCTTAAGCGTCGTCTGACGCAAATCCACGGGGATGGAAGGAATTCGCATGGCAGGGATCATATAGCGGGCGCACAGGTCAAGGGCCACATCGATAAGGCCAGGCAGGACATGCATATGCTGATGACTGTCCACATGGGTCGGAATGAGGCCGGAAGCAAGAAACTTCTCAATCTGGGCTTCCCACTCGTGGCGCACATCGCTCATCCGGATTTTCCCTTTCGCATAGGCTTTGACAAAGGCCCCGTGGTCTGCGTAAAAGCGGCCCGTCTTGGGGTCAATGAGGGAAGGAATCTGTTTTGGCGCTAGGATCGGCGTACCATCCACAACGGTCAAATGAACCCCGACACCGAGTTCAGGCAGCTCCTTGGCTGTCTTTACAGCATCAGCAAAGGCATTCCCCATGACCATAAGGGTTGCCGAACGGATAAGCCCATTTTGGCAGCCTTCCCGAACGGCTCCATTGATGAGCTCGTGACGGCCAAAATCATCGGCATTCACAATGATTCCTATCTTGTTCACAGCAGCAAATTCCTCTTTTCTATGGCGGACCCATGCCCGCTTTGATAAACCACAAAATTTTACCATAAATTGAAGCGTCCTTGCAACGCAGGAAGGGAAAAGCCCTTACCTATCCATGTCCGAAAACCGCGAGCTTTTTTCGTGGAATCGTGGTATAGTGTGAAAAAAGGAGGTGTTCCCCGCTTATGAAGTTACCCGTCAAAGAAGCCTATGAGGCCTACCGCAGCCGCGACACGTCCTACGACGGTGTGCTTTTTGTTGGAATCAAATCAACGGGCATCTACTGCCGGCCCATTTGTCCGGCCCGACGGGCCAGTGCAAAAAACTGTGATTTTTTTGAAAGCGCGGCCGAGGCGGAAGCAGCAGGCTATCGGCCCTGCCTCGTCTGCCACCCGGAACGGCCTTCCTTTTCAGCAAGCCTTCTAGGAACGGACAGCCTTGCGGAAAAGATGGGCGCTTACCTGTGGTCCCACGCCAGCACCCCTCTTTCCCTTGAAGGAATGGCAGCGCGTTTTGGCTATTCAAGTCGCCACATGCGCCGTGCCTTTTGGGACCGTTTCCACGTAACACCCGTGACTTATCTTGAAACCTGTCGCCTGCTTCTTGCCAAAGCCCTGCTCCAGGATTCGTCCCTTCCCATTGCAGAGATTACCCTCGCTTCAGGATTTGGCAGCACCAGGCGACTGAATGAACTTTTTCAGGAACGGTACCACTTGACGCCGACAGCCCTGCGCCGACTGGACTCGTCCCATCCTGCATTGGGGACGCTCTCGCTCACCCTCACCTATCGCCCGCCCTATCTTGCGTCGCCGCTTTTTGACTTTTTGAAAGGGCGTGCCATGAAAGGCATCGAGACCGTTTCGGAAGGCATCTATAAGCGTACCGTAACCCTTGCAGGGGAAAAAGGAGCGCGTTATCATGGAATCATTTCCGTTTCGCCCAACAAAAAGTGCAATGCCCTCACCCTGACCCTTTCGGACTCGCTGCTTCCCGTTCTCTCAGATGTTATCTTTCGCGTATCCCGGCAGTTTGACCTGGCAGCTTTTCCGGAAACCATTGCCGCCGTGCTTTACGCCATGAATGATGGGGTTCCCGGCACTTTTGCAGAAGGAATCCGCATTCCCGGAGCCTTTGACGGTTTTGAAACGGCTGTGCGGGCCATCTTAGGTCAGCAGATTACAGTGAAAGCGGCAAGTACTCTTGCCGCGCGTTTTGTGGCAGTCTTGGGAACACCTATTGAAACAGGCCATCCCGGTCTCACCCACCTTTTCCCCACACCGGAAAAGATCCTTTCCTATGGAGAAAGCCTCTCTGATGAATTGGGAAAACTCGGCATCATCTCCTCGAAATCCGCGTCCATAAGGGCCCTCGCGCAGGCCCTTATGGACGGCTCCCTGCGCCTTGACGGTACCAGAAGCCGAGAGGAAACAAAAAAAGCACTCCTAGCGCTGAAAGGCATTGGCCGTTGGACAAGTGACTATATAGCCATGCGTGTCCTCAAAGACCCGGATATTTTTCTTGAGACCGATGCCGGTATCAAGCATGCTCTGCCGGGAACAACGCCAAAAGAGCGCCTGACCCTTGCCGAAGCGTGGCGGCCTTTCAGAAGTTATGCGACCGTGAGCCTATGGCGCTAAGGAAAAGAAAGGAAGAACGATGATCTATCAAGCCATATACGACTCCCCCTTGGGAGATATTTCCGTCCAAAGTGACGGGGAAAATGTGACGGCCCTTTATTTTGTGGGCCAGCGCTATGACGGAACCATGGAAGAGGGCTCCTTTGAATCCTTGGAATCGCTGCCCCTTTGGAAAACCGTTAAGACCTATCTAATGTGCTACTTTAAGGGTAAACAGCCAGATCCAGGAATGCTCCCCTTGGCACCGAAAGGAACAGCCTTCCAAAAAAGGGTATGGCAAAAGCTCCTTGCCATCCCTTATGGTAACGTTACGACCTACGGCGCCATTGCAGCAGAAATTGCAAAAGAAGATGGGAAACCCCACTTCTCCGCCCAAGCCGTGGGAAACGCCGTTGGACGGAATCCCATTTCCATCATCATCCCTTGCCACCGAGTGATTGGAAAGGATGGCTCGCTGACAGGATATGCGGGAGGAATAGAAAGGAAGAAGTGGCTGCTGGAGAGAGAAAATCAGCCCAAAAATCGGGCTGACTAAAAGACTATTTAGACTGCCAAGTTGACCTTTCAGGGCCTAATCCCTGAAAGGCGGTCTCGAGCCTGCGGCTTTTGCTGTCGTTCTGAAGAGGACTAGAGGCCGCTGGGGGCTTTGATGCTGTAATGCTAAAAAATCGCGAGGCCAATGCCAAACCGTGTCCCTACGGGACTGGGCGCCGAATTAAATTCGTTCGGAAACATGTCCCTGCGCTCTTCCACTGGCGATCCAAAGCGAGCTTGGGACTCGGGCGAATGGTCCTCACTATCGTTCGCTGGGAAACGTCACTGTGCGTCCTCATCCATCACCAAAACCGAGAAATGTTGATGATGCCAGCTTGTAGAAATGTCCCGGTTTGGGTCCCCCACCTTGGCAAAGGCGGATCGACTGCACGAGTCGAGCTCAGAGGGAAAACACGAACGCGGGTTGTTCCAGATTCGGTCGTGATTTCTGTATAAAAATCAATTTCTGAAGAACAAAAATATAAACGAAGAGTCCTAAACCGAACCTGTATCTAAATTCGGTTTAGGACTTGTTTCATGGTCTTAAGCTTTACAATCGTTTTGATTTCTGGTCTTTCCGCCTTACCAAGGCAGGGGTATCCACCGAAAAGGCTTGCTTGCAGGAGTAGGGAATGGATGAGGAAGGCGATTTTTGCCCGACGTCTCATCACGAGCGGTTAGCGAGGATCATTTTTCAATGGGCCAAAGCCGCAAATCGCAAGACGCTGTAGAAGCGATTCGGCTACAGGACCGTGTGATTGAAAAATCAATTCGGCCCCCTCCCGTAGAGCGATTTGGCCCGCCCGTTCCATTCTTTTCTTCCAATTGCTTTTTGTAAATTCGGTTCAGATGGATCCAGGTACGAGGAGCCCGCGGTCTCCGCGACGAGTCAAACCTGAGACGCCAGCAATCCGCTAGCGCAGCGACGCAAGAGCTGTTGCGCGAAGGTTCTCCGAAGCGGCAACGCGTGAGTTTCCTCGCGGCCAGAGGCCGGTACGTTGAGGAAATGGAGGTCGCCAGCAACATCGTAGATAGGCCCATATAGCACGAAGATTGCAAAAAGATTCCGCTTTGATAAGCTAGGCACTGGAGGTAACGGCACATAGTTAGGAAAGGAAGCGCCCAGGCAATAGCTATCCCCTACCGTGAAACGTTCCGTTGTACGATATGCCATGAGTCCGTTGCTTCAGATTAATTTTTCTCAAAGCAATGGACTCACGTACTTCATCAAATCAGCCCAATTTTTTGGCTGCCTCAAAAGGGACGGACGGAGGCATATTTCGGGCGACTTTAACATAAGATTATGGTACGTATCATGTTACGACGGGACATGCCATCATTGGCATAAGATCAATCATTTAAAATCCAATGATGACACGTAACTGCATCGAATCAGAGCAATTTTTGTTCCGAGTTCTATTTAATTTTAATCTGACTGCTAATGATTCCCATCAGCATAAACAAGCAACCCACCAATTCCCTTCCGGACAGGATTTCCCCCAAGATTAGCCAGCCGCCGATGACGCTGAAGACAGTTTCCGAACTTAAAAGCAGTGACGCTTCGGTCGGTCCCACGCCGCGCTGCCCGATAAACTGGAAGGAATAAGCAAGGCCGCCGCCCAAAAAGCCGCAGTACAAGATTGGCCAAAGGGCTGCCTCAATATGATTCAGGGTAATGACTTCGCCAGCAAGCTGACTTAAGACAAGGTTGTAGATGCTGGCAAAAAAGAATTCCACGGCAACGAGGGTAAACCCTGCATAATGAACAGCCCAGCGGTCCACAAGCAGGATATAGATAGACCAGACGACGGAACAAATGGCAATCAAGATATCACCGCGGTTAAAAGAAGCTCCATCCGTAGGATACGCAAGAAAATACATACCGATCATGGCAAGGAGGCTCCCGATGATAGCAGTCCGACGAAGGGGCTGCCCCACAAAGTAGGCAAAAAACGGCACGATGACGATATAAAGGCTCGTAATGAACCCCGCCTTGCCCGCTGTCGTGTAGAACATTCCCAGTTGCTGAAAACCGGTCCCCGCCGTAAGGAAGATGGCAAGGATTGCCGCCGCTAGGACAAGAGAAAAAGGCTTTTTTTCTCCGTCGATGGCATGGTTATGATACCGCTGTTCCCAATAGACAATGGGCAGCATGGATAAAAAGCCCGCAAGATAGCGGACACCCATAAAGGAAAAAGCCCCGAGAAACTGTGTGCTGATGCGCTGGGCTGACAGCGTGCCGCCCCATAGGAGTGCAGCCGCTAAAAGAAGAATACGATCCATAAATAACGGTCCTTTCTATTTCATACCCTTTTATTATACGAAATGAAAAGGAGAGCGTCCACAGACTTTAAGAAAATTCCTTCACCATAACGATTTCTTCCTCCGTTTCCCCTTTGACGACAGTCAGAGATTCAAAGCCCAGTTTTTTGTAGAGAAACCGTGCCGGATTCGAGACCTGGACCGAAAGGGAAAGGGCCGGATAGCCAATGAGCTTTGCCTCTTTCATGAGTTTTGTCAGAAGCCTAGTGCCCAATCCTTTGCCCCTATGGGACGCACTGATGGAAAGGACAAGGGAAGGAATTTCCTTATTGATATGGGAATAATCTTTCATGATGCGGGCCCATACCGTGCCAATCACATGATGCTTCCACTCCGCTGCAAAACCAAAATCAGAAGCTTTTTGCCCAAACCCATGGGTATAAAGTCGCAGTTCGGGCATATTTAGGATCTTTTTGGACGGCTTCTTCCGTCCTTTGGGAACATAAATTGTTTCATATAGAAAATCGGGCAGCAGCGTATAATCCCGTTTTTCCAGGGGACGAATATGGTAATCCATGATGAACTCCTTTTTCTCAAAAGGTGCCACAAAAAAAGAGCACCTGAAAGACTCGGGTGCTCCCTGCTCCATTGATCTTACCTGTGATGACAGCCGACCTCATGGTGGTCATGATGGTCGCAGGCACGTGGCTCATTTGAATACACAAGATTCCCCGCTAAAAAAGCCGCGGCAGCGTCGTCACATAAACCGGTCACGCCGGCATAAAAGTTGATTTTTTCCGCGCCCAAGGCCTGTCTTGCGCCTTCACCGATACCGCCGCAAAGGACCGTATCCACACCGGCTTCCCGCAGAAAGCCGCTCAGCGCGCCATGGCCCTGGCCCATCGTGGACAGAAGGGCGGACGAGACAATAGCACCGTGATCAATATCGTAGACTTTAAAGGTTTCCGTCCGGCCAAAATGCTGGAACACGGAACCTTCTTCATAGGGAACAGCAACACGCATAATATCAAGTCCTTTCTGTTTTACAAAATCATTGCCTCGTAAAGCGGTTTCCTTGAGCTTGTAGTGGCCTCCGGCAATGACAAGTTTCTTGCCGCTTATAAGACAGTCAGCAAGGATGAAACGGGCATGGTCGTACATATCCGTCACCGTTGTCCGCGCAACCTGCATATTGTCAGCACAAGCCTGTTGCGTCAAATGTTCATAATCGATAAGACGGATGGTCTCAAATTCCTCGATGGAAAGAAAGACTGTCTCTGGGTGCTCCCCTTCTTCGGGGACAAAGCTATTCCACTCGGGATAAGTCCCTACCCTGCGGCTCCGTTTCGTTCTGCCCATGCATGGGCCTCCTTTTCTTTTTCTGACATATGTCATATAATACCATTATTTCTGACATTTGTCAAAAATAATGGTGATTACTCCTTCCCTTGACGAAAGAGTTTATTTTTAGGTGGATAGAGGCCTTTACGAAAGGTATCCATCATCGTTGCCGTTAGGGTAATGGTTTGAAGTTCCTCTTTTTGGAGCATCTCCGCATCCATCCATTCTGCTGTGGCAAGCTCCCTGTGATCCACATGGATGGTCGGATCCCCATCGACTTCACAGAAGTACCCCAAGAGCAGATCTGATTCAAAGCCCCAGGGCTGGGTAGCAAAGTAGGTGATGTTCTTTACTTTAAGGCCCACCTCTTCCATAACTTCCCGGCGCACCGTGTCTTCACCGGTCTCACCAATTTCAACAAAACCGGCAATAAGGGCGAGACCGCCATAAGCCCGGCCGGCATAGCGGCTTGTAAGAAGCTTTCCCTCGTGGATGACGCCGACAATAACGGCAGGCATAATCTTAGGATAGACCACATGCTCACAGCTGGGGCAGCGCATGGCCCGTTCTACTGTATCATGGACCATCTCATGGCCGCAGACTCCGCAGAACCGATTGTCCCGGTACCAGCGGTACAGATGATAGGCCGTCTCTCCCGCAAAGCAGAGGGCCTGAGGACAGGCCAAGCGGAATTTGCGGACGATTTCATAGGAAAAGCGCGCCTTCTGAAGCGGCTCCTTCCCCATCCAAAGGTAATAAGACCGTTCCCCAATGCGAAAAAGATACTGCAAATGGGGTAGCTCTGCCTCCTTTAGCGACCCAACAAGGGGTACCTCGATTCCTTCCTCGCCTTCCCGAAGAAGGGTCTTGCCGCCATCAAAGGAAAAGACAATGTCTTCTTTCTGGGGTGGCACCGGCATATATTCATTACGGAAAAGACCTTGACCAATATCCTGCAGCATAAGGATTCTCCTTTACATTGAAATCAGATACATGCTTATGATACATGAAAAGAAGGAAATTTGGAAGGCGGCTATCAAGCTGTCTATTCAGGCCATGGGCCCTGAATGGCTGTCTCGAGCCTGCGGCTCTCACTGTCGAGCGAAGGATTGCATGGAAAAGGCTATGGTACTGTGACGCTGGGGTGCTTTGATACTAAAAGACCATAAGGAGAAAGACCGTGATGCCGACGCCAAACCATGTCCCTGCGGTACTGGGCGCCAACCAAATTTTTCGATAACAGGGTTTTGCGGTCTGCCGGCACGGCTAAGGCCATGCCTTAAGGCAGCCTTGAACCATCGAAAAATGTTCTTCGCTTACCGCTCGTAATGTAACGTCGCCGCGCTCCTCACCCTCCACCGAAAGGGAGCGGATTGGCGCTATGCGTCAATTGTGTTGTCGAAGGGTACGTTTCTTGTCGGAAGGAGGAGCTTGTAAGGCAAATACAAAGAAATTCTAAGGCAAAAGACCGTAGCGGTCCGCCCAGTCCCGTAGAAACACGATTTGTCGTTGCTCCTTTGGTCTTTTTTATTTTCATTTGCTTTTTTCACATATGGCCTAGACGTAGTCGGATGCTAGGAGCACCCGGCCTCATCGACGACGGCGGACCTGAGACACCAGCAATCCGCTAGCGCAGCGACGCGGAATCTGTTGCGCAAAGGTTCTCCGAAGCGGCGCCACCAAAAACAAATCGGCGACGCGCGAGTTTCCTTGCGGCCAGAGGCCGATACGTCGAGGCGATTGAGGACGTTGGCGACAACGCAGATGGCCGCGTATAGGTCCATAGGCTGAAAAAAGCTTCTTGCCTGATGAGCTGGGCGCTGGAGGTGACGACAAAAGGTTAGGAGGGGAAGCGCCCAGGCGTCATCTATCGTAAATCGTGAGATGGTCCATCTTACGATAGGTCATGAGCCTATTGCTTTAGATTCATCTTTACTTAAAGCAATGAGCTCACGTCTACATCAACCCAGCCCAATTTTTGGGCTGAGTAAAAACTAAAAAAGCCTTCAGGATTGCTCCTGAAGGCTTATCATCCAATATGGCGGAGTGGCAGGGATTTGAACCCTGGCGAGGTTTAACCCTCCTAACGATTTAGCAAACCGTCCTCTTCAGCCACTTGAGTACCACTCCGTTAAAACAGCTGACTGTGATATCTTACACAATTTTTAGGGGAATGTCAAGAACATTTTAGAATTTTTCAGTGATCCTCATCCCAAGCATTGATGATGACCGGTTCTTCTTCAAGCATCTTGCGCTGTGCTTCCGTCAAGTGCTTTTTATGGATAACGGCTTCGTATACAAAGTCCTCGAAATATTTCTCGGAACAGACGAAATAACCGCCGTCGCCTACATCCTTGCCCCAGGAATTTTCAATTTTCCAGCGGTCGGGCACACCTGTCTCATCAAAATGAACGCCTACAAGGATCATGGCATGCGTTGCCGAACTGCTGTTATACTCGAGGCGCCTGCCTTTGGGCATAGCTGTTGAAAATCCGCCCAAAAGGGCCTCGCAGCAAACGCTCTCAGGATCCCAAACGCCTTCCTTCCGCGCTCCATAAGCCCCAGCATCGCAGGCAAACCAAATGGCATCTCCAGCTTCAAGCTGTTTGACGCAGAGCGCTTCCATCTCTTTTTGCGGCAAATTAAGTGCCAGCATATCGCGGCCCACCATGTTTTCCACTCCATGGAACTGGATGGGTTTATTAAGAGGCATGATCTCCGTCGGTTCATTGACAATGGCTACGTAATCCCGGAGCGAACCTTCGACATATTGATGATAAAAATCAAGAGGCGTCAGATTCCGTTCCTCATGATAGACCTTGTCCTTGTCTCGATAGGAAAAATCAAAGGTCTGGACCGGTTCACCAAAAGCAATGCACTGGGCATCGTAGATTTCCTGCATCATTTCCTTCTTACGGGCATAAGGATCCTTTCCGGCAAGAACGAGTTCCCGCAGTTCCCAGGCGTCTTTGCGCACAAGGCGATTGATGGTGCTCACAAAGCGAGCCGTATGACTTGACTGGTATGTTTCCGGCTGGACCTGTTTGGGGACAACACCGTATTTTTCCACGAGATCAACGGCTTCGCACCAGTATCCTCCATCGGCAACGCCCTGGAGCACATACTGCATGAGCTCCCCCTTAATGGGTTCATGGGCATGGTCGATGACCATCTGCAGAACGTTATTGGATTTTTCCAGCTTATCATAAAAAGAAAGGTAGTTCTGAGAAAGCTCAAATTCATCAAGCTTGCATTTTTCCGCCACCTTTTCGCGGAGGATGTTTAGGGCCGCAAACAGCCAGCATCGACCGGACTGTTCCTGGGCCGTAATGCCGCGGGTCTTTACTTCCACGGAAAAAGCGCCTTTAAGGGCCGCCCCTTTAAGCGGCACGTAGGAAAGGTCCGCCATATCGGTTTTATAAAGCATTGTATGAAGGGTCTGTGCCCCGTCTTTTTGGGCATAGGACCGGCTAAACTCCTGAAGAAGGTCGGGGGTCAGTTCTTTCATGGGATTCATCCTTTCTGCATTCCTTTGTTTTAAGGCTGCTATCCTATTATACCATATGAAGGAGGTCAATATTTTGGCTCAGCGCACAAATTGCACCGTTTAGTTGCCGTTACATAACAAAAATCCCGAAGCAGGGCGTCTCCCCTGCTCCGGGTTCTATGATGAAGTTAAGGCTGCCCGCTTCCTGCCTTTATTTTCGGCACGTAAAAGCACAGGGCAACAAGGGTCGCACCTACAGCAAGGACGGCACCGGCAAAGCCGATGTAGGACAGCAGGTCCCTTGAAACAAGGTGTCCACCAAGCCAGGTGCCGCTTGCAATCCCCACGTTGAAAATGCCCGAATAAATAGCCATGGCAACAGGCGCTGCCGCTTGGGGGCAGCCACGGATGAGTTCGGCCTGCATAGTGGTCCCGAACATGGTAAAGATCATGCCAAAGACCATGCAGCAAAGGAGCATAGTCGGGCGGAAGGACGCTGCCGGCAAAAAGAGCACCATGACCGCAAGAAGGGCCCCCAGTTCAAAGTAAAATACGGGCTGGCGGCGCGCTTCATAAAAGCGGAAAAAGACAGCACTGCCGCCGATGCCGCAGACACCAAGGAAGACAAGTGTCCACGTAATGCCTTGGGCCGAGAAATGGGCCACCGTTTCAAGAAAGGGCTCGATGTAGCTGTAGACCGTGAAATAGGAGCCTGCATACAGAAGGGCCAGGAAGGACACACCCATGACAATGGGATTTCGCAAAAGGCCGGGCAGGTCATGGAGCGTAAAGGGCGCCCCTTGCGTCAGCACAGGGAAGATACGCCACAGATAGGCCATGTCCAATAGGGAAACAAAGGAAAGGAACAGGAAGGTCATGCGCCACCCAAGGGCAAGACCAATGAGCCGCCCCAAGGGGAGCCCCAAGATCATGGCAATGGATGTACCCGTTGCGACCATGGAAAGGGCAAAAGGCTGATGCCCCCGCGGCACAATCTGCGTTGCCAACGGGCCCACAATGGCCCAAAAGATCGAATGGGCACAGGCGACGACAATGCGGAAGGCGACGAGCATGGGGAAATTGACGGCAAGACCGGAGCCCGCCTGACCTATGACAAAAAGGGCCATGGTAAAAAGGAGGAGCCGTTTCGGTGCCATGCGGCACGTTGCCAGCATGAGGGGCAGGGAAAGGAACCCTACAAACCAGGCGTAGAGCGTGATCATGATGCCCGTGTGGCCCGGCGACATGCCGAAGGATTGGGAAATATCAAGGAGCAAGCCAATGGGCATAAATTCCGACGTATTGAACAAAAAGGCGGAAGCAGAGAGGCCCAGCAAAGGGTAAAGGGATGAAACAGGAATCGAAGTACGCATGATAATCTCCCTTTGAAAAAACGGACGGATCGGTTCCTTTGGTGCACCATGCCCGCAAGGAAGACCTGCCGTCCCGCAGCTTGATGTAACTGGATAGGAACGGAACGTGCTGTCCCTATCTAGGGTAAGCCATTAGCCAAGTGGATTACTAGGCTATACTACACCATTTTTACTAAAAGTGCCACTTTTTTCTCCGTAGTGACTACAATTTTTTCTCGAAAGATTTTTCTTTCCATGGGCTTTCCCGCGGCATTCCCAGGGTAAAAAAAGACTAAATGTATTTAATCCGCCTTAGGTTCCCTGCTCTGCTACTTATGAAATTCATTTTGCGGCGTACGTTTGAAGCCACTTCTCAAGCAATTCTGCAATCTCGTCACGATTTGCTTCTTCGAACATAAAATGAGAGTTTCCTTTGATGCCGAGCTTGGGCAAATGGACGACCGTACTCGTAAGTCCTTCTTTTTCATAGGCCGCTGTAAATGTATCGGCCGTTTCTGCCATGCGCTGCCACATAGCAGCTGCGGGAATGTCAGGAAGGTCATTTCCAATATAGTCCCCATAATAGAAGGTGACAGGGATTTTTTGCTCTGCCATGGCTTTATAAGCCGCACTGCCAGGCGCTGCAGCGCCGCCCGGTTCAATGGCGACAATGGCCGCTACATGAGGCGTGTAGCGTACCGTTTCCCAGCCCGGTCCGCCGCCCTGGGAATGGGTCACGAGGATGGACTTTTTCCCCGTCCGGTCGTAGATTTCATCAATGGCAGCAGCGACGGCCTTTGCGACAACATCCGTATCAATGGCCTGCTCACCGGCGGCGTTATCCATGCCCGTATCCGGTGTCATCTGCCGGAAGAACTGGTTCAGGGCCGCTTCTCCTTTGGGGAACTTGGAGTCCTTATTATATGTAAAGGCGCCATTTTTGTAGGTACCGATGCGAAACTGCGTATACCAAGTCTGGTCACTAGGGGTCGTCGTCATGGTGCCCGCCTTCCCTGTTGCCCCTGCCTCACCACGGCGCGGTTCATCAATAAGGTACACACTGTGACCGTGGCGCAAAAAGAAATCCGCCCAGCCCGGCTTGCCGTCCGGCGTCGCCATCCATCCCGTGCGGGACTGACCATAGCCATGGAGAAAGACCATGGGAAGGCCCGTTTCCTTTTGGGGCACTTCATAAAGGACATTGGCGTGGTCCACATGGGCCGTGGACCCTTCCCGCGACGTATAGTAGTGACTGATGTCAAAGGTTCCCGGAGAATGGAGCACGGTCCCGCCGGCAGAAAAGATGCCTTGTTCCTTGATCTGAAGGGATTCTGCCGCTTCTCCGAAAGAAACCGTGCCAAAAGTCATCACGGCCGCACTAAAAAGGGCCGCTGCAAGAAATTGCCTCTTTTTCATCCCTACCCTCCTTATCCATTTACCCGCTCATAGCGGATCCACAGCGCATCTTTTGCAAGGACTTCCACACCCTTTAAGATAAAGGCCGGGTTCTTCAAAAGGGGCGCCCCATCCATGGCTTCAAAAGAGGTTGCCCCCTTTTCCATTTCCGCGACGGGAACGATGACAAGACTCAGTTCATCAATAAGGCCCTCCCGCAGGAAGGTGCCGTTCGTGAGGCCGCCGCCGCTTAAGGCAATGCGGGAAATACCAAAAAGGTCCGCTAGTTTTTGCAGGATGACGGAGCCTTTAAGGCTATCCTCGCCGGCTACAATATAGGAGACGCCCACTTCCCGGAGATAGGAAAGATAAGCGCCGGAGACTTTTTCCGACACCACTTCAATGATGTGCTGACGGGGCCCTGTACCGCGCTGCAGGAAAGGCCGATGGTAGGCAAGCCTTCCCAGGGGATCGAGGACCACCTGAAAGCCCTCATTATCTGCCACTTCCGGGCTCACCCAATCCTTTTTGGGAAGGTCCTTTTTACCTGCAAGGACTGCCTCATTAAGTTTTCCCTCGCAGAAGGCTTCCATGGTCACCGCGCCAAAAACAATGGCGTCACAATGGTAGCCGCTGCGGATCTTACCCGTGCGGTCAAGGCCAGGTCCAGCCGCCGGATTATCAAAGAAGGCCCCATCGATCTTGCCGTTGAGGCTTGTCAGCATATGGCAGACCACAAAAGGTTTCTCCGTCATTTCAGTTCGCCCCCATCCTTAAAAGCCGTGCCGACTTTTTCGCCAAGGACGTGATAGGTACGATGGAAAGGTTCAAAGGAAAGGGGCGCGAACCGCGTCATATCAAGGTTTCCCTCAACATCAAGGGCACTTTCATCGATGCTTACATTTTCAATCTTGCCAATAAGGCTTCCGTCTTCGTTCACCTTAATGAGGGTGCACTCAAGGGCAACGGGGAGATCTATTACAAGGGGGGCGTCGACAAATTCACTTTTTACAACGTGGAAGCCCGATTTTTCCACTTTCTTTGGTTCATTTTTTGCTGACACAAGGCCCACGTAATCAGCGGAAACAAGATGTGCCTTATCAGCAAAGCTGATGGTAAAGGCTTTCTTTACCTTGATGTTTTCCGTTGTCTGATGACTTTGGCTAAGGCTCAAGATCACCTTATCTGCTTCATAAAGTCCGCCCCAAGCGGCGTTCATAAGGTCCGGCTTCCCCTTTTCATCGTAGGAACCAATGATGAGGACGGGCAGTGGATAAAAGAAAGGTTTCGTTCCAAGATTTTTACGCATAATAGTGCCTCCTATTGTCACTTAGTGAATCATACCGATTTATTTTTTGATGGCCGTGCCGCCAAAAACCGCAGACATTTTCGTATGGCGCAGCTCTCCGTCAAGGGACGCCAGTTCTTCCGGCGTAAATCTAAGGGCTGCAGCGCCCAAGTTTTCTTCGAGACGGCTGCACTTCCGCGTCCCTGGAATGGGCACAATATAGGGCTTTTTCTCTAGCATCCAGGCAAGGGAAACCTGGGCCGGCGTGGCGTTTTTTTCGCGGGCGATCTTTTCGAGAAGGGCTACGAGGCCTGCATTTTCAGCCTGCCCTTCACTGGAAAATTGGGCCATGACGGAGCGGTAATCGCCTTTTTCCGTAAAGGCCGTGCCCTTTTTGTAGGCCGCCGTCAAAAAGCCGTTTGCAAGGGGCGAAAAAGCAACAAAGCCCACGCCCAGTTCCTCCAAGACGGGGAAAAGAGATTCATACCAGCGGGCCATCATGGAATAGCGGTTCTGGATGGCCGTCACCGGGCAGACCTTGTGGGCCCGACGCAGCGTTTCTTCGTCCACTTCGGAAAGGCCCCAATGGGTAATCTTTCCCTCATCAATAAGGTCCTTCACCGTTCCCGCCACTTCCTCAATAGGAATCTTGGGGTCGACGCGGTGCTGGTAGTACAGGTCGATATGGTCCGTCTGAAGCCGTTTTAGGGAGCCTTCCACGCTTTTGCGGATCGTTTCCGGACAAGAATCGACGATGAGCGGTTTATTGACGGACGGTGCGTCCCAGTCAAAACTGATGCCAAACTTCGTGGCAATCTTCACCTTGCTGCGATAGGGCTTTAAAGCAATCCCCAAAAGTTCTTCATTGTCGTGAGGGTTTTCTTCCGTGCCGTAGGATTCAGCCGTGTCAAAAAATGTGCAGCCAAGCTCGACGGCGCGCGCAATCAGTTCCGTCATTTCCTTGCGGTCACTAGGCGCGCCATAAGCATGGCTCATGCCCATACAGCCAAGACCGATGGCAGAAACTTCAAGGTCTTTTCCAAGCATCCTTTTTTTCATGATGATTCTTTCCTCCTCGGTTATTTTTTCATTTGTGCTTCCCAGAAGGCAACGGCCTTATCAAACCAGCCTTCTGACGCCGTTCCGGTGCCAAGACCAAAGCCATGGCCAAGGCCGGGATAATGATGGAATTCCGTGGGAATGCCAAGATTGCTTAGGATTTCCAACCGGCGCTGCATAACGCGCCAATTGGCGATGCCATCATCGTCACCAACCACGGCAAAGGTTGGCGGGTCATTTTTGGTGTAATCCGAATGGCCCGTGTACTCCATGATGACAGCCCCTGGACGAGGCAGGTCATTCCCGCCAAAAGCTACGGGCCCGTAAGAGCCAAGGTAGGCCGCCATGCGGGCCCCTGCCGAACCGCCCCAAAGGGAATAGTCCTTGATGTCAACGCCCAGTTCATCCGCATGGGCAAAGATGAAGCTGATGGCCCGCGCCAGGTCTTCGCAGGCCGTTTGCGCGCCCGGCCGGTAGATGAGGGCAAAGGCGTTATAGCCCCGTTTAGAAAGCTCATAAGCATGGGGAAAACTATCGTGCATGGCGCCCACATAGATAAAGCCGCCGCCAGCGTTCACAACGGCAAAAGGAGCCCCTTTCCGGCCTTTGAAGAAAAAAAGGCCCGTGTCCTTTTTGCGGGGGTCCGCCGCCTTTTCGGCAACGCTGTAGATATCATAAAATACCGTTTCTTTTTGCTGCGCCCGCTCCCAAAGGTCATTGACAATGGCTGTCGTCTCCTTGGGGTCGATGTGACAGTACCAAATGAGTCGGAGGTCTTCCAAGGTGTGACCGCTCCAGCAGCCTGTATGAACGGGGAAAAGGAGCCGCCCGTAAGGTTTAAAAACAGGCGATTCCATAACCTCTTTGATGGGCGTCTTTTGCGTGAAATGTCCGTTCATCGTCGTGTTCCTTTCCTCTATGGTCTGCTCTTTTTGCGGCGCTTGGCTCGCCTGCATGTCCCCGCAGCCGGAACCAAAGAGCAGGAGTGCCGAAAGGGCAAGGATGCCAAAGGTTATCTTCATAGGGGATTCTCCTTTTCGCTTATGTCCCCATTATAAGAAAAGCGAGACCTCCACAGAAGTCTCGTTTCGCTTTGCAGTATGAACCTTTTCGTTAAAGCTCGTTTTTAGTAAACCTTTCCGTTATCTGCGCAAGGGCGTGCAAAAAGCGCTTTACTGGCGCCGAAGGCTTATGCCCGTAAAGGAGCCCATAAGGGACCGTGTAGTCCCACCTCACAGGAAGGATCTTAAGAAGAGGATGAACAGCTTCCCACTGAGGAACGGCCATAAGGAGGGCGTTCTTCCGGTCACATTCGTTAAAGGCTTCCGTATCATAAAAATCAAAGTCTATCAATTTGATTTCAGGATGCCCGTCCATGAGATCGTGACGCAGTTCATCCACATAATGGTTCCACCCTTCCCGAATGAGCATGAGCGCCTCGCCATGAAGGTCCTCTACGGTGAGAAAGTCCTTTCTCGCCAAGGGATGATGCAGGGAAAGGGCACAGCAAAGGGGGGTCCTTTTAAGTTCAAAACCCTGGCATCTCCGCAGGCGCAGCATCGTTTCGTCAAAAATCCCCGCCACAACATCAATATTGCGTCCTAAATGAGACAAGATTTCCCGCGCGTTTTCCGGCGTGTTTTCAAAAGGAATGACCTGGAATTTGATTCTTTGATCAAAGTCCTGCAACTGAGGCATCAAATCCACAAGGACCTGGGCCGGCGTCATGGGCGAAGACCCGATGCGGATGGTCTCTGCCCCCTGCTCCATGGCCCTCCGGGCCCGGACGATGGAATCCTTGCTGTACTGAATGACGTAACGGGCATCTTCGGCAAGGGAGGCCCCTGCTGCGGTGAGAAAAAGACCGCGGTGAGTCCGTAGAAAAAGCGAAAAGCCCAAGCTTTTTTCAAGGCCATTGATCTGTTTGATGACAGCAGGCGGAGAAATGTATAAAACTTCGGCCGCTTTATTGAAACTGCCATTGTCGGCAACGCACAAAAATGTCTCAAGACGCGGATCATACAAGATGGGATCCTCCCTTCTTACCGGTTTCTACTTCCTTTCATGATACAATGAGGACCGTACCGCGTCAAGAAAAGCCCCTTACCTCCTCACTGATTGAGAAAGCAAAGGGCCTGACAAGCAGGGTTTCAAGAAGCGTGGCCTTCTACTTCAGGAAAGATCCATAAAAAGGCTGTCAGAACATAAATCAAATAGACCGCAGGAACATAGATGTAGGCAAGCGGCACCGTAACGGCATAGCTTGTGACCGTGAGAAGGTTCCGTCTGTCCCCCGTCGCCACCGTCCAAAGGCTGTCCATTTGTCCTTTGGCGTGACGGATGGTCATATCAAGGGTTTGATAAGCGATGGCCGTAAGGAAAAGGACCCCACCATAAAGAGAAACGGGTACAGCGGCAAATCCTGTATTAGAAGCCCAGGCCGTAGCAAAAGGAATGAGGGACGCAAAAAACATCCACAAAAGATTGGCCCACAGGCTTCGACCCTTGATGGTCTCCACGGACTGGAGCAGTCGGTGATGATTCACCCAGTAAATCCCAACATAGGTAGGTATAGCTGATAATGTAGCCAATGAACGTCGGAATAACGGCGCCAAGATCGCGCCAAGATTTTCCTTCCGGCGCCTCCATGGCAAGGACCATGATGGTGATGATGATGGCAAGGACGCCGTCACTGAACGCTTCCAGTCTATTTTTAGGCATGTTTCCTCCTAAAGAGTGAGATGATGATAAGGGTATTATACAGGAAAAAGACAGTGATTTAAAGTGGGCTGTCAGGCTGTCTTTTCAGGGCATCAGCCCTGAAAAGCTGTTTCGATCCGGCGGATCTAGCTGTCGAGCGAAAGATACTGAGGAAAAAGCTGTATTGCTGTGATGCTAAAAGACCGGAAGGGAAAAGACGGTGAAGCAAAAGAGTAAACGGCGGTACGCGCTGGTCACAATACTCAGCTCTAAGTCTAATAAATACTGATATGAACGAAATCTAAAGAGCCCCCGCTTCCACCGACGACGGCGTACGATTTATGTACGTCTAGGAGGTTAGGAGTGTGGGCGACAAAGTAGATGGGCCCATATGGGCCGAAGATTGCAAAAAGCGTCTGCTTTAATGAGCTGGGCGAGGGAGATGACGACACATGGTTAGGAGGGGGAGCGCCCAGGCGCAGGCTATTCCCCCACCAGAAACGAAACATCCACGAATCGGCATGCCCCCATCGCATCCTTAAATTAAGGAATTAAGGAATTAAGCAATGAAGGTACGTTCTTCCGGAGAATCGGAACGATTTGTGCTCCAAGAAACAAATCAATGACGATACACCATCCGATCAAACCGCTTAAAAGCCACTCGTCCCATAAAAAGGATCCAAATCACCATGCCAAGGAGTGTTCCCCACAGGGGCAGACTGTAGATTTGGGGCGTCATGACGGCGCGAATGGCTTCATTGATCCAGGTCAAGGGATCGATGAGCGTTATAGCCTGCATGACAGGAAGGGGCGCTAGCTGGTGCCAGGTATAAAAGATGCTTCCCAAAAAAACAACAGGCATGAGAAAACCGGGGAACATGGCGGCAATCTGGGAGGGTTTGATGATGGTCCCCACAAGGAGTCCCATAGCAGCAGAAGCAAACGCCGTGAGAAGAAGGACCAGAACAAGGAGAGGCAGTCGCTCCGGGGAAAGGTCGATAGAAATGGCGTGGCCCATAAAGATCAGTGAAATGGGAAGAACGATAAGGCCCCCCACAAAGGATTCAAGGACGCCGACAGTCATCTTGGCATAAGCAACAGTGCGGCTTGATACAGGCGCCAGGAGTCGGTCTTCAATTTCGCGGAGGTTATGGAAATCCATGGAAATCGGTACAGCCGTTCCGTGAATACCCGTAATGAGCATGCTCATACCAATCATACCGCAGAACATATGGGTCGGAAATTCCGCAGGCAAAAGGCCCACCGTCGGCAGCATAAAGCCATAGACAACAATGAGAATCAAGGGCAGCATGGCCACCCGAAAGATGAATTCATTATGATCCCGCCACTGAACCAAAAGGTCCCGGGACACCATGGCCCAAAAGGCCGTTTTTGTTTCATGATTTGAAGTACTCATCAGTTTACGCCTCCCTATTGGCAGTTTGCCGATCATCGACGCCGTCACGGTCTGTGAGGGTCAGGAATACATCATTGAGGGAACGGGTCCCCGTTTGTTTTTCAAGATCTTCCACAGTCCCATAAGCAAGAAGCTCACCCTGCTTCATGATAGCGACATGGTCACAGAAGGACTCAACTTCTTCCATATAATGGGTTGTGAGGAAAATGGTCGTCCCTTCTCGATTCATCTTAAGCATCTGGTCCCAAAGAATCTTGCGATAGTTTGGGTAAAGGCCTGTTGTCGGCTCATCGAGGAAGAGAACTTCCGGATTGTGGAGCATGGCCCGCGCAATCTTGAGACGCTGCGCCATGCCGCCTGAATAGGAACGAACAAAGTCCTTACGGCGTTCCCATAGACCAAACTTCCGCAGCAGCGCTTCCGAACGCTCACGGATGACCTTAGGGTCCATGCCAAAATAACGACCGTGATAATAGAGGTTCTCCTCTGCCGTGAGCTGCCGCTCCAGGTTGTTATGCTGAGCGACCACACCAATCTTACGGCGAATGGCAGCCACATCACCCGTAAGATCCTTTCCATCATAGAGAATCTTACCGCCCGTAGGAAGCAGCTGTGTCGTCACCATGTTGATGGTCGTCGACTTACCGGCGCCGTTAGCACCTAAGAAACCAAAGATCTCGCCTTTTTCCACTTGGAAGGAAACATGTTTTACGGCGTGGATGACGCCCGACTTTGCCTTAAAATCTTTCTGCAGGTTTTCCACCTGCAAAACAGTCTCTTTCATACCTATCGTCCTTTCTTTATATACCCCTTATGGGTATTTTATTACGAGATTTATTATATACCCCCATAAGGTATATTGCAAGGACTTTTTTAAGAAGTAGCTTAAACAAAAAAGGAGAAGGAGGCTGTGATGCCAAAGACTGGATGTCCAGCGCCAAACCGGTAAGCGCCCTATTAGGAAGAGAACTTCAACGATAAAAAGGCGGCTTTGGCTAAAAGGGCATATTTTATTAAAAAGGAAAAAAGGGATTTGCGTCCCCTTGTCCCGCTTTGCTCCACCGGCTCCTATCGTTATCTTATGCAAACGCTTTCTGCACAAATTTTTGAGCCGTAGGCTCAGTAAATCATTCAGCGTCTCACGTACCCCCTGTCACGATTCCATTCCTTTCTCTCCTCACACATGGGAAGCTTGCGAATCCATTTCGAAGGAATCGGGTCCTGAGGGGAAAGATTCGACGTCATCTGATCCAGCGCAGACGGTATGCGGCTTCCTGCATTGTACCTAAAGAAAATAGAAACTATAAACGAGGTCAAGACGGTAATTCTCTTTAAAACTTCACTTTTATATGAGAGCCTCCTCCAGAAAATAAAGAAGCTTCCAAGTCATCATCACTTGAAAGCTCCTTCATTTCTTAACATAACGAATGCTTCACATCCAGCAGCATAACACCTGGTTTTGGATTTCTATCAACTGCCCCCACAATGGGATGAGGCACATAATTTTCTTCCAGATAATCAATCTCCTGAGGGGAAAGCTTTACCTTCAGCGCAGCAGACGCGTCATCTAAATAATGTGCTTTCGTTGCTCCAATAATGGGAGACGAAACACCCTTTGCCCACTGCCAGGCAAGCGCTATCTGAGCCATTGTATAATGGTGGCGCTCAGAAAGCTCCTGTACCCTTTTAATTATTTTGACATCCTGCTCCTTCATACGATCATATTTCCCAGCAGCCACCTTATCCGTTCGCCCCCTAAGAGACCCAGATGACCACTTTGCTCTTGTCAGATGACCTGAGGCCAGCGGGCTGTATGGCATCAAGGAAACATTCATTTGTTTGCAAATAGGAATCAGCTCTCGCTCATCTTCACGGTAAATCAGGTTGTAATGGTTCTCCATGACAGAAAAGGGCGTCCACCCATGCTCTTTTGCTGCCATCTGCATATGATAGAACTGGTATCCGTACATAGCCGAAGCGCCTAAAGCGCGCACTTTACCAGCTCTGACCAACTCATGCAACGCCTCCATGGTTTCTTCAATGGGTGTTTCATAATCAAAGCGATGGATGATATATAAGTCGAGATAATCTGTTCCCAATCGTTTGAGACTACCTTCGATTTCTCGCATAATGGCCTTCCGCGATAACCGGCCCTCATTAAAGTACACCTTAGAAGCGATTACGACTTTATTCCTAGCAATATTATGTTTTATCGCACGCCCCAAATATTCTTCACTTGTTCCAGCAGAATAACCATTGGCTGTATCAAAAAAATTAATGCCTAAGTCCAAGGCATGCCGAATCACAGCTTCACTCTGCTGTTTATCCAGCGTCCAGTCATGCATGGTTCCTGCCTTGCCAAAGCTCATACAGCCAACGCATAGTTTAGACACTTCAATATCCGTTGTTCCTAATTTTGTATACTCCATTTCGTTTGCCTCCTTATTGCTCAAGTTTGATCTTGTGGGCCGATATATCTCTTTCAGACTATGGACATCCAAAATCAGAATGGGACCTCCAGTAATTTCTGCCATATCTTTATTAAAAAGCATGAAATCGTTCGTACGAAAATTTTGGTAGATTCGTTCAGCATGGACCAATCTAGGAATATCAACGATACGGCTTTGGAAAAGCCATCGCAGGATGACTTGAGCCGTCGTTTTCCCATACTTTGGACCAATTCCAGCTAAAACAGGAGGCTGAAAAAAGCCAGCATGTCCCTCTGCAAAAAAGTCCAAGCCACGGGGCAGTTATGGTACTGATCCATGACACGCTGTAATTCCTCCTGCTGGGAAAAAAGCTGAAGCTCAACTTGATTGACGGCCAGAACAATCTCATTGCTTATGACCAAATCTACAAGCCTGTCTGGCATAAAGTTACAGACTCCTATGGCCTTGATCTTACCAGCTTGATACAGTTCCTCCATGGCTCGTCAGCTTCCATAGCAATCCCTATATGGTATATAAATCAGGTAGAGATTGAGATAGTCCCTCTGAAGATTCTTTAAGGTCTTTTCAAAAGAACACATGGTTTTATCGTACCCTGCATCCTGAATCTACATCTTGAAAGTTAGGAAAACTTCTTTTCTGGAAATCCCACATTCCTTAACGGCTTCTCACTCTGCTCCTTCCTTTTCATAGCAGGCAGCCGTATCAATCAGTCGATACCCAATGTTCAAAGCGGTCAGAATGCTTCTTTTGCACAATCCATAATCAGTTACCTGAAAAACACCCATTCCAAGCAAGGGCATCTGTACATGGTGATTTAGTTCTATGGCATCCATAGAAAAGGTTCCTTTCATCCCACTTGGATTCCTCATTTCATTCAATCCTTCTCCGCTATAGTCATGATCATCCTTATAAGTCTGCTTTTTCAAATAATCTATCAGGGTTTTCCCCTATAAGGAAAGAGAGGCATAGATAATCATCGGTCTTCTCGCAGCCATTTTATTTTATTGCATCTGTTCTACTATGTTAAATACCTATTTTAAGTAAGCTGCAATGCCTAATTGGCATTGTACTGATCTCTACGGGAAGGACCTGCACGAAGAAGAAGGATTACCGCAAGGAATTTCTTTTTTTTACTTGCAACAAAAAACACCCGGCAAGTCTCCAAAGACTTGCCGGGTGTTTCCTCTTCTTGTTTCTCTTATTCCCACTCTACAAAGACTAACGCTTTTTGTTTAGGAATTATTCTCTGTAATGTTTCTCGTTCTTTTGATTATTTGATATATCCATATTATCCTGCCTATACGAGCTAATGTTATCATTTTGTTATCGGCATTGATAACACCTACTCGATAACTGTGGATAATAACTATATGTAGCATGTCAAATTATAAGCTATTTTGCTTAGAGATTCAACACAAAACTGAAATTTTACTTTTCCTTATATTCATCTGGTATTGCTATTTGAAATGTTTCACACAACAGCATCACATCATGCACATCATTTTTATCGTGTTCATATCCCAAATGAAGCATTACCTGACTCAATGGTTCAATACAAGAAACAGTTATATCTCCAACTTTTCCAATACCGGAAAAAGTTTTTGATGGAAATATATCTCCCTCATAAACAATTCCGTCATCTGTAAATTCAAAACAATGTAAATCAATGATTCTTTGTTTATCATCTTTCCAGACAGTATGACCATCCGTTGTATAATCAGTATTTACTTCCTCAAATCCATGCTGCTTAATCACATAAATATAATCATGATAATGTTTCAGTTCAACAAACAAATCAATATCATTGTGTATTCTTGATTCTCTTTTAAGAAGTGCATCAACACCCCATCCGCCATCTAAATATACTTTAATTTCGTTTTGCAAAGCATATTTTATAATTTCACATGCATCTTCTGTACGTACCATAATCTATCCTCCAAATTCAAATCTTTGTATGCTTTCCAACTCACTAAAAGCCTGAAATTTGTCAGTCTTTCATCCTTTTTGTTATCAATCACCAATTAGCTGTAATCCATTAGGATTTAGCTGATATATTTTATCGCACACCTCTTCAATATACTTTCTATCGTGAGAAATGCTAATGACAGCCCCCGGAAATTCTCGGAGCATTTTTCTTATTACCGGACCGGACAATGGTGAAAAATTTCTTGTCGGTTCATCCAGAATAAGAACATTTGCACCACTTAAGCTCATCCTCAAGAGAAGCACTTTCGCCTTTTGTCCGCCTGATAACTCCCGAATCGGATGCTCCATTTCATCTGGTGTGTATTTAAGTGAACCAAGGTATGTTCTAATTCTTGTACGCTCTTCTTTATCTCCTGTTTTATCAAGGTAATCAACCGGTGTAACATCCAAATCCAGCAGGTCTTCATAAGTTTGAGGCATATATTCTGCTTTAATGTCATTCCGATTTAGGAGTTCTTCCGCTATCTTTTTTAGAAGAGTCGTTTTTCCTGCCCCGTTGGCTCCTATCATACAGATTTTTTCTGAACCTTTTATTTTTAAATGAATTCCTTCTGCTAAAATTCTTTTGCCATCCGGAGTCACAAGCTTTGAAAGTTCATATTCTATGACCGTTTTTCCTGCGGGAATGTGTGAGTTTTCATCCCCTAATTTGACAAAGATTGCTTCTTCCTGTTCCGGCATCTGAGTCATATTTTCATCTTCTTTTTCAAATCTTCGTTCCATTGCCTTAACCGTATGCATTTTGTCCTTTAAGTTTTTGGCAACAGACGGTGCTTGTCTGGTACAACTTCTTAATGCACCTTGTACACTCTGCATAACTCTTTGATATTTTTCATCGCGAATCTTTTTCTCCCTACGGTCACTCAGTGCCCGCTGTTTTTGGATTTCAAATTTATGAAGCCGTTCTTCCACATAGCGTCTATAGGGAAGCTTTGCCACGGTATATCTCGCCTTTGTTTTTCGTATAATCTGCTCGATATGTATCACCATGTTGGCAGTACGCTCTATCAGCGTTTCATCGTGTGAAATAAAAAGCACAATGTGCTTCCAGTCATTTATGATTTTTTCCAGTAATGTAAGCGTCGCAATGTCGATGTCATTGGAAGGTTCGTCCAACAACAGCACAGAAACATCGCGAATGAAAAGCCTCATAAGTTGTGTCTTGACTTTTTCGCCTCCTGAAAGACTACCCATTGTCTGGTTACTGTAGAAAAAATCATTTTTCATTCCAAATTTTCCCGCAATAACAGACAATTCTTTAGGCGTTTTCTCCCAGAATATTTCCTCTTCAGAAAAATATTCGTATATTGTTTTTTCCTTATCTTCATCGAGCATCTCCTGCGGAAGATAACCAAGACGTTCGTGTCCCATTATCCTTTCCCCATCTGCTTCTATATAGTTTTCTACAAGCGACGGATTGTATATCCACTTCATTAATGTCGATTTCCCATTTCCCTCTTCTCCAATAATAACTGCCTTATCTCCATCATTTAGCACAAGGTTGAAATCATTAAGAATTATTCTCAGGTCTTTTTTATGTGTTAAATTTAATTTTTTTATCTGCAACATTAAAGTTTCTCCTTTTCGAAGTCTGAGCCAATTATTATTTTGAACACACAAAAACGAGTCTTTTTTGCATACGCAAAAATAGACTCGCTAAATAGCCCCTTATTTCTTTTCCAAAAGGAAAACAAAGGAAATGCCTCTTGCGATAATCCAACTTAAGCGTACACAAAACAAACCTATTCTCTACAGGCTCAATAACTATATGTGTCTTACTTAAATCAAATTATCTATTAATCATTTCCTCACCTTACACAAAATGTGCCTTTCTTTCTTCTAATGGCAATACTATCATACTGTATTTTTTGTGTCAATACATTTCACCTTATGGAAGTGCAAATTAAAATTTTCACTTCCTAATTATACATCCAACCATTACGAAATTCAATCTTTCACAACCTCTTTACAACCACAACCACAGCACTCCAGCAAACGCAGGAGCACCATACCGTAAAACGCTTATGTGTAAATCAACTCCGTTCCTACAACTTCCCTCACACAAGCCTGAATATTATTCATTCTTCCAATCCATTCGTAGGGATTATCTTTCTTTAATTGTTCCGTCACATCTTGTCTGTCGGCATATTCCTTTACCAGTCGAAGAAACATATCCTCTGCTTGCTTATCGACTTCTGCAAGATAACTATGCAGCTTTCCGCTTGTCAGCAGGTTCATATATAACACTTTATAGTGTTCCTTTAAATGCCTTGCATGTCGTTTCCCCCATAAACCAATCGGCTCTATTTCTTCTTCGGCTGGTACTGTGATGTTCGGCAATAAATAATCACCCACCTGTCTATAAGTTCCGCCCATTTCTTCAAAAATTGTCTTTGTCATTTTCCTTTTCCTCCTGTGATTTTTGTCTATCGTGATCGTGTATTATCACGCTTGCGACCTTTAACTGTTCTTGCCTGCTCCAACAAATCATCTATCTGTTTGCGACCAAAAACCTTACGGAGCAGGCTGTAATCTTTATTTTCTGCTTTTAGGATTTTGTTTTCTTCGGTCAATCTTTCATTGACTTTCTCCAAACGCTGATTGGTGCGGTATAACTGTGCATTCGCTGTATTCAGCCTATGATAGTTGTCCCACCCCTCAAAGCAGCGGGCAAGCACCGTTTTGACAAGTTGCTTCAATTTCCTTACAACCGGCTCTGCCATTTTGGTTTTATATGCCTTTGCAGTCATAAATTTCTCTGGTTCTGGCAACTGATATTTCGGTGCAGTATCAAGCTCTATTTCAAGATTTGACAGCTCGTCTTTTGCCTTATCATAGTTCAATACTCGTTCCGACAACACATCAAATTCAATCTGTTTCTGCTCGATTTTCGCACCTAATGCCGCCACTTCTTTTTCTCTTTCCTGCTTTTTATAATCCAAAACAGAAAGATGTTTTTCGTGTGTGCCTAAATGTTCCCACTCAATCCCATAACGTTCCATCACCGCCGCAAGCTGTTCTTTTTCGGACTGTATCCATTGCGACCACTCCGTATCGCCACGACTGCCGCCCTTAAAACCTTGCGTTGCAAGAGCCTGCTTTAGTGACACTCTTGTATCAAGTCCACGCTTGCTGCCTGTGGTAAAAGGTACAAAATCTATGTGCAGATGTGGTGTAGCTTCATCCATATGCAGATGAGCCGAGAACACCCGAAGCTGTGGATTTCGCTCCTGAAAACCCTGATAGTATTCATCTAAAATCTGCTTTGCCAGTTCTCCGTTTTCCGTATCGGCGTTCATATTTCCCTTACCGCCCACCTGTAAAATGATTTCGTGGAACGGTTTTTCCTGCTTGGAACTTCGGATTTTTTCATAATAATCTTTTATCTTTCGGTCTGACCTTATCTGCTTGGCATTGTATCTTTCCAATGCTTCATCAAACAATTCGTGATAAACTGTCTTTATATTTTCATTGCAGTAGTCGATATTGAGATGAGTACGAGTTCCGTCTACATTTTCTGCTCGGAACTTTCGGCTATTGTGATTGACCGAGCCTTTACCGACCATTGCACTTATCGTTCTCTGCATTTTTTCATCTCCCATCTGTAAATTTCAACATTCTCAGGTTTTGTTACTTTTGTCAAAAGTAACGCAAAAGCACTTTTGACGGGTACACCCATCAAAAATGCGACCTGTAAACAGGTTTTGCGTTCTCCGAAGGCTCTCCGAGGGGTGAGCGTGTGCCGGTGGCACACACGCCTGCGAACCGACCGAGCCAGCAGGCGAGACCAAAGAGCCGCCTTTGAAAAGGCACTCTCTGCACACTCCCCTAAACTTTATCCGGTGTCAAAGTGTGACGATGGTGACAATGTTTTTCACAGCGTGCTGCTCTCAAAAACATTGACACCTTTGACACCGTTTGTCACGCCGTCTGCTCGGTTTCTTTCCAAAGTGAAACCTTTCTTCCGTCGTGTGTGCGGCTGTTCTGATAACGGATACCGTAATCACGAAACAGCCTGCTTGCGTTGATACTGAGCCTTAAAGAAAGTACATTCGGCTTTATATCCACCGCAAGCCTTTCGCAAAGTTCCGAAGCAGTTCCTTCCCATCTGTCACTTTCCGAAAAGAGCGTATCCGCTATCTTCTCAAGCAGAGGTTCGGGCGGTTCTTTCCACATCTCCGTTTCCGATTTTGCAAAGTTCCACACCAATCGCTCGCTGTCCCTTACAAGATGGATTTTCATATCCTGCTGGTCTCTGCCAGCAACATCAAGTGTGGCATTGTTGGAAGTACGCTTGTCCTTACTGAGAACAAATGCACCGTCTGCCGCACCCATCAGACCATTCGTGCCTGAAATCATATCGAATATATCTTCCGATTTTTGTTTGCGTGTATGATGAACAATAAGCATTGAAACCTTGTAACTGTCTGCCAACGCTTTCAGCCTTGCCACAACATCATAATCACTTGCGTAGCTGTAATCTGCTCCGCCTGCTTCACGCACACGCTTTAAGGTGTCTATGATAATCAAGCCTGTGTCTGGGTGTTCCCTCATAAACCCTCTTATCTGTTCTTCCAGTCCGCCATTGACCGTTTTACATTCCGTTGCGAAATACAGATTGCCTGTCTCCTTTGCACCGAACATCTGAAACAATCGCTTCTGCAAACGTGGGTAATCATCTTCAAGGGCAAAATAAAGCACCGTTGCCTTACGCACCTTATACTCCCAAAGCGGTGTGCCTGTGCTGATATGATAGGCAAGCTGTGCCATCATAAAGCTCTTTCCCACTTTCGGGGAACCTACGAAAAGGTAAGTTCCCCTTTGGAGCAGACCGTCGATAAGTGGTGTCTGAACCTCAAACACCGTATCATACAGCGTTGTCATTGATACTGTTTTCAGATAGGAAGGGTCTAACTGTCTGAGTATTTCCCTTTGCATTTCTTCAAAAGATTGCTCGTACCCCTTGAAATCCGTATCCTGATTGACTATACTATTGTCAGTACATTTGGAAAGTGACTGTTCCGCATCTGTTGCCGCAGATACATTTGGAATAGTCATTTCTTTTTTATTCTCCATTCGCATCCTCTCCTTTCAAACCGCCGAGAATAATGGAAATCAGTTCTATTACACTCAGCAGTTCATCATCCACACCTTTTCCTGCTTCAATCCTTTTCAGTTCCGCAAGGACTGTGGCAAATTCCGTTTTCAACGCCTTATACACTCTCGGATTGCCCTGTACCACCACATCCTGATTTAAGCAACGGCGGTAACAATACTCCTGTTTTGGCAATCCTGATAGAGCTACAGCTCTGTTAATGAGTTCGTTTTCTTCGGGCGATACTCGAAACCCTACTGTGATATTTCTCCAACGATTTTTGTTATCTCTGTTCTTAGCTGACATTTTCAAAATCTCCTTTCCCTAAATCATCTAATTTTTCTGCCATCTCAATCTGCTTTGACGGAAAGAGGTGTGCGTACTGATAAGTAATATCAATACTTTCGTGACCAACTCGGTCAGCAATCGCCACCGCAGAAAAGCCCATATCAATCAAGAGTGAAATGTGGCTGTGACGGAGATCGTGAATGCGGATACGCTTCACGCCTGCCGCCTTTGCCCCTCTGTCCATCTCGTGATGAAGATAGCTTTTCGTCACCGTAAAGATACGGTCTTTCTTCTTCAATCCGTAAAGCATACCGAGATATTCTTTCATTTCCTCACACAGAAACTTCGGCATTTTAATCGTGCGGTTGCTCTTTTTCGTTTTCGGAGAAGTAATCACATCCTGCCCTTTCAAACGCTGATAGGATTTATTGATTGTGACTGTTTCCTTATCAAAGTTGAAATCTGCCGGAGTCAAAGCTAACAGCTCGCCCTCTCGGATACCGCACCAGTAAAGCATTTCAAACGCATAAAAGGAAACAGGCTTGTCCATCATCTCAAAAGAGAATTTCTTGTATTCTTCCTTTGTCCAGAACAGCATTTCCTTGTGTTCCTCACGTCCCATATTTCCCACCTTTGCCGCAGGATTGGAACGCAGTTCATAGTAGCGGACAGCGTGATTGAAAATGGCGGACAACTGATTGTGCAGCGTTTTCAGATACGTCTGTGAATAAGGCTTTTTCTTCTCATCACGATAGGCAAGCATTTCATTCTGCCAAGTAATAATCTCCTTTGTGGAAATCTCGCTGATTTTCAGTTTCCCGAAATACGGAAGTATCTTTGTGCGTATGATATGCTCTTTGGTAAGCCACGTGTTTTCCTTCAAACGGTTCTTCACATCATTGATATAAAGCTCCGTAAAGGCTTCAAAACTCATATCAAGGTCTGAAGAAGTCTGCAATTTGAACATTCTTTCCCATTCCTGTGCTTCTCGTTTGGTAGCAAAGCCACGCTTGCATTTCTGCTTGCGTTCCCCTTTCCAGTTCACATACCTTGCCATCACATACCAAGTACCGTTATCTTCATTCTTAAATACCGGCATTTACATTTCCCCCTTTCCTGCTCCGTAGAGCCTTTCGTAAAAATACTGGCGATTTACACGCCCTGCAATCGTAATAAAGCCCTTTGCTTTCAATTCCTCATTTAATTGTCTGATGAGTTTATATGCATAAGGTTTTGATACGTTTAGTTCCTGAGCCACATCTTCGGCTCGGATAAATCTGTTTTCCATATCCTTTTTCTTCCTTTCTTAAAATAATTTTTTGCTTGCCGCTTTCTCCGTGTTAAAGTTCCAACAGGCACTCCTGCTTGTCGGCAGGCGCTGTGCTGTCCCAATGCACCGCAGTACATCAGGCGCTCGCTCGTATAGGGGTTCCCGAAAAGTCGGAGACTTTTGGGGAAGAGGAGGAGCAGTGCAGCGAATGAGCTTTTGTGCTTGCACACAAGCGAACGATACGGAACTTGCTCCGACGAGGTCTTGGCGGTTTGGCTTTTCGGACGGTCATTCAGTTGTCGTATTAAGCATATTTGTTTAATTCGTAATTTATTTTACTAAACATATTTGCTATTGTCAAGTGGTTGCAAAGAAAATATTAAACATTTTTGTTTCGGTTTTTCTTGACTTCCACTAAACATTTCTGCTATACTTATTTCACTAAATATAAAAGGAGCGTATCATTATGGCTATCAGCGAAAGAATACATTTTTTCAGACTAATGCGTGGTATGACACAAAAGTATCTCGGTACAGCAATCGGTTTTCCAGAAAAGAGTGCTGATGTGCGTTTGGCACAGTACGAAACTGGTACACGCAAACCGAAAGCAGACCTTACAAATGCATTGGCACAGGTGCTTGATGTTTCTCCACAGGCTCTTGATGTTCCTGACATAGACAGCTATATCGGTCTTATGCACACTCTGTTTACCCTTGAAGATATTTACGGTCTTACTGTCAGTGAAGCAGACGGAGAGGTATGCTTAAAGGTCAACAAGGACAAAGGCAGAGAAGCATATGAACTCCTCAAAATGCTGTATGCTTGGAAAGAACAGGCAGACAAGCTATCTTCCGAAGAAATCAACAGAGAAGAATACGATAACTGGCGTTACCATTATCCAGAGTTCGACACCACACAGCGTTGGGCAAAAGTTCCATCACAGGAATTAAGTGACGCTCTCGTGGAAGCATTCAAAGACCACTTGAAAGATAAATAAGCACCTACAGGACCTGCCACTGGCAGCTCCCTACAGATGCTTTGGCAACGACAAAAAAGCCCTTAACTATGGTTATTAACCACAGCTAAGGGCTTAGTTTATAATATGGAATTTGTTCAGAGCCAAGCTCCGAACTTTAGTCTGCAAGCCACCTGTTAATTGTTCCGTTACCCATAAACCACTGGATAACAAGAATAATGGCACTTGCTATGACTGTTATCAATTTGTTATCAAAAGACTAATCGAAATCGCTGAAACCCGCATAAACACTGGCTTTTTTAAGCAACTCGATTTATTCCCACTCAATCGTTGCAGGCGGTTTGCTCGTGATGTCATAGACGACACGGTTGACGCCAGGCACTTCATTGACGATGCGGCGGGAGACGATATCAAGGACATGGTAGGGGATATGGGACCAGTCACTTGTCATGCCGTCGGTGCTGTTGACGGCGCGCAGAGCGATGGTGTTGGTATAGGTTCTGAAGTCACCCATGACCCCAACACTGCGGATGTTCGGCAGGCAGGCAAAGTACTGCCAGATACTGCGGTCAAGACCGGCTTTGGCAATTTCTTCGCGGAAGATGGCATCGGCTTCGCGGACAATGGCAAGTTTTTCTTCCGTGACTTCACCAAGGACGCGGATGGCAAGACCCGGTCCCGGGAAGGGCTGACGCCAAACAAGTTCACTTGGAATGCCGAGTTCTTCCCCAACGGCACGGACTTCATCCTTAAAGAGCGCACGCAGTGGTTCGATGAGGTCAAGGTCCATGTCTTCCGGCAGGCCGCCGACGTTATGGTGGCTCTTGATAGTGGCACTGGTGCCGGTGCCGCCCGATTCAACGACGTCCGGGTAGATAGTGCCCTGAACGAGGTAATCGACATGACCGATTTTCTTGGATTCTTCTTCAAAGACGCGAATGAATTCTTCGCCGATAATCTTGCGTTTCTTTTCCGGATCGCTGACGCCCTTGAGTTTCGACAGGAAACGTTCCTTGGCGTCAACACGGATGAGGTTCATGTCAAAGTCTCGTTTGAAGACTTGTTCCACTTGGTCGCCTTCGTTCTTACGAAGCAGGCCATGGTCAACAAAGACGCAGGTGAGCTGCTTACCCACGGCCTTGTGGACGAGAACCGCAGCAACCGAGGAATCAACGCCGCCGCTCATGGCGCACAGGACATTCTTATCCCCCACTTTTTCACGAATGGCTTCAATCTGGGTCTGGGCAAAGCTCGACATGGACCAGTCACCGGAAAGGCCGCAAATATCAAAGAGGAAGTTGCTGAACATTTTCTTGCCAAAGGGCGTATGCATGACTTCCGGATGAAACTGGACGCCGTAGAAGCGTTTTTCCTCGTTCATCATGGCCGCAACAGGGCATTCTTCCGTATGGCCCGCCACAACAAAGCCTTCCGGTACGGTTTCGACATAATCCTGATGACTCATCCAGCAGATGTTGTTCTTTTCGATCCCGGAGAAAAGGCGCGTTTCGTTATCGAGGGAAACCGCGGTCTTTCCATATTCACCGGCAGAACCCGCATGGGCAACGACGCCGCCCAGTTTCTTTGCCATGAGCTGATGGCCATAGCAAAGACCGAGGATAGGAATACCCAAGGAGAAAACACCATCGTCGATAGACGGCGTATTTTCAGCATAAACACTGTTCGGTCCACCGGAGAAGATCAGGGCTTTTGGATTCTTGGCCTTGATTTGATTGATGGTATAGCTATAAGGAATGATTTCGCAGTAAACGCCACATTCACGGACACGGCGCGCAATCAGCTGTGCATACTGGGCGCCAAAGTCAACGACCAGGACAAGTTCATGCTGTAAGTTTTCCATGTTCTTCCTCCCTATTTGTTATATTCAGAACAATATATCATAATTCTATCATATTTTCAATGAAAGATGCGCCCATTTTGCGCTCATTTGCGAAAAAAGTTCGTCCTTTATTCCCGTTCCACCCAGCCGATTTTTTCAAAAATCAGGAAGGCAAGGCTGGCAAGGATGGCGACGACCGTAGCAAGGCCCATTCCCTTAAGCTGAACAGGACCAATGACGATGGTGGCACCGCTAAGACCGGAAATGAGGGTCAGGGCAGAAAGAATCAGATTCTTCGGTTTAGTGAAATCCACCTTGCGATCGACCATCATGCGCAGGCCCGACGAAGCAATGAAACCAAAAAGTAGGATGCTGACGCCACCCATAACAGGACCGGGAATATTGTGGATAAGGGCAGCAATCTTTCCTACAAAGGAAAAGACAATGGCGAGGATGGCAGCGCCGCCAATGACCCAGGTGCTGTATACGCCGGTAATAGCCATAACCCCCATGTTTTCCCCATAAGTCGTGTTCGGCGTGGAGCCCGCAAGCCCGGAAAGCACGTTCGAAAGTCCGTCGGCAATGAGTGAGCGGTGAAGGCCTGGGTCCTTGATGAGATCACGGCCGACAATGTCGCTGGTCACAAAAAGGTGTCCCAAATGTTCGGCAAGGACGACAAAGACGGCCGGCAGGATCATCATGATGGCGTTCAGATGGAAGCTGGGACGATAAAAGGTTGGAGCCGAAATCCAAGCCGCGGCCGCAACGCTTTCAAAGGAGACAACGCCGAGACCATAGGCAATGGCGTAACCGCTCACCACGCCGATGAGGATGGGAATGATGCCGATAAAGCCCTTCCCCAGGAGGGTCGCAAGGATGGTGATGATGAGCGTTGCCGACGAAATCTCCATGGCCTGGATGTTCGTCATGCCCTTTACAGGATCCATAAAGCCTGCCATGTTCATGGCCATCGGTGCAAGTTCAAGGCCGATGATGGCGACAATGGCCCCCATGGCAGCAGGCGGAAAGAGTACATCAATCCACTTGGTCCCGATTTTCTTCACAAGAAGGCCCACAAGGATGAAACAGAGCCCAAAAGCAATGAAGCCTCCCTGCGCGTCCCCGTACGTAAGGCCCGCCGTGTGCGTAACGGCAAGGACAGGAGAAATAAAGGCAAAGCTTGAACCCAGGTAGCTTGGCAGGCGCCATTTACAAATGCTGAGATACAGCAAGGTGCCTACCCCGTTCATAAAAAGTGCCGTTGATGGGTCGACATTCAGCAGGAAAGGTACAAGGACCGTGGCGCCAAACATCGCAAATAGATGCTGCAGGCTAAGCGGCAGCGTCTGAAGAATAGGCAGCTTTTCTTCGACTTCGATAATGCGTCTTTCTTTCATTAAGATTGATCCCCCTCAGCAAATTTGTTGGTACTGCGCTACTAGTGTATCACAATGGATTCCCCGTGGTACAGTCATTTTTTAGGTGTTCTGAAAGCTTCGTGTCTCTTATCCATCCCAAACAGGATGCAAAAATTCTCCCACCAAAACAAGATCCGCTTTGCTGGGAGAACGCTTGTTATTTGTTCGTGAAGTGCTTCACAAGTTCCGTCACGGTATAGACGCTAAGGGGAAGGACATCTTCGTTGAAGTCAAATTCACTGGTGTGATGACCCGAAGCTTCTTCCGTCCCATAGAGCATGTAAACGGCCTTGCCGCCATGATCCTGGACGCGGCTCATAAAGTACGAGCAGTCCTCACTGCCACTGACAGTATGATTTTTTTCAATGTCGCTGTAGACGCCAAGCCCCTTGACGACTTCATAGACTTCTTCGCCCATGTCAGGAGAAGAATTGCCTGACGCCGCACTCCCGCGGGCGACCATCTTCACGGTGACGCCGTACATATCAGCTGCGGCCTTGATCATGCGGCGGGCTTCTCCTTCCATAAATTCATTGATTGCCGTCGAACCGCCACGGGTCTCAAATTTGATGACCGCGTTGTCGGGGATGACGTTTCGTCCCGTCCCTGCCTTGAGAATTCCCACATTAATGCGGGAAGGGCCGTCGCTGTGACGGGAAATGGTATGGAGGGCCAGCGAAGCTTGGGCCGCTGCAAGAAGGGCGTTGCGGCCATTTTGGGGATTGGCACCGGCATGGGCCGGTTTTCCCGTAAAGAACGCATCAATCTTGCTTGTTGCAAGGAACCCTTCGGTCATACAGACTAGGCTGTTATTTTCGCCATTGCCAAGACCAATATGCCCGCTCAGGAAATAGTCCACATCATCGACAATCCCGCTTGCCACCATCCCGCGGGCTCCCATGACCCCTTCTTCACCGGGCTGGAAACAGAGCTTTACAGTGCCGGCCATTTCATCTTTGTGAGCGGCAATAAGGCGCGCCACGCCAAGACCGATAGCTGTATGTCCATCGTGCCCGCAAGCATGCATCAGACCCGGATGGGTCGACGCAAAACCATCCCGGGTCGGCCGATGGGCGTCCGTTGGGTTTTCTTCAACTAGAAGGCAGTCCATGTCAAAGCGCAGACCCACGGTCTTCCCTGGTTTTGCAAAATGCATGATGCCCACGACGCCCGTCTTGCCGCCTTCCATCTTTTTCACAAGCTCCGGGTCCGCCCCTTCTTTAATGGCCCGCCCCATGGCGCGGGAAAGTTCCGCTTTATCAGGCACGCCCATCATTTCATCTGCCTTCATGCAGGCATCCCCCATGAGCACTTCATAGCCCAAGGCCTTGAGGGATTTTGCTACATGAGACGCGGTGCGAAATTCCGTCCAGGCAAGTTCCGGGTGGGCGTGAAGATCACGCCGGCAGGCCACCAGCTCCTCTTTCATCTGCATGGCTTCATCATATATCGTCATGGTTCTCCTCCTCCGCCGCCATAAGGCAGCCCATTCATTTCAGTGTCTTTTTGACCACCGAGACTTCAAACGTCCGGTTCCACGGCAGGTCAAAGGTGTAGTCATCCACACGCTGACCCAAATAAGGAAAAGCCTGTTCCTTCATTTCCTTTTGAAGGGCCGTATGGAGGATGCCCTTTTCCTTTGGGGTAAACTTTCCTTCCTGCCATTTATTGGGATAGGTGTATTCAGCACGCAGGCGCTGCCGCACGACGGCTTCATAGGCCCAATCGTCAAGATAGCGCACGTTCAGAAGATCCTTTCTTTCCTGTGACAACATATGCCGCGCCATAAGGCCCTGTCCCAAGGTGTAGCCCAGGGAATTGCTTGCCGTATTCCAGCCGGCATAGGACGCCAGGTCATAAGCCATCGGCTCATCGCTGTGAGGCAGGCGACGTTCAAAAAGCCCCTTGATGAGGCCCTTGCTGCTGCCGTTGCCAAAAGCAATATCTGCAATGCCCACGGCATAGCCCGCCCTGAGATAGGCCTCCGCCTGATCAAGAAAAGCCGTCATCCCCAGCGTCACAACGTCCGTGTTGCTCATCCCATCCGCTCCGCGCGTCACGCCGTCCTGAGGCGTATAGATTCCCGCCACTAGATCCGCCCGCTTGGCCCGTTTAGCTGGATATCCGCCAAGGGCCCAGACATGTTCCCGGTAACTATGGGCAATGGTTCCATCTTCGTAATCAGGGACAGTCTCTTTTCCCGCACCGGGGGCATAGAACCCATACACAAGGGGAGTGAGGCCTCGCGCTTTGTAATAGGCCCTCGTCAAAAGAATCATTCCCATCTCATCGGTGCCCGAAAAGGAGCGGATCGTATAGGACTTTTTCCGGCCCTGGAGCAGACTGCGAGCATCATGGTGGGCCTCGGAATAAGGCGCCGAGTCGTCCCGTGCAATCAGAAAATAATCAAAGCTTCCTGCTTCTGCCGCGTCGTACAACTGGGAAAGGACGGCTGCGTTTTTCTGCCGCCGCTGCAGCAGGTCCTCTTGGATGGAGACCGGGATTTCCTTTTGCAGGGCCGCAAGTTTCTTATCTTCCTTCCGGCTAAGCTGCCCCATCGCCTTTTTATCCCGCAAAGCGCCCCACAAAAAGAGCTTCGGCCCCCACTGCGCATAGTACTGAGGCTCCTGAGGGGCGCTGCTCCACTTGGGGGAACGCATGATCGTCGCAAAGGCGTAGATGGGAATATCGATATGACGGGCCTTGAAATCGAGCAAGACCTTGACCCGTTCATTGAGCACAGCCTCACTGAGTTCGTGGGTTCGGCTCGTGGTAAGGCCCCCATAAATGAGGGAATCGGCGGCAACAACAGCAGCCTCTGCAAAGGGGCCTTCTTCTTGGAGCCATTTTCCTAGGGCATCGGGATTGCCCTTGCGCGAGGCCGAACTTAGAAGCTCAGATGGCGGCGTTACAACATCGACCCCCGCTTTTTTAAAAGTATCCACCGTATAAGCAAGGTTAACGGGGCGATCATCAAGGGGAATATATAAGATTCGTTCTGCCGCCAAAACTGTCTCCCCCCTTGTAAGGGTCCCAAAAAGCAGGGACAGGAAAAATGCCCCTATGAGTTTCCTGCGGGCCCAAGTAAACACAAGCGACCCCTCCTTCTTATGTTTTCCTCTATTATAGCAGGCAAAAAGCCACAAAAAAAGTCCCTGCCAGCAAAGCCAGCAAGGACAGTGCGCAACAACTTATCCTTCAGGACCTTTCGTGTGCACATGCTCGATGGGAATCCACTGGGCATTGGGCCGGAAAAGCGAGTACACACTTAACAGGGAAATGAGGATACAGAAAAAACCGCCCGTCAGGATGCCCTTAGCAAAATGGCGGCTTTTGTAGCCTGCTCCCGCAATGGCGGCATGACCTACGTAAAGGCTCAAAAGGTACAAAAAGATCCACCAAACAATATCCTTGATGTGGAAAAGCGGCAGCCCGCAAAGAGCATTATAACAGAGCCAGAACACATTCAAGATAAAATAAAGGCCAAACACAACACTCATCAAGTAGGGAATAAAATTATCGATGAGGCGTCCATCCCGATGCACTTTAAAATGGGGCAGCCAGATTTTTCCATAGACCCGGGCAATCTGGTAGTTTCCCGTAAACCAGCGCCGGAACTGATGGACCAAGGTCATGAAATGGATGGGCTGTTCATCATAAAAGCGCGCGTCTTCCTGAAATTCCGAAAAAACATCCTTAAAATTCATCTGCATGGAAAATTCCATATCTTCCGTAACCGTAACCGTCTGCCACCCATCAGGCTCAATGAGGGAAAGGTCAAAACCAAAACCCGTTCCGGAGATAATGCTCGGCATGTGGACATTAAAACGGGGTTTGGAAAATAGCACGTCCACGCTGAGCCAGTACATCGAATACCACTGCGAAATCAGGGAATCATAAGGATTGAGTGGGAGCCGGTTTCCCATGACAAGGCGGGCGCCGCTGTCAAAAGAGCGGTTCATGGCCTTGAGAAAGTAAGGATCTGCCACGTTATCGGCGTCAAAGATCACGGCATACTCAAAAGACTCCGGCCACTCCTGCCTTATCTTTTGAAGCCCCCAGGAAAGGACCGCCCCCTTTCCCGTTCGAGGGCCTTCGTCTCGTTTCCAGACCGTGATATTGGGAAACGCTTCCCCAATGGCAGCCGTATCATCCGTGCAGTGATCGGCACAAAGGAAGATATGGTAGGACGAGTGTGGATAGTCCTGCTGCACAAGGCTTTCGAGCAATTTTCCTACAACCCGTCCTTCATTGTGGGCGCAAATGAGGACCGCCATGGTATGGGAATGTCCGGCAGGCGGCAAGATCCTTTTTTTTGTTATGAAACCCACGAAAATCGTGCTGACGCCCCATAAGAAAACAAGAAGCAATACGACTTGCACGGCAAGGGTGAAAAAATACATGAAAAGACCCTCACATTCCGCTCAGGATAAGAAGCACGGCGGCAAGTCCTCCTGAAACGTATAGGACCACAGGTTCCCCCAATTGGGGTGGAAAAATCAGGCAGAACCCTGCACCGACTGCAAGGGCCGTCAGGGAAATCCGCAAAAGGGCAACCGAAAGGAGATGACTGGTCCATTTATCATCCCGCACAGCTTCCCACCATTTTATCCCGCCGCCGCGGCAAAAATAGCGGCCGCTCCAAGATAGGACGGTCTGCCCGCCCAAAATGGATAAGCCCAGTGCAGGGAGCATGATGGGAAAATAGGTCAGCTCAAAAGGGATAATCTGGAAAAGATCACCAGCAAAGGCAAGTGTGAGCCCCAAGGGCGCTGACGATGCCAGTGAAAGGACAAGGGCCATCATACGAGTCCGCTGATCATAGACAAGAAGGACCGGTTCATTTTCGCTTCTCATTCCCTGCCAAATGCGGAAAGGAACGTAGCTAGACAAAAAGACGGCCAAAAAGTGAATGGGCAGAAGCATCGTATGAAGTCCGCCAAAAGAGCAACCGATCACCGCGCCAATTCCTGCGGAAAAAGCCCCCAGACGGCCAAAAAGAAGGCCAAAGGTCAGTGCGAAAAGTGCACCCAAACAGAGACCGGAGACACTGGGCACCATCATGACCCGCATGCCAAGATAAGTGACGGCGCTATAGACCAGAACCAAAAGAACCGCCGTTTTTACACGTTGAAGCATTGCATCGACCAGCTTTCATTGAGATTGGCAAAAAAGCCTTACTTTCCTTTTTTCTGAAGCTCATGCCAGAGTTCCAGCATGCTGCGTTTCAGGACAGGATGTTCCTTTTGGGGGGCAATCTCCGCCAAGGGGCGGAGGACAAAATCCCGGTTTTGCATGTCCGGATGGGGCAGCGTCAAAAATTCAGTCTCCATGATCTCATCCTCAAATAAAATCAAATCAAGGTCGATGTTCCGTTCGCCCCAATGGCGCTTGCGCTCCCGCCCCATTTCCTTTTCAATGGCAAGAAGCTCCATAAGAAGGCTCTGTGCATCCTGGTCCCATATCACTTCAGCCGCCCCATTCAGGAACTCCGGCTGGTCCGTTACGCCATATGGCGCTGTTTGGATCCATGTGGAAACTTTCTGGACCTTGATGCCATGTACCTTCATCCGGCTCAGAGCGTCTTCCAAATAAGCTTTTTTATCCCCTAGGTTGCTGCCAAGGGCCACATAGGCTACCGGCATGATAGAATCGCCTCCAACATACGGATGAGCCGTACATTTTCCTTGACATCGTGGACGCGAACCATTTGGGTGCCAGCAAAAACAGCTGCTGCGGAAAGGGCCATGGTCCCTTCAAGGCGCTCTTCCGGCGGAAGGTCTCCCAGGACCTTACCGATATAGCCCTTGCGGGACCCTGCAACAAGGACTGGAATCCCGTGTCCCGTAAGTTCCGCAAGACCGCGGGACAGTTCCAGGTTGCCGCTGACATCCTTGGCAAAGCCAAGACCCGGATCAAGCATGAGTTTAGTGCGACCAATTCCCATCGCTTCACAAGCCTCTGTCCGCGTTAAAAGATATTCCATGACATCGCCGACTACGTTATGATAGGCCTTCATGTCGGCGCTCATCATGGTCTTGGGCGTACCACGCATATGCATGAGGATGAGCGGCGCGTCTTTTTCTTTGGCAACGGAAAGCATGTCGGGATCACCCGTTCCCGCCGTAACATCGTTGATGATATCGGCTCCCGCGTCAAGGGCGGCGCGGGCCGTCGCAGCGTGGTACGTATCAACGGAAAGGATGGCCTCAGGATAAGCCCGGCGGATTTCCGAAATAGCCCCGACGACACGGCGGATTTCTTCTTCTGCCGGTACGGGATCACTGCCAGGGCGGGTCGATTCACCGCCAATATCAAGGACATCGGCACCGTCATCCAGCATCTTTCCGGCCCGCTTCAAGATCAGGGAACCGGCTGTGACACGGGATCCTGAATAAAAGGAATCGGGTGTTACATTAAGGATTCCCATGATCCGCATCTTTTCATACGTAAGGGTCCGTCCGTCCGCAAGGATCGTCGCGAGCTCATGGTCTGTAAGATAGTCCTCGATATCCCTTATGACTTCATCAAGACCGAACCATCCCTGATTGGCCCTGAGTTTGTGAGCAAGGTGCCGGTACTGGGTACGGCTTCCAAGTAAAATCACATCCGTCCGTTCTATACTGCAGTTGATGGTTCCTTTGGCATTAGCAGCGTCCGCCCCCATGGCGAGCATTTCCTGTTTGATGATATTGGCGCCGGGAGCCCGTACCCCGACAAGACGCAGCGGTTCCACAACCGCCTTGGGTGCCATGAGGGCAATCCCAGTCGGATGGACCCCCATTTTTTTTAGTTCAAAGCTGACTTGATCGCAGGGAATCTTGATATACAAGGCCTAGTCCTCCTTTTCCACACAAGCAAAGGCATTGTGGTTATGGATGCTTTCCTCACTTTCTACGGTCACGCGGTACCAATCAATCCGCTCATCTTGATTGAGCCGCAGGGCGATTTCCCGGGCCGCGTCCTCAACAAAACGAGGATTTTCATAGGCTTCCTCGGTGACAAACTTTTCATCAGGACGCTTAAGCAACGAAAAGATAGGAGACGAAGCAGAAGCCTCGGCCATTTCCACCAGTTCTTCGATCCATACAGGTTTCGTGCTACGGATCGTAATCTTGGCACGGGCCCGCTGATTGTGCGCACCATATTTGCTGATTTCCTTGGAGCAGGGGCAAAGGGTGTGGATGGGGACATTGACGCCCACATCCAGATGGAAGGTCTCCCCTTTTTCCGCATGGTAATGGCAGGAAATATCAAGATAACCTGTTTTCCCCGATACAGGTGCCTTTTTTTCAATAAAGTAAGGGAAACGCATATCCAACATGGCCTTCTTGGCGCCTAGCTTTTCCTTGAGCCCATCAAGGACGATTTCCAGATCATGAGGATGAATGGGTCCCATTTCCTTGAGACACTCCACAAATCGGCTCATATGGGTTCCCCGCTGCTCATGGGGGAGGTTCACGCCGAGAGAAATCACCGCCACTGAATGCTGGACGCCCTTATGGGGATCCTTTAAGGTAATGGGCCAGCGGATGTCGCGGATGCCCACTTGTTTCAGTGCAATATGGCGCTGGTCGACTTGGCCTTGTACGTCTTTTAGCATGTTTCACCTCGATAGATAATCCCGCTCGTCTTCGTTTCCCAGACTTCCACTTCAAAAAGATGGTAGTTCGGCCCATGAAGCGGCGTTTCCAGCTGTTGCCAGACCCAGACGGCAATATTTTCCGCCGACGGCTGAGGCAGGATGTCGTTGATGAAGGCGTGGTCCAGCTTACTTACAACAAGTTCCTTCACGAGGTTCTTGAAGCGCACGAAATCAAGAACCATGCCCTCATGGTCAGGCGTGCCCTCAACTTTGACAACAAGTTTATACGTATGGCCGTGGAGATGTTCACATTTTCCGTTGTAATTGGGGAGAAAATGGGCGGCGTCAAAATCAAATTCCTTTAAGCAGATCATATGGTACCCTCCTCTAAATCAAAATGTACTTGGCGGAGTGCTTCGTAAAGCACGATTGAGACAGAATTGGCAAGGTTGAGACTGCGGGCTTCAGGCACCATGGGAATACGGATACATTCATCTTCATGGGCCATCCGAAAGGCTTCGGGAAGACCAGCCGATTCTTTGCCAAAAATCAGCAGGGAATCCTTGGTATACTCCACACGCGTATACGAACGATGCGCGTGGGTCGTCAGAAGAAAACGCGGTGTGTCAGGATAGGCCGCAAGAACTTCCTCCACACTGTCATAGTAATGAATATCGACTAGATGCCAGTAATCAAGACCAGCACGCTTCAAATAGCGGTCATCGACAGAAAAGCCCAGGGGGCGCACCAAATGAAGGGAAGCCCCCGTTGCCGCACACAAGCGGGCAATATTTCCCGTATTGCCTGGGATTTCCGGTTCAACAAGAACAATATGCAAAATGGCTGCCTTCTTTCTAATCCGTACCCATGATGGCAATCATGCCCTTCATCTGTTCATGGATATTCATGATTTTTTCAGCATAGTAGCTGCCTGTCGCCCATTTTCCGTTAAGCTGCTTCCACGTTGTCGCGTATCCCGTCTCCTTTTTGATGCGATGCACCAAATCATAGCGGGGATCGATGATGGCGGTCTTGGGAAGCCGATCCGTCGTATAGGCCATCAGATGCTGGATATGGGCCCTCACGCCGTCCTTTGGCGTAGGAAAATAAGCACCGCGCACAGTCGCACTGGTTGTGCCCAAGCCGCAGAAATTGTTCTGTTCCGGTACCACCGTACCGCCAAAGGCAAAGAACCCCGTTTCAAGGAGGGCCTGCGAAAAGGCAAGATCCCAGCGAATGCCTTCCCGGCTCGCTTCTTCGTAGTAAGCATCCACGATTTCTTCCGGCGTCGCCTTGATGGGAAGCTGCGGATTATAGAGCGTCAGGAGTGCAATGGCCTGGGAGCGCCGCACTTCGGGCTCACCAAAGATGCTCACCTTGTCGTAGTTTTCAGGGATCTTCCAAATCTGTCCCTGCGTCATGAGCCGCTTTGAAATGACAAGGAGGTTCGGGTCCGTGACGACGCGGTGCGCCATGGCCCGCTGGCGGCGCACCAGGGGCGGCTCCGTCTGGGGAATGTCCATAGGCGCCCCATAAATAAAGACCACGGCCCCTTTGGGCGGCTTCATGGCGGTTTCCTTTTTGAGCACCGCTGTCTGGGCAGGACGCTTTTCTTTCTGGGTCCGTTCCCCCATGATGCGTTCCTTGAAGGAACCCGCCTCCGAGGATTGGATTCCCGAAAGGAGCGTCACCATGGCAAGGGGCAGGACCCATCGTTTCAAATGATATGATTTCACGATTTATGCCTCTTTATTAGGAGAAAATACGAATAGACTCAAGGCCATGACAAGGGCCGCCACAAGAATCCCACAGCTTGTCGCGTTGAGGATGCCGATGCCCATTCCCCCATTGAAAAGGCGCAGGCCCATGACTACGGCAACGCCCAAAACGGCCGAAAGGAAAGCTCCCTTCGTCGAAGCCTTCTTGGTAAAAAGGCCAAAAAGGAATGGTGCCGCAAGGGACACTGTCATGAGGGAATAAAAAATAGCCATGGCCGAAATGATGCTTGCAAGATAATAGGCAATGATGATGCCCAATGCGCCGCAAACAGCCGTAATCTTTCGCGTCATGGAAAGGAGCTCCGCGTCCGTTGCGTCCGGTTTGATAAAGGTCTGGTAGAGATCCTTTGACAGGCTCGTTGCCAGCATATAAAGCACCGTGTCACAAGTGCTGACCTCAGCTGCAAAAATAGCGGAAAGAGCCAGTGCCGAAATGCCAAAGGGCATCATTTCCTTCATCGCCTTGGGCAGAGCCAGTTCCTGGTTGGAAAGATCCGGAAACGCCGCAAAAGCGCACATGCCGATGAGCATCGGGAAAAAAGCAAAAAAGAGCTGCACAATTCCGTTAAGGAGCGTCCCCTTGCGGATGGCCGGTTCATCCTTGGCACTGTAAACCTTGCCAATAAGACCGGGGGAAATGCAAAAGGCCGGCGTCAGCATAAGGAAATAGCCCAAGATCGTTGAATTTCCCATCCCGTTCCAGGAAAAATAAGAAGCCGTTTTTGCCGTATTGCCTAGGTTTGCCGCAATTTTTGTCTCCAGACCGTTCCAGCCGCCGACATAGTTTAACGCATAAGGTGCAGCCACAATAAAGCCCACGAGGATCACGGCAAGTTCAATGATGTTCACCACAGCAGCCGATTTCAGGCCCCCCGATGAAAAATAAAGGGTCACCACAATCGCCGCCATCATGATGCAATAAAGTTTCGGCATACCTGCGACCACATTAAGGATCCAAGCAATGCCCAACAGCTGCCCCGAAAAAAGGGCCAAGGTCCCGATGGCCATCATGGTCGATGTCACGCCGCGAAAAGCATGGGAATAGCGATGATCCAAATAGTCGCCCATGGTAAAAAGATCATATCTTTTCGCCACGCGCCACACGGCAGGGCCGACCACATAAGCAAGGATGAGGGACCCCAACCCGCTGCAGCCAATCCACCACCAGCTCGATACACCATGCCGGTAGGCAAGCCCCGTCACGCCCACCGTCGAACCAGCGCCGATGTTGGCCGCAATGAGTGTCGTAAAGAGCAGCTTCCAGGAAAAGCTCCGGCCGCCGACAAAAAAGTCCGATGCCCCCTTGACGTGCTTTCCAATACCGTAGCCGAGCAGAATCAAGAAAAGAGCATAACCAACAATGACAACAAGATAGGAGTTCACAACGTCACCTTCCCGAGGTAAATTCATACTGCATACAATTTTACTGTACTTACTGCAACTTGTAAAGTTAGGTTGTCCTTTTAGCGCCTGAAACGGCTTAACCTTCCCCTTACCCATCCCAACCCGTCCCTTTTCCTTTCGCCGAAGATGCGCTACAATAGAGAAAATACCTGGGTTTCATGCCCTAAAGGAGGAGTTTCCATGACCGTCCTGCATTATATCCATCATGCGGCCTTTAGCCTCAACGATGGCAAGACAACATTGCTTTTTGACCCCTATCTTGAAAATAATCCCGAAGGCTTATCGTCTGGTGACCTCAAAGCCGATTATATCTTTATCAGCCACTTCCACGGCGACCACGTAGGAGAAGCCTATGCCATTGCCAAAAGAACGGAGGCGCTAATCATCACGACTGCTGAAATCGCAAACGACGCCAAAGCCCATGGCCTTAACGCCCACGCCATGCATATCGGCGGCAGCCATGAATTCCCTTTTGGCAAAGTCAAACTCACCTTGGCCTTCCATGGCAGCGGCATTGCAGGCGGCCACGCCTGCGGCTTCATCGTCCACTTTGACGGCAGCGTCTTTTATTTTGCCGGTGACACAGGGCTTTTTGCGGATATGGAACTCATCGGCAAACGCAATGCCATCGACTACGCCTTCCTCCCCATTGGCGATAACTTCACCATGGGCCCTGATGACGCCGCCTATGCCGCCGGGCTCCTTAAGGCCAAGACCGTCATCCCCATCCACTACAACACGTGGCCCCTCATCGATCAGGATCCAGAAGAATTCAAGAACGTTGTGGAGAAGGAGACAAGTTCGAAGGTATTAATTGTTCCTTGTGGCACTAGAGTAGACTTGTAGGTTATTGCTCAGCGCATAATCGCTCCGGTAAAGCGGTTGTGAGCAAAAAAACTGTGACGCTTTGATGCTAAAACCTGTAATGCCGCCCAAACCGCCCCCTGCGGGGAACTGATCCAAAATGATTCGCCAGAAAACATGTTCCTGCGCCCTTCCGCTAAAATTTAAAGGCCCTAACCCGAACCTGCGTCTACGTTCGGGTTAGGGCTTCTCTTATGATTTTTTGCCCTGGAGCTCGATTTCTTTGATATCGACCAGCCTTACCAAAGCGGGGATATCCACCAAGCAGGCCTGGTGGGTGGTAGATGAGGAGGGGTGTTTTTTGTCAGGCGTCTTCGAATCAGCGAGTGCGAGAAACATTTTTCGATGGGTCAAAGCCTCTAATCATAAGATGCTGTCAAAGCGATTCATCTGCTGGACCGTTTAATCGAAAAATCAATTCGGCGCCCTCCCGTAGGGCGGTTTGACGCCGTGCGTTCAGCCTCTTAAGACCTTCATAGGCAGCTGTAAGGCGCACCTATTTTCCACCACAACTTCCCTCCATTGCCTTATTTTTTTTTTCGGATGCCATGGAGGGACGTCTGTTCGTACGATGTTTCGTTCCTGATTGGGAATAGCTATCGTCTAGGCGCCTTCATGCCTCCTCTTATTCTTCGCTGAATATTCTTATATTTTATTTAATTTTATTATGATAAACTTATCATATATAGGTAGATGACTGTTTATAATAATATATAAGAATTGTAGATAACAGTACTTACCATAAAATACAATGATCTATATCACTCTGGTGAGAAAGAGGAGAAAACCATGAAAAACTCACTTAAACGCACTACTTTACTCGTCACCTTAGCCTTAATGTCTTCAGCGTTAGCGCGGCCCGTCATTTCTATGACAGCCATACCGCCATCAACGGCGTCATGCCACGCTACAGGGAAAAAGGCAGCACCGACAGGAAGAGCTTTTCTGAGCCGGAAAGCAGCATTACCTTGGATTGGTCCAATCGGGGAACAGATACAGGGCTTCCTCGCCCTACCGGTATTTCACTAATTTTTAACACACCGGAAATCACAGCTAAAAAAATTACGGTCATTGCCAACCAAAAAGGAAACCAGTGGAACGATAAAGGCATCATTTATGACCAGAAAGATGTTTCACACGGCAAAATCACTGCAGCGGGAATCATTTTCGTTGAAACCTATGATGACTGCATCTACATGAACTCTCCCGCCCACACAGTAGATATTACAGGCTTCAAAAAGCTCATTTTCAAATCGGCAGGAACGCCGCTTAAAGGCAGTTCCGGTTACGCCATCATGAACAATGGAATCGATAACTACCTCAATATCATTGGCAGTGAAAATAGCGAAATTGAAATGACCAACACGGGGCAAAGAGCCGTTATTGCCGATAACAGCAGTACAGCGAGGTCCACGAAAACGACCCCCACAGCAAACGCCATCCATCTTCATGCCAATGCTTCTTCTTACGCTATTGTACAGACGAAAGCGCACCATTCCTTTACAGGCGGCCAGATTGAAATCAACGGCATCGATAAAACAATCATCACAAATGAAAAAGATGGCGGGACCGCTGTTAGCGCCCAGGCGTCAGGGGAAGGAAAAGGTCTCATTGAAATTAATAAAAAGACCTCTGGCGTCGTTGAAATCACAGGTGCTGTCACTGCCAGCAACGGTACGGCCGATATTGATTTTGCCGGGGACCCATCCTTCCTTAAAGGCAACATGACGTCTTCTGGTGAAAAGGGAAAAATCTTGGCAGACTTCAAGGACGCTGATTCCCAGATGACCGGGGATATGAAGACGAGCAGTACAGCAGCCATCGATGCCACATTCTCCGGTGAAAATGCCGTCTTAACAGGCAATATCAATACGATGGAAACAAGTTATCAGTGGGGATATGGCTATGTGCCTAACCGGTCGACCGTAACGGTCACCTTCTCCGGCAAGAACGCTTCCTTTGCAGGAAATATTGATACGACACAAACGTCTAGAACCGGTACCTGGGGAAATTATGTTGATTCCCCCAATCATAGTACTGTTACGGCCAGTTTTTCGGGCCTTGGCGCTTCTTTTACTGGCGACCTTGCCTCGGCCGGTACGAGCAAAGCCAATATCGCCCTTACAAAATCAGGGTCTCTGGAAAGGCAAAGCTACAACGACGGAAGACGCCACGACGGCACCGGGAGTTCCTTTATAGTCCAGCCCACGGACATTGCCTCCGTCGACGCCATGAAATTCGGTGATAAGCTCTACTTTGCTCAGGTAAAAGAAAGGGCTGCCGCTTTCAAAGTAGATCATGACATCAAGCTCCAAAACAAAAACAGCCTCTTTGACAACACCCTTTCCATCAATAAAGAAAGGGATACAGAAAAGGCCGACTATGAAGACTGGTTCATCACCCCTGTCGGTGACGGCAAGACGCCGAACTCGAACGCCTTTACGCCCGGTTCCGCCCACCATGCCGCCATCTCCATTTGGCGTGAATCAGATACGCTTTTGAAACGCTTGGGCGAGCTCCGCTACAACCAGGAAGACCAAGGCCTCTGGGCACGCTACATCAATAGCAAGCTTACTTGGGACGGAAAAATAACTTTGATACGACCATGAAGACCCTGCAAGTGGGATATGATAAAAAAGACACGGGCACGAAATGCGACTGGTACTACGGCGGTGCCATTGAGCACACCTGAGGCAGCAGTGAATACGCAGGCAACGGGGACGGCAATCAGCACCTCACCAACATGGCCTTTTACGCAACACAGATTGGTAATAAAGGACACTACCTTGACCTTGTCACCAAAGTAGGCTACCTCAGCTCCAACTATCAGACGACCTACGGCGACAGCGCTGACTTTGACAACTGGGCTTTCAGTGCCGGTGCTGAATATGGCCGCAAGAAAGCCCTGGGAAATGAATGGTTCGTCGAACCTCAGGCCCAGCTCACCTACTACTTCCTCAAAGGCGACAACTATACGACGAAAAACGGCGCCACCGTAAACCAAGACAACACGGATAACCTCGTTGGCCGCCTCGGTGCCGTCCTTACCAAGGAATACGACAAAGAAACAAAGAATCCGAAACGCTTCTACGTCAAAGCCTCTGTCCAGCACGACTTTCTGGGAGGCAGAAGCCAGCATCTCCAGCAAAACGGCATGTCCTACTATGACAGCAACGACTTTAGAGATACGTGGTACACCGTGGGGATCGGTACGAACGTCCATTCTGACGACAAATATGCCTTCTACTTCGACGCAGAAAAGAACTTTGGTGCCGACTTCAAATCAAAATACCGCGTGAAAGTGGGATTGAGATATGAGTTTTAAAGGCTGAAGGTGGGACGCTTTGAGGCTGCAAAACTAGTCTCAAAGCGCATCGCTGAGGCGGTTATGAATTTTGAGTAAGACATACGGCCGTTTCTGCCAAAATCATTTATTTCTAGACCCAGATCTGATAAGAATATGACTAAAAGATAATATGGAAAAATGAGGAAAAACCTTAACCCGAATTTGCGAATTGATTCAGGTTAAAGCTTGATTTATATGCGGTTGGATAGGGTTGATGCAGAGGCTTGAATCTAAAGAAACGAAGGAAAAAAATAACACCAGCAGCACAAAATCCTTGGTAGTAGAAAAAAGATTTGTCCTTAAAAGCCAAAACGAGCAATCTGCAAGGAGAAGGCAACCCACCAGCTCTTTTTCCTTAGGGCTCAATGCTTTGCCGGCTCTAAGGCGTAACGAAGAAGGCAGAAGACCTGAAATCAAAAGATTTGATTGCCTCATTTATCGTGAAATTTTCGGCGACTTTTTTAAGCGTCCAATCACGATCTTTCACTTTTCTATTCCAAGGTACAGGGAGCTTACGAATCATTTGGCGATGAACGTACCGCCTTGGTAAGAAAAATTGACTCTACGAGTCAAGTTCTAAGAAAAAAGACCGTAAGGGAAAAGATTACCACAGCCTAAACTTAAGTACGAGTTCAGGCTGCGGCAGTTAGATTGCGTCCATTTGACGCATGCACCTTCAGCTTATCGGTAAGCAGCGTTTTTAGTTAGGAGTCTTACCTATGAAGTTATTGGAATCGATGCTGCTTGTCGAATCCTTAGACGAAACGCCTGGGGAAAAGATCTAAAAACACAATAATCCAAAATTCCATAAGGAAACCTTGCCTTATGCTGCGCTTGCGTCGGCATGATAAGGGAAAAAGTACCTCCAGTTGGCTGAGATGATACGGTCATAACGGATACTTTTGCTTTTTTGTTTGAAGGTAAATGGCAATCAGGCGCCAGCTAGGTGCGTTTTTCTTTTTTTCTAGTCCCTGCTGCATTTTTCGGCGTCCACGGCAAGGACAAACATGAGGACGTAGAGGGCGTCAGCAGGGGTTGCTACATCAAGGACATAGGCATCGGTGAAATTGAGCAGTTCTTTACTGATGCTTGCAATACGGTTCCCTTTTCTATCGCGAATGGTGTAGTCCCATTCAAAGATATTGCCTTTTGCTTTCCAGCCCAAAAAATCAAGGGAGTAGCTTGGCGAAAAGAGGCTGAAGTTCTTTTTAACGCTGCCCAAGTGGCGACCGTCTGCAAATAGTTCAAATTTGGGCAGGAATGTGACTATCTTTTCTTTGACTTTACCCACTTCTTCTCCAAAGGCGTCGTAAATCTTAAGACAGTGACCCCAGGATAACTGGCCCCTTACGACAAAAAGGGTTTCTCCCTTTTCGTTATAGATGTCATAGCTATCGAGCCAGGAAAAGATGCGCTGACGGAACAGTAGTTTCATGGGGTTCTCCTTCTAATAATCAGATTGCATGTACGAGTTCACGGATTTCATCAAGTTTTTGTTCGCTCTCGGGATTTTGGGAATGAAAGTCCAGGAGCTTGGCATAGTTTCCTTCCTCCCAGGCAATCTTCCGGCTGATGGGAAAGTTCAGGTCAAAATAAAAACACAGGGCCCCGACGTAAAAGTCCATAAAAGTCGCTTTGCTTTGCGTCTTGACAAGGCGCCTTGCCCTCGCCTGCGCCATGACGGAGTCGGAGATGGACTGCTTTTCAAGGTCCGACCAGTCGACGTTCCAAACGTTGATGTTCTTTTCCCTGTACATGACATAGACGCGAAAGATATCAAGCTTGTCGGCGTCCCGGATGAGGCGGGCAAAATGAAGTTCCCGTTTGGATAAATCCCCTCTCACTTCATAGACGTTATGTTCCCCAATGGCAGCCCGGATGACGTCATTTTCCTCAGAGGACGCAATAAAATCCTTGATATGGCCTTCCTCAAAAAGAACATGGACGCCGTATTTCGCATGATCCATGGAACGATAATCGAAAAATGTCTGGTAGCGCCGCAGCTGTTCAAAGCGGCCAATATCATGAAGGATGCCAATGAGCCAGGCCAAATCAATGTCCTCTTTTTCCATGGAAAGGCTTTGGGCAATCCGTTCAGAAAGCGCTGCCACGCGCAGGGAATGGGCATATTTGAGGTTCACCCCCGGCCCAATGCCGCAAAATCCATCCACATAGGATTTAAAGGTATCCAGGATGTTTTTTCTTAAGATTTCCATCGTCATACTCCTATTAGGTTGGGGCACGCCCCCACTCTCGTAGTATACCCGTTTTCATGGATTTGAGCAAAAAAGAACCCCCAAAGCAGTTAGGGCTCTGGAGGAATTGCGTAATCAGCCGGGAAGGTGATCAATGATGAGCATCATGACGGGCGCCACGCCGGCAAAAAGGAGGGTACTAAAGGCAACGAGACTGGTTGCATAATGAACGTCGCCCTTCCCTTCATGGGCAAGGACGGGCAGGACCGTAAGTGCGGGAACGGCGGACTGCATGATAAAGGTGCCTTTTTCTGTCGCGTCAAGGGTCACACCGCCCTGTGCGGCAGCCATCAGGACAAGAATCATGGCAAAGGGCGCAACGGCAAACTTTCCCACAAGGGCAAGGGCCGTATCCCGATCCATCCGCAGGGAAGCAAGTCCTGCATGATAAAGGACGATGCCGATATAAAGAAGCGCCAAGGGCGTCACAAGACTGCCTAGATACTGGGTGGTCGTCAGCACCGCAACAGGTATCCCAACATTCCCAAGGATGAGCAAAAGGGCTGCAAAAAACGCCAATAGTGGCGGAGATAGGACCTGTTTCAAGGTGCTTTTAGGATTCCTCTCCTGAAGGCTTCCTGCCTCCGTGGGGTCTCCTGTAATGAGGAAGGAGCCAAAGGCCCATGTCGATAAGGTATTAAGGACGTAATACGCAAGAAAGGCGCTTTCCCCTTGAGGGCCAAATAAAGCAAGGTTCAGGGGCATACCAATGAAAATGGTATTGGCATTAGCAAAGGTATTGATGAAGGTGCCCCGCCTGCCATGCCGCACCTTAAAGAGCCGGCACAAAAGGAATCCCGCCGCGTAACTGAGGAGGATCGCGGCTCCGCCGAGCACCAGACCGCCGCCAAAAGAAGCAAGTTTTGACGCGTCAAGCTGACGGATGACGGAGGTAAAGATGGATGCTGGCAGGGCAATCTTCATGATAAGCCTTGAAAGCTCCGCCGAAAAGGAGGTGCTGAACCAATGAGCGCCTTGGAGCTTGTAGCCAATCCCGATGATGGCAAAGATGGGGAATATACCTAGTAGGACTTCCATGAAAATTTGCAGCATTTTCCCCACCTCTTTTCTGATTATTTATATTGCGGTTCCCATTTATAGGCCTTAATGCACGCGTCAGGATCATTGACTTCATTCCGGTTGAGGCCTTCCTTTTTAGCTTCCGCCGCCACAGCGGCCGCCACGGTTTCAGAAAAACGGTCCAATTGGGTCACCGGCGGAAGGACGGCTGCACCCGGTTTGGTCGGATCGACAATGCCGCCAATGGAATGGGCTGCAACAGAAATCATGCGGTCTGTCAAAAGCTTTGCCCCGGACGCAATGACGCCAAGACCAAGGCCCGGATAGATGAGGGCGTTATTAGCCTGCCCGATTTCGTACGTCACGCCCTTATATTCCACCGGCTTGGAAGGAATCCCCGTAGCGACAAGGGCACGGCCTTCGGTCCAGGCAATGAGGTCACTGGCCCTAGCTTCGGCAAGTTCCGTCGGGTTGCTAAGCGGAAAGATGATGGGCCGCTTCGTATGGGAAGCCATTTCCTTGACAATCGTTTCTGTAAAGGCCCCTGATTGTGTCGATGTCCCAACAAGGATAGTCGGATGAATGACTTTTACTGCGGCTTCTAAGGTCGTCAGATGAGACGCATCGGCAAATTCACTGCGTTTCCGGGCAAAGGGCTTTTGCTCTGGTGTCAGGTCATCCATATCTTCAAAAAGCAGGCCCTGCCGATCAACAAGGTAGAATTTCTGACGGGCTTCCTTTTCCGTAAGACCCTGGTCGAGCATTTCCTGGTAAATCCGATGGGCAATGCCGCAGCCGGCCGTCCCAGCGCCAAAGCACAGATAGGTCTGGTCCTTGAGGGCCTCACCGGAAATCCGGAGGGCGCCCAAGATACCGGCAAGGGAAATAATGCCGGTTCCTTCAATGTCGTCATTAAAGACGGGATAGCGATCCACATATCGGTTCAGGATCTTGGCAGCATGTGACCGTCCAAAATCTTCAAAGTGCAGATAAAGGTGCGGGAACATCCCTTCCACAAGGGCAACAAAGCGATCAACAAAATCATCATAGGCGGTGCCGGTGACGCGTTTTTCGTGAAGTCCTAGGTAGAGTGGATCTTGAAGGAGGCTTTCCCGATTGGTTCCGGCATCGAGGACAACGGGCAGGACGCGGGCTGGATCAAGACCGGCCGCGGCTGTATAGACCATGAGCTTTCCCACGGAAATACTCACGCCATTGGTGCCCCAGTCCCCAATACCGAGGATGGCTTCCGCGTCCGTGACGACAATAAGGTCAATGTCACGGCCTTCCGCGGCATTTCGGATTGCCGTTTCCATCTGTTCTGGATGGACAATGGAAAGATAGGCCGCGTTTTGCGGCGTTACAAAAAATTCACTGTATCCGCGGATGCTTTCAGCAATGCCCGGATCATAGACAATGGGCATGAATTCCGCAATATGCTCTTTAAAGACACGGAAGAACAAGGTCCGATTACGGCTGAATATATTCATCAGATAATGCCGTTTTTCCGTCACATTCGGCTTTTTTTCGACATTGGCATACACCTGACTAGCCTGTTCTTCCAGGGACTGGACGGTTGGAGGGAGGATACCTACCAGCCCGTACTGCTCGCGTTCGGTTTCTGTAAAGGCCGTTCCTTTGTTAAGAAATGGATCGTTTAATAAGGCATATCCTTTTTTCATGTTATCCTCTCCTTTTCCGTTTCCCTTCTCTTTTAAACTACTTCAATAAAGAAAATGACCCATACCAAAACTCATATACGGGAAAGTAAGTCCAAGGCGGGCCTATCTTCCAAGAGCTTCCGCCATGAGGGAAAACGCCTTTCAGGATGTTTCCCTCATGGCGGAAGCTCTTCCCTTATGGGGATGAGATCCTTTCCTTATTTTTATATTATATCAAAAGAAACTTTTTTGATGAAGTCTCATTCTGACACCTCTTCTCTTTCAAATTGACATATCCTCTAGCTTTCAATCTATGATATAGTTGGAAGTAGTCTGATCACAATCAGATTCGCTTTATTGACCGATCAGGAGGAAAGCCCTATGGTGACTTATGATTATTACCGCATCTTCTATTACGCCGCCCTTTTCAAAAGTTTTTCCAAAGCGGCGGAAGTCCTTACCAGCAATCAACCCAATATTGCCCGAACCATTACCCGCCTGGAAAGTGAACTGAGCTGCAAACTCTTCATCCGCTCCCATCGCGGGGTCACACTGACGCCAGAAGGAGAAGCCCTCTTCAAGCATGTAGCCATTGCCTGTGAACAGCTTGACCTGGGAAGAGAAGTCATTTCTGAAATGCGAGGACTCAAGACGGGCATCGTTTCCATCGGAGCCAGTGAAACGGCCCTGCGCCTTTTTCTCTTGGACCGCATCGTATCATTCCACAAGGCCTATCCCGGCGTCCATCTCAAGATCCGCAACAGCCAAACGCCCGATACCCTTGAAGCCCTTGAGTGCGGACAAGTGGAAATGGCGATCATTTCCGCTCCTTTCAAGATTGGGAAGGAATACCACGATGAGACCATCTATCAGTTTGAGGATATCCTGATTGCAAGCGCTGAGGCGCTGCCGGTTGTAAAGAACATTCATTCCCTCAAGGATCTTGCCGCGCTCCCCCTCATTTCTCTGCCAAGAAACAGCAGCAGCTATGAATTTTATGTGTCCTATTTCTTTAAAGAGCAACTGAAATACCAACCCATGATTGAAACAGAAACGGCCGACCAGGTTCTGTCCCTTGTGGAACATAATCTGGGCGTTGGCTTTTTCCCGGCCTCTGCGGCGCAGGAATTCATTGATGCCGGCCGGATTGTCAAGGTTCCGCTTGACCTATCCCCCATCCTGCGTAAAACGCATCTTGTCTATCACCCGCAACGGGTTCGGGGTCTTGCCGCCTTAAAAGCCATCGAATTCATCACAAACCCGGCCACCTTTTAAAAGCCGTGGGAAAGGGAAAAATCCTCGCGGTTTTCTCGTTTTCCCAATTTAAAAAACAGCCCACACCAGGATGATCTGGCAATGGGCTGTTTCTTTTTTCGTAAAGGGCTCACTTTTTTTCACGGGGACAGGAAATATCGACGAGCATTTCAATCATATGGTGAAGAAGACGGGAAGCCTCTCCGTCTGCCGCCGTATAATACATTTCCTTACCGACGCGACGGCTTTTGATGAGCCCCTGCGCTTTAAGGACTTTTAAATGATGGGAAAGGGCCGGACTGCTCATCCCCATCAGGGCAGACAGGTTGATGACACATTCTTCATAGTGGCAAAGAAGCCAAAAGAGTTTCAGCCTTTTGGGATCCGACACACTGTGAAAGATTTCCGATACAGCGGAAAAGTCGCCGTCCTTGGGCATATCTTCAAGAACATAGCTTGGGTTCTTCCCATGCTGATGCGGCAGTTGGACCATCAGCATCGCTCCTTTCGATGTTCACACATAAATCAGCGGTTGTTGGGGATGATTTCCAGCCAATAATGGTCGGGGTCTTCGATAAAATAGATGCCCATCTGCGGGTTTTCGAAACAGATGCAGCCCATTTCCTCATGTTTCTTGTGGAAGGCTTCAAAATCATCCACGCCAAAGGCGAGATGGAATTCATTATCTCCCAGATTATAGGGTTCTTTGCGGTCCTTGAGATACGTCAGTTCCAATTCATGGCTCGTTTGTCCATCTGTCAGGTAAACAAGGATGAAGCCCGGCGTTTCAAGGCGGCGTTTTTCCGTAAGACCCAGGGCCTCCTTGTAAAAAGCAAGGCTCTTATCAAGATCAAGGACGTTAAAGTTATTATGCAGAAATTTTGCTTTCATGGAAGTCACTCCTTATTTTGCCTTCAATTTAGGATAGAGGTTCGTCAGGGAACCAATAAGAATCAGCCCTACGCCAACAAGCATATTGGGCATCACAGTTTCCCCTAGGAACATGGCAGCAAAGAAAGTCGCAAGAATCGGTTTGATGAAAAAGGCCAAAGAAGCCGTCAAGGGATTCGTCAGCTCGATGGCCATAAAATACGAAGCGTAGCCTGCCCCAGTGACAGCAAAGGCAATGTAGCAAAGGGCAGGAAGGTGTGACGGAGTAAGCGTTTCAAGAAGCGGGACGTCAGCAAAGACGGAAAGACCGGCAGAAGTCAATAGATGGCCTATAGGCGCAGTACGTCCCAAAAGGACAAGGACAAGCAGTTCTGCCGCGCCAAAGATAAAGGAATAGCTCGTTACCGTCACTCCGCCCAGTCGCTGGCAGGCCGGCCGCCCCATTACGCTGTAGAGGCCAAAGGTGACAGCGGCGAGCATGATGAGGATGACGCTGAGATAAGTCCCACGAAAGTGAAAGGGATTGACGATGGAAAGGATACCCACGGCACTGAGGACAAGGGATGATATGACATAGCGGTCAATGGTCTCGTGGAGAAGAAAATGGGCCCACACGGCCACAAAAATAGGGTTGCAGCTAAAAAGGACCCCGCTGACAGCGGCTTTTCCATAAACCACGGCCAGCTGATAAAAGATCATACTCACAAAAACACCAATAAAGCCGGCTTTGGCAAAGAAAAGGTAATCCTTTTTGGTAAGCACGGCACCGTGCGTTTTTAGGGCTGCCCGGGCAAGGGGCAGGAGCATGAAGCCGCCAATGAAAAAGCGCAGCACGGTGATTTGGATGGGATGGAAAAGGCTGCCAAAAAATTTCAGGGCCGTCTCCATAGTTCCAAACAAAAAAGCCGTGGTAAGGATGAAGAGATATCCTTTGTTCACGATGGCCTCCCCTTTCTATACGTCTTCGCCGATGATCATGACTTCCGGTTCGAGGCGGACGCCGCTTTTGGCAAAGACCTTGTCCTCTATGGATCTCATGAGCAGCAAGGTATCGCGGGCCGTTGCCTTCCCGCAATTGATGACAAAGCCAGCGTGCTTTGGGGAAACCATGGCATCCCCCACACGCATACCCTTGAGTCCTGCCTCGTCGATAAGGGCCGCTGCATAGTGTCCAAAGGGCCTTTTGAAGGTGCTACCGGCACTGGGGTAGTCAAGAGGCTGTTTGGTACGGCGCCGCCGGGAAAAGTCCGCCATCTTCGCTTCAATGATCTGCTGCTCTTCTGGCTTTAGGACAAAGGAAACGGACAGGACGACTAGATCCTGATACTGCAGCGCACTATGACGGTAGGAGAAATCAAGGTCCTTTTGGGTAAGCCTTACGATTTCCCCGGTTCCATTGAGAGCCGTCACGCTTTTGACGACATGCCCCATATCACCATCATAGGCGCCGGCATTCATGATGACGGCACCGCCGAGACTGCCGGGGATGCCAACAGCAAATTCAAGGCCAGAAAGGCCTGATTCCGCGGCAAAGCGGGCGGCTTGGGCAAGGGATACGCCGGCACCGGCTTCCATCGTGACGCCGCAGGCAGACAGTCCGTTCAAGTGATTGCCGAGCTTGATGACAAGACCCCGAATCCCGCCATCCCGGACAAGGAGATTGGAGCCGTTTCCCAAGATAAAGGTCGGAACAGCGTATTTTTTTGCTTCCTTGAGGAGCCCTTGGAGCTCATCCACGCTTTCCGGCGCCACCAACAAATCGGCAGGGCCGCCAATGTGAAAGGAAGTATACTGGGCCATGGGGACCTTTTCCCCATAGCGATTTGGGAAGTGTTCCCGTACATAGGCTAGGAGCGCTTCGATGTTCATCATTCCACGGCTTCCTTAATGGTATCCCCCAAAGTCTTGGACAAATCCCCGATCATCATCTGAAACCGGATATAGTTTTGGATATACTCATTGGCTACAGGGTTCAGCTGAAGGACTTCATAAAGTTTCTGCATCTTTTTCACCGCTTCTTCGTCCGGTTTCTTGCCCTGGTACTGGAGCAGTTCAAGTTGGGACTTTTGCTGCAGGAAATCCTTGACCATGGCTTCTGCGTCTTTATCGGCGGATAGTTTCTTTTTGGCTTCCTGGATCTTGGTGAATTCGTGGGTTTCTTTGATGCCTTCACAAAGTTTATTCATTTCATCGTATACGTTCATGGATGATTCCTCCCTACTATATGCTCATCTTATCATTTTATCATAGTTTTCAGCCGCTTCCAATAACAGGAAAGGCACGCAAAAAATCGGCCCGGACTTCATATCCTGACCGATCTTGCTGATTCTTATCTTTTTTGAAGAAGCCTTGCGTATTCCTTTTTGAGGACGGCGAAGGTTTCATCACTGATATCATGCTCCATCTTACAGGCGTCCTCGGTCGCGTGTTTTTCAGAAACACCGAGTGCCATCAGGACATGGGAGATGACTTGATGCCGTTCATAAATCTTTTCGGCAATATCCCGACCTTCTTCCGTCAGATTGATGAAGCCTTGATCGTCCATGGAGACCAGCCCATCTTCGCGGTACTTTTTCATGGCAACGCTGATGGTGGGTTTGGAAAACCCCATTTCATTGGCAATATCGATGGAGCGCACAAGACCGAGGCGATTTTTGAGGACCAGGATGGTCTCCAGGTACATTTCACCTGATTCGTGTAATTCCATAAGCTTTCACCTTTTTTCGGCCGCATTTACGGCATTTAATAATCATATGTACCTTATTTTACTACAAATCCTCAAGGGATGCAAACAAGTAGAGATTCCTGCTATGAAGATAGGGCAACAGCATCGAAAAAAGAAGCTGCGAGGTTGTCGCAGCTTCTTTCAATCAAGGCATCATTCAACTGTAACGGATTTTGCCAAATTTCTCGGTTTATCCACATCGCATCCACGGGCAAGAGCTGCATAGTAAGCAAGGAGCTGCAGGGGGATGACGGCGAGGATCGGCGCCAGTTCCTGATCTGCTCTTGGGATGGTAATCACGCTGTTGGCGTGCTTTGCCAGCTCCGTATCACCATCCATGCCAATGCCGATGACGATAGCACCGCGGCTCTTGACTTCCTGCAGGTTGCTGATGGTCTTTTCGTAGACATGCGCCTGGGTAGCAAGAACAATAACAGGTACCCCCTCTTCAATCAGGGCAAGGGTCCCGTGCTTTAGTTCACCTGCCGCATAGGCTTCTGCATGGATATAGGAAATCTCCTTGAGTTTCAGGGCGCCTTCAAGGGCGACGGCATAATCAAGGGAGCGGCCCAAGAAGAACGCGTCTTCACAGTTGCCATAGTTAGTGGCAAAAACCTTGATGGGATCCACGTGATCCAAGATCACATGCATCTGTTCCGGAATGGTCCGTACCCCATCGATGAGTTCTTTGATGCGTTCCGGCGTCAAAGTTCCCGTAAGCTGGGAAATATACAGGGAAAGGAGCAGCATGACAATAAGCTGCGTCGTATAGGCTTTCGTTGAAGCCACGGCGATTTCCGGACCGGCATAGGTATAGACGACCTGATCTGCTTCGCGGGCAATAGAAGAACCTACTACGTTCGTAACGGCCATGGTCTTGGCCCCGCGCCGTTTGGCTTCTTTGAGGGCTTCCAGAGTATCGCTGGTTTCACCGGACTGACTGACGACAATGAGCAGGCAGTCTTCCCCGATGATAGGGTCACGATAGCGGAACTCGCTGGCAATGTCGACTTCCACAGGAATGCGAGCCATCTTTTCGATGTAGTACTTACCGACCAGACCGGCGTGATAAGCCGTTCCGCAGGCGACGATGAAGATTTTCTTAAACTTCTTGAATTCTTCCGGCGTCCAGGAAAGTTCCGGCAGGACAATCTTTGTTCCATCTTCGCTGATGCGGCCCCGCAGGGTATCCTGGACAGATTTGGGCTGTTCATAGATTTCCTTCAGCATGAAGTGCTCAAACCCGCCCTTTTCTGCAGCTTCGGCGTCCCAAGTAACACGGAAGACCTTTTTATCAATAGGGTGACCTTCAAGATCCTTGACAACCACGCTGTCAGCTTTGACGATAGCCATTTCCCCATCGGAGAGGATATACGTATCCCGCGTCTTGCTGATGATGGCCGGAATATCGGAGGCAATATAGTTTTCCCCTTTACCAAGGCCAATAACAAGGGGATTGTTCTTTTTGGCACAGATAATCTCGTCCGGTTCCTTGGCGCACAGGAAGACCAAGGAGTAGGAACCTTGGATGATATGAAGGACCTTGCGCACGGTCTCTTCAAAGTTGCCATTATACTGGTCCGCCATAAGATGGGCGACCACTTCTGTGTCAGTTTCGGATTTGAATTGATGGCCCTTCTTCAAAAGATCCAGTTTGAGGGGCATGTAATTTTCGATGATGCCATTATGGACAACCGCAAATTCACCGCTGTCATCCGTATGGGGATGGGCATTGACGTCGGACGGTTTTCCGTGAGTGGCCCAGCGCGTATGGCCAATGCCGACCACTCCTTCCGGTTCATGGCCGATGAGTTTTTGACGCAGGGCATCAAGACGGCCCACACATTTTTCCACATCGATCTTACCGTCATGATAAACGGCGATACCGCTGGAATCATACCCGCGATATTCCAATTTACTCAGTCCATCAATCAAAAACGGGGCAGCCTGATGGCGCCCAATATATCCAACAATTCCGCACATAGCTTGTGCCTCCTCATGAAGTGATTTGCCGTCTGCCCCAGACTCTCTGTTCTTCCCGTTACCGGAAAGGTTTGTCATCTGTTTACGGTTGCAGCACACCGAGAGGTATCCGCTGACGGTTCGATAAGCCTCTTCCTCGTCTGCCTATCAGGATAGGCACTTGCGCTCTAGGCCTTGCAATCCCTTTAAAGGGCCCTCCCTGCCCTTTTGGTGTCCCGGCTCGGCACGCAGGAACACTTGTTGCTTTAGCTCCCTAATCATACTATGTTTGGGGTGGGACGTCAAGCGTCCCTTTTCCTATAACTCAGCCCGAAAATCGAACTGAATTGATGCAGAATGCGAAGCCGGAGCCAAACCGCCTCCCCATCACTCGTAGGCACCGAATTGATTTTTCGACCGAAGACCCATCAAAAAGGGTTCCTCATTTTACGTAAACCAAGAGGCAGTGAAGATGAATTCTCATCTTCACTGCCTCTTGCTGTTTCAAGTCCCGTTCTATTTCAGATTATAGAATACGGCTTTGCCGTTATACTGGGCTGCTGCGCCAAGGTCTTCCTCAATGCGCAGGAGCTGGTTATATTTAGCGACACGGTCCGTACGGCACGGAGCCCCGGACTTGATCTGACCGGCGTTGGTGCCAACAACGACATCAGCAATGGTCGTATCTTCCGTTTCCCCGCTGCGGTGGGAAACAATGGCCGTATAGCCAGCGCGTTTTGCCATTTCAATGGCGGAAAGGGTTTCTGTCAAGGTCCCAATCTGGTTCAGTTTGATCAGAATGGCGTTAGCTACCCCCATTTCAATCCCTTTGGCAAGGCGTTCCACATTCGTGACAAAAAGGTCATCGCCCACGATCTGGACTTTCTTGCCCAGGCGATCCGTAAGAAGCTTCCAGCCATCCCAATCATCTTCACCAAGGCCATCTTCGATGGAGATGATGGGGTATTTTTCGCAAAGGGCTTCATACCAGTCAACCATCTCAGCGCTGGTCTTTGCCACACCTTCTCCTTTGAGGACGTATTTGCCATCTTCAAGAAGACCGGAAGCAGCCGTATCGATGGCAAGGACAACCTCCTTGCCCGGTTTGTAGCCGGCTTTTTTGATGGCGTCGACAATGACGGCAAGGGCTTCTTCGTTGCTGTCAAGGTTCGGGGCAAAACCGCCTTCATCACCCACAGCGGTTGCAAGGCCTTTTTCCTTAAGGACCGCTTTCAGGGCATGGTAGATTTCAGCGTTCATGCGCAGGGCTTCGGCAAAGTTCACGGCCCCAATCGGCATGACCATGAATTCCTGGATATCAACGTTGTTATCGGCATGGGCACCGCCATTAAGGATATTCATCATAGGAACAGGCAGTTCCTTGGCGTTGACACCGCCCAGGTATTGGTACAGGGGAAGGCCGGTGTCTTCGGCGGCTGCCTTGGCGCAGGCAAGGCTGACGCCCAGGATGGCATTGGCACCAAGTTTGCCTTTATTTTCGGTTCCATCAAGGCTCAGGAGCGCTTGGTCAATCTCGATTTGACGAGACGGTTCAAGGCCAATGAGGGCATCGCAGATGACGTCGTTGACGTTATCCACAGCCTTCAAGACGCCTTTACCGAGGTAACGGTTCTTATCCCCGTCACGCAGTTCCACGGCTTCATGAACACCTGTGGAAGCACCGCTCGGAACAGCAGCGCGGCCGATGATGCCGTTATCAAGGAGGACTTCCACTTCAACGGTGGGGTTGCCGCGGGAATCCAGGATTTCTCTTGCACAGATATTTTCAATAAGTCCCATTGTTATGCACCTCTTCTTTTTGCTGGGATCAGTCAGGATTTTTTACAAGCAGGCTGTGTCCTGTCATGGCTTCCGGTTTTTCAAGGCCCATGAGGGAAAGGAGGGTCGGCGCGATGTCCGACAGTCCGCCATCCATGACGGCCGTTCCCGCCTCGGCTCCAATGACCAGGAAAGGAACAGGGTTTGTCGTATGGGCCGTCATGGGCATGTGGCTTACAGGGTCCTCCATTTCTTCCAAGTTGCCATGGTCTGCCGTAATGCAGACGGCACCGCCTTTTTGAAGGATCTTGTCCACGAGGCCGCCGACACATTCATCTACGGCTTCCATTGCTGCTACGGCGGCTTTCATGACCCCCGTATGCCCCACCATGTCAGGGTTTGCAAAATTCAGTATGATGAGATCATAAAGGTCCTGATCCAATGCTTCCTGAAGTTTTTCCGTGACAATATAGGCACTCATCTCAGGCTGTAGGTCATAGGTCGCGACATGCGGCGACGGAACAAGGATGCGGTCTTCCCCAGGGAAAACTTCTTCCCGCCCACCATTGAAGAAAAACGTAACGTGGGCGTATTTTTCCGTTTCTGCAATATGTAGCTGGCGAAGGCCCTTTTTGGAAACCGTTTCTGCCAGCGTATCGGCAATATGTTCCGGTGGAAAAGCCACGGGAATGGGCAGCGTGGCATCATATTCCGTCATGGACGCCACCGTCACAGGAAGCTCCCCGTCGCGGCGCGTCACTTCCGTAAAGGAAGGATCGGCAAAGGCACGGGTGATTTCCCGAGCCCTGTCGGGACGGAAGTTAAAGCACACAAGGCTATCGCCAGAAGCAATGGATCCTTCTTTTCCCAAGATGGAAAAAGGTTCGACAAATTCGTCGGTTACGCCCCGCTCATAAGCGGCTTGGAGCCCTTCCAAGGCGGACGGCGCCGTAAGGCTCTCCGCCCCGGTCATGGCATCATAGGCTTTTTGGATCCGTTCCCAGCGTTTATCGCGGTCCATGGCATAATAGCGTCCGCTCACGGTAGCAATCTTTCCAATGCCAATCTCCTTGATAGCATCCTGAAGGGCTTTCAGGTACGTACCGGCACTTTGGGGCGGCGTATCTCGCCCGTCCAGGAAGGCATGGATATACACTTCGGAAAGGCCTTCTTTTTTCGCTAAGCGCAGCAGGCCCAGCAGATGATCCATATGGCTGTGGACGCCGCCATCACTCAAAAGTCCCATGACATGGAACTTATGGCCTGTTTCCTTGGCTTTGTTCATGGCTTCAAGAAGCACGGCATTTTGCTCAAAGGATCCATCTTTGATGGCCCGAGTGATGCGCGTCAGGTTTTGATAGATAACGCGTCCGGAACCAATGGTCAGATGACCCACTTCAGAGTTTCCCATCTGCCCAGTCGGCAGGCCAACAGCTTCACCGCTTGGCTGGAGCTTACCATGGGGATAGCGATGGAAATAGAAATCCAGATGGGGTGTTTGGGCTTTGGTCGCCGCGTTCGTAGATGAAGGCGGTGCAATCCCCCACCCATCAAGGATCATAAGTACAACAGGTTTCTTCATGATGCGCCTCAAAACGTATTGCAGATGGCGGCAAAGGATTCAGCCGAGAGGCTGGCCCCGCCAACAAGAACGCCATCAATACCAGGCTGATGGAAGGCATGCGCATTTTCGGCCGTTACGGAACCGCCATAAAGGACACGGACACGGCGGCTTGTTTCATGATTGAACCGTTCTTCAACGGCGCGGCGAATGATGGCACTGACAGCAAGAGCATCTTCTACGGATGCCGTCTTGCCCGTGCCAATGGCCCAGAGCGGTTCATAAGCAACGACGAGTCGGCGTGCCTCGTCGTCAGTCAAGACGGCAAGAACCGGTAGGAGCTGGCTTAAGATTGTACTTTCCGTACGGCCTTCCGTCCGTTCCTCTTCGTTCTCGCCAACGCAGAGAACAGGATCGAGACCATTTCGATAGCAGGCCTGGACCTTCTTGACCACAATCGCATCTGTATCCCCAAAGTAAGTTCTCCGTTCGGAATGGCCTACGATGGAATATTCGGAACCAATTTCGGCAATCATCGGGCCGGAAACTGCGCCAGTGAAAGCGCCTTGATCCATGTAGAACAGGTCCTGGGAACCATATCCCAGATGGGATCCTTCCACCGTTGCCGCTACAGATTCAAGAGCCGTAAAGGGCGGGAAAAGAACGATTTCACAATTTGCCTGTTCCGTGGTATGCATCAAGGTATGGGCCAATTCCATGGCCTCTTCCACGGTCTTATTACATTTCCAGTTTCCGGCCACCATAGGGTCCCGGAGATCATCCAAGGCAGCAACGCCAGGAAGCACCTTCCCTTCAAGATATTCAAGGGAAGCACCGCCGCCTGTCGACACATGCTTCATCCGGCTGTCAAGACCCATGTGCTTGACAGCAGCCGCACTGTCACCGCCGCCGACGATAGTGATGCCTTCGTTATCGGCCATAGCTTCGGCTACACGGCGCGTACCGGCAGCGAAAGGCGCCATTTCAAAGACACCCATCGGTCCGTTCCAGACGATGGTCTTGCAGTTCTTCAAGGTATCGGCATACAGCTGTGCTGTCTTGGGTCCAATATCAAGGGCCATCCATTCCGGATTGAGCTGATCCAAGGTCTGGGAAGCATGTTCACTGTCGGCCGAGAAAGAAGCCGCCATTTCAAGGTCAATCGGAAGCAGCATCTTCTTATTTTTTTCCTTGGCAAGGGCGATGAGCTCTTTGGCCACGTCAATGCTTTCTTTTTCGACAAGGGATTTTCCCAAGTCGTACCCTTGGGCAGCCAGGAAGGTATTGGCCATCCCGCCGCCAATAAGGATGATATCCGCTTTTTCAATAAGGCTGCGGATGACACCGATCTTATCTGCCACCTTAGCACCGCCGACGATGGCGGCAAAAGGACGGACCGGATGATCGACGGCATTGCCGAGGTACTTGATTTCTTTTTCCAGAAGGAAACCCGATACAGCCGGCAAATAGTGGGCAACCCCTTCTACGGAAGCGTGGGCCCGGTGGGACACACCAAAGCCGTTGTTGACATAAATGTCGGCTAAGGAAGCCAGGGATGCGGCAAAAGCCATATCGTTCTTTTCTTCTTCCGGATGGAACCGCAGGTTTTCCAGCATGAGGATTTCGCCGGGCTGCAGTTCACGGGCAGCTTCGGTTGCTTCGGGACCAATGCAGTCCGGAGCAAACTTCACTTCTTTTTTCATGACCTGGGACAGGTATTCCGCGCAGGGTTTGAGGCTCATGGACGGAACAACCTTCCCTTTTGGACGGCCCAGGTGCGCCATCAAGATGATGGCGGCCCCTTGGTCTAGGAGGTAGTTCAGCGTCGGCAGGGTAGCATCGATGCGAATGGTATCGGTGATTTCCCCCTTGTCATTCATAGGGACGTTATAGTCCACGCGGACGAGGACCTTTTTCCCTTTGACATTGATATCTCTTACGGTTTTCTTTTCCATGAAGGCATGCTCCTTTGATCTTAGAGGCCTTTTTCAGCAACAAAGAGGGCCAGTTCAACAAGGCGGTTGGAATAACCCCATTCGTTATCATACCAAGCAACGACTTTAGCCATCTTCGGGCCAACCATCATGGTGGAAAGGCCATCAACAATGGAGCTCAGCGGGCAGCCTTTATAGTCGCTGGAAACAAGGGGCAGTTCGCTGTAACCGAGGATGCCTTTCATGGTCGTTTCGGAAGCAACGCGCATAGCTTCGTTGATTTCTTCCTTCGTTGTTTCTTTCTTGAGGGTAACCACAAGATCGGTCAAAGAAACATCCGGAGTCGGGACGCGGACACTCATGCCGTTCAGTTTACCGGCAAGTTCCGGAAGGACAAGACCCGTAGCCTTGGCTGCACCAGTCGTGGTCGGAATGATGGAGCAGGCACCGGCACGAGCGCGTCTCAGGTCTTTATGGGCAGCATCAAGGATCTTCTGGTCATTCGTGTAGGAATGAACCGTCGTCATGAGGCCCGTTTCAATCCCGAAGTTGTCCAGAAGGACTTTAGTGAAAGGAGCCAGGCAGTTTGTCGTGCAGGAAGCATTGGAAATGATATTGTGTTTCTTTGGATCGTACATATCATCATTGACACCAAGCACGATGGTCAGGTCTTCGCCTTTAGCCGGAGCCGCGATAAGGACCTTTTTGGCCCCGTTATCCAGATGCGGCTGGACCTGTTCACGGTTCTTGAACTTCCCCGTCGTCTCAAGGACAACATCAACACCCAGTTCACCCCAAGGAATTTCCTTCGGTTCGGTGAAGCGGGTAAACTTGATGCGGCGATCGCCAACAATCATGACATCGCCGTCAACGCGGACATCCTCATCAAACGTCCCATGAAGGGTATCGTATTTGAGCAGATGAGCATAGGTGTCGATGCCGGAACGGGCGTTTACTGCAACAACTTCGACTTCCGGATTCTTCACAGCAATGCGGAGTGCACAGCGACCGATACGACCAAAACCATTGATACCAACTTTTACCATTTTACTACCTCCCAAAGATACCATTAGAAAATCATTTTGATTTTGCAAGCAACGTTAAGATTTCGCGGGCAGCGGCCTCGTCCGTAACCAGGATCTGGTCATGACCGCTGCGCAGGACGGACAAGATGGCGCGGCCTTTGGAAGCACCGCCGGCAATCCCCATGACCGTAGGGATTGTCGCAAGGTCATTGGCCATAAGGCCTAGGGAATCTGTACTGTAGACAACCTTCCCGTCAAGGTCGAAGTATTGTCCCAGGGCTTCCCCTTCAGCACCGGCTTCCTTGAGCTTTTGGATCAGCGTCTCCGAAACACCGCGCTTTTTGGCCATGACAAAGGCCTCACCCATACCATGAATCAGGATATCAGCACTTTTGATGGTGTTGATGACATGCTTGACACCGGCGTCCTCTTCAAGAATGCGGTCCAAGACGGATTCACTCACACTATCGGGCACGTAGAGCTGAAGGTACTTGGTCTTCAGTCTGCGTGCAAGAACCGTAGCAATCGTATTGGCCTGGAGCTCGATGCGATCCCCCAGCCCACCACGGGCCGGGACAATGGTCGCTTCCGGTTCCTTGCCATAGATGTTTTCTGCCATGGCCGCCACGGTCGTGCCGCCTGTCACTGCCACCGTATGAGGTTTCTTATCCGCGAGGAGACGAAGCAGGATTCCGGCGGCTACGCGGCCAATCTCCTGGACAACAACGGGATTATCATCCGCATTGCCAGGGATCACGTAAACCTTTCGGAGCTTCAGTTTCTGGACGAGGATTGCTTCCAAGGAAGATAGATTCTGGAGACGATTGACATAGTCCCGCAGTTCCTGCAAAAGATGGTTGCCTTCTTCGGTGAGCGTCATGCCCGTCAGGCCAAACTCCAAGAGCCCAGCTTCTTTCAGGAAATCGACATGGCTTCGCAGTACCCGCTCGCTCAGCGAGAGTTTGCGTGCGAGGCTCCTCCGTCCAATGGGCTGATCATGACTGATCTGACGCAGGATGCTATAGCGTTCCGTGAGCAGCTGGACCATTTCTGGAACAAGTTTGTTTTGTAGGTTGATTACCTTACCCAAATCAATGCTTTCCATTTTGTCCCACGTGGTACGTTTTGCGTCCCACCCTCCTCGTAAAAAAATAGCAACGATGGCTACTCGTATTATACCATATTGTGAAGAAGATGGGGAACATTTTTGTTTTTGTGCGGTAGAAAAATGGACGGAGGAATAGGAAACAAACGGTTTTGGACGTTTCTAGGTTGAAAGGGATTTGACCGTGGCGCATGGCGCCAAACCGTCTGCCTATCGGCCATGGACGCCGAATTGATTTTTCGATTACACGGTCCTGCAAGCAGCTAGGAAACAAGCTGCTTCCTGCGCAGCGGTTTTGGCCCATCGAAAAATGTTCCTTGCTCTCGCTCGTAATGAGACGTCGGACCCCTTTTATTTTTACTCGGAGCAAAAATCGCTCCGCTTCGATGGAGCTACGCGTCATCATTGGCCTTTAAAAGATTGATTTGATGCCAATGATGGCATGCTCCGCCGCAAGAAGGTGCGTACCACAATCTCATTTTTAAGATGTCCGAAAAATGCTTTCGGCGGGCGAGCCACTTCTTGGAATTTTTTCGGTTTTTAGAGGAAACATGATTCGCCTGAGGCCCATATCGTCCCCATCTGCGTTGTCTAAAAGACGTAATAACGGGAAATTCCGCCGTCGTCGGTAGAAGCGGAGGCTCCTGGCAACTGAACCCATCTGAGCTAAATTCGCAAAAAACAAATAGAAGAAAGACCGGAAGGGATAAGACAACAGAGCATGACCTAAACCGAAGGTAAGCGCAGGTTCGAGTGAGGACTCTTAGTGTCTATTTGGCTTTTGCGAGTGGTTAATCTTTTGATTAGAAAGAACACGATACCTCCCGGAACAACCTGTGTTCGCTTTTTTCCTCTGAGCTCGACTCTACGAGTCGAGCTCAGAGGGCATAAAACCACAAGGCAAAGGGATGGTAAGGCAAGCTGAAAAAGGATGGCAAAAACCTTGTTTAAGAGTGCTATCGATTACGGCTGGCTTGTCCACGACCAATAAATAGGCCCTGGCTTCGCAGCTCTTTCTAGACAGCATGCTGCTTTTCTTTATGACCAACGATGATGGTACCGGACAGGTCACCTAAGCAATTGATCATGGTCATGCCCATGTCATTAAAAGCATGGACGCCAGCAACAAGGCCTACGATTTCAAGCGGAAAGCCCAGGCTCTCCAATAAAATCGCCAGGATGACGAGCATGCCGCTCGGTACTGCACCGCTCCCCGTTGTTAGGATCAGGCCAATTACAAGGACTTTGAGCATCAGACCAACGTCGACCGATACACCAATAGCCTGAGCAGTCATAATGAAAACCGTGGTCAGACACACGCAGGTCCCGTCTTTATTGATTTGGGCACCCAGCGGAATAGTAAAGGAGTAGACCTTTTTCGGGGCGCCCAAGCTTTCGGCGCATTCCATGTTGATTGGAATGGAACTGGTGCTCGAACAGGTGCTGAAAGCCGTAACCATGATACGTGAGGCCTTGCGGAAAAATTCACCTGGCCGAATGCCCGTAAAAACAAAGACCATGAGGGCATAGAGGCAGCACATGATGAAGATTCCCAAATAGACGCTGCCAATGTATTTGGCAAGTGTTCCAAAGATAGCACTGCCGTATTTACCCACAGATTGGGCAACAAGGGCAAAAATTCCGTAAGGCGCAAGGATCATGATGATATGGACAAGCTGGTTCATCAGATCCGACAGGTCTTGAAAGAGCGTTGTCAGGCGTTTTCTTGGAGCGTCAGGCATCATAAGAAGGGACACGCCCGTAACTGCACTGACAATAACAACCTGGTCAAATCGGCCTTCCATCATGGCTTTAAAAATGTTGCTTGGCACGAGGGCAAGGAGCGTTGAACCAATGGTGGGGATTTCCCCAACGACGCCTTTGTAGGTGCCCGTCAAAGGTAGATTTATTCCCGGTTTGATGAGGGTCGCAACGCCAAAACCAACGATCATGGCGGCGGCACTTGTAAGGATATAGTAGAGGATGATCCGTATGCCAATCCGGCCAAAGGATTCCGGGTTATCTAGGTTTGAGATTCCCGCAATGAGGTTTACGATGACAAGCGGCATGGCAAAACATTTGAGACAGGTCAGGAAAAACTTGCCAAGGGGAGCAAAAAGTTCTGTCCCCGCCCCCATGAGCCAGCCAGCAAAAATCCCTGCAAGCATCCCCGCAATCATCTTATAGATGAGCGGAATGGACTGGTATTTTTTCCACATCATCAATCATCCTTCCCTTTATGAATTTTACAAAATGTTCATATTAAGTTTTTTCATTATATCACGAAATAGGGAGGAAAGGACTATGCAAGGATTTCATGAATGAAAAAGTGCCTTTGAGGAAAATCTATGGATTGGAAGGGATGGCAATAAAGGTATGCTGCATCGTAACATATTGCGGTACACAATTTCATCGTCGTTGGTGGAAGCGGAAGTTCCTGGCAACTGAACCCATCTGCGCCAAATTCGCAAAAAGCAAATAGAAGAAAGACCGGAAGAGATAAGACAACAAAGCAAGCCCTAAACCGAACGTAAGCGCAGGTTCGGTTTAGAGCTATCATCTTATATTCGGTTTCTGTAAAAGGGCAGTCTTCTGGAATATTCGTATTTCCTTTTGTGCTCGATAAAACGCATCATTCTGATAGACCATGAGCCCCTTGTGCACTCCAATCTTTTCTAGAGCAAAGGGCTCACATTCTCAATCAAACAGGTTGTTATCATAACAGCCCTATATGCCGCTTTATTTTTCCACGTCCATTTTGTCTTTGAGAAAAGTACCTGTTTCAAGTTCCTGAAAAGCAGTGAGCAGGCCTTCACGAGTATCCATGACAATGGGGCCGCCCCAATGGATGGGGTCATCAAGTTCCAGGGAACTCATGAACATGAATTCCACAGGATCCTTCCCAGCCGTGATGGTGACTGTATCGCCTTCCGTAAAGCGAACGGCAGTCTTTTCAGGAATAACATTTCCGGCTACAATGACTTCACCTTGAAGGGTAAAGCCCATTGCTGCCCGCTCCCTGTCAACTTTCCAAGTCAAAGATGCCCCTGGGTCCAGATGGATATCGTAGTAGTCAAGAGGCAGATGATGTGATTGATAGCCCTGGGTTCCCTCGTAGTTTCCCATGAGGACGCGGACTTTGCCATGAATAAGAGGGACTTCCGGGATTTCATTCTTTTTGATGGCCTTGTAACTCGGCTTTGTCATTTTATCCTTGGCCGGAAGGTTCAGCCAAAGCTGAAGGCCGCACATCCGCGGTGACGCGGGGATGGTTTCTTCGTGAAGGATGCCCGATCCAGCGGACATGTACTGCACTTCCCCATCCTGAACGATATCTTCAAAGCCCATGCTGTCCTTGTGCCGCATGTTCCCATGAGCCACGAAGGTGATGGTCTCGATGCCGCGGTGGGGATGCATGGGAAAGCCAGCCACATAATCCTCGGGGTTTGTTGAGTCAAACGAGTCCAGCATGAGGAAAGGATTGAATGCCTTTACCGTCGTATTGCCGAGCACCCGCACGAGATGAACGCCGCCCCCATCAATGGCGTGGAATCCTTTAACCTGTGTTTCTATTTTTCTTTCCATTATTCATTCCTCCTTAATCCAGTTCCAGCAGGGAAAGGAGCCGAAGCACGGCTTTTCTTTCCTCATGGTTCCATTTTCCAAAAATCGCGTCGAGCATCGCTTCATTTTCTGGATAGACTTTGGCAATGAGAGCGCGGCCCTTATCGGTCAGCGTCATAATGGTCCGGCGCCTATCCTTGGAGTCTGTTGTCCCTACTATAAGCCCCTGCTGCTTGAGATGCCGTGTCACCACGGGAATGGTCCCATCTGTTGACAGAACGCTTTCTTTCAGTTCTCCCACGGATAGGTCCCCTTTATGGTAAAGAGCCTCGAGCACGGCAAACTGAGGTAAGGTTAGCCCGTATTTACGGGCAATGGCCGCCGTCCGCCTATCCAATTCATTGACAATTCGATGCATGGCAATCAGTTCCACTTGTTTTTTCATAGGGCTCCCCCGCTTTTACCTCTAGTTAGTTATATTATACTCTAGTTAGATGATTTGTCAACTTTTCCCCTGGATTCGCGTCCGGGCAGAAAAAAACAGCCCCTTTCTTCATGAAAAGAGCTGGAACAGATGCTCATCTAAAATAGGTCACAATGCCATAAACGACAAGGAACCCGACGATACAGGGCAGGATATATTTAAAGTACCATTGGAATTTTCTAGCTACAGAAAGTCCCTGCCCTTCGTTTGCTTCTTCGATAAAGCGGTCGAACCCCCACCCCAACTTCCAAGTACAGAAAAGGGTGATGATAAAGGAACCTACAGGAAGACAAATATTGCTGACAAAGAAGTCTTCCATGTCCATGACCGTATTGCCAGGCCGCAGGGGCTGGAAAGAAGCCCATAGGTTAAAGCCCAGGGCGCAGGGAATGGAACCGATGGCAATGATAATTCCATTTACAAGCCCCGCCGCCTTCCGGCTCGCACCTTTAAGGTCAATGGCAAAGGCCTGAAGATTTTCGAAAACGCCAATCATGGTCGAAAGGGCGGCAAAGGACAGGAAGATGAAAAAGAGCGATCCCCAGACCACACCGCCGGCCATGGAACTAAAAACTCGCGGCAAAGTAAGGAAAATCAGCTTGGGACCTGCGTCTGGTGCAATGCCGTAGGCAAAACAGGCAGGGAAAATAATGAGGCCTGCTGTAATGGCAACAAAGGTATCAAGGGCCGTCACGGTGACGGCTTCTCCCATAAGGCGCTTATCTTTATCAATGTAGCTGCCAAAAATTTCCATTCCGCCCATGCCGATGCTGAGGGTAAAGAAGCTCTGGTTGAGGGCTGCATAGACCGCGTTCCAGATGCCGTCCTTTTCCATATTAGCAAGATTGGGTTTGAGATAGAAGGAAATGCCTTCCATGGCACCGGGAAGGAGCAGGCTCCGGATACCCAGAATGACCATAAGAGCCAGAAGGGCCATCATCATGAACTTGGTTATGCTTTCAACGCCTTTTTTGAGTCCCATACTGCAGATGACGGCCGTGAGGACAACCACGACGAGCATGACCGATACGAGAATCCGCGGGGACCCCATCATCCCGCCGTAGATGGCCTCAACCTGAGCCGTATCAAGTCCCAGGAAGGTGCCTTTCATCATGAGATAAGCGTAGTAAAAGATCCACGCCGAAACCACGGAATAATACATGAGCAGGACATAGTTGCCTGCCATGGATAGATATCCCATGAGGTGCCAGTGACTGCCTTTCGGTTCAAGCAGGCGGTACGCCGGCAGGATACTGCGCTTTGTGGCCCGCCCCATGGCGTATTCCATGGTCATGATGGGAATTCCCAAGATGGCAAGGAAAAGCACATAGACGAGAACGAAAAAGCCGCCTCCATACTGTCCTGTAATGTAAGGGAAACGCCACACATTGCCAACGCCAATGGCGCATCCTGCACTCAGTAAAATAAAGCCAAGCCGTGATCCAAGAGTTTCTCTTTCCTTCATAACTGCTGCCCTCCTACAATACTGCTGAATCAGTCTCTTAGTGCAATTTTTTCCACAATCATGCTTTCAAGTATAACGGATTGTACGGGAGAAAGCAAAACTTTTCCGTTTTTTGGGAGTCCGTTCCGCCCCATTTGAACCGTTTTCGTAAAAGACGTGAGAAAACTGTAAAATCACGGTAAATCGCTTGCTATTTATTTTGCTGTGAATGATAATAAAAACAAAATCACAAAGGAGGGTCAATATGAGAGATCTTGAAATCATTCGTTCCAAACATGGCTTTATCAGCGATATGGATGGTGTCATTTACCAAGGTTCCCAGCTTCTTCCTGGTGTCAAGGAATTTGTGGACTGGCTCAGGAAGGAAAAAAAGCAGTTTCTCTTCCTCACCAACTCCAGCGAACGCACACCTCTTGAACTCCACAAAAAGCTCCTTGCCATGGGGATTGACATCGACGAATCCCACTTTTACACAAGCGCCCTGGCAACAGCTCAATTCCTAAAGACACAGGCACCCGGTTCCAGCGCTTATATCATCGGTGCCCACGGACTCATGAACGCGCTCTACGATGCAGGGATCCCCTTTAATGATGTGAACCCTGATTATGTCGTTGTGGGTGAAACGACAGGGTATAATTATGAAATGATCATTAAGGCAACGCAGCTCATCAATCAAGGAGCTAAACTCATTGCCACAAACTCCGATCTTACGGGGCCCAGCGACCGAGGCATCATCCCCGCCTGCCGCGCCCTCGTTGCCCCGATTGAACTAGCAACCGGGGTAGCTGCCTACTTCATCGGCAAGCCAAATCCTCTTATGATGCGGACAGGTCTAAAAAAATTGGGGGTCCATTCCGGAGATGCCGTCATGATTGGTGACCGCATGGATACGGACATCATCGCCGGTGTAGAAACAGGGATGGAAACGGCACTCGTCCTTTCAGGCGTGACAACGCGGAGCACAATGAAGCACTACTCCTACCAGCCCCATTATGTCCTTAATGGAATTGGGGACATCGTCCCCAAAAAATGAAAAAAGAAACCTGCAGAAAAGGAGGACTCCTCTTGCTGCAGGTTTTCTATTTGCGGGGAAATTATTTGGCAGCAGCCAGCGCTTTTTCCACAGCTTCGCAGATGACTTCATACGTATCGCCGGGATGCGCCTCGTAACTCTTATCGTGATTCACAAAAAGGGTCGGTACATAGTAATACGCACCGGCATAAGGTTTTACTTTGTCGGCTTCACTTGTTTCATCGACAAGTTCCACCTGGACATCTCGATAGGCTGCCTCTTTCTGAAGGGCTGCCAATGCCTTTTTGGCATTAGCACAGTAGGGACAGCCCGGCATGACGATCATTGTTACTTTTTTCATGGAAATTCCTCCTTTTACCAAGCGGCGACAGTGCCGTCCGCCCGGGGTTCTGTGGCTCCAGCAAGGGACCCGTTTTTTTGACGCATGATCATTTGACCTCGGCCAAAGCTGGTAAAATCCTCTTTGACCGTCACTTCATGGCCGCGGCGTCTCAGGTCTTCAATCACAGCAGGGCCAAAGCCCGGCTCAATTTCAATCTTTTTGCCGCCCATCCACTGCCAGCGCGGTGCATCAAGGGCTTCCTGCTCATTAAGGCCAAAATCGATATAGTTCATCATGACCTGGAGATGACCCTGGGGCTGCATATAGCCGCCCATGACGCCGAAAGGGCCAAGGGGTTCTCCCTGTTTCATGAGGAAACCAGGGATAATGGTGTGGTAAGGCTTTTTACCCGGTACGAGGACATTGGCCGCCTTCTCATCAAGACGGAAGGAACTTGCACGATCGTTAAAGGAAATGCCATACCCAGGAATGACGATTCCGCTGCCAAAGCCACGGAAGTTGCTCTGAATAAAGGACACCATATTACCTTCCCCATCGGCCGCGCAGAGATAGACTGTACCGCCGCAGTCCGGATCGATGGCGCGCGGCATTTCGGCGTCTTCCGTAAGACCTTGGGCACGACGATCAGCATAAGCATCGCTTAAAAGATCGTTCACGTCCACTTTCATGTAACGGGGATCGGTAATATATTCCATACCGTCCACAAAAGCACGCTTCATGGCTTCAATGGCATAATGAACGCTCCGCGGCTCCGCTCGGTTCTTGATGGGAAGACGGCTTGCAAGGGCAAGGGCCATGAGGGCCACAATGCCATGCCCATTGGGCGGGATTTCGCAGATTTCAAAGCCGTGATAAGAACGGGATACAGGCGTCACCCATTCCGCTTCATAGGTAGCCAGGTCTTCTGCGCGAAGATAGCCGCCCGTCTTTTTGGAAAAGTCATCGATAGCCCGAGCAATCTCACCGCGGTAATAGCTTTCGCAGTGGCTTTCAGCAAGAAGGCGCAGGGTCTTTGCGTGATCTTGAAGACGGACCAAATCGCCAGGGCCAGGGGCCCCGTTCTTGAAGAAAGTTTCAAACAGCGGGGCAAACACTTCGTCCTTCTTTAAAGGCGCAAAGGTTTGGACGCTCCGGTTCCAGAGGAGACTTGTCACAGGCTGGACAGGATACCCTTCTTCGGCGTAAGACAGCGCCGGCTCGAAAAGACGCTTGAAGGGCAGCCTGCCAAAACGACGATGTAGGACGGACCATGCTGAAACAGCACCTGGAACGGTCACGGAAGCCCAGCCCCGCTCCGGCATAGCAGCAACGCCTTTTTCGCGCATGGCCTCAAGCGTCAGTGCCTGGGGCGCCCATCCGCTGCCATTAAGGCCAAAAAGCTGATGATCTTTTGCGCTCCAATAAAGAGCAAAAGCGTCACTTCCCAGGCCGTTACTCGTTGGTTCAAGAACGGTCATGGCAATCGCCGTGGCGATAATGGCATCGGCCGCGTTCCCGCCCTGTTTCAGCATGGCAAGACCCGCCTGCGCCGCAAGGGTTTGGCTGGTAGCCACCATGCCGCGTCTGCCGTAGGTCACGCTGCGGCGCGAAGGATAAGGATGCCTTATTTGCGAAAAGTCCATGAAAGGACCTCCTTTACGTATCATGAAGCAAGTCCATGGAATCTGACAGCACATTCTTGCTCTTCATTATATCATGAAGAACACTGGAAAACACAGCATCTTCATCAAGATTCATTTTTTTCGATTTCCTTGTTCACGCATAGCTAAAAAGGTCGAAGAAACGCCTTTTTTCAACGAGTTCAATTGTCAAATTTATTACATATTTTACTTTTATCTCTTGAGCTCTCCCTTTTGTCATTGTGTCTCCCTACGCGCTTTGCTATAATAAAAAGCAAGGAAGCACCCATAGAATTTTCTTAAGATTTCCGTGGAGCAAACTTGAACGAGGGGGTCCTTATGTATTTACGGAGATTATCTCAACCTGCAAAGGAAGTTTTTATTGATATTGCCAAATATTTGTGCAATGCCGATGGAATTGTCGATAAGCGGGAAGAAAAACTGCTCGCAGCCTATGGCGAGGAACTGCAGATGACCATTTCCCTTGACGCGCCTCAGAAATCCCTGGAAGCCCTAGCGACGAACCTCAATGCCGCAACGGACCGCATTCAAAAACGTATTGTTGTCTTCGAACTGATGGGGCTTGCCCTTGTGGATGGAACCTATGCCGATGAAGAAAAGGCCTTCTTCAAGCTTCTTGGCGAAAAACTCGACCTGCGCCCCACCTTCACGGAGCGGTGTGAAGCCTCCATTCGGGAGTATATGGCCGTGCAGAAAGAGATTGATGAAGTCATTTTTGGGTAAGGAAATAACTATCCACCCGCATAGCGGGTGGTTTTTCATTTTCGGGCATAGCCATCATATTACTGGCGACGTACAAGTACGTTAAAAAATTGGCCTATCAGCCATGCACGGGGTTACTTGCTATCCGTAAACGGGTCTCGTGAATCGAATATACTCAGTTGATTCCCTTCCCGGTCGCGTTTTAGCGGATTGGCTATATCATGTTTTATTGCAGTAGTGTTTTTACCTATTGTATCGACAGCGTATCCCTTGCACCAAAATTCGCGATTTCGGTAGGCAAATTTCATATTTCCAAACTGCTGGAAAATCAACAAAAGACGAAACGCTAATTTTTGGTGGGATACTTACCAACAGATGTACATGATCAGGGCAAATTTCACCTTCAAGAATTTCTACGCCCTTCCATTCACAAAGCTGTCGCTAGATGTCTCTTATTGCTAACCGTTTTTTCTCATAGAAAACTTTTCTACGATACTTTGGTGCAAACACAATATGATACTTACAATTCCACTTTGTGTGTACTAAACTATGAACGACATGACTCTGCCCACTTGGCATGGCAGTGCACCTCCTAATGTTTTACTTTGCTTGACTGACAGGTCGACTGCATGGTACTTCATTAGGAGGTCTTTTATAGCTATAGGCTTTCCGGAACCACGCCACTATGGCGCGGTTTTCAAAAGATACAAGAAAACACTTCCCGCAAGAGCGGGGGTGTTTTTTTAAGATAAAAAGCTCGTTCAAAGACGACTCACCGAAACGCCCTGATAGGACGCTTGCTTTCCCCTTTATAAAAAACTGCAGATTGGGAATTGATCGGTGAAAAACAGTAAGGCATAAGACCCGTAAGGTATGATTCCAAAAGTAACCCCTGCCCCGAACGCAGTCACTGGTTCGGGACAGGGCTCTTCGTTTTTATTTGGGTTCTGAAAAAAAAGATCTTTTTATAGAAAGATAACAATAGCATCCGGAACAATCCGCTTTCGCGATTTCCCTTTGAGATCGACTCGTAGTGTCGATTCGCCTTTACCTAGGCAAAACACGGAGACAAAAGATTATAACCCAAAAGATCGTGAGAAATAACCCCAAACGAATATAAACAAGGATCCCGTTTAGGGTTCTTAACGTTTATGTGAGTTCTGAAAAAAGGATTGTCTTTTGAAAATATAGAAACCACGATAGTGCTTGGAACGACCCGTGTTCGTATTTTCCCTTTGTACTCGATGCGCAACATCGATCCGCTTTTGCAAAGGAGGGGACCGAAACCGGTAAATTTCTACAAGCATTTATCATGATCATTTCCCGATTTTGGTGGTGGATGAGAAGCAAAGCGCCGTTTCCCTGCAAACGGTAGTGAGGAACCTTCGCCCGGAGTTTCGAAGGACGCTTTTGATGCGTCATCGTAAGTCCGAGAAAAATGTTTGAGAGCAAATCATTTCGGACCCCTTCCCCCGCAAGGGGGCGGTTTAGGTCCGCGCCTCATCCCGTATTATTACTCGGAGCAAAAATCGATCCGATTCGAAGCAAGTACTTCCTACTATGCTTGATTCTTTATTTTATGGATGCAATGGAGGCACAGTATTCTGGAATTTGAGCCCGATTTTTGCGCTCCCCCATCAATCTATTTCAAACTCAGCATCACCACCGTCCCTACAATACACACAACGCCCAAATAGTCCGGCAGGGCAAGGAAGGTTCCTAAAAAGGCGACAGAAAACAAGACGGAACAAAGAGGTTCACTGCAGCTGATGAGAGATGCCTTGACGGGGCCAATGACCTTGAGGCCGTTAAAGTACATGAGAAATGGCACAACCGTCCCAAAGACAATGATATAGCCCATGGCTCCTATGCTAAAAAACGTCCAGCTTTCCACCCCGGAATGAAAGGGATTGCATAAAGGAAGAAGGATGAATCCTGAAAGGAGCTGCCCCCACCCCATCAGGTAAGGACTGCTGTATTCTTTAAGGATATGCGCTGGCGCCACCGTGTAAAGGGTCATGGCAATGGCAGACAAAATGGACCAAAAAAGAGCAGCCGGCGAAATGACAAGGCTAGTCGGGTTGCCATGGGTGGAAACAAGAAAGACACCCATAAGAGCCGTAAAGATTCCCACGGCTTCCTTTTTTTCCACAGGTCGATGCTGCATCAGCACTTGCTGGAGCACGACAAAGACAGGCGCTGTGTAAATGAGGACCGTTGCTGTAGGAGCGTTTGAGAGCTTGATGGCATAATAAAAACCATACTGGGACCCCAGAAGGCCCAAGGTAAAAAAGAGCATTTTCCAAAGGGTTTGCCGCTGAGCGCGAAAAATAGCAAATAGCGGTTCCTTTCCCCTTTGGACTATTACCATCATGTACATGAGACCGGCAAGGATCTGCCGCACAGCAATCAGCCAAGTCGAATCAATCTGCGTGTGTTCAAACAGATACTGGCCGCACACGCCAGAGATGCCCCACATGCCTGTCGATAAAAGGACAATGAGGGTTCCCATGGTTTGGGTCATTTTTTTCTCCTATTTTTCATGATGGTGCCCCGTCAACCAGTTCCGCCGGCCTTGCCTTTTCTGCTGAAAGGCTGCGGCAAAAGTCCTTGACTTCATCCATGCGGAGCACGCCGTAGGCAAATCCTTTCTTTACAAGTTCCTCGGGCAAATATTCATCATATTTATCAAATAAAGGGACCTCGTTTGGGTACACCAGATCCATCGGATTATTGAGCTTTTCCCCCTCTTCCCGCAGGACGGCATAAAAGGTAGGCGCATCCGCTTCCATGGTAAACTGCATGAAAAAGGGCCGGAAGGGGTCCAAATTCTTTAGGCCAAGCTTATCTCCGCATTTAAGGCGCAGGAAACGCTCCATGGCAAGAAATCCATAGGTCCCAAGCCAGGGAATGAAGCACCACATCTTGCCGCCCAAAAAAATCAGATTCTCATCAGCAGCACCGCTTTGGGTTGCCGTGCAGCGCGCCTGCGTAAGGCGGCTGACAGCATTTTTCATGAGATAGGGATAAAGGGTATCTTCCCGCAGGACCTGGCGCATCCGTTTCAGGACCTTTGTATGAAGGTCACCTGGGCATTCACCAAAGTAAGCCGGTACTTTGCCCTTTACCATTTCACAGTAGATCAGATGCCGTTTGCGGTCTACTTCAAGGACGCGCCATACATGGCCGGCTAGGGCAATCTTTTCACCCGGCGGCGGGGGTGCAACAACCGTACCCAGTTCCTGGGATTCGCTGCGGACAGTATATTCCTCGCTTTCCTGAAAGACGCCATAGAACTTAAAGGAATTGATGACCCGCTCCCCCGCAAGACCGACAATGAGGCCGCCTTTTTCCGTCAACTGGATGTGGTCCGTTTGGATAAGATGATGCAGGAGGACGCGGTAGTCATCAGGGGTGATGCGGTGAAAATAATTGAGTGTCAGTACGCGGGAGGCAAGCTCAGCAGGGCTCATCTCCCCGCAGGAAGCAAGGACACTCATGGTCTGGTGATAAAGAAGGCTGAAAGGCAGCCGGTCAAGCCGCGGCGGTTCCACCCAGCGCTCTTCCAGGTAAAGCTGGATTAAGGCACAGGCTTGAAGGAGCTTCCAAGGGATGGTCGCTGGCAGCAGGGCCCGGATTTCCGGTTCGTCTTCCCTGATGACATACCACATTTCCTGCGGCAGGGCGCGCCGTCCCGTGCGTCCCATACGCTGCAGGAAGCTCGAGACCGTCCAGGGCGCGTCGATTTGGAAGGCTCGTTCCAGACGACCAATGTCGATTCCTAGTTCAAGGGTCGACGTCGTAACCGTCGTTAAGGGTTTGCTTTCATCCTTCATAAGCATTTCCGCCGTTTCCCGGTAACTTGCGCTGAGATTTCCGTGGTGGATCAGGAAGCGGTCCGCCTCATGGTTCAGTTCGCAGTATTGGCGCAGGCTTGTCGTCACTCCTTCACACTCTTCGCGGGAATTGACAAAAACAAGGCACTTCTTTCCCCGCGTATGTTCAAAAATGTAACCAAGACCGGGATCCGCCTCACGAGGAGCCGTATCGGTCTTTTCATCGAGAACGGGCAGGGCTTTGATATCGGTCCGCCCTTCCCCGGCCTGGGTATCCTTGACATAAAAATGCTCAAGGGAAAGACGCCAGCGGCTTCCTTTTGACTGTATACGGGGAATGATGGTGCGCCGCCCCGTGCCGAGGGACAAAAAAGCCCCTGTTCGTTCAGGGTCCCCCATCGTAGCTGACAGCCCAATGCGGCGGGGATTGACGCCAGCAAGGCGGCTGACTCGCTCGATAAGGCACAAGGTCTGTCCGCCCCTGTCACCGCGCAGCAGGGAATGGACCTCATCAATGACAACAAAGCGCAAATCCCCAAAGAGCCTAGGAACGGCCATATGCTTATGAAGCAGAATGGCTTCCAGGGATTCCGGGGTCAACTGCAGGATGCCCGACGGATGGCGCATGAGCTTTGCTTTGTGAGACTGGGAAACATCACCATGCCAGTGCCAGATAGGGATATTCCCATCGGAACAAAGGTCTGTCAGGCGCTGGAATTGATCATTGATGAGGGCTTTTAACGGTCCGATGTAGATACAGCCCACAGACTTGGGCGGATTGGCATCAAAAAGGCTCAGGATGGGAAAAAAGGCGGCTTCCGTCTTGCCTGACGCCGTCGATGCCGTGAGGAGCAGGTTATCATCGGTATGGAAGATGGCGTCCCCTGCGGCCACTTGGATGGGGCGCAGTTCGTCCCAGCCATTTCGATAGATGAAATCCTGCACAAAAGGAGCATATTCATCAAAAATAGACAAAATCAGGATCCTTTCCTGTCAACAAACAGCAACCGAGTCAAAGCGTAAATTCGGCGAACTTTCCGTCGGGCGTTTCCTCACTTTTGGCATAGACAAACTCACCGCTTTGGAGGAAATCACCGATTGTCTTATCCGGGTGCTGGTAGACAAGATCAAGGAGCTCGATAAAATCACGGATGATTTCCCGGGGCGTAATATGCGAATCGGCCCCGACGCGGGCAAATTCCTGACGAATGAAAGAAATGCGGTCTTCCTGGGTCACTTTATTGTCATATTCATAGAGCAAGCCGTGGATCTCCGTCAGTTTTTCCGTCAAGATGAGCAGTTCTTCCGGCGTCAGGGGCTGAAGGTAGATCACGGGTGCCAGCAGGTCTTTGTAGTCACCGCTGAAATGCCCTGCCGCCAAGCGAGAACGCAGCGCTTCATAGCTATAGACGCCGCGGCGCGGATCTTCCATGCATTGAGGCGTACCGCTGAGAATGATGCCTAGGTAGTGGGCCTTTCCCTGCATGGTATCGTTGAACATGGTAAGGATCTTCTCATAGTTATATTGACGGGAAATGGCATTGGGAATCTTATAGATATTGACCAGTTCATCGATCAGGATAAAAAAGCCGGCATAACCAGCCTGTTTCAGGAAATAGGCAAAGATTTTAAGGTATTCATACCAGTCATCATCGGTGATGATGATATTGACGCCGAGTTCTTTCCTGGCCTCTGTCTTTGTCTCGTATTCCCCGCGGAACCATTTGATGACAAGGGCCTTTTGGGCATCATCACCGCTGCGGTAGGCCTCGTAGTAAAGACTCAGGAGACGGGCAAAATCAAAACCGTGGACCATGTCCCCCAGGGAATATAGGACCTTGCGGATCTTTTTTTCCACAGCGTCAATAAGGGCCCCATCCCCCATGGCAAGGCCGGTTTCTTCCATGGTCAGGACCTGGACACGGTCAATCCAGCGGTCGAGGATGAGCGTAAGGGCACCCCCTTCGGGGCGGGTCTTGGTCGACATGTTGCGCACGAGTTCACGGTACGTGGCAAGCCCCTGCCCATGGGTTCCTTGAAGCCGCCGTTCCGGTGACAGGTCCCCATCCACCACGACAAAGTTCTTTTCAAGGATATAGTTGCGTATGGTTTGGAGCAGGAAGCTTTTGCCGCTTCCGTAGCGCCCTACGACAAAACGGAAGGAGGCGCCGCCTTCTTCAATCACGGAGACATCGTGGAGCAGCGCGTCAATCTCGTTCTTACGCCCCACAGTAATATAAGGCAGGCCAATGCGGGGCACGACACCGCCCTTTAAGGAACTGATGAGGGTCCGGGCAATTCTTTTTGGGATTTTGATCACAGTAGGACTCCTTTCAGGTCATCGACGTAATCGGCAAGGATCATCGGCCCTCCGTCATCAGCAAGGACCGTATCCATAAATTCATCATAAAGTTTCTCGTTGACCCGGTCAATCATGAGGGAAACCATCATGCCAGGAGGAAGCGTTTCCTTATAGGATGCATGCGTAAGCAGTGCCCTAAGAAAAGCGGCTTCCGCCTCCGTAAGGCCATAGGGAAGTGCCTTCTTTTCCACCACGGGCACTCTGTGAGGGGGCGGTATCTGGGCTGTACTTTTTTCTTTTTCCAAGAAGGCGAGCTGAGGTCCTTGCTCAGAGGCCTTTTCAGCAACCCGCGTCAAAGCGGGTTCCTTTCTTTCTTCCTTGGACAACTCCCGAAGGCTTTCTTCCCGCGTTTCCTCTTCTGTCATGAGCTTATCCCGCGTTTGTGCGGCATCCTTGCGGATTAAGCCCAATTTACTCAAATCGAAGGACACTTCCTGCCGTGCCTTACGTGCGGCTTCTTCCTGAAAATGGGCCTCAATGGCATCCACACTTTTCACCAACCATTTAGGCGGCGTTTCAAGCGGCTGGAGGGGCGGCTCTTCCATGAGCTTTCGATAATGGACTTCGGCCATGCGCAGATAGGATCCCAGTCTCCGCCTATGCTTATTATCCGCCGTTCGGTACCATAGGGTCCAGATTTCCCCATCAGTCTTTACATATGCATACTGATCGAATCGATAAATCAGTTTTTTTCGTTCCCGCCGTTCAGGAAGAAAATAAGCCGTTTCAAAAAGGTCGAGCCAACGATAGGTTTCACTGGCAAGGCACGTATCCATGAATCCCATCTGTCGATGGTCCTTGAAATAGGCCACAATCTTTTGGTAGATCAGGGCAATGAAGCGTTCATAATGCAGAGGATCTTTATGATAGAGAAGGGATTTCTTAAGGTTGTAATTGGAATGTCTAGAAAGGACCTCAACGGTCTCATGATGATGAAGGACTAGGTCTTCCGTTTCCAGATACGTAAGGTCCTTACCAAGGGCCATGAGACTCTGCACGACGGGCGGGAGTTTTTCGGGCGTCACCCCATAATAGACCATGAAATGAAAAAGCCACTCATTCAGGCGCATAATAAGGGTCGGTTCCTTCGGCCCATAGTCGTCCCGCAGCTTTAGGAGCCGTTCGTATCCCTCCTCCGGCGATTTGACACCAATAAGATTGATCAGTTCATTGGCATAAAGGATGTAAAAGGTGAGGTTTGATGGTTCCACCTGTCCCCGACGAACCCGCGTACGCCAGCCAAAGTAGCCCCGTAGCTCGCTGTCACTGAGCGCCGAATAAGATGGATAATAGTGAAGGCAGGGGCCAGTGTGAACCGTTTCATCGCTATAGTTTTCCGCGGCTTTTCCCTGTAGGACAAAAAGTTCGGAAGGGCTATACTTGTTGCGTGCCTGCCATTGGTATTCCCGAAGCTTTTGCAGTGCGGCAGGAAGCGGTTCCTGCCACTTCCTGCGCCTGATGCTTTCCCGGCCATATTCCACATCGGGCAGATGGAGCAGCTTCCGCAGCTCATCAATGGTCCTGGACCCCATTGTCACCCCTCCTATCCTAAACATGTATTCACTTTCATTATAGTGCAAGTTGGTGAAAAAGCAATGCTTTGTCCTTCATTTTACCAAAGAAAGGAAGGTCGATACAACTTGACTTTCAAAAATCTCGTGGGAAGGGACAAAAGGCGACAAAAAAACAAGACCTGCAGCGCCCATTCCATACGTACAGATCCTGTCGCTTGTCCATGTCTATGCGTTGCGTCCCTTTTTTACGGCTGCCCAAACAGCAAGAGGAAATGGCCCTACTCCCACTTGCCCCAATGAACCCGGAAAGGTCTCACGTCAGCCAATTTTCTTGGACGAATGGGATGGAGCGGATATCCCAAGGAAAGGATGGCTTCAACCTCAAGCCCATCCGGAAAATGGAGCAGTTCCTGCAGATCCTTATTCGACGTAAGGGGATTTCCATCAGAGCCTATTTTTTCGGAGACCATATGCCTTACCTGCACCCAACAGCTGCCAATTCCCAGTTCCCGGGCCTCAAGCATCATCGCGAGCATAGCAAGGGACGCGTCTTCCACCCAAGCATGGGATTCAAGGCGCCCCAATACAATGACAGCCGCCGTCGCTTGTGTAAGCATTTCCCCAAAGCGAGGCTTGCAGCGGGCCATTTGGGAAATGAGGCTCCGGTCCTCGACGACTAAAAATTCTGTACTGTGAAGGTTCTTGCTGCTCGGCGTCATGAGTCCGGCGGCAACAATCTGTTGGAGCTTATTGCGCTCGATGGGTTCTTCCGTATACTGACGCACGCTGCGGCGGGCCGATAAAAGATCAAAAAAGTTCATGGGAAATTTCTCCTTTCGGACAGTCCATAGGGGTGAATCAAAAGAGGATGTTTTTAGGGGCAGCTGGTGCGCAATTGGTGCGCAAGCTTTGCTTGATGGTACGGACTCATGTAAACATATGTGGAAATGATAAAAGACTGAAACACCGCACCAGTCCTTCTTCAAAGACTCATGCGGTGTTATTTGAATTTATGCGGAAAGCGTCCGCATATCTCATTTTTAATTGGCGGAGAGGGTGGGATTCGAACCCACGGTCCCTCGCAGGATCGCCAGTTTTCAAGACTGGTGCCTTAAACCACTCGGCCACCTCTCCATAACAAATGAAGTATATCGGAATGGAACGCACTTGTCAAGATGGGGCATTTTTTCATACCCATCTAGTAACAAGCCGCGCAATATAGTATAATAGGAATGTTAAGTAGACGGTAGTGACCGAATAAAGGGAAGTTGAGGAATTGTCATGGATGTTGTCGACCTGCTCATGCAGCGTTCGTCCCTTGCGGATGAACAATATTTGGAGCTTCTGCGCTCCCAGGATCCTTCGCTGCGCAATAAGCTTTTTGCGGCCGCGCAGGAAGCGGTGAATTATCTGTTTCATCGCCGGGTCTATATGCAGGGCGTTCTGGAGTTCACCAATCACTGCCCGCGAAACTGCTTTTATTGTGACCTCCGAGAAGAAAACAGGGATAAAAAAAGATTCCGTCTCAATTCAGAGGAAATCCGCGGCGCCCTGAAAGAAGGGTATGAACTCGGTCTGCGCTCATTCATCCTGGAATCAGGAGAAGATCATTACTATACAGATATTATCATGGGCAACCTCATCTCAACGCTCAAAGGGGAGTTTCCGGACTGTGCGCTGGGCCTTTCCATTGGTGAGCGAAGCCGCCTATCTTACAGCCGAATGAAAAAATCCGGTGCCGATCGGTATCTCCTGCGTTTTGAAACGGCAGATCCCCTGCACTTTTCAAGACTCCATCCCCCGTCGAATTCCCTATCAACCAAAATAGACTGCCTAAACGACCTTAAGCTCCTTGGCTATGAGCTTGATACAGGATTCCTTGTCGGGGCTCCTTATGAGATGGCGGAGTATCTTGCCCGTGACCTTACCATGCTCCAGGAAATCAATCCCGATACAATCAGCCTATCTCCTTTTGTTCCAAGGGAAGGAACGAGTTTCCGTCATCAGCTGCCGTGTAACCTGGAAACCTTCCTGCGCCTCACGGCCATCCTGCGCGTGATGTTCCCTAAGGCCAATATCGCCGCCTCTCCCCTTGTTAACAGCATCCATGTCCAAGGACAAGTCATGGCGATTTACTCCGGGGCCAATGTACTTCGTGTCCCCCTCTTCCCGCCGCCCGTGCCTGGCGTCACAAGGCGCAGTGGAGGTGTTTCCCTCCTGCGCCGTCTCCAGTCCCTTTATGCGAGCCTTTCTAGCCATAACTATGAAATGGTCGTAGACCGCGGCGACTCCCTCAGGTTTCTGGAACGCCATCCTAAAGCACCTGCTCAAAAAAACTAATTGGACTTCATTTCAATGGAGTCAGCCCGTCTTTGATTGTTCAAAGACGGGCTCATTTTATAAAACAAACGTTTTCTATCGCTCACGATACCTAAGCTCCAGCCAAAGACTCTTTTCACTATCCAAATAATCTTTTCCCTGCTTCTTCTTTTTTAAGAAAACAGGCATTCGCAGCAAGGATTTTGTTATAATAGACAAAGTAGGTTCTTTGTCAAATTTTGGGGTGCTAAAGTGTCTATGCACTCCTGGAGAGGACATGCACTGAATACAGTGCGTGTCCTTTTTCGTTGCGTGTGTTAATGTACAAGATCCTATTACGAAAGCGCTCAAAATTGCGCAGACCAAATGAGACACGTTTTAACACCTTGATTTTATTGTTGCAGCCTTCAGTAAAGCCGTTGGAGTAAGGATATATAAGGGCGCTCCTAATTTCTTCGTACCAATAGGTAAAGGACTTAACCAGAGAGTTCATTTCCGGTAAATCAGCGCTTTTTACCAGGTCTATCCATGCTGAAAGTGCCCAAGAAATGTTGGTATGATCCTTGAATCGAAGCACCTTGGAAAATGCGTATTTTAGCGCGTAAGCACATCTTAGACGAGGAGAACAGCGAAGGATTCCCTCCAGCTTTATAAGCTCTTCTTCGGTTAATTTCTCATATGGTTTCGTTAAGATTGTCTTGTTGGACTTAAACATTCGGCTATGGTGACAAAGGCGCTTTTGCTCTGCTTTGCGAACGCGCTCCATGGCCCATTGGACTAAGCGGATCATATGAAAACGGTCTGCCACGATGCGCGCCTTGGGGAAGATCGTTTTTATGACTGAACGGAACTGCATAGACATGTCCATTGTGACAAATTCTACTTTTCGTCGTTCACTCATTGGAAATTGATAGAAATACTGGAGCAGAGCCGGTGTGGTTCGTGCCGGAAGAATGTCCATTATACGCTTGTTTTCAGAGTCAGTGATGATGACTTGGTACTTCTGACCGGCAGCATTTCCTTTAAATTCATCGATGGAAAGCACGCGGGGAAGGTGACTGGGACGAGGAATATGGACTTC